>Ga0182741_1002734_pt1 | contig 19942 bp, 25 predicted proteins | sample eDN5th37CBELigOP_FD_128874 | JGI IMG/M metagenome (GOLD analysis project Ga0182741, IMG submission 128874) | Enriched Organic Plus compost microbial communities from Emeryville, California, USA - eDNA 5th pass 37_C BE-Lig OP (version 2) (version 2) ... | reverse complement strand
GCCCAGCCCGGCGGCGTGCTGACCCGCGCCGGCCACACCGAGGCCGGCTGCGACCTCGCCCGCTTGGCCGGCTTCGAGCCGGCGGCGGTGATCGTCGAGATCCTCAACGAAGACGGCACCATGGCGCGGCGCGACGACCTGATCGAATTCGCCCGCACCCACAAGCTCAAGATCGGCACCGTGGCCGACCTGATCGCCTACCGCATCCGCCACGAGCGCACGGTGGAGCGGGTGGCCGAGTGCGAGCTGCCCACCGAATTTGGCGTCTTCAAGCTGTACGCCTATCAGGACACCGTCGAGAACGCGCTGCACTTCGCATTGGTGAAGGGGCCGATCACCGAAGCCGCGCCGGCACTGGTGCGCGTGCACATCCAGAACACGCTGTCCGACGTGCTGGCCAGCGTCGGCCCCAACTGCGGCTGGCCGCTGCGCTCGGCGCTGAAGCAGGTGGCCGAGGCCGGCAGCGGCGTGGTGGTGATGCTGCGCCGCAAGGACGACGTGCCCGATATCCTCAGCCGCATGCGCGGCTACCAGCTCAACACCACGATCGAGGAAGAGGAGATCGGCCGCAAGGGCCAGCGCAGCCAGGAGCTGCGCACCTACGGCCTGGGCGCGCAGATCCTGTTCGACCTGGGCGTGCGGCAGATGCGGGTGCTGTCCGCGCCCAAGCGCATGCACGGTCTCTCCGGCTTCGGCATGGAAGCGGTCGAGTACGTCGAGCCGCAGGCATAATTCCACGCTTGCCTAATATGGGGCGCCTGCACAATGCTAGGCGCCCTCTGAATAAGGACCAAGGCCAATGAAGATCATCGAAGGCGATTTCACCAACCGCGACGGCCGCTACGCGTTGGTGGTATCTCGTTTCAACGCGTTCATCACCGAGAGCCTGCTGGAGGGCGCGCTGGATACGCTGCGCCGTCACGGCGTGGCCGACGAGCGGCTGACCGTGGTCCGCGTGCCGGGCGCGTACGAGCTGCCGCTGGTGGTGAAGAAGCTGGCCAAGAGCGGCGACTACGACGCCATCATCGCCCTGGGCGCGGTGATCCGCGGCGGCACCGCCCACTTCGAGTACGTGGCCGGCGAGGCGAGCAAGGGCCTGGCCTCGGCGATGATGGAGTACGAAGTGCCGGTGGCGTTCGGCGTGCTCACCGTCGAGAGCATCGAGCAGGCCATCGAGCGGGCCGGCACCAAGGCGGGCAACAAGGGCGCCGAGGCGGCCTTGGGCGCCCTTGAAATGGTCAGTCTGCTGCGCAAGCTAGGGGCCTAATGAGCAAGGGTAAGCGGAGCGAGGACAACGTCGGCAAGCGGCGCTCGCGGGCGCGGCGGCGGGCGTTGCAGGCCCTGTACCAGTGGCAGGTGGCCGGCCAGGATCTGGGCGACATCGATGCCCAGTTCGCCGAGGAAATGGACATGTCCGAGGTCGACGTGGAGTTCTTCCGCGAGTTCCTCTACGGCGTGCCCAAGCGGGTCGACGAACTTGACGGCCAGTACCGTCAGTATCTGGACCGTGGCATCGAGCAGCTCGACCCGATCGAGCGCGCCATCCTGCGCATGGGCACGCTGGAGCTTTGCGATCGGCTGGACGTGCCGGTGCGCGTGGTGATCAACGAGGCGGTGGAGCTGGCCAAGCAGTTCGGCGCCGAGCAGAGCCACCGCTACATCAACGGCGTGCTCGACCGGGTCGCCAAGGCGCTGCCCCTGCGCGCCGCCGAGATCAAGGCCGGACGCGCCCAATAAGTACCGACCGAGGGTCGCAATGCCGTTATCGCCACCCGTCGCCCGCACACACCGCCACACCCGCACCATCGAGCTCAAGGGCTACGAGCGCGATGACGGCTTGTGGGACATCGAGGCCCGCCTGGTCGACCAGCGGGCCTACGAGTTCAGCAATCCCTTTCGCGGCGTGATGCAGCCGGGAGAGCATCTGCACGAGATGTGGCTGCGGCTGACCTTGGACGACGGTCTCACCATCCGCGCCGTGGAAGCCTGCACCGAGTTCTCGCCGTTCCCCGACTGCCCGAACGGCGCCCCCAGCTATGAACGGCTGGTGGGGTTGCGGATCGGCCACAACTGGACCGACCGGGTGAAGGAGCGAATTCCCAACCCGGAAGGCTGCACCCACCTGTTCGAGCTGTTGCGACCGATGGCGACCGCCGCCATCCAGACCATCATGCCGCTGCGCAGGAAACTCGATCCCACCGGCGAGAGCCGGCCGCCGCTGCTCGACACCTGTCACGGCTGGCGTGCCGAAGGCATCGGCGTGCAGACCTTGTTCCCGAAGTGGCACCGTAAGGAGTCCTAGCCGGTCATGGCGCTGTCGGAGTTCGAGTTGATCCGGCAGTTGAGCGACGGTCTCGGCGCCACGCGCGCCGAGGTGCTGCTCGGCGTCGGCGACGACGCCGCGCTGGTGGATGTCGGTCAGCCCGAGGCGCTATGCGTCTGCGTCGATACCATGATCGCCGGGGTGCATTTCCCGCTCGATGCGCCGGCCGACAGCGTCGGTCACAAGATCCTCGCGGTGAACCTGAGCGATCTCGCCGCGATGGGCGCGCGCCCGGCCTGGGCGCTGCTGGCGCTGACCCTGCCCGGCCCCGACCAAGCCTGGCTCGACGGCTTTCGCCGCGGGCTGTCGGCGCTCGCCGCCGAGCATCGGGTTGCGGTGATCGGTGGCGACACCACCCGCGGCGCGCTCAGTATCAGTCTTACCCTTGCCGGTTGGGTCGAACCGGCTCAGGCGCTGCGCCGCGGCGGCGCGCGGCCGGATGACCTGGTGTTCGTGAGCGGCAGTCTGGGTGACGCCGCCGCTGGGCTGCGTCTATGGCAGGCCGGGCGGGTGGGGCAGAACGGCGCCGCCGAACTGGCCGACCGGCTGCATCGGCCGCAACCGCGGGTCGCCTTGGGCCGGGCGCTGCGCGGTTTGGCCACGGCGGCGATCGACGTTTCCGACGGCCTGGCGGCGGATCTGGGCCATATCCTCGCCGCCAGCGGCGTGGGCGCGGCGATCGATCTGTCGGCGCTGCCGTTGTCGGAGGCCCTGCGCCGCGGTTGCGGCGACGCCGAGGCAGCGGTGCTGGCCTTGAGCGGCGGCGACGACTACGAGTTGTGCTTCACCGTTCCGCCCGAGCGCGAACCCGAGGTCCAAGCGATCAGCCGGGAGCTCGGACTGCCGTTGACCTGTATCGGCCGCATCGACGCCGAACCCGGCTTGCGGGTGCTGGGGCCCGGCGGCAGGCACCTGCCGCTCGCGCGCGCCGGCTATGACCACTTCGGGCGGTCAGCATGAAGCCGAGACCGCCGCGCATAGCCATCTCGCTGAAGCACCCGGTTCACTTCCTGGCGGTCGGCGCCGGTTCGGGCTTGGCGCCATGGATGCCCGGCACCTTCGGCACCCTCGCCGGCATTCCCGTCTACCTGCTGCTGGCACCGCTGCCGCTCGGCTACTATCTGCTGGTCACGGCGGCGCTGTTCCTGATCGGTGTCTATCTCTGCGACAGGACTGCCCGCGACGCCGGCGTGCACGATCATCCCGCTATCGTCTGGGACGAGATCGTCGGCCTGCTGATCACCATGGCCGCCGTGCCGGCGCATTGGAGCACCGTGCTCGCCGGTTTTCTGGTTTTCCGGGTGCTCGATATCGCCAAGCCTTGGCCGATCAGCCTGCTCGACCGCTACGTCAAGGGCGGTTTCGGCATCATGATCGACGACGCCGTGGCCGGTGCATTCGGCGTCGTCATCATGCACCTCGGACTCGCCTGGCTAGGTCCGCTTTAGCAGGCGATTTCGCCGCCGCGACCAAGCTCCCTGCCCAGGAGGGGGCTTTTGTGGCAACCTTATTGTTGCGAATACACTAAAATACGCACCCGTATGGTGCGCGCGGCCGGGTGGGCTGGCAGCGCCTAGTAATTAAAGGCGCTATACTGGCCGCGCCCATAGTTCCGAGGGGTCGTTTCATGACGAACGAACACAACGGCAACGTTGTTCGCTTGTCAGGCATCCGTCATGCCTGCGGTGACTGTAGCCTGTTCGAGCTCTGCCTGCCGGTCAGCCTGGGCAAGCCCGATGTCGATCTGCTCGACGAGATCGTGCAACGTCGGCGACCTCTGGCGAAAGGCGATCACCTCTACCGTTCCGCCGATCCGTTCCGTTCCATCTACGCCGTGCGTGCCGGTGCGCTCAAGACCGTGACGATCAGCGAGGACGGCGAGGAGCAGGTAACCGGTTTTCACCTGCCGGGCGAAATGCTGGGATTCGACGCCATCAACCACGGCGCGCACCCCTGCAGTGCCATCGCCTTGGAGACCACCAGCGTCTGCGAGATTCCGTTCGAAAATCTCGAGGAGTTGGCGACCAAAATTCCCGGTCTGCAGCACACCCTGCTGCGGATCATGAGCAAGGAGATTTTCCAGGACCAGGAAATGCTGCACGCGGTCGCCAAGCGCACCGCCGAGGAGCGGCTGGCCATCGTCCTGTTGAGCTTCTCCGAGCGCTACGCCAACCGCGGCCTCTCCGCCAGCCGCTTCCGCCTGCCGATGTCGCGCAGCGACCTCAGCAACTATCTAGGGCTGGCGCCCGAGACCATGAGCCGCTTGTTCAAGCGCTTCCAGGAACAGGGCCTGCTCCGCAGCGACGGCAAGGAGATCATCCTGGAGAGCGTCGAGGGCCTGCGCGACATGGCGCACCAGAGTGCTCCCAAGGGCCGTTTTTCCCGCCAGGGCGGCAACAGCTGGGCCTAACCATGTGTGCCGCACGGACGCGGCGCGCTTCGATCGCTTTTTCCTTTTATCGGAAGCCAAATCATAATTCGATCGCGGGCGCGGTTTGGTTGCCGATCGGTGGCAAGACGCGGCGCGTCAGCCGCGGCTGGTGTCGTCGCCGAGTCGCGCCGGAACGGGGCAAACCCTGGCCACCATCTCCGGAATCGATTCCTGTCGATGCGGTTGGGCGATGGCTGCCAACTGACTGTTGGCGATGATTCCCTCCCACACCCGGGGCTCGACCTTGCGCGGATAACGCGCGGCGATCAGCTCCGCTTTGCGAGCGAGCAGCGCATAGGCCGGTGCTTGCGCCGCGTCGGGCAGTTCCAGGTTGATCCTGGCCCATTCGTGCTGCAGCGAATCGAGTTCGCGTTCGAACTGTTGGGAAGCGGAGCCGGCCGCCAACAGGCTGAAGCCGGTCAGCGCTACGAAGATTCTGGGCAGTAAGCGCCGCATGATTCCCTCCTGGGATCGATGGGCGTGTTCGTCCATGCACGCCGATTGAATTGTTGAAAGCACCGATCACCCGCCATCACCGTATTCGCGGCCACGTGGGTGGCCCGCGACACGACGCGGCAAATTCCTGGTGCAAGGCGCCGCGGCGGAATCTCCGCCGTGGCGTCAGCGCTTGGCGAACTTCGCCGCCAACTGCTCGAGCTTGCGCTGAGTACGCGCGTCGGCGTCATCACGCTTCGGCGCCGGCCGGCGCGGGCGCTGCTTCTGCGGACGGCGAGCGGCCTGGCGCGCCTTGAGCTGCTCGAGTTGCTCCTTGGCGTGGGCCTGCTCCTGCTCGGTTACCTCACCGGCAACGCTGCCGTCGAGGTTGATACGCGGGCGCTTCTGCAGGATGGCGTTGTAATAGGCGCCGGAGCGGGTGTAGACGGCCAGCGCCTGGCGTACCAGCCAGCCGGGCGTCTGCTGCCACTCCGGATCGGCTGCCAGTTCAGCGCGCAGCTTCTGTTGGATGCCTACCGCGAGCGGGCGAACCTTATCGCGATCACGGGTGAAGCACTCCGGGTAGCGCTCGGCCAGCCGTGCCAGGAACTCCCTCGCCTCGGCATTGCGGTTGCGCTTTTCTTGAGCCTGTTCGGTCTCGGTCATGACGGAATGGTCTCGGTATCGTCTCGGCTTGGCGTGGCCGGCATTGTGGCAGATTCCGGGGCGCGTGTTGAACAGGGGAGTCCCGGTATGGTGCTGTCGTGCTCGCTACCCCGGCAGTGCGGGCAAGCGATGCCTTCCACGTACGCCGGCGAGGCGCGGTCATCCGCCGTGAGCGGATGGCCGCAGGCGCGGCAGGTGGTCAGTTCGCTCAGCGCCAGGCCATGGCCCAGGCCGACGCGCTCGTCGAACACGAAGCAGTCACCTTGCCACAGGCTCTGTTCCGGCGGCACTTCCTCCAGATATTTGAGGATGCCGCCCTGCAACTGATACACCTCGGCGAAGCCTTGCCCCAGCATGAACGCGGATGCCTTCTCGCAGCGGATGCCGCCGGTGCAGAACATCGCCACCCGGCGATGGCGGGCGGGATCGAGATTGCGGCGGACGAAGTCGGGGAAATCCCGAAAACTCTTAGTTTCAGGATTAACGGCATTCTTGAAGGTGCCGACCGCGACCTCATATCCGTTGCGGGTATCCAGGACCAGGACTTCCGGATCGGCGATCAGCGCGTTCCATTCCGCCGGCGGCACTCGTTTCCCGCCGCGGTTCACGTCCAGCGGGCCGACACCGAGGGTGACGATCTCGCGCTTGAGACGGACCTTCAGGCGCTTGAATGGAAGCTCCCGAGCGGCCGATTCCTTGTGCTCCAGCGCGGCCAGTCGAGGGTCCGCGCGCAGATGGTTCAGCACCGCCTCGACGCCGGCACGAGATCCGGCCAGTGTTCCGTTGACGCCTTCGGCCGCCAGCAGGATGGTGCCGCGCACCCCGTGCGCTGCCGCTAGCTGCCGTAGCGGCGCCTGAAGTTCGCGGTAGTCCGGCAGTTCGGCGAAGTGATAGAAGGCGGCGACGAACACCGGCTCCGTTGGTGAGCCGTGCGCCGTCTTCGTGCCGGCGGCCGGGCCATGCGGCGGGAACGGCGAGTCTTGCGATGTACTCACGGGGTCAATACAGCCATGGGCGACGTTATTCCGTTTCGGAAGCCAAAGCGGACGGGGAGCCAGGATGAACGGGCGCTCTGCCGCAGCGGCCACCACAAGTGGGAGATCGTGCACGCCCAGCGCTTCGACGTAAAGCAGGGGCGGCTAGTCACGGTGTTGCGCTGCAAGCGCTGCAACGCGATCAAGAACGAGGCCCATTAGCTCAGCGCTGAGCGAAGTACGCGGCGAGGTACTCCTCGAAGGTCAACTCGTCGCCGGCTTCCAGCGCCGCCTGCTCCCGCAGCGAAGCAGCGGCCGCGGCTTCGTAGCCGGCGGTGACGTCGGCCGGCAGTTTCAGTGTCTTGAAATAGTGCTCGTGGGCGCGTGATTGACGCATGGCGAAACCGGTGAACGATTCGCCGCGCCCGCGCATCTCCGCCAGCACCCGCGCCGACGGCGTGCGGTCGGGATCGGCCACCGCCAGCCGCTGGATTTCCAGTGCGCGGCCATAGGGGCGCTCCGGCCGGCCGGCGTCGAGGGCATCGGCTATCGGCGCCATGGCGTCGAGCAGCGCCTCGGCCCAACGCTGCAGCGGCAGGTCCTGGCCGCGCCAGCGTAGCGTCAGCCCCGGCTCGCGGCCGCGGCTCGCCGCCAGCGTCTGGTTGAGGTTGATCTCGCGCTGTTCCTCGGCGCCGACCGGCGGACTGTCCTCGAGCAGGCAGAACCACAGCAGCGTCTCGATCAGCCGCAGCGAGCCTTCCTCGACCCCAGTCGGCTCGAACGGGTTCACGTCCAGTGCACGGATCTCCACGTACTCCACGCCGCGCCGCGCCAGCGCCAGCGACGGCCGCTCGCCTTTGTCCGGCACGGCCTTGGGGCGGACGAAGCTGTAGTACTCGTTCTCGATCTGCAGCACGTTGCCGTTGAGCTGGTGCCACTCGCCGTTGGCGGCGTGCGTGCCCAGCGCGGTGTACTCCGGGTCCGGCGTGAAGATGGCCTCGGTGAGGCTGGTGACGTAGGGCTCCAGGCCGTCGTAGGAGACGTGCAGATTGGCCTGCGCCTTGTTCTTGTAGCCGATGTCGCTCATCCGCAGCGAAGTGGCGTGCGGCGCGAACAGGCTGCAGCTGTCGAAGGCCTCGAAGCTGTGCGCGCGCCCTTGCACGAAGGAGCGGCAGACCGCCGGCGAGGCGCCAAACAGGTACGACACCAGCCAGCCGAAACGCTGGAAGTTGCGGATCAGGCGGAAGTAGCTGGCCGAGCGGAACGCCTGCAGCGGGCCGTTGTCGCCCTCCAGCCGCTGCAGCAGCGGCCACACCGCGACCGGCAGCGAGAAGTTGAAGTGCACGCCGGCGATGGCCTGCATCATGCGCCCGTAGCGCAGCCCCAGGCCCTGCCGGTAGATGTGCTTGAAGCGGCCGAGGTTGGAGCTGCCGTACTCGGCGATCGGGATGCTGTTATCGCCGCCGACCACGCAGGGCATGCTGGTGGCCCAAAGCAACTCGTCGCCGATGTGCTGATAGGTGAAGGCGTGCGTGTCGGCGAGCGAGCGCAGGGTTTCGGTGAGCTCGCCGAAGGGCGGAGTAATGAACTCCAGCAGCGCCTCGGAGTAATCGGTGGTGATGAGCGGGTGCGTCAGCGCCGAGCCCAGGCTGCGCGGATGCGGCGTCTGTGCGATGTGTCCCGAGGGAGCGACCCGCAGGCTCTCCTTCTCCAGGCCCTTGAGGCTGCCGCGAAGTGCGTCGGTGCCGCCCGAATCGAGCAGCTCTTGCAGGCGTTGGCGATAGGAGTGGAACAAGTTGATTCGCTCGATTAGGCCCGGGATACGAACTTACCGGTTTCGGTGCTGACCCGCACCATCTCGCCGGTACCGAGATACTCCGGAACTTGGATTTCCAGGCCGGTGGACAGCCGCGCCGACTTGGTGCGCGCGGTGGCGCTGGCGGCCTTGAGCGGCGGCGCGGTTTCGACCACTTCCAGCGTGACCGACGGCGGCAGCTCGATGCCGACGATCTGGCCCTCGACCAGCAGCGCCATGATCCCGCTCAGCCCTTCCTGCAGGTAGTCGACCTGATCGCCGAGGGCGTCTTCGTCCAGCAGGTACTGGCTGTAGTCCTCGTTGTCCATGAACACGTACTGGCTGCCGTCCTTGTACGAGAACTGGACCTCGCGCCGCTCGAAGTCGATGGGATTGAAGACGTCCTCGCCCTTGAGGCTTTCGTCGCGCTTCTGCTTGGTCTGCAGATTGCGGAACCGAATCTTGTACAGGGTGGTTCCGCTGCGCGAGGAGGGCGTCTTCACCTCGACTTCGGCGACGATGTAGGGCGCGCCGTCGATCTCGACGATGGCGCCGCGCTTGAGTTCGGAGGCCTTGGGCATGGAAACCTCTGCGGCAAAGGGCAAGGCGCGATTATACGGGCAACGCGCCGCAGGAAAACGCCCGGCCGCGAACTACATCATGCCGGTCTGAAGCCGCGCGGCTTCGGACATGCGCTCCATGCTCCACGGCGGCTCGAACACGACCTCGACCGAGGCCTCGACCACGGTCGGTACCAGCAGGACCTTGCTGCGTACGTCGTCGGCGAGGATATCGCCCATGCCGCATCCGGGCGCGGTCAGGGTCATCTTTATGTCGACCCGGCGCTCGTTGTTGCCAAGGGGGGTGATGTCGCAGGCGTAGATCAGGCCGAGCTCGACGATGTTGACCGGAATTTCCGGGTCGTAGCAGGTGGCCAGCTGGGCCCAGATCAGGTCTTCCACGTCCTTGTCGGTCGCATTGGCGGGCAGTTGCGGAACCGCCAGCGGTTCCTTGCCCAGCGCGTCGGCGTCCTTGCCCGCGATGCGGAACAGGTTGCCGCCGGCGTATACGGTAAAGCTGCCGCCCAGCGCCTGGGTGATGGTCACCAAGGTGCCTTCGGGAATGATGCCTTCTTCACCGGAGGGAATGCGGACGGCGTCGCAGTCACGGTTCAGCGTGACAGGCTCTTGCCGTTGACTATGCATGGGTGCCTCCTGAGGTCTGTGCTGCGCTGCAATAGCTTAGCAGTTTAGTCAGGAATATCGCAGCAGGGTTCACCCTCCCGGAAGCTCGATTCGGAAACGCGCGCCGCCCAGTTCGCTGCGCTCGATCGCCAGCCGGCCGCGGAAGGCGTGCACCAGCTCGGCGACCACCGCCAGCCCGATGCCGTGCCCCGGCACCTGCTCGTCGGCGCGCCCGCCGCGCCTGAGTACCGCTTGCGCCTGCTCCGGCTTCACGCCCGGGCCGTCGTCCTCCACATGGAGCGCGAGTCCGCGCCGGCCGGCCGGGCCGGCGGGCAGGGTCGCGAGCGTTACCCGCACATGCTGGCGGCCCCATTTGTGGGCGTTGTCCAGCAGATTGCCCAGCAACTCCATCAGATCGCCCTCGCTGCCGTAGAACACCGGCTCCCCGGCGCAGCGGACGTCGGTGCGCAGCGGCTTGTCGGAATAGGCCTTGGCGAAGGTGCGCAGCAGCCGCTCCAGCACTGGGCGCACCGTAAGCGGCGCGGCCAGCGTTTCCGGCGCCGAGGCGGCGGCGCGCTTGAGCTGGTAGTCGACCGCGGCATCGATGCGCGAGATCTGCTCCAGCGCCTCGGGCGGTACCGACGGCATGCGGTCGAGCGCGCCGCGCAGCACCGCCAGCGGCGTCTTCAGGCTGTGCGCCAGGTTGGCCAGCGTTTCCTGGTAGCGCCTGGCGCGGCGGCGCTCGCTCTTGAGCAGGGTGTTGAGGCCGTGGGTGAGCCCGGCGATTTCCGCCGGATAGCGGCCTTCCAGCAGCTCGGCGCGGCCTTCCTCTATGGCCTTCAGATCCGCCGCGACCCGGCGCAGCGGCAACAGGCTCCAGCGCAGCACCAGCAGCTGCGCCGCCAGCAGCACCGCGGCCGCGGCGCCGAGCCAGCCCCACAGGCTGCGGCGGAAGGCGGACAGCTGCGCCTGGTAGGTGGCCGCGTCCTCGGCCACGTGCACGGTGAAGGTGGACTCGTTGCCGCGCGCGTCCTCCCACGACAAGCCGTAGGCCAGGGCGTACAGCGGCAGCCCGCCGACCACGCTGCGACCGAACTCGGTATCGCCCGGCGCCAGCTGCTCGGTCGGCGCCCACGGCACGCCCAGCAGCGAAGGCGAGCGCCAGGTCTCGCCATTCTTGTCCAGGATCAGGGCATATAGGCCGGCGCCGGGTGTACCCAGGCGCGATTCGGGTAGCGTGTCCGGCAACCGCAGGCCGCGCGCGGACAGATCGGCGGCGGCGAGGATGGTGTAGAGCGTGCCTTGCAGACGATCCTTTTGCGCCTGTTCCAGGCTCTGGCGGAAGGCGTGGTCGAGGATGGCGCCGGTCATGCCGAGGAAGGCCAGCAGCACCAGTCCCGCCATGAGCAGCAGGCGGCGGTTGAGCGAAACCACCTCGCGCGGCTGGGGGGCGTCGCCCGTGCCGTCGGTCGGCTGCATGTCAGCTCGCCGCGAGGGTGAACCGGTAACCGCGGCCGCGCAGGGTCTCGATTGGTTGCAGCGCGTTGTCCGGGTCGAGCTTCTTGCGCAGCCGGCCGATGAACACCTCGATGGTGTTGCTGTCGCGGTCCTGGTCTTCCTGGTAGAGGTGCTCGGTGAGGGTGGTCTTGGACACCACCTCGCCGGGATGGAACATCAGGTACTCCAGCAGCCGGTATTCGTAGGCGGTCAGTTCCAGCGCGCGCCCGTCCAAGCTCACCTGCTGGCTGCGCGTGTCGAGGCTGATCGGCCCGAACCGTAGCACCGGTTGCGCGAAGCCGGCGGCGCGACGCAGCAGGGCGGCGACCCTGGCGAGCAGCTCCTCCATCTCGAACGGCTTGACCAGATAGTCGTCGGCCCCCGCTTCCAGTCCTTGCACCTTGTCCTGCCAACGGCCGCGCGCGGTGAGGATGAGGATGGGGAAGTGGCGGTCGTCGGCGCGCAGGCGCTGGATCAGATCGAGGCCCGGCAGCTTTGGTAGGCCGAGGTCGATCACGGCCAGGTCGATGGGATATTCGCGGCCGAAGTACAGGCCTTCCTCGCCGTCGACCGCGGTGTCCACCGCGTAGCCGGCGGCGCGCAGCCGTTGGGCCAACTGCTCGCGCAGCAGAGGTTCGTCTTCGACCACCAGAAGGCGCATGGCGTCGTTCCTATTGCTTCCTAGAACATGCGTCCGGTCTCGGGATCGACCCGGAACACCCGGACTTGCCCCTTCTTTACCAGTACCCGCACCAGGTAGTACGAGCGTCCGTTCTCGTTTACCGTCTCCGCCGCCAGCACCTGGCCCCCGGTGGAGGCGCGTACCCGTTCGGCCGCCTCGCGCAGGCTGATACGGCCGGCCTGGGCGAGCAGCAGCGGCTCGGCGCCAGCGAGTTGCGGAACGGCGCTCGCGACAAGGACGGCCACGAGGGCGGTGACAACGGCGCGACGAATGGACATGTGATCCTCAGTTCAGGTGCCAGGACCGTCGGCGCGCCGACCGCGCTCGGCTACAGCACTGGCGTTACCGAAACTCGCACTTGGATCCGCTTGCCGGGGTCGTGATCGGTGCGCGTGTAGTAGTCATGGCCATTGTAGCGGTAGTGCACGTCGTAGCCGACGATCCGCTCTTCGCTGTGGCGGATCTGCACCGTTTCGCAGCGCTCTTCGTAGGTCGTGCGGGTCTGCCCGGGGCCGCGCGACAGATGCTGGCCGACCGCCGCGCCGGTGACCGCGCCGATCGCGGTCATGGCCTTGTTGCCGTTGCCCTTGCCGAACCGGTTGCCGACCACCCCGCCGACGATGCCGCCCAACACGACGCCGGCGACGTTGCCGTCGTCGCGCTCGTAGCGGGTGACCTTCTCCTGCCAGCACTGCTGTTCGGGTCGGGAGATCTCGACCACGCGCGTGATCGGCGTGGCGCTGACCACGCGGGCGTAGTCGTAGTGGCCGTTGCCGCCGTCGTGACCGGCGGACGCGCCGGCCGAATACGCCAGGCCAAGGGCCAGTGCGGTTGCGAGTGTCGTCTTCGTATTCATTGCGACCCCCTTCGGTTCTTGGTCGGTGCGGGCGGGAGCCCTCGTCGAAGGGGAGATTAGGCGCGGGCGGCTGAATGTTGGCTGAATGCTGCCCGGGGGTTCGCTGGTGATTCTAATCCGCTGCTGGTCGCGGCGGTTGTGGCGAGGGACAAAAACGCGGAAGCCGGCGATAAGCCGGCTTCCAGATCGGTGCGGTGCTTGTTAGGCCGCCCATTCCTGGCGGTCGCGCGCTACCCGGACTTCATGCTGAATCCGGTGGTCGGCGTCCATCAGGGCTTCGGTCAGGGTGTCGTCGGCGCGAGGAGCGAAATAGCCCAGGGCGAGTACGGCAACGGCGACGGCGAGAAGCGCGATAAGGGCCATGATTAGTCCCTCCAGCAATAGATAATCTGAGGTTTCGCAGCGTGAGGGCATTCGCGACGACATGCCCTGGCGCTTGCGTTAAGTACATTATTCGCCTCGCATTGTTGCGTCGCAACATAGGATTTCTCGGCGAATGGTTTAGCTTTGCTAAGCCATTCGCTAGTGCTGAGCGACGCCTGGGCGGAATTGGCGCGAACTTGAGACCGAAGTAGAAGACCACCAATCCGTAATATGCCGTTGTCGGCGCTGCCGGCCGGTGTGTCCTTGGCCTGCATGTCCTGGGGCGGTCGCGCCGGCTGAGACCGTCCGTGCGGCCGGGACCGAGGTGAGATTGCCGGAGGGCGCGATGAAAAGGATCTTGTTGCTGCTGTTGGTTTCGATGCTGTTGCTTGCCGGCGTGGCCTGCCAAACCAAGCAGGATACCGGTACCCTTGCCGGTGGCGCGGCCGGGGCCGCGGTTGGTTCGGCGGTGGGCGACAGTACTACCGCGACCCTGCTGGGCGCGATCGGCGGCGCGCTGCTCGGCCGCGAGATCGGCCGGCGCATGGACGAGAAGGACAGGCAGGAGGTTGCCCAAACGCTGGAAGACCAGCCCACCGGCAAGACCAACTCCTGGACCAATCCCGATACCGGGCAGACTTACGCGGTGACGCCGACCGAGACCTTCGAACAGGATGGAAAGCCTTGTCGCCGCTTCCGCATGAACGTGGAGGGCGAGAAGGACGAGGTTACCGGCACGGCATGCCGCGACAGCGAGGGTGAATGGCGGATCATAGGTTAAATGCGCTTGCGGCGATGGACCGGGAGGCGGGCGGGACGCCACGGCCGGGTGCCAGTCTGACTGCGTTCGCTTGGCAGGACCGGCTGCGGCGAGGGCGCGGCGCCTGGCTGGAGGCGCTCGGTTTCGGTCCGCGGCAGACGGCGGCGAGCGAAGCCTTGGCGCGTCCCGGTTTCCGCCTGCTCGATTTCGGCAACGAAGGCGCTGCGCCGGTACTGATCGTGCCGGCGCCGATCAAGCAGGCCTACATCTTCGACCTGCTGCCGGCGCGCAGCGTGGTGCGCCGTTGCCGCGACGACGGCGGGCAACGAGTGTTCATGGTGCGATGGACGCCGCCGGGCCTCGCGCAGCGCGGGCTGGACGAGTACGTGGCGGGCGACCTTGCCGAGGCGGTGGCGGCGGTCACTACCCTGACCGGGCGCCGGCCGATGCTGGTGGGGCACTCGTTGGGCGGTACCTTCGCCGCGTTGTTCTGCGCGCTCCATCCGCAGCGCGCGCGCGGACTGGTGCTGCTGGAAGCGCCGGTCAAATTCGGCCACGACGCCTTCGCCTCGATGGTGCGGCGGCCGCAGGCCGAGTCGGTGCTCGGCGGCGATGGGCCCGTGCCAGGGAGCTTCCTGAACGCAGCCAGTGTCTCGGCCGCGCCGGATGCGTTCGTCTACGAGCGCTTCGCCGACCGTTTGGCCTGCGCGGGCAAGCCCGAGGCGTTGGCGATTTCCCTGCGTGTGGAACGGTGGGCGCTCGATGAGATGCCCATGTCGCGGCGTTTGTTCGCGGACGTGGTCGGGCAGTTGTACCGGCACGACCGCTTCATGCGCGGCGAGTTGTGCCTGGCGGGCAGCCCGGTCAAGCCGGAAAACGCGCAATTGCCGCTGCTGGTGGTGGCTGACCCGCGCTCGCGGGTAGTGCCGGCTGCCGCCATGCGACCGTTCTTCGAGCAAGTGCGCGATCCCGCCAAGCGCTGGCTCGATTATGGCGGCGACATCGGCGTCGCTCTGCAGCACGTGGGCGTGCTGGTTGGGGAGAATGCCCACCGCTCGCTGTGGCCGCAGATCCTCGATTGGGTGCGGCGGCACGAGTGATCGTGCGTCTCGGCGCCGGCCGGCTAGCGGTGATATCACATCGCTACGGCTGGCCGCGCATGCCGGCGAAGCGTGGGGCTGAGCGCCCGCGCTGTCGACACTATCCAGCGCGCGCCTGCTAGTCTCGAATGACCTTGGAGTCGCTGGGCCACCGCTGGGCCGGTCCCTCGTGATACTGTGCCGGCGTTCGATTTGGCTGCAGGCACTGTGAGTATCATGAACGGTCGACTACAACACTTTCCGATCGCGTTGTTCTCCGCGGTGATGGGGCTGTCCGGGCTGGCGCTGGCCTTGGACCAGGCGCAGCGGGTGCTCGGGTTGACGGTGCCGGCCGGGAGGTTGGTCGCGGCGCTGGCGGCAATCGCGTTCGTGGTGATCGCCGCCTTCTACGGCGCCAAGCTGGTGACCTTCCGCGCCGCCGTGATGGCCGACCTGAACCACCCGGTGCGCATGAGCTTCGCCGCGACCTTCTCGGTCAGCTTGATCCTGCTCGGCACATTGTCGTTGGGGCCGCTGCCGCGTGTGTCGGCGGCGCTATGGTCGGCGGGCACGCTGATTCACCTGGTGCTCACGCTGTACGTGCTCACCGCCTGGGTCTACCAGCCCCGCTTCGAGATCCAGCACATCAGCCCGGTTTGGTTCATCCCCGCGGTGGGCAACATCCTGGTGCCGATCGCCGGCGTCCACCACGCCGGCAACGAGCTCAACTGGTTTTTCTTCTCGATCGGCTTTCTTTTTTGGGTAGTGTTGTTCGTGATCGTCATGTACCGGATGATCTTCCACCACCCGCTGCCGGACCGGTTGCTGCCGACGCTGTTCATTCTCATCGCGCCGCCTGCGGCGGGCTTCCTGTCCTACGTGGCGCTCACCGGCAGCATCGACGCCTTCGCCCGCGTGCTTTACTACGGCGCGCTGTTCCTCACCATCTGGCTGCTGACCCAGGCGCGGCGTTTCATCAAGCTGCCGTTCTTCCTGTCCTGGTGGGCCTACTCGTTCCCACTGGCTGCGGTCACGGTGGCGACCATGAGCATGTATCACGTCACCGGTGACACCATCCTGTACCTGCTTTCCTACGCGTTGTTGTTCGTGCTGCTGATCGTGGTGACTTGGCTGGTGGTTCGCACCGCTTTCGCCATTCGTCAGGACGAGATTTGCGTCGAGGAACGAGCGTGAGGAAGACAGTGAGCCTGGCGGCCTAGACCCGCCCGGCTTCCGTATTCTGTCGGCGAAAGTGCTTAGCGAAGAGGGAAGCCGGTGGCGGACTCCCGCCACCGGCGCGTCAATGCTCGGCCGTGAGCGCCTGCACGCGCCGCGCTGCTTTCACCGCCTGCTCCAGCGCTCGGCGTAGGCTGCTGATCTGATCCAGCCGCGCCGCCATCTGCCGTACCGATAGGCGGCCTTCGCTGCCGGTGCGCAGCAAGAGATCCTTCAACGACTGATACTCCGTTTGCGCCTGCTGCAGCAGGGGCTCGTAGTAGCCGGGGTGGAACGCGTCACCCTCCGGATCGGTGCTGCGCAACAGCCGGCCGGCGGTGTGGCGCAGCTTCTCCAACGGCTCCGACAGGTGCGGGTCCGCGGTGTCCGGCGGCAAGCTCGCTCGTAGATTGGCGATCTCCAGCGCGCGCCGGGTCATGTCGTCGTAGTACTGGCTGATCCGCAGCACCTGCGGCAGGGCTTCCGCCACTTCCAGCGGAATCGCACGCCGCTGCAGCTGCGCGATGAAGTCGCCCATGGCTTGGGTCAGCGTTTCGACCGTCTGTTGGTCGCGCGCCAAGTGCTCGGCGTCGCGGGCAGGTTCGCTCAACACGCCCTGTACCGCGCGGTGCGCCACCCGTCCCGCGCGCGCAAGTTCCAGCCGGAGCGCCGCCAGCGCCGCCGCCGGCGTGGCGGCGGCGTTCTGATCAAGATGTTGCAGCTTGGTTTCGTCTTCCTCGGCGTTGCGGAAGCGCGCTTCCAGGAAGCGGGCCAGTGTTCCGGTAAATGGATAAAACGCGGCAACGCCGATGACGCTGGCCAGTGTATGGAACAAGGCGAGCAGAATCGCTGGCTTGGTGTCCAGCCCCACCGTGCCGCTGAACACGCGCAATAGTTCGAGCAGCACCGGCATCAGCACGAAGGCGATAGCCGCGGCGACGAGGTTGAACACCACATGGGCGACCGCCGCCCGCTTGGCGCTAGGGGTGGCGCCGAGCGTGGCGAAGGCGGCGGTCGAGGTAGTACCGATGTTGGCGCCGATGATCGTCGCCGCGCCCGCGGTCAGTGGAATGAGGCCGCTGGCCACGCCGACCAGTACCACCGCGAGCACGGCGCTGGAGGACTGAATCAGCCCGGTGAGCGCGGCGCCCGCCAGCAACAGGGCGATTTGCGCACCCCAGCTATCGATCTGGAAGCTGGCGATCGCCTCGTTGCCCAAGTCGGGGAAGGCCGCCTTCAGGACTTCGATTCCCAGCAGGAAGACACCCAGGCCGGTGAGCACATCGCCGATTAGACCCCGACGGTTGACGCCGCCGCTGACCCGCAGCAGCACGCCGAATGCGATCGCCGGCAGCGCGGCCGGTTTCAGATCGAGGTTGAATCCGACCAGCGCCACCAGCCACGCGGTGACGATAGTGCCGAGATTGCTGCCGTAGAACACGCCGATGGCTTGCCGCAGCGACAGCAGGCCGGCGTTGACGAAGCCGATCGCCGTGAACACCACCGCGCTGGACGATTGTACTATCGCCGTATGCAGTGCACCGGCGATCAGCCCGCGCAATGGTGTAGCGATCCAGCTCCCGAGAATCCGCCGCGGGCCGTCGCCGGCGGCGAGTTTCAGGCCGTCGGACATCAGGCGAATTCCTAGCAGGAATAGGCCGACACCGCCGGCAAAGGTGAGAAGGGCCATCATAGTAGTTGCTTCCAATGCGCAATGTTCCGCGCCTCTGACATCACCCTGGCGCGCTCGCGTCGGCTGAGGTGCGTCCGGGATTTGTAAGAGGCTCTTAGACTTTAGCGCGCCTTGGCGAAAACAGCCGTGACCGGCGCGGCAACCCGCCCGATAGGGCTAACGCTTCTCCCAGGCCCGCACCGGCCCAGGGACCACCTGGAATAGCGGATGCGGTTCGGGCGCGAGCGTAGCGCGCAGCATCTCGCCGCGACCAGGGTCGCGCAGCGCCAGTTTGCGCTGTAGATGCTCCCATTCGTAATCGAGCTGCCCCTGCGTCTCCACAATCAACTCCGCGCTCGGCGCGGCGAATATCTTGCTTCGATCGAAGCGGTAGCCCCGGCACGAAGCCTCGGTGGCAACCGCCGCAAGATAGGTCGCGATCGCCGCGAGCGGATCAGGGGCGGCGCGAAACCGTAACAACTGCGGGTGGTAACGGTAGCCGCGCGTCTGCTCGCGCAGAACCGCTTGCGCCAGTAGCGTCTCCCGCCATAGCGCGATCAAGCCGCGGCTATCCAAATACCGAGGATGCAAGGTCCATATGCGCATGCTGTCGTCAATAAGGGCGTAGGGCATCTCCTCGCAAACTACCCGCAGGGAGCGATGTCCACATCGCAGCAGTCCGCGTCCGGGAGCCACCGGGTAGGTGGACCGCAGCGGTTCGGCAGGGGCACGCAGTCGCAGCCACCGGCGTCGCAGCAGTTCGCCGTGCCGTCGCGATCCTTGCGTCGCTCTTTCCTGCGCTGGCGACGGAGTTCGAGCAAGTCGTACGCATGCCGGCATTCCGCGAACTGCCGGCGCAGCAACGGCAGCCACTGCCGGGGCGGTGAACGCTCGATGATCTCCAGCGCCATGCCCGAACACGACTTGCCGCCGTATGCCACGCCGTAGGCGCAGCGGTAACCCTTGAGCGGTGAGAGGAAGCGTTGATAGCCGCGGATCGCCAAGCGGGCGCAAGTGCGGATCATGGGCCGCGCCTCTAGGCGAGGGCTCTGAACAGATCGCGCAGTACCGCCTTTTCGCTTTCTTCCACCCGCTCGTGCGGTCCGTAGGGGTACACCGCGACGGCTGCCGCCGCGATGTCGAGGCAGTAGTCGAGCGTTTTCTGCTTGCGCTCGTCTTTCGTGCCGTTCGCCGGAAATGCGACTTCGCACGCAAGCTCGCGCAGGCTGGCGAGCAAGCCCTCGGGCGGGCGCCGATCGATGAAGCGGGCGGTGAACGTGTCGATCTGCGCTTCGCTCACGACTTCGAGTCCGCCCGCTTGCTCCGCCAGCCATGCGATGTGCTCGCGCAGATACTTGCGAATCAGCAGGCGCTCGGCATCCTGGCACTGACCGTCGGCCCAGAGCATCTCGACCAGCGGTATCACATCCAACAGATAGACCATGCCCCCGAAAATGCCGTAGTCGCGCTCCAGGACATCCAGTGCGTGACGGCGAGCCTGGTTGATTCGGTCCATCAGATCCCCCCATTGAATCCATTGTCATTTCGTATTGTTAGCGACGTGGCTGCGCACCGATTGTATATGAGGGGAGCGCCGCGGTACCGGCAGCTCCGTGCGACGGCTGCCGCCCCGTTTCGCGCGACCCGACAGCCCGGTTCGACGCCGCCGGGCGAGTGCTCCGCCGCGACGATGAATTGGTGGTTAAAGACCGCTTGACCTTTTCCCGAAAGTGCCTAGAATGGCGCGCCTGCTCCGGTGGTAACCGCGGCAGACCTGGCGAGAGGCCGGGGCCCGCTGAGAAAGCGGGGGGTTGACGGGGCGGCGAAGGATTCACTAATATTCGCCTCCCACGCCGCAGCGAAGCTGCGGCGGTCCTCGAAAGAGGGGTTGACAAGGTTTTCGGGAAGTGTAGAATGCGCCTCCCTGCTTCGGGCGAAAGGCTCTGGAGCGAAGAGCGAAGGCTCGCGGATCTTTAACAATTTAAGCCAGATAACTTGTGTGGGTGCTTG
>Ga0182741_1002732_pt1 | contig 19954 bp, 14 predicted proteins | sample eDN5th37CBELigOP_FD_128874 | JGI IMG/M metagenome (GOLD analysis project Ga0182741, IMG submission 128874) | Enriched Organic Plus compost microbial communities from Emeryville, California, USA - eDNA 5th pass 37_C BE-Lig OP (version 2) (version 2) ... | reverse complement strand
TTGGCCCAATTCGTGGGCTCATACATCAGCGACAGGGACGGAAAAAAAGTAGCCTCGCGATGGACTTCCGACCCCGACCACTCTGCGAATCAGAAAAATCCAAATTCAAACTGACCCACTACCCGTCATTGACCGAACTCGCGCATGCCGATAGCTTATGATAAAGTGTATATTTTGGTTAACTGGTGGGCTTCATGGCCAAATCGTCGCTCATTCTGATGCTCGTCTGGACGCAACTCCTTGCTGGGAGTGGCGGTTCAGTCTATTTGTGCATCAGCGACGACGGATCGCATTGGTGCGTCGATTCAGACCCAGCCACTTGCACCTGCTGCCAGCATGAAACCGAGCAGGATGAGGGCGGCGAATGCCGTTGTTCTCGCGCTGGGATGTCGCGTGACGAGAACGAGTCGCCACGCGAGTCGCCCACACTTGCAGGGCAACCGTGCGGTTGCACACACATCCTGATTTCAAATCCGGAGCAGTCGCCGACCACCCTTCGAGTGTCTTCAAGGACGAATGCGGAGCGCCTTTCGCAGCTTGTCGCCCTCCTGCACCACATCCTGCCGCACGATCAGTTTGTCGTCGACGGCCCCCATCCAGCGTTGAGGCACAACTCGCCTCCGATCCCTTCTCAATCGCTGGCTATTCTGTCATCGGTCGTCTTGCGCTGTTAAACCAGCCTCTCTCCACGGCGTTGTCGTGCTGAGTTGACGGTCTCACCGGGACCTCCTCGCTCGGCCGTTTTCCGCAACGCCCCCTTCGGCTTCCACGACGACGCAACGTCGTCCACGTGCTGAATGGAGCATCCCTCTTACACCCCATTGGAGAGAGTGTATGTCCGCAACCGTTACAACCCCGACACGTCCGTCGACATCTCCGCGGCAGGCTGAGTCTGTGCCGGCAGTGAAACCACGGAGGCGGCGGTGGCTGGCCGTTGCCGGCGCGATTCCGAACTTGATCGTCCTTTCGCTGTTCGGCGGAGTCATGTATTTCGGGCATCACTTCGACTGGAAACTGCCGAAGTTCTCAACGCTCGCCGGAGCTGAAGCTTCGGAGCGGGCGGACTGGTGCGAAGAACACGGCGTCCCCGAATCGCAGTGCATCGAGTGCAACCCCGATCTGGTGCCGAAGGGGCCGGACTACGGCTGGTGCCCGGAGCACGGGGTCCATAACTGCGTGCTGCACCACCCCGACGTCGCGCAGCGCAAGGAAACGCCGGTCGTATCAGAGGCTGACCTGGACCGGGCGGCCCGCACATTAGCCTTACGGGACCGGCCGGAAAATAACGCCGTCTGCAAAGTCTACCAGCGCCGCATGCAGTTCGCGTCGATTGAGGCAGTCCGGCAGGCCGGCATCGACGTGGAACTGGTCGGTCGGGAAGCCACCGGTGAATGGGTATTGGGCAACGGGGAAATCACCTACGACCAGACGCGGCTTGCCAGCCTTTCTTCGCGAGTGCCGGGGACGACTTTTCTCGTGCTGAAGAGTATCGGCGATCCCGTCCGTTCGGGAGACGTTTTGGCCGTCGTGGACGCGATGGAAGTCGGTCGCGCAAAGAGCGACCTGGTCAAAGCCCTCGTGGCGGAAGATCTCGCACAAAAGAACGACGATCGTCTTCGAGAACTCAGCGGCGGAGCCGTCGCTGGAAAGTTCATCCTTGAAGCGGAAGCGGTGCTTGCCGAGGCGCAAGCCGAAGTGCTCAGCGCTGAGCAGGCGCTCGCCAATCTCGGCCTGCGTGTTGGCGTTTCAACGCTGCGGGGGCTTCCCAAGACGGCCGTCGTTGATCGATTGCGTTTTCTTGGCTTGCCTGAGGATCTCGCTCAACAATTTGACTCGCAAACCGCCACGGCCAACCTGATTCCAATCCGAAGTCCAATGGATGGTGTGGTCGTGGACCGGCAAGTCGTCGCCGGCGAGGTTGTCGACCCGTCTCGCGTCCTATTCCAGGTCGCCGACCCCAGCCGGATGTGGCTGACGCTCAGCATTCCCCTTGAAGAGGCGCGCTTCCTCTCGGTCGGGCAACCCGTTCGGTTCCGGCCCGACGGCAGTCCGAATGAGGTGTCCGGCTCGTTGACTTGGATCAGCACCGCGGCAGACAAGCAGACGCGGATGGTGAAGGTCCGGGCCGACCTACCCAATCCGGACGGACAACTCCGTGACGAAACTTTCGGGACCGGCCGGGTCGTCCTACGGGAGGAACAGGAGGCGATTGTCGTGCCCAAGGAGGCCGTCCACTGGGAAGGCTGCTGCCACGTGGTGTTCGTCCGCGACAAGGGCTACTTCGACAGCCCGGAGAGTTCCAAGCTGTTCCACGTGCGATCCGTGCGCCTTGGTGTATCAAACGGCAAGTTCACCGAGATCATTGCCGGTGTCTTGCCCGGAGAGGTGGTGGTGACGAAAGGGAGCGACGTGCTACGAGCACAGCTTCTCAAGAACAACCTCGGCGAAGGCTGCGCCTGCGTGGCGGAATAGGAGGCACGGATGCTCAACTGGCTCATCGATTTTTCCCTGCGCCACCGGGCGCTGGTCATCCTGGGAGCGCTGCTGCTGGGCGGCGTCGGTGTTGTCTCGCTGCGACAACTGGACATCGACGCCTTCCCGGACACCACGCCGGTCCAAATTCAGATCAACACCGTCGCCCCGGCTCTTTCGCCCGAGGAGGTCGAGCGCCAGATCACCTTTCCGGTTGAGCAGGCGATCAGCGGCCTGCCGGGCTTGGAAGACCTGCGCTCTATCTCCAAGTTCGGTCTCTCCCAGGTGGTGGTGATCTTCGAGGACGGGGTGGACATCTATTTCGCCCGACAGCTTATCAACGAGCGACTCAGCACGGTGGAGCTGCCCGAGGGCATCCAGCGCCCGCAGATGGGACCGGTCTCGACGGGCCTGGGCGAAGTCTTTCACTATGTCTTGGTGTACGAAGGCGTCGATTTCACCAAGGTCTCCGACGAAGAGCGCGTCCGGCGGCTCACCGAACTGCGAACTCTTCACGATTGGGTCGTCAAGCCGCAGCTCCGGTCAGTTCCTGGCGTGGCCGAGGTCAATAGTTGGGGCGGATACGAAAAGCAATACCAGGTCCGCCTCGATCCCGACCGGCTGATCAAGCACGGCCTTACGTTCGATCAGGTCGCCGAGGCCGTCAAACAGAACAACCAGAACGTCGGCGGCGGCACCATTACCGACCGCAGCCAGATGCTGCTGGTTCACGGCGTGGGACGCACCGTGAATATCGAGCAGATCGAGAACGTCGTCATTGCCTCCCGCGACGGCGTGCCGATCCGGGTCCGCGATGTGGCGGACGTGCAGATCGGCCACGAAATCCGCCGCGGCGCAGTGACGGCCAACGGCCGAGGCGAAGCCGTGCTCGGCCTGGGCTTCATGCTCATGGGCGAGAACAGTCACGAAGTCACCTGGGCGCTCAAGAACAAGCTGGAGCAAATCAAAGAAACCTTGCCGCCTGGGGTCACGATCCAGACCGTCTACGACCGGACCGAATTGGTGGACCATGTGATCGACACGGTTCAAAAGAACCTGTTCGAGGGCGGCCTGCTCGTCATCGCGGTCCTGTTCATCTTCCTGGGAAATCTGCGAGCAGGGTTGATCGTCGCACTGGCGATTCCCCTGTCGATGTTGTTCGCCTTCTCCGGGATGCTGCGGTTCGGGATTGCGGCGAGCCTATTGAGCCTGGGGGCGATTGACTTCGGCCTGGTGGTGGACAGTTCGGTCGTGATGATCGAGAACTGCGTGCGGCATCTCGCGCATGGGCAGAACGGGCGCAGCCGACTGGAGATCATTCGGGACGCGGCCGTCGAGGTCCGCAAACCGACGATGTTCGGCGAGCTGATTATCATGATTGTCTACCTGCCGATCCTCACGCTCGAAGGAATCGAGGGGAAACTCTTCCGACCCATGGCGCTGACAGTCATCTTCGCCTTGGCGGGGTCAATGGTGCTTTCGCTGACGCTGATGCCGGTGCTCGCGAGCTTGGTTCTTCCAAAACGGCTTGAAGAGAAAGAGCCGCTGCTTATCCGTATTCTGAAGCGGCTCTACGCCCCGGTGTTGCGGTTCACCATGCATTACAAGCTCGCGGTGATCGGCTTCGCTCTGTGCCTGCTGATCGTCGCCTTTGGAATGATCGCTCCAAACCTGGGCACCGAGTTTGTGCCTCGTCTGTCTGAAGGGGCCTTGGTGGTCAATGTCGTCCGACTGGCGGGAACCGACTTGGAAGAGTCGATGCGCTACAACACCCAGATGGAAAAGGTGCTGCTGGAGAAGTTCCCCGACGAGATCGCACAAGTCTGGAGCCGCATCGGTACGGCGGAAGTGGCAACCGATCCGATGGGGACCGAGTTGACCGACCTGTTCGTCACGCTGCGTCCACGTAGCCAGTGGAAACAAGCCGAGACGCAGGATGAGTTGACGGTTCTGATTCAGGAGGAACTCCGCGACCTGCCCGGCCCCCGGCTGGCCATGACGCAGCCGATCGAGATGCGGATGAACGAGATGATCTCCGGCGTCCGTTCGGACGTGGCGGCGATTCTTTACGGAGATGATCTCGACCTGATGGTTGCCAAGGCTGCCGAGATCGAGCGGGTGCTCAAATCGATTGACGGGGCCGCCGACGTGAAAGTCGAGCAGGTCACGGGGCAGCCGGTGCTGCAAATCCACATCAAGCAGGACGAGATCGCCCGCTATGGCATCCCGGCCAAGACCGTACTCGACTTGGTGGAGTCGCTCGGCAGCAAGCACGTCGGCGAGGTTTACGAGGGGCAGTTGCGTTTCCCGTTGATCATCCGCCTTCCTGAACAGGCGCGAGCCGACCCGGAAGCGATCAAGTCGATCCTGATCGCCACCCCGTCGGGCGAGCGCATCCCGCTCTCGCGGCTGGCAACCGTGGAGACGGTGGAAGGCCCCAACACGATCAAGCGGGAGTGGTATCAGCGGCGGATCACGATTGAAGCGAACGTCCGCGGGCGCGATATGGGCAGCTTTGTCGCAGAAGCTCAGCGGAAGGTTGATGAGCAGGTTCAACTGCCTCCGGGCCGCTACCGCGTCGAGTGGGGCGGACAGTTCGAGAACCTTCAGCGGGCGCAGACTCGGCTAATGATTGTCGTGCCGGTCGCCCTGCTGATGATCTTCGTGTTGCTGTACATGACCTATCGGAACATGATCGACTCGCTACGGGTCTTCACGGGCGTGCCGTTCGCCTGGATCGGCGGCATCGTTGCCTTGTGGATGCGGGACATGCCGTTCTCGATTTCGGCGGCGGTCGGGTTCATTGCCCTGTCCGGAGTGGCCGTGCTGGACGACATGCTCCTGGTTTCCACAATCCGGCAACTCCGACGACGAGGGAAGTCGCTCGACGAAGCGGTCGAGGAGGCGGCGATGACGCGGCTTCGCCCGATCCTGATGACGACGCTTGTGGCCAGCCTCGGCTTCGTTCCGATGGCCTTCAGCACGGGCATGGGGGCTGAGGTCCAACGGCCTTTGGCGACGGTGGTCATCGGCGGCGTGTGCAGCGCGATGATCATGAGCCTGCTCGTGCTCCGCGTGCTGTACGTGATCTTCAATCGTCCGACAAAAGGAAGAGATGACCACGACGGCGAGGAGGAGATCGAACCTGTTGAACCTACCGAACCCGGCGCGCGGCGCGTGCCCGAGTCGGTTTCGGTGTAACTTTCGAACGGCGAAAGCCGAATGGAGAAACGAATGATGGGAATCACGTGGATGCGAGGCGTTTCCGCGACGCTGCTGGCCGCGACCGGCATCGCGATGAGCGGTTGTGGAGATCAGGGAGCCACCCCGGCTCAAACCGACAAGGCGGCAGGCAATGTGAACGGGCAAGCGGTCGGGGACACCGATCCCAGCCACGGCGGCTGGTGGTGCGTGGAGCACGGCGTGCCGGAGGACGTCTGCGCGCGATGCAGCACACAATTGGCCGCCGATTTTCAGAAGAAGGGCGATTGGTGCAAAGAGCACAACCGCCCCGAGTCGCAGTGCTTCATCTGCCATCCGGATTTGGAGGCAAAGTTCGCCGCCCAGTATGAAGCCAAAACGGGCCATAAGCCGCCGACGCCGGAGGAATAGGATGCAAGACGCGATGACGGAGAGTCCGGTCCAAGGTTGGACCGGCGCTCCCCTGGAAAATCCAGAGAAACCGTCATGGACGCCCCAGTCTCGTTCCGATAACATTGATATGAGTTAGTGTAGCAGTAGTATGCCCCTACCTTCTGCGGGAGTTCGACTTCTGATGTTCCGTGGCTTGATTGCGATCGTGACAACAGCGGCGGTGTTTTGGCACACCGTCGCCGGTTGCTGCGCGCATCACAGCCACGGCGGCCATTCTTGCGATTTCGTCGGCAAGACAGCGTCGCTTGCTCACCACAGCGGCTCGGAAGTCAGCGGCGGTTGCTGCAAGCACGCCCATACTGACTCTACACAGTTTTGTGCTTCCGAATCATTGGGCCAGCAGCTCGGCGAAGACCTGCCAAGCGCACCTTGTCCAGGGGACGGGCCGACCGGTTGCAACGAAGGCACGTGTGTCTTCGCGGCCCCGGATTCGTCGGGGCCGTCTCCCATCGACCAGATCGATTGGGATGGCTCATTCCAGGGCGTTGCCGTGGTTGAGCCGGCGGTTCCGTTCTGCGTTTCGCGCGCCAGCGAGTCGCATGATTCCGTCGCGCCACCGTTGCTAGGCGGCTTGCGCCTGCATCTTGCGCACTGCGTGCTCACGCTCTAATCTCCGCGCGTTCCGGATTGAGCATCCTTGGCGGTGCTCATTCTTTCTTCCGGACGATCTGCACGCGTTGAGGCCGGTGAAGTCCGCTCAATGCGTGGCTCACTTTGCCCCCCAGCGCCGATCTGTGTGCGAACATTGCGCGGAGGTTCCCATGAAAACTCGAATTCCAAAGCTACGCCCGAGGACGTGGGCGCTTGTGGGTCTGCTGATCGCAGGCGGAGCCTGTGCAGCGAGCAGCCCGGTTTGGCTGCCGTGGGCCAAGCCAATGGTCAGCAATTGGCTTGCGGGCCAGAGTGCGCCGTCAACTTCGCAGCCGGACGAGCACGCGGGGCACGATCACGATCATGGCCATGCCGGTCATTCTGAGGATTCGTCGATTGAGCTGAGCGCCAACGCACTGCGGAACGTCGGCTTTCAGCCCATCCAGATCAAACCGACCACGTTCGTCAAGACCACAACCGTCCCCGGAATGGTCGTCGAACGGCCGGGCCGGTCACAGATTCACATCACAGCGCCGCTGACTGGCGTGGTCACCAAGATTGTCCCGATCCAGGGGGCCGCCATCGAGCCAGGTTCTCCCATGTTCGAGATCCGGCTCACGCATGAAGAGCTGGTGACTGCTCAAAGCAACCTGGTTCGCACCGCCGAGAGTTTGGAAATTGTCAAGCGCGAGATCGACCGGCTCCAGGCCATCGGTGAGGGCGTCATCGTTGGCAAACGAATCTTGGAGCAGGAGTATGAGAAGCAGAAGCTTGAAGCCAGCCTGCGAGCGGAACGGCAGGCGCTCCTGCTGCACGGACTTAAGGAGAATGACGTCGAGTCGATCCTCCGTGATCGCAAGCTTTTTCAGTCGATCACAGTCAGCGCTCCGGCACACGGCCACGACAGCGAAGCCTGTCGGGAAGATCATCTCTTTCACGTTCAGGAATTGCCAGTGAAACTCGGCCAGCAGGTCGAAGCCGGACAGGTTCTCAGCGTGCTTGCCGATCATTGCGAGTTGTACATCGAAGGTCGCGCCTTTGAGGACGATGCCGCCCGGTTGCGCGAAGCGACTCGTCAGGGCTGGGAAGTCTCCGCTGCACTCCTGGTTGGCGACCGTACGACGGACGTGATTGATGGGCTGAAGTTGCTTTATCTGGCCGATTACGTGGACCCCCAATCGCGCGCCTTTCGATTCTACCTCCGTTTGCCGAACGAGGTGGCCCTCGATCAAACCGATTCCACAGGGACTCGCTTTCTCGATTGGCGTTTCAAACCTGGCCAACGGATGGAACTGCGCGTTCCGGTTGAGCGGTGGGAGAGGCGAATCGTATTGCCGGTGGAGGCCGTCGTGGACGAAGGGGCCGAGACCTATATCTACCAGCAGAACGGCGATCACTTTGACCGGGTTCCGGTTCATGTCGAGTACCGGGACCAGCGGTCGGTCGTCATCGCCAATGATGGTGCGGTCTTTCCTGGCGACATCGTGGCTGCTCGCGGGGCCTATCAGATGCACCTGGCATTGAAGAACAAGTCGGGCGGCGGAATCGATCCTCATGCCGGTCATAACCACTAACCGGCAGCGCGAAAGGAATCCTCCGCCATGCTCAATGCAATTATTCGCTTCGCACTTCAGAATCGGCTGTTGGTGGTCGCCGCCTCGGTCTTCCTGGTCGCTTACGGGGGCTGGCAAGCCTACCAGTTGCCGATTGACGTGTTCCCCGACCTGAACCGTCCGCGCGTGGTCATCATGACCGAAGCGCCCGGCATGGCTCCCGAGGAAGTCGAGACGCTGATTACCTTCCCTCTGGAGACTACGCTCAACGGTGCGACCGGAGTGCAGGACGTGCGGAGTTCGTCGGGCGTCGGCTTGTCGGTGATTTATGTTGAGTTCGACTGGGGAACGAACATCTACAACGACCGGCAAATCGTCAATGAACGCGTGGCCTTGGTCGCGGATCAGCTTCCTCCCGGCGTCACTCCGCAGCTTGCCCCGATCTCGTCGATCATGGGGCAAATCCAGATCATCGGCATGTACAGCGAAGGGGGCAAGACGCCGCCGCTTGAACTCCGAACGCTGGCCGATTGGGTCGTGCGGCAGCGCTTGCTGACGATTCCCGGCGTGTCGCAAGTGATCGTCATGGGAGGCGAGCGGAAACAGTTTCAGGTGCTGGTCGATCCCAACGACCTGCTGCGCTACGGGGTGACCCTGCACGAAGTGAAGGAGGCCCTTCGCGAAAGCAACCAGAACACGGCGGGCGGCTATCTCGATCAGCAGGGTCCGAATGAACTCCTCGTGCGGTCGCTGGGGAGAGTCAAGACGGTGGACGAGATTTCGAGAATTGTCGTCGCCCACCGAGATGGGCAGTCCGTGCGTTTGTCGCAGGTGGCGCGTATCGTCGAAGGCCCGCAGGTGAAGCGCGGCGACAGCTCGGCATTCACCAGAACCGAAACGGGCCAGTTCGATGGCGGGCCGGCAGTGGTCCTCACGATCAACAAGCAGCCGAACGCCGATACACGGGAGGTCACCGAAGCGGTCAACGAGGCGCTCGAAGAACTCAAGGTCTCGCTCCCAGCGGATGTTCGGCTTCTGCCCGGCCTCTATGAACAGAAGGAGTTCATTGATCTGGCGATTGAAAACGTGATCGAGGCGCTCCGCGACGGCGGCATCCTGGTCGTCATCATTCTTTTCCTGTTCCTCATGAACTTGCGGACGACCTTTATCACGCTCACGGCAATCCCGCTTTCGATTGTGATCACCGCCCTGGTGTTTCAGGCGTTTGGCCTGTCAATCAATACGATGACGCTGGGCGGCTTGGCCGTTGCGATTGGCGAGCTAGTCGATGACGCCATCGTGGACGTGGAGAACATTTTTCGACGGCTCCGCGAAAACCGCCATAGCGCCAATCCCAAGCCCGCCCTGCTGGTTGTCTTCCAGGCAAGCTGCGAAATTCGCAATTCCATCGTCTATGGAACGATGATCGTGGTGCTGGTGTTCGTTCCTCTGTTCGCCCTGTCCGGCATGGAGGGCCGGCTGTTTGCTCCGCTCGGCATCGCCTACATCGTGTCGCTCGTTGCCTCGTTGCTCGTATCGCTGACCGTGACGCCCGTACTGAGCTACTGGCTGCTGGGACGGGCAAAGCTGGGGCACGAGGAGAAAGACGGGCTGTTGCTGCGGGTGCTCAAGTGGATCGCGGATCGCGTCATGCGCGTGAGCCTGCGGCTGTCGTGGCCGATTCTGGCAATTGCCGCGATTGCCGTCGGCATTGCCGGCTGGGCTGTTGTCAACCTCGAAAGCGATTTTCTGCCGCCGTTCAACGAGGGGGCCGTGCAGGTCAATGTTCTGTTGCCGCCGGGAACCTCGCTGGCGACTTCAAACGAGGTGTCGGCTAAGGTCGAAAAACGCTTACAGGAAATCGACGACATCGTGGCGTTTGTCCGCAAGACGGGCCGCGCGGAGCTTGACGAACACGCCGAGGGCGTGAACGTCACCGAATACATTGCCACGATCGACCCGCACACGGAGCGATCACGTGAGGAAGTCATTGAGGAAATCAGTGAGGCGCTGGCCGACATTCCCGGCATTGTGACGGCCGTGGAGCAGCCGCTCGCCCATCTCATCTCTCACATGCTCTCCGGCGTCAAGGCGCAGGTGGCGATCAAGCTCTACGGCGACGATCTCGACGCGTTGCGGCGCGAGGCCCAGAAGATGCAAGCGGCCATTTCCGGCGTCAACGGGATTCGCGATTTGCAGGTCGAGCAGCAGGTCATCATCCCGCAGCTTCGCATCGAGGCGGACGGATACAAACTCGAACAATTTGGTTTGCGGCGGCTGGACGTGAACGAGTTCGTGGAAACGGCCATGCAGGGAGAAGTGGTCTCCCGGGTGCTCGACGGCCAGCGGACCTTCGATTTGCTGGTGCGACTGGATGATAAGTATCGCGAAGACCTGGAATCCTTGAGACGCCTCGTGATCGAGCTACCTGGCGGCGGCACGGCCAAGCTGGAAGACGTGGCCCGCATTTACAACTCCGGAGGTCCCAACACGATCAATCGCGAGCAGGTCCGCCGGCGGATCATCGTGCAGTGCAACGTCTCCGACCGCGGGCTGGTGGATGTCGTCGAAGACATCAAGCAGCGGTTGGCCCCGATCGAGGCAAACCTGCCCACGGGCTACTTCACCGAATACAGCGGGCAGTTCGAGAGTCAGCAATCGGCGTCACGCATGATCGCCGTGCTGTTCGCGATCTCCCTGGTCGGCATGTTCCTGCTGCTGTTCAAAATGTTTCATTCGGCCAACCTCGCTTTGCAGGTGATGATTGCCCTGCCGATGGCCTTCATCGGCTCGGTCGCCGCGCTGTATGTGACGGGCCAGACGCTGACGATCGCCAGCATGGTGGGATTCATCTCGCTGTGCGGCATCGCCTCGCGCAACGGCATCCTCCTGATCAATCACTATCTCCACCTCGTCAAGTACGAAGGCGAGACGTGGTCGCGGGAGATGATCGTGCGCGCCGGAAAAGACCGCCTGGCCCCCGTGCTCATGACGGCACTGACCTCGGGCATTGGACTCGTGCCATTGGCGATGGCGGCCGGCGAGCCGGGGAAGGAAATCCTCTATCCGGTTGCCACGGTCATCATCGGCGGACTAATTACCAGCACGCTGTTGGAGTTTCTGGTGCGGCCCGCCTTGTTTTGGACGATCGGCATGGGCGCGGCGCGGCGGGTCGTGGAATCCAGCGAACAGAAAATCGTCCTTGTCGAGGAGGGGGACGAAGCACACACGGCTCGGCAGCCCGCTGAGCCACAAGCGGTGTAATCACTCTTACGAAAGGAGTCGAACGATGTGTCACGCAAGTGCGTATGGAGCGAGTGCCGGTGGTGACCGGCGTGTTTCAAATCTTTTCCACGGAAGGAGCAAGACCATGAAGGATCGAATCGTTTCACACTTGGCGGTCGCGGCGCTGGCATTCTGCGTGTTGTCGCCACTGACGGCCTCGGCGCAGTCGAGGTCATCGGCTGCCGACGCCCTGTCGGTCGCCGCACAGCAGCAGAAGTTTGCGTTTGTGATGTTCTGGAAGCAGCAGGATGCGGCCACTGACGCTGTTTCCCAGTCGCTGAAAACTCATCTGGCCGCATACGCGGACCGCGCCACGAACGTCGCCGTTCAAGTGACCGACCCCGCTCACCGCGAGATCGTGGAACAGTTCAACGTCAGCCGGGCCCCGATGCCGTTGGTGCTGGCCATTGCTCCCAACGGCGCGGTGACGGCCGCCTTCCAGAGCGCACCGACCGCTCAGCAAGTGGGCGGGGCGTTCGTCACTCCTGCGGCAGCCAACTGCATGAAGGCCCTGCAGGACGGCAAGTTGGTACTCATGCTGGTCCACCCGCAACCGGACGCGCAGGCTCCGCGAGGTGCGCAACAGTTCCTTGCCGACCCGCAATTCAGCAAGCGCACCGAGTTCGTTCGTCTGGTGTCCACGAATCCTGCCGAGGGACAGTTCCTGCAAAAGCTGGGTGTGACGCGGCAGGAGGCCAACGGAAGCGTCGTCATGATGGCTCCTCCAGGCGTCTTCGTGGGCAAGTTCCCTGTGAGCGTGACGGGTCAAGAGCTGGCCAAGAAACTGCACGCTTCGGGGAAGTGCTGCGATGACGAGAACTGTAAGCACAACCGCTAGGTCAAAGGAGTGATCATGAATTTGCGAACGATGATTTGGAAGGAATTGCGGGAGCGCCCTGTGGCCATGTTCGCCAGCCTGTTGGCGATCTTGCTCGGCGTGACTGCGTTCGTCGCGATCCGCAGCGTCGGCGTCTCTTCAGAGCGGGCCGTCGCCGAAAAGCTCGAAGCGCTCGGGGCCAACGTCCTGATGCTTCCGAAAGACGTTTCCTTGCAGGATTATTACACGGCCGATCTGAACGCTCAGAGCCTGCCGGAAGAGCACGCCAGCCGGCTCGTGCTGGCGAATCTGGAAGGTGTCGAGCACGTGTCGCCCCGCCTCTGCATTCCGGCCGAGGTGACGGGCGGGACCGTGACGCTGACAGGAATCCTGCCGCAGTCGGAGTTTCAAGCGCAAACCGCCTGGGGCGGCGTGCAACTGTTCTCGAACACCCACGCTGGCTGCAAGCGGGCAAAGGTGAATGAGATCGACTCTTCGCCGGAATCCCTGGTAACCAACCGTGTCGTCCAGGATTTGGGTGACAACGAAGTGCTTGTGGGAGCCGATGCCGCACAGCGGGCGGGCGTCCGCAAGGGAGACAAGTTGACGCTGTTGGGCAAGCCGTTCACCGTCGCCGGAGTGCTCCCTGTCCAGGGCACGGTTGACGACGGCCGCGTCTTCGCCCACCTGCACACGGTCCAGGAACTGGGCAACACGGGGCCGGTCGTCAATGCGATTGAAATCATGGGCTGCTGCGAGGACGTTGCGGGCTACCTCGTCGGCCGGCTGCAAGAGATGTTTCCCGACACGAAGGTCGTCACGATCTCGCAGGTCGTCCAGACGCAGGTGTCGGTCAATCGGACGATGAACCGCCTTTCGTTCCTGTTGTTCGCGGTGCTTATCGCCATTGGCGGTGCGAGCATGGCGACGGCCATGTACGCCAACGTCTCGGAACGGCGGCGCGAAGTCGGCACGTTGATGGCCCTGGGCGCGACGCCCGGCTTCGTGGTTCGAATGTTTCTCTGGAAGGCCGGCTTGCTAGGCATCGTGGGCGGCGTCGGTGGCGCGATCGCGGGGACCGTCCTGGCGGTCGGCCTGGGACCGCGAATGCTCGACATCCCGGTGGCCCCCCTTCCTCAGTTGGGCCTGATTGCTGTCGGCGTCGCCGTCGTGGTCACGCTCTTGGCCAGTTACTTGCCGGCGCAGCGGGCGGCCACGCTCGATCCGTGCCTTTGCTTCAAGGAGGTTTAGCAACTTGGTCGCGTTGCACCACGATTATCAACCGACCATCACCGAAAGGAGAAATCAATGTACGGATACGCCATTCGTTTCACTCTGTTGCTCGTCGCCCTCGTCGGAATGACACTGGCAGGGTGTTCGACGACGGGCAGCGCGCGTTCGACGTCGAATCCATCGTCATCAAGCGGCCATTGTCCAAGTTGCCAGTGATGAGTCGCCGCAATTCCACAGGAGGCAGTTGGACGCATTCAACGGCGTCAGAATCGCCTGTTCACGCTTCAAATAACTAATCGCGAGGAACGGATTGAGCGGCCGTGCTCGATTCGTGCCTTGCTTCAAGGAGACTCAACAGAATGTACTGTCTAACAAACGTTCAGAAACGCTACGCGAGGCGCGGCCAGCATGTTGACGCACTTTGCGATGTCAGCCTGGAGATCGAACCGGGAGAGTATCTGGCTCTGGTCGGCGCGAGTGGCAGCGGAAAGACGACGCTGCTCTCGATCCTGGGAGCCATGCTTGCGCCGAGTGATGGGGAGGTCCGCTTCGACGGCCAGTCGCTCTACCAAATGACGGTGCGCCAGCGGGCCAACCTGCGGCGGCAGCGGTTCGGGTTCGTGTTTCAGACGTTCAATCTGATTCCCTACCTGACCGCACTGGAAAACGTGCAGGCACCGATGATGCTCTGCGGCATTCCTCAATCTGAACAGGCAAGCAAGGCCGCAGGGCTGCTTGATCGGTTCGATCTGGGCGACCGCATGCACCACAAGCCGACGGAATTGAGCGTCGGTCAGCAACAGCGCGTGGCCCTGGCCCGCACCCTGGCGAACGATCCGAGCATCATTCTGGCGGACGAGCCGACCGGGAATCTCGATCCGCAGACGCGCGATGTCGTACTGGCGACGCTGGATGAGTTCCACCGCGAGGGCCGCACGATCATTGTCGTGACCCACGATCCGGCGGTCGCCAAGCGAGCAGAGAGGCGGCTCTCCCTATCTGCCGGCCGCATTCTGGAGGATTCGGCGACTGTCCTGAGGAGGTCCGCGTAGCGTTGCTTGCAAATCACGGCCACCCTCGCCGTACCGTGCCTGTTTGAGGGTCGTTGGAACAGGCTTTCACATTGTGCCACTCCAAGGAGAAGAAGATGTCGAAATTGCAATGGATGACGGTCGCTGGCGGGTTGCTCATCGCGCTGACGGTCACTGCCGGGTGCAACCAGAAGAACAGCGGCCCCGCCGCGCCGGCCAACAGCGGCGAAGGGCATGCCGAGCACGCCCATCCCACCGAAGGCCCTCACGGGGGCGACCTGATCGAGCTGGGCAACGAAGAGTACCACGCCGAACTCGTGCATGACGAGCAGGGAGGTACGGTCACGATTTACATTCTCGATGCTCACGCAGAGGCTGCAGTGCCAATCGATGCGACCGAGCTGACGATCAACCTAAAACATGACGGCCAGGCTGAACAGTTCAAGCTGGCCGCGTCACCCGACGCAAGCGATCCGCAGGGCAAGTCGTCTCGGTTCACGTCGAGCGATGCCGAGTTGGGCGAAGACCTTGAACATGAAGGAGCCGATCCGCAGCTTGTGGTTACGATCAACGGCAAACAGTATCGGGGAAAGATCGAGCACGGTGATCACGGACACGAAGGTGGTCACAAGCACTGATTAGTTAGGATTTCTCTCGCACGACGGCAAAAGAAAGGAGGCCACGGATGGCCGATACTGAACCACGCGGACGCAAGCCGGCATTTGATCCTGATACCAGGACGCTGCTGGCCGATTTGATCCGGCGATACGGCGCGCGGAGAGCGCGCGAGTTCGCTCCCGTCTCCATTTCGGTTGGCACCCTCCTGAAGATTGCCCAAGAGAAAGGCATCAAGCTCAAGAAAGGACGCCGACCGAAAAGCGCGGCGTGAGCGCCGGCTGGATTTGTCCGAAAGGTAGCGATGGACGACAAGAACAACCGTCATTTTCGAGTTGTGGGCATGGACTGCGCCGAAGAGGTCGCTGTCCTCAAACGCGAGCTGGGACCGCTCGTTGGAGGAGAGGAGCGGCTTTCCTTCGATGTGCTGCGCGGGCGGCTGACGCTGTCCGCCGAGGCGTCGGACGTCGATTCGCGACAAGTAATCGATGCCGTGGCGAAGACCGGGATGCGCGCCGAGCCGTGGAGCGATGAGTCTCCCGACGCTGAACGGATGGGAGTGTGGCGTCGCTGGGGACGTTCGGTGCTGACGGGCTTGAGCGGCATGGCCATTGTCGTCGCAGTCGTGCTCCATGCGTGGCTTACCGGCAGCGTGGCGGCGGCTTTGGGCGAGGGAGCGACCGCCGCGCCGTGGGCAGTGCGGATTGTGTATGGTCTGGCGGTTGCAGCCGGCGCGTGGTTCGTCGCCCCGAAAGCCTGGCACGCCGCACGGCGGCTCCGGCCGGACATGAATCTGCTGATGATGATCGCCGTGCTGGGCGCGGCATTGATCGGAGAGTGGTTCGAGGCGGCTGCTGTGGCTTTCCTTTTCTCGCTCTCGCTGCTGTTGGAATCATGGAGCGTTGGCCGGGCACGACGGGCCGTGGCGGCGCTGATGGACCTTGCGCCGCCAACCGTCCGGCTTCGTACCGACGGCGGCGACGAATCGCTGGTCTCACCCGAGGAGGTTCCGGTGGGGGCGACGTTCGTCATCAAGCCGGGTGAACGTATCCCGCTCGATGGCGAAGTGCTGGAAGGCAGCAGCCATGTCAATCAGGCTCCGATTACGGGGGAAAGTGAACCAGTTGCCAAACAGCCTGCGGAGAGCGTGTTTGCCGGGACCATCAACGGCGACGGGGCTTTGCTGATCCGTTCGACCAAACCGGCCGGCGAGACCACCCTGGCCAACATCATCCGCCTGGTGGGCGAAGCACACTCGAGGAAAGCGCCGTCGGAGCAGTGGGTCGAGAAGTTTGCTCGTGTGTACACTCCAGCGGTGATGGCGACGGCGCTGGCCGTTCTGCTGGTTCCGCCGCTTCTGTTTGGCGGCTCGTGGGAATACTGGTTCTACAACGCGCTGGTGCTGCTCGTCATCGCCTGCCCGTGCGCCTTGGTGATCTCGACTCCGGTCAGTATTGTCGCCAGCTTGACGGCGGCCGCACGGCAAGGGGTCTTGGTAAAAGGGGGCGTGTTCATCGAAGCGCCAGCCCGGCTGCGGGCCATCGCTTTCGACAAAACGGGAACGCTAACGCAGGGGAAACCGAGCGTCGTGGAAGTCGTTCCGCTGAATGGGCACGACGAATCCGAACTCATGGAACGAGCACTTGCCCTGGAATCACAGAGTGAGCACCCCCTGGCCCATGCAATCGTCGAGTACGCCACTCAAGAGAGAATCAAGGCGTCTCCAGCCGATGACTTCCAGGTGATTCAGGGGAAGGGGGCTGAAGGGCACTTCAACGGAAAGCTCTTCTGGCTCGGATCGCACCGCTACCTGGAAGAGCGTGGACAGGAGACTCCGGCGATCCATGACCGGTTAGAGCAGATGTCAGGGACGGGACGTTCGGTCGTGGTTGTCGGCAACGAAGAACACGTTTGTGGGTTGATAGCGCTGGCCGATACCATCCGCCCTACCACGCGCGACACGCTTGATCGGCTGCGAGAAACCGGAGTCAAACATCTGATCATGCTGACGGGCGACAACGCCCCAACGGCCCGAGCAATCGCGGAACAAGTGGGGCTGACGGAATTCCGCGCCGAACTACTGCCCGAAGACAAGATCGCGGCCGTCGAAGCCCTGGTCTCCGAGTACGGGAGCGTGGCAATGGTCGGTGACGGCGTCAACGACGCCCCGGCTTTGGCGCGAGCCTCAATAGGGATCGCGATGGGGGCCGTCGGGACAGATGCGGCGATTGAGACGGCGGACATTGCTTTGATGACCGACGACCTGTCGCGTTTGCCGTGGTTGGTCCGTCAGTCGCGTTGCACGCTGGTGATCATTCGGCAGAACATCGTTCTTTCGCTGGCGATCAAGGCGGTTTTCGTCGTGCTGACGTTCGCAGGGATGGCGTCGCTATGGGCGGCAATCGCGGCCGACATGGGAGCGTCATTGCTCGTCATCTTTAATGGCTTGCGGCTGCTCCATCCGGGCAATGTGAGTGCGCGGGGTTGAGGTCAAATGGTGGAAAACTGGCGATTTTGGCGAAGAGTAAAGGATTGTCGGCTGGGAATTGAATTGTGAAGAACACAACGTCGAAACATATGATGTGGCATGGAATCGCCACATCTTCGGAATGAGAAGGGAGTCCGGCAATGGCCGAGTTGAGTCATGAAGCTTGTAATCAGCGCCGCAGGGGATGCCGTTGGCGTCGCACTGCGATTGTCCTGGCGAGTGCTTGTGTTGCCCTCCTCGGGCTCGTGAGTGGGCGAAACGCACATGGCCAGCAACCGGTGGTGAGCGCCGCTCCACAGCCGCCAGTCCTGCCGACGCCGGAACTTGAAACGGTTCCTCCTGGCGAACCAGAGAAGATGCTGTCCCTCGCTGACTTGGAGCAAATGGCCTTGGCCAGCAATCCGTCCGTCGCGCGGGCCTCGGCATTGGTGGGCGCGGCACGCGGAAACTGGATACAGGTCGGCTTGCCGCCCAATCCTTCCATCGGGTACGACGGTCAGCAGCTTGGCAGCGGGGGACGGGCGGAGCAACAGGGAGTGCTGTTCGGCCAGGAGTTCGTGCGCGGCGGCAAGTTGCGACTGAATCGAGCGGTTGCCGATCGGGAGTTGGCTCGCGCCCAACAGGAGTTGGCGGCACAGCAACAGCGCGTGCTGACGGATGTCCGCATTGCCTTCTATCAAGTGTTGCTCGCGCAACGCGCCATCGACCTGACGGAAAGTCTGGTTGGCATCAGCACACAAGGAGTAAAGACCGTTGAAGCTCTCTTTCGAGCGAAGGAGGCCAATCGCGCCGATGTGCTCCAGGCGCAGCTCGAAGTCGAGAATGCGCGGATTCTGGCGCGAAATGCTCGAAACCGCCATACCTCCGCCTGGCAGGGCCTGACTGCCGTCGTTGGAGAGCCGAAACTGCCTCCGCAGCCGCTTGCCGGCGATGCATTTGCTGCACCACTCGACATCGACTTCCAGGAAACGCTTCAGTACATCCAGACCGCAAGTCCTGAAGTCGCTGCCGCCGCAATGGAAATCGAACGCGCCCGCGCTGCTCTGGACAGGGCCCGCGTCGAGCCGGTTCCGAACCTCACCGTGCAAGGGCTCGTCAACGTGATCGACAACGGCATTGGCGGCCGACCGGATGCCGGCATCACCGTCTCCGTGCCGATCCCGCTCTTTAACCGCAACCAAGGGGCGATCCTCCAATCGCAACACCAAATCGCAGCCGCCGAGAGAGCCCTTCAGCAGCTCGAACTCGGCATTCAAAACCGCCTCGCGGCTGCGTATGAGCGTTACACAAATGCTCGTTATCAAGTGGAGCGATACCGCACGGCCATCCTGCCCGCCGCCTCGGAGTCGCTCGACCTGATGCGCAAGACCTATGAAGCCGGTGAGACAAACTATGTTAGCTTGCTGGTTGCCCAGCGGACTTACTTTCAGACGAACATCAACTACCTGGAAGCCATCCAAGCATTGAGGATTGCCGAAGCTGAGATCGAAGGTCTTTTGCTTTCTAACAGCCTTCAGGAGCGTTGACGGAACCCAGTGCGCTTTCAGTTCGACAGGTCTCGGTCGACTCGGAGGCAGAATTCATGTTCACGGCGAATGCTTGTTGCCACCCACGGTGTCCGGTGGTTCGTGCGATACCACTGCGGCGACCGGTTGTTCTCGCCCATCTCGTAGCCGATGTTTTGGATGCGGCTCAGGATCGGGAATACCTCCCGACGGGTGCGGCGGTACTGGGAGCGGAACTGGCAGGTGAAGCACTTGCGGTTGCGAAAGCACCAGTTGACGATCAGCCAAGTCAGGCGCTTTCGGTCGACGGCCCAGCCCCACGGCGTCCAGATGGGACGGGTCTCGCAAACGTGGGAGCGATGAGGCGGCGGTTCGCGTCTCGGCTTGTTGTAGCCGGACGCCAGCAGGATTTGGCAGCCGTCCGGCGATTTGACATTCGGGATCAGCAGCTCGCGCACCGCCCAGTCGAAATACTGCAAAGCGTCGGGGCTGGGAACGGTGTCGTCTTCAAGGTGCAGCGTCACGTCGGCGCGCAGCTTGAAGGCGCGGAACACCGCTTCATGAGTGTTCCGGTTCAGCCCGAGGCGTTTCTCCCATGAAGTGAATCGCGTCAAGGGTTTCAAAGCGTTACAGTCGTGGAACTTGACCATTCTCCCATTCGCGCTGGCGCTCATTACGCCGCACACTAAGCTGGTCCTGTCAAGTGAAGA
>Ga0182741_1002731_pt1 | contig 19958 bp, 24 predicted proteins | sample eDN5th37CBELigOP_FD_128874 | JGI IMG/M metagenome (GOLD analysis project Ga0182741, IMG submission 128874) | Enriched Organic Plus compost microbial communities from Emeryville, California, USA - eDNA 5th pass 37_C BE-Lig OP (version 2) (version 2) ... | reverse complement strand
GTGACACCCCGCGGCTTTGCCGGTCCCAACCTCCTGGCGATGGTCCTGTTCGAGAAGTTCGCCCAGCACCAGCCGCTCAACCGTCAGAGCGAACGCTATGCCCGCGAGGGCATCGATCTCAGCCTGTCAACGCTTGCCGATCAGGTCGGCGCGTGTGCCGCAGCCCTCAAGCCCATCCATTCGCTGATCGAGGCCCATGTCCTGAACGCCGAGCGGCTGCACGGCGACGACACGACCATGCCGATCCTGGCGAAGGGAAAGACCGATACGGGCCGCATCTGGACCTATGTCCGGGATGACCGACCGTTCGGCGGGCGGTTCACCGGATGCTTACGGTGGTTCCGGCATATTGTTTGTCTCAACGAGAGATCAAATGTAAGCGGCAAGCTGAGGCCGTTTAGGGCGCGAAGATCCGCTCAGCTTTCTTGATCTCAGCAAGGATGTAGTCGGCCAGAATATCGAGTTCGAAGCCGAGCTTGCCCATCCATTGCGCCATCAGCTTGCGGTCGAGTTCGACTTTGTTGCGAGCATAGATCGCGTCCTGCCGATAAAGCGGAAGGCCGTCGGCGTACTTAGAGATGGCGATCTGGGCGAGGAGTGCTTCCGTCGGAATGCCACCCCCAATGATGTGCGCGGGCGCGGATACCTGGATGACGCCGTCTTCGTTTTTGAAGGCATACTTCGGCCGGCGGGTGACGATTACCCGGAACTTCGCCGGCACGACGTCCAATCGCTCAGAGACGTCTTCTCCGATCAGCACCCTCTGCTTGCCGGCATGCTCGGGCAGTTCGTCTGGCTCTATCACGACTTCGACGCGCTCCAGATGCGGTGCGAAGCCCTTGCGCGGCCGCGGTGGACGTTTGCTGTTCGGATGGGCAGCGCCCTGTTGACCTGCGCCCTGATCGCAGCAATGCCGGTCTCGATTTCCTCGAACACAAAAGCCTGCTGCGCATCATCGATGCTCACCGCCCCAAGCCTTTCCGATCGCCGGCCAAAGCGGGCGCGAACGAAGGCTTTCAAGATCTGGGTCACCCGATCATCCCACCAGACGATCTTGACCCGGTCTGCCCGCTTCGCTCGGAAGATATAAAGCGAGCCATTGAACGGGTCACTGCCCGCGTCACGCACGAGCGACAGCAAGCTGTCAGGTCCTTTACGATTATGTGGAGCTCCACATAGCGCAATTATGCAGTTCCCATCATTATGCGGAGTCCGCGGCGACGATTGCCTCGCCGCCACGGTTTTCGGCCAACTTCACTCCACATAATTTTTCGCGCGACGCGTGTCCTTCAGCATCGCCAGGAGTTTGTCGGGAGTGCGGAAGCGGCCCGGTTTGAGCGCCGGCGGCGTCATTGCGGCAAGTGCTTCGAGCTTTTCGGTCGGATCGGCACGCAGATAGATTTCCGTGCTCTGGAGAGTAGCATGACCGAGCCAGAGAGAGACTTTCCGAACGTCCCGGGTCGCCTGCAGAGTATGCATCGCACAGGTGTGGCGCAGAACATGGGGTGTCACGCGCTTGTCGGCGATCGACGGCTGCTTGCGCGCCGCTATCGCAACGTGCTTGGCGAGGATGTACTGGAAGCCGGAGCGCGTCATCGCGCCGTCGGCGGAGTTGAGGAACAGCTCGGGATCGCCGCTGTTAGGGCGGATCGCGAGCCACGCCTTGAGGACGGTCGCCGTTTCTTTCCACAATGGCAGCAGTGGATCGCCGCCGTGGACTCCGCATAATAATGGGCACTGCATAATTACGAAAGTCGACGGGATGGCTGGCAAGGAACACCTTTACACCCGCAGGGATCATGCCGAACGCACCGCACGGATCACACGCTGCAAATGCGCATCATCGGCATCAGCACGAGCGCGCACGATGACGTCACCAATGACAATCTCGATGACATGGTCGGCCCGCAGACAGATCCTAGCGCCTCTTCTGCTCCCGCAGCCCGATGAGCCTCATTACTTACCAGCAGCTCTCTACGCCAGCGATAAAGTTGAGACGGGAGAATGCCGATCTGCCGCGCAACGGCCGACATATTCGCACCTGGCTGACAGGCTTGTTCTACCGCGGTAGCCTTGAACTCGTCTGACCAGAACCGCCGCAATTGCCGCGGAGCACCATCAAGACGGGTTGGCACCGCCTCGATCATTCGCATCAATCCAAGGCTAGCCGTAGGTCCAGACATAGATCCTCACAGTCAGTGAACGTCTATGCCACGAATACGCCGCTTAGTATCGCCCACGCCAGATGGGGTCTCCTTGCCGCTTACGATCAAATGAAGATAGTGATCACACAATTTCAAAAGGCGTCAGCAATCTAGACGACGGCTATTTTGGACAGACCTTTGTTGACTTTAGAATACGATCTGCTAGAGAACTGACGGTCATCCGGACTTTGGGTTACTGAAACGCACCAGTTTAGCTACTGCGGAGCGCCGAGTCGCATGGGCTTGAATGCGCTTTATAGCCCCGCCGCGCTTAAACGGCGTTTAGGATTCCTTCTGACAAGCTTGCGGAGAAGGCTTTGATTTTTAGCAGGAGTGCGAACAACTGCTAATGGGACATTTCGCGTGAGGTAGAAAGGTCAGTGCCCTTAGCAAATCGTCGATGGTGGCTTAGACCTGGCCCGGCAATTCTGACTAAAATGGTACTCACCATTGATGGTGCAGGAGATTGTGATGACCAAAAGAATCCGTGTTGGTGTTATAGGAGCGAATGTGCAACGGGGTTGGGCCTCTAAGACCCATCTTCCCGTTCTAAAGCTCCTTGATGTTGACTTCGACGTAACAGCTGTCTGTACTACAAGGCAGCAGACGGCGGAGGAGGCCGCGCACAAGTTTGGCGTACCTCGTGCCTATAGCGACTTCAATAAGCTCGTTACTGATCCCGAGGTTGATCTAGCAGTTGTATGCGTTCGGGTCGACCGTCATCTGGAACCTGTTATGGCAGCAGTCGATGCTGGAAAGCACGTCTTCTGTGAATGGCCCCTAGGCCGTTCGACTGCTGAAGCAAATGTCATGATGGCAGCGGCTTATAAGCGTGGTGTCGTGACGCAAGTCGGTTTGCAAACCCGCCAATCCCCGATCATTCGTTATGCTAGAGATCTAATTCGGAAGGGCTTTATCGGAAGTCTTCGGAGTGTGACCGCGACATCCGCCACCTCACAATGGGGAGGTCGGCTTACTTCGGAGTTCGCTTATGGTGCCGATGCAAACATCGGCGTGAACGTTTATACCATCCACGCTAGCCACCTTGTTGACACGATAACCAACCTGCTAGGGGGATTCAAGGAGATTTCGTCTACGGTCGCGAACGTCCGAAGTGAAACTCTAATAGTAGACACAGGCGAGACGGTCCCGTTCACCTCACCAGACCAGGTGGTCATTAACGGCCGCCTTTTCAATGGCGCCGTAGTAGCTCTGCATCTGCAGAGCGGCGTAGCCGGCGAGACTGGTTTGCATATTGTTGTCAGGGGCACGGAAGCCGATCTAATGATCACGTCAACGGGTCATATTCCAACAGCGGATTTAACGCTTCTCGCCGCCAGACCAGATGGTTCCCCTGAGGAGTTGCCTATCCCCGAGCAGTATTTGCCCCCTTTTATGCAGTCGCTACCCCAGGTCTCGGGGAATGTCGCACAAGGGTACCTCCATATGTCGACTGCTATTCGGGAGGAACATCAATCCAACCCCAATTTCGCCGATGCTGTCGCCCTCCATCATCTAATGGACAGGATAAGGGTAGCGGCAGAAACGGGTTTGAGGCAGGACTTCGAATGAAGCCAGACACATGCCCGGGATTGCTATGGCCTTTTTCCGGCATGGGCCGACTACTGGCTTCATCACGACTTGCAGATGTGCGAATTCTTAGAGCTCTGAGGTTTGATGAAGTGTGGGTAGAGGAGCACCAATCCGGGAGTTATGATCGACCTGGAGCATCACTATGGGCGCGACTTTAAGTTGGTAGGCTACGACAATATCATGCGTGTTCTGGACCGCAACCGCGTCGAAGTTAGCGAAGGAGATTTGGTGTGTGTTTCCGGACCGGTATGGTCGAACTTATTTACTCGTGCGGGCGTGACAGGTGTCTTCAGGACTGGATCACGGACAATGGCATTTGTAGCGCCCATTGAGGCGGTGGAGGCTTCTCCTTCGCGAACTAGTAGCCAGGCTTCACGATCCTCTCTACCGTTACACGCTCACCGCCTTTTCCGCTTTGGCGTCTATGTAGGTGAGTTCTGGGATTTTGCCGCGCTGGCTAATTGGCTGAGGAGAAATAACAGATCACGTTTTCTGTTAACGGCACGCCGCTAAGTTTACTAGCGATCTGGCCTGTCACCCCAATTGCCACAGTCTAGGTTCTTGTCGGCCTCCTATTTGCGATGGCCGCGTCACTGACCTAAAACTTCCGCCTGGGCGGAAACACTGCGAGGATTAGATGAAAAAGGGGAATTCGCCGACGGAATGTTATAATCGCGTCGCTTTAGTTACCGGTGCGGCTCAAGGCGTTGGTCGATGTATCGCCGAAAGGCTGGCGCAAGACGGCTTTTCTATTGTGTTGTGTGACCTGGCCGAGCAGTTGCTTAGTGAGGCATTAGAAGCTGTGAAGCTAACTTCACACGCGAGCATCTCTGTGGTGGCGGATGTATCTAAAGAGAGAGATGTAATTAATCTCATGAACACCATTGGCGGCACCTTCGGGCGTCTGGACGTACTAGTCAACAACGCAGCCATCATTGGGCTAATTAATGGCGAAGTTCCTACGGTTGAGGAAACCACCCTTGAGAGCTGGGAAGCGGTGATGCGCGTCAATCTGACTGGTCCGTTCCTCCTGTGTCGTGAAGCAATCCCGTTAATGCGGCTGAATAAATGGGGGCGCATCATCAACATAGGGTCCCGTTCCAGCCGGAGCCCCCTAGGGGTGCCGGCTTACGGGACGGCTAAGTCCGGGCTCGTGGGGCTGGCGCGTTATATCGCAAAGGAGACAGCTAAAGACGGCATCACGGTTAATACTATAGCGCCGTCTCGCATGGCCACGCAAATGACCGCACAAGTCAGCAGCCCTGAGGTCATCGCCCAAAAGCTCGCTGAGATCCCGATGGGCCGGCTGGCGTTGCCGCAGGACGTGTCGAACGTTGTTTCTTTTCTAGCATCGGATCAATCGGATTTCTTAACTGGTCTTGTCATTGACGTAAATGGGGGTTCTAGTATGGCGTAGGCTTGTTCAGGAGAAACGTAATTCTTGGTAACGAGATGCGATGCGCCGGGGTGGAGATGACCGATAACGGCCTGGTTGAATCGCATCGGTTTGCCGGAGGCTTCAACTCATGAGAGATTGGAGCCGATATGAGCATGGCAACGAACAAGTTTTCATCTGAAGTTCGCGAGCGTGCCATTCGCATGGTGCTGGGTCACGAAGCCGAACACCCGTCCCGGTGGGATGCCGTTTCATCCATCGTAACCGCCCGGTTGTTGCCGCGGAGATTTGGCTTTGATGCGTTCGATGACGTCCGGGTCTGATATGAAGCCTTCGAGGAAGTTGTTCCATTCCTCGGTCGAGCGTCGGGCATCGGCAAGCATTTGCCTCAGCTCCGCCATGCCATTGTTGGTAAGAGCGGTGATGGCTTCTTCCGTGCCATCGTAGACGCTGATGATATCGCCGTAGGAGAGCTTGTCGTCGTTGCTGACGATCGCCTCCAGGAGCTCAGGATCCTCATCGAGCATTTTCGCGACATGGTTGATTGTGAAGACGTAGGTGGTCGTTGCCATCAGGCAGTCTCGGCGCGGGTGGCGAACGGCGCCCAATTCCAAGGGAGCAGCTCGTCGAGCCGATTGATCTTGTGATCGTGAATGCGATCGAGCACGTGGGCCAGATATGCCTGTGGATCGACACCGTTCATCTTCGCCGTCTCGATGATCGTCATGGCCCGTGCCAAGGTTTCAGCCCCTGTGTCGGCGCCAGCGAAGAGCCAATTTTTTCTTCCAATTGCGAGGCGTGTTTCATTATGCACTCCTTACTCAAGTATCTGTAAACATTTGAAGCGTGTCTTGATCAACAGGGCGACACGGGCGCCCCTTTCGGGCGATCGCGGTTTTTACCGCGTCAGCCATCAGGTCCGAAGTCCGGATTTGATAAGGCGCTCCTGGAACGACCTGTATGCTGGGAAGGATATTGGTCTTGATAAGGCGGCGAATGGTATGGTTCGTTACGCCAAGCGTCCTGGCGGCCTCCAACATGGTCAACCATTCGCCGCCTTTCTCAGCCGATAGGTAGGCGTGAATGTTCCTGACACGGCGCACCGAGCTAACACGTTTCGCGGTCCACGTTTTTCCCTGGCCTGTCGGAATGCCCATTCGATTAAGCGAAGCTGCGATATGCTCGTCAGACCAGCGGCCTGCCATGCTGCGCATGACTGCCAACGCATCTTCAGTTGTCGCGCAACCGTGTTCCCCAGTTTTGGGCTTGCGGACACGTAGTTCTGAGTGCTGGCCGCCGCGCCAATGGATCGTGAGAACGACGTCACGAACTGTCTCATCGACATCGACGATGATATCGGCGATCAACGTCCGCAGCAGTTTGTTGACGGGCACGCATCGTCACATCTGGGGCGTTCCAGGCGGCGGACAGGTTCTCCGCCATGTTGACAAAAGAGCCTGGATCAACCTCGATGGTCGATGTGCTTCCAACCGGCTGGCGTATTTCCAGCTCTTGCACACGGCGTAACGCGGCTTCCCAGTTCTTCTCCAACTGAGCGGCGATCAGACGATTGTCTGGTTCACATGCTGCGTAGCGGCGCTCGGCAAGATTAGCCTCGTAACGGGCCTGCTGAAGTTCCAGATCGAGGATCCGGCGTTGGTCGTCTTGTCTTTCCCGATGCATCCGCTCCGCCTCGAACGCGGCTTCGACTGCCAACGGTTCTACCGCGCGCAACAGTTCGCGCGCAACAGCCGCATCTACCCGGGGGCCACCAAAGGTCAGGCGCGTCGTGCTGCTTCATCGATTTCCTCCCTTGCAATTCCAATTATCGCTCGGGGAGTTTGTGGGAGCAGCAGTCCGCGTGACCAGCCTCTTGAGATCCAACAGCGCAAGATCAACCTGCGGCTGGCCAATTCTCATATCGGCGCAGACGAGAGGATCCACTATCCAAGCTGGAATTGAGACAACGATGCCAGACGGCCCCTCCACCCTGAGAAACTGACCAGTGGCTCGCTGCTCTACTCGCCGTACGATAACCGTCCGACCGAAATGAGGGTGCCAGCGGTAGTGTACTTGCAGCTCTTGCCCGACATGGGCAGAATGAACGGGCGATGGCTCTCGGCAGGAAGTCATGGCTCTTTGCCGGATCGGATCGCGGTGCTGAGGGCACAAAACCTTTGTAGGCAGCAGCTTGTGTAACGCACACAATTTGGACCGACCTTTTATTGACATTATGACCTGAATTGTGTCAGATGGAAAACCTACGTTCGCGGATCGTCGAAGACCGACTGTGTGGATGCCGAATGCTAACTGTTTCCATATCTCTTAGTGCGGAATTGAACAGAGCGTATGGCGGCTTGTCATGATCGGCGTCATGTGGCGACATAAACCTCTGGCGCTCGGCACATGTGCGTGTTCGCGGGGGCGGCCTGCGCCGCGTGGAGCAAAGACGCTGCGTTATAGGAGTAGCGCTTACGCCTCTTGCATCAGTTGCGATTGGTGCATGGTTATGTTGACAGGAAACTCCGTTCGAAGGCCGCCGAGTTCTTCCAAGCCTAGCAATGACAATAAGCTCGGCTGCTAAATATCAGGTAGTGACTGAACAATACGCCCAGGTTGCAGCACATGAGGAAAGGAACAACGGCAATAGGAATGAATATAGAAGACGAGGTTGCTGCACGTATTGCGATAGGAGATTGTCTCGCACACTATGCTCGTAGCGTCGACCGCGCGCAGTGGGACCGCATAGGTGAGAGTTTTCATGACGGAGCCTACGATGATCACGGAGCTTATAAGGGCGACATCTCTGGCTTTACCAAATGGGTGCAAGAGCATCATCGTGAAGTTGTGCAGTCGATGCATTGTCTTACAAACACGCTGATTGAATTCGTATCGTCCGATCGCGCACTGGTTGAGACTTACTTCGCCTCCTACAAGACAACGGCACAAAATGCGGAAATCGAAGGAGCCCGGCACTACACAAATTCGCGAGTGCTCGGGCGGTATATCGATATATTTGAATTACGTGCCGGAAACTGGGCGATCGCTAGGCGTACAGTGGTCACTGAAGCAGTCACAATGGAGCTTGGCGGTGTCCCGGTCCCACCGAACCGCACTCTTGCTAGCCGTGACGACCTGGACCCCCTAGTTTTAACCAGACGCGAACTTGGCCTTTCATCCACACCCGGCGTGAACCGCGTTAACTCAAGCTATTGAGACAAATGGGTACGGCAAACTGGCAGATGCAGGACTCACGCGCTCCACTATCCTTAAGGTTCCGCTACATACCCGCCTTTTCAGATCACGCAGCGAAAGGGTGTCACCAATGCGCTTAGAACATCCCAGGGTACTGAACCAGCTCTCCATTGAGGTTTTCAAATGACTACTGCCTACAAGAACCTTCCCCCAGACGATATAGATCCTTCCAAACAGATGTATGATACAGCCTTGGGACGCAGCCCTGGCCTCGGCCGAATGAGGGGGCGTCGCGTTCTAGTTGTTGGCGCAGGTCAGCGAGAGGTAGCCGATGAACATCCGCCGATAGGTAACGGTAGAGCTATCTCGCGCCTGCTGGGCAGGGAAGGCGCGCAACTTGTCTGCCTTGACTCATCGAAAGCAGCGGCTGAACGAGTGACCAGGGAGATTGAAGCGGAGGGTGGGAAGGCATTCTCAATGGTCGCTGATGTCAGCAACGTCTCAGCGATCACGCCCATAGTTGAGCGTAGCGCCGAACTACTTGGCGGCTTGGATGGGCTTGTCCTTAATGTCGGTATCGCAAGTGCTACGCTAACTGACATTACGTCTGATAACTGGGACCAAGTTTTTGCTGTTAACGTTCGCAGCCATATGTGGTTTGCGAAAGCGGCGTTGGAGATTATGGAGCCGGGCTCCTCTATCATTCTCATCTCATCACGGGCGGGTATGAGGCCAGGCTCGCGGATGCCCGCCTACGAAGCAAGCAAGGCTGCCCAGTATCAGCTCGCCCGGACCATTGCGTTGGAAGGCGAGCCACGCGCCATACGTTGTAATTGTGTTGTGGTTGGGCCAATCGATACACCGATGGGGCGCGATGAAGCTCGTAAGCGACCCAACCGCGCTTCTAGCGTGGCTTTCGGTCGGCAGGGGACGGCGTGGGAGATAGCTTATCCGGTTATGTTTTTGCTCTCGCGTGAGGCATCCTACATCAACGCCCAGTGCTTAGTGGTTGATGGCGGCCAGTTCTATGGCGTTGCACGCGCTAAATGAGGAATAAGATGAACTCTAATCCAAGTCAGCTAGTCGATCCCACGCTGCATGGTCCCATCCCTGTGCGATCCGATTGGTTGGCGCTCCGGGAAGAGCCGGTTATTGATCCAGAACTTCCGATCATAGACGCCCATCATCATCTGTGGACGCGTTCATACGCACCGTACATGTTCGATGACCTTCTTGCCGATGTCCAAAGCGGCCACAAAGTGGCCGCGACCATCTTTGTTCAATGCTCGACCATGTACCGGTCTGACGGCCCGGAGAATATGAAACCGCTTGGGGAGGTCGAATTTGCCAACGGCGTTGCAGCAATGAGTGCAAGTGGCGCTTATGGGCAAGCGCGCCTGTGCGCTGGAATAGTCGGTTTCGCAGACCTCTTGCAGGGTAGATCTGTGCGACCGCTCCTGGAAGCACAGATGAAGGCGGCTGGTGAGCGATTCAAGGGTATTCGCACCCTTGCGGCATGGAGCCCGGTTCAGGTGAAAGCCGTCCCGGACACTGACAGCAGGCAGCAACTCCTATCCGACAAAACCTATCGCGAAGGCCTTGCCGAGTTGGTTGACTTGGGGCTCTCGCTCGATGTTCTGATCTTTCATACACAAATCGATGAAATCGATGACCTCGCCCGAGCTTTTCCGAGCGCCCGCATCGTCGTCAATCATATGGCGAGCCCTGTCATATCTGGCCCTTACCGCGAGCGAGCGGACGAAATGAGGCAGCTCTGGCGTGAGGGCATAAAGCGCCTTTCAGATCGGCCTAACGTTTATTTGAAGTTGGGTGGCATTGCCTCACGGTTAAGTGGCTCTATGATGCACACCCTTCCAGAACCGCCAAGCTCCGAAAGGTTGGCCGCCCATTTTCAACCTTTCGTAACCCATTGCGTTGATTACTTTGGCGCTGAACGCTGCATGTTCGAGAGCAACTTTCCAGTAGACAAGGGACAAACATCCTACCGGCTGCTCTGGAATGCGTTCAAGCTTGCGAGCGCGCGCTATAATCGGCATCAACGCGAAGCTTTGTTCTGGCGGACGGCCAATGACTTCTATCGACTAGACATAAAGCCGGGTACATAGAAAGTAAGGTCAGCCATGTTCCCCGGGTGCGCTCTCCGATCATTATGGTGGTATAGACCGGGATTCGCCGCCTAAATACGCGCTAGAAAACTGATTTTCGCCGCCTTACTCATGAGGTTTGACCAAAGTCAGTCGCGCATCAAGCCGCAGAACTATCACGAGAGATGTCCAAAAGTTCCGGTATATTCGAAAGCGTTAAATGACCTATGAGGAATGCAGTGACATCTACCTAATCCTACTCCAGAAACTAGGGATGGAAAAATATGTTTTCTAGGCGAGTATTTGCGAATGCAGGGGCAATACTGATCATCTTGGTCAGCGCTGGGATGGTTCAGGTTACACAAGCAGAAAATTCTTATCCTACAAAGGAAGTTCGAATCATCGTTCCCTTTACTGCGGGTGGTGGAACGGACTTGGTGACCCGCTTATTCGCGCAGGAACTTGGTCAGAAGTACGGGCAAACTTTTTTGGTGGAGAACCGCTCCGGCGGCATTGGAGGCTCGATTGGAGGTATTGCGCTAGCGCGGTCGCTTCCTGACGGATATACAATTGGTGCAGGCACTAGTTCTGGGATACAATCAGCCGCCATTGATGGAGTGCAGTACAATCCTCTACGTGATTTAGTCCCGATCGCTCGGTTGGGCCACACCAAGATTGTTTTAACTATTAACTCACAACTACCAGCGAACTCCGTAGCTGAACTAATCCAGTATGCCAAGCTAAATCCGGGTATGACATACGGATCAGCAGGAACCGGCACGGCAAATCATTTCGCAGGGGAAATGCTCGCTCAGGCAGCAGGCGTCCAGTTTAGACACATTCCCTATCGTGGTGAAGGACCGGCACTTATTGACGTTTTGTCTGGGGAAATCGACTTTATACTTGGTAGTCTTACCCAATCAAAGGCTCACATCGAAAGCGGTGTTCTCAAAGCTCTTGCTGTCACCTCTGAGGACCGGTCTCCCGATCTACCGGATGTGCCGACAATGATTGAATCCGGCTACAAGGATTTTGTGCTGGATGCTTGGTATGGCCTTTACGCCCCACGAGGTACCCCGGTGGAGATCATAGATGCCCTCGCGCACGCCGTGAACGAAATCAGAGATGATGCTGACATTTCGCATAAGCTTCAGGAACAACTTAGTTTCGACACATCAGGTAATGATTCTCCTGAAGCTTTTCGTCGCTTCATGGAAAGTGAATTGGAGAAATTTAGGGGAATTGCCACTGTTGCCGGGATCACCACGGAATAGGAGTTGAAGGCGGAGGAACAGCAAGCGGGCTAACTGGATAGCCCGCTTCGCGAAGATAGTCTCGGATCAGGGCATAAATCGGGCTATAAGCGTCGGCCCGCTCCTTACACGCTGCTAAAAAAATGCCCGTTGCGTGAAGGATCTGGCCCCGCAGTCATCAGACCTTCCAGCCCTCCAAGATGCTGGCATAGTTTGCAACGCCCGCACCGCCCATGTTGAAAATCAGTCCAAGCTCAGCGCCTGGACACTGCATTGCACCGGCCTGACTAGTCAACTGACGGTAGGCGATGGCATGCATGGAAACACCCGTAGCACCAACCGGATGGCCTTTAGCTTTGAGCCCGCCGGATAAGTTTACCGGAAGCCGTCCACCGGAATGGACGATTCCTTCTTCAACGACGCGGTAGCCTTCGCCCTTCGGGGCGAGACCCATTGCCTCGTATACTAGCAGTTCAGCGACCGTAAAGCAGTCATGTACTTCTGCGAAGTCGATGTCGTCAAGCGTCAGACCCGCATTAGTGATAGCCGTGCCGATCGCCCTTTCCGGTCCCTCGAAGGCGGGAAAGTCACGCGCGGTGAGGGGCAAGAAGTCATTGACATGAACGAAGGAGCGAAAGCCCACTGCGTGGTCTATCTTGGCGGCCTTTTGTGGCGAAGCTAGCACGATAGCTGCCGCTCCATCGGTCACCAGCGAACAATCGGTCAGCCGTAGTGGCGGCGCGATCAGAGGGTTCTTATCTGAAATCAGATTACATTCCTCGACCGGCATCTCGCGCTGCATCTGTGCCAGTGGGTTGCTCATCGCGTTGCTATGATTTTTGGCCGCGATCGCAGCCATCGTTGGTAGCGGGTCGCGATAGCGCTGAGCGTAGGCACTTGCCGCTCGGGCGAAGACCTGTGGAAAGGTAAGGCCTGCCTCGTCACTGTTGTTCTGATAGCCTGCGCCCGCCAAGGCTTTGGTCACGTCTGCAGTAGTTTTAGAGGTCATCTTCTCCGCACCAACCACAAGCACGAGCTCGGCCTGGCCGGAGCGGATGGCGGCTATGCCGGCCTCAATCGCAGCTCCGCCTGAGGCGCAAGCATTCTCACAGCGTGCCGCCGGTTTGAAGCGCAGATCAGGTGAGATACCGAGCGCTAACGAAGATACGAAGCCGTCCGGCACTAGGCCCGAGTTGAAATGGCCGATGAAGATCGCATCGATGTCAGCAGGGGCGATACCAGCCTCTGCGATAGCTTCGCTTCCGGCCGCAACAATCATCTCCTCGAGCGACTGGCTCAGCTTGCCAAATTTGGTGTGGCCGCTCCCTACAATAAATACGGGTGCATTGCTCATGAAATTCTCCTTAAACAGGCTTGCGGCGTTAACGAGAATCGCGGATGTGGCCAGAGCCAGGCGCAAGCAGGACAACTTGAAATTCGCATGGTCGTTGGACCAGGCTCAAGAAGCTATAAGATCATTATAGCTCACGGTCAGTATCTAAGAATTCAAGGGTACCTGTTTCAGGTTACTGAACCCGCACTTATTCCTTTTAGGAAGCTTAGAAATTAACCTTATCCCCACCCTTCAGGTGTAAGATCTCACGAGCCTCGTCAGGTGAAGCAACTTCCAGCCCAAGTCCCTCGATGATCTGACGCACAAGTCGAACTTGCTCGGCGTTGCTCTTTGCCAATCGGCCCGGTCCGCTCCATAGAGAATCTTCGAGTCCAACACGGACATTGCCCCCCATCGCAGCTGCCATTGCAGCCACCGGGAGCTGATTCCGACCGGCTCCCAGTACTGACCACCAGTACTGGGAGCCGAACAGACGGTCGGCGGTGCGCTTCATGTGCAAGACATCCTCAGGATGAGATCCAATTCCGCCAAGCAACCCAAAAACAGTCTGAATAAACAGTGGCCCCTTGACGAGGCCGCGATCGAGGAAATGAGCGAGGTTGTAAAGGTGAGATGTGTCATAGCATTCGAATTCGAAGCGCGTGCCAGAATCCGAAAGCGTTTGCAGCGCATACTCGATGTCTTGGAAGGTGTTGCGGAAGACAAGATCGCGCGAGGATTCAAGCGCCTTCGGCTCCCAGGCGTGCTTCCAACCCTTGTAGCGATCAATCATCGGAAAAAGGCCAAGATTCATCGATCCCATATTCATGGATGCTACCTCCGGCCTAAATGTGGCTGCCGGCAGCACACGCTCCTCTACCCGCATCCATGGTGATCCCCCGGTAGTCAAATTGAGAACGGCATTGGTGCGCTGCTTGATTCGAGGCAAAAAGCGTTCGAACGCCTCCGGTGTCTGATTCGGCTGACCCGTGTCGGGGTCGCGCGCGTGTAGGTGAATTATTGAAGCGCCCGCTTCAGCGGCCCCGACCGCCGCATCGACGATCTCATCTGGCGTAATAGGTAGATGAGGCGACATCGTCGGCGTATGGATTGCACCCGTCACTGCGCATGTGATGATGACTTTCCTGGACATGTCTGACCTCTTAATCTCGAGCGGCGTCCTGCCGTCTGCTCCTCAACGGAAGTTAACTATCAACTATTGACTTGTAAGGCAACCAAAAGGTCAGTCCTTTCTCCCTAAGAATGCCGATCGCGGTCAGGGACGAAAGCATCCCGCATGGCGAGCACTTTCTTTGCTTGTTCAAGATGCGGTCTATCGAACATCTTGCCACCAATGCCGATCGCCCCTGCGTCCGGCTCTGCGGCAAAGGCCGCAATCACGCGTTCAGCAAAGGACACATCGTCAGCGTTAGGGGTGAAGGCCTCATTGATTATGACTACCTGATCTGGATGGATGGCAAACCTTCCGGTGAAACCCTCTCTTCTTGCGGCAAGGCAGCTTTTCCGAAGCCCTTCCAAATCACGATAGTCGTCATAAAGTGTTTCTATGACCTGAACACCACAAGATTTTGCTGCAAGTAGTGTCAGGCTTCGAACAGTTCTATAGGTGAGGGACCATCGCCCGTCTTCCTCCTTGTTAGTTGAAGCACCTAGTGCAGCGCTTAAATCTTCTGCACCCCAGGTTAGCCCAAAAAGACGAGCGAGATTTGCATTCTGATAGGACCCAAGAGAAAATGGCGCTTGGGCAGTTTCCGTCACTACTGGCAAGATTGAGATGCCCCCTAAGGGCAAGGCCTCCCGGGTCTCGAGCGCGTCGAGATAGTGGCTAAGGCGCAATACATCTGCCGGGCCATTGGTCTTTGGTAAGAGAATTCCGTCAGGCCGTCCTGCCACCACGGCTGCAAGATCGGCTAAAGACTCCGGGTCCGAAAGTGGATTGATGCGGACCCATAGCTTTGTACCTGGCTTGGATGCTCCGCCTTTCAAATAGTTGGCGATCATCTCGCGGGCAACTGCCTTGCGGCCCTGAGCTACTGCATCTTCAAGGTCCAGCACTATCGCATCGGCTTCGACGTCCTGCGATTTAATGATCTTGCGTTCACTATCGCCAGGAACGAAGAGAATGGATCGCGTTGGAATTATCATGACGCATTCGCCTTCAGCATAAGGGCCGCCCGCTTGCATTGAGCAACAAGCTCATTGCGCTGGTTGTACGCACGATGATGAAAGATCACAATCCCTTGAGATGGACGCGACCTGCTCTCGCGCTTCTCCAGCACCTCTGATTCCGCGCGGATCGTATCTCCATGAAACACCGGCATGGGAAAGCGTACCTCGTCCATTCCCAGATTGCCGACAGTTGTCCCAAGTGTGGTATCAGCAACAGTAAGGCCAATCATTAGGCCCAGCGTAAAACCGCTGTTGACGATACGCTGGCCAAACTCAGAATTCTCACGACAATACTCCTCATCAAGATGGATCGCCGCCGGGTTACAAGTCGCGGAGGTAAACCAGATGTTATCCGCTTCAGTTATCGTGCGGCGGATTGCGTGGCGGAACACGTGGCCAATTGCAAACTCATCATAGTACAGACCAGGCATCTTCTCTCTCCTGTACGGATTTGCGTGTTGTAGGACAATTAGGGTGCGCTACCTCAAATAGCGTTGTTGCACAATACAAAGGACAGGCCTTTTACGCGAAAATCAACCGATACTGGTATCTAGTAGCGGTAAAATAGGTAAGGTCCCGTTGGTGTCTCCGTGACGCTAGACATAAAGGCTAGACCATTGTAGAGAGGTCTTGTTCTCAGATCAATGCGAACGTAGATGGGAGGAACACTGGCAAAAATGCAGGAAGCACCAAAAAAGGATGCCTCACAAGCAGCCCAGCGCGGTTTGCCGCTAGAGGGCATTACAGTGCTGGATCTCGGCCAGATCTATAATGGGCCTTACGCGTCATTCCTTATGGCGATGAGTGGTGCTCACGTTATAAAAATTGAGCCGCGTGAGGGTGAGAAGATGCGCCGCCGTGGCTCTGTTGGTGGCGCAATGTTACCGTTTGCGATGCTCAACTCCTGCAAGCAATTCGTGACCCTAAATCTGAAGACTATTGCCGGCCGCGATCTATTTCTAAAGATGGTGCGCAAGGCTGATATCCTTGTCGAGAACTTCGCACCAGGGGTGATGGACAAGCTTGGTGTCGGACCTTCGGAGCTAATGCGAGTCAACCCGCGCCTAGTCTATGCTGCGGGCTCCGGCTACGGGTGGTCCGGCCCTTACAAAGATCTTCTTGCTATGGACCTCACAGTGCAGGCGATGTCTGGGGTGATGGCCTCCACAGGCTTTCCCGATAGGCCACCTGTAAAGGCGGGGCCGGCCTTGGCCGATTTCTTCGGTGGCGTACATCTTTATGGCGCTGCGATCACTGCGCTATACGATGCGCAGCGTACAGGTAGAGGGCGGGTTGTGGAAGTTTCGATGCTGGAGGCCGTGTATCCCGCCTTAAGTTCGACGCTCGGGCTCTATCACGGTCTCGGAAACCAGAATCCGCCTCGCACCGGTAATAGACATGGCGGGATGGCTGAGTCGCCCTACAATGTTTATCCTACCAGCGATGGATGGCTGGCGATGATCTGCGTCAGCGATGCGCATTTCGAAGCGCTAGCCGCTGCTATGGATCGCACTGACCTCCTTCAGGATAATCGCTTCAGCAGCTTGGCATCCCGTGTTGAGCACATGGACGAACTAGATTCCATAATCTCCAGCTGGAGCGAAAAATACAGCAAGGCCGACTTGATAGAGATTATGGGACGCTATCGTATACCATCTGCCCCGGTACGCGAAATCGATGAAGTTATCAACGACCCACATATGCATGAGCGTGGCAGTCTCAGGCGCGTCAACCACCCAGATATGGGCGAGGTTGTGTTGCCCACTGGTCCAATGCGCTATGGCGATGCAGTCCCTCGGGAGATTGTTCCAAGCAAGAGTGCTGGTGCCGACAATGCCGCTGTCTACTGTAACTGGCTAGGTCTTAGTGAAGAGGAATTCAGCGGATTGCTTGCCGAAGACGCGATCTAACCTGTGAGCTGATACGCCACCACCTGTGAACTTACGAGGCCATTCATGAATTTCGACTACACTGATGATCAGCGAGCTATCCGCGAAGGTGTTCGTGCCGTTGCTTCGCGTTTTGACGATAGTTACTGGCTTGCGCGCGACAACGATGGCCAATTTCCATTCGAATTTCACCGCGCAATGGCCGAGGGTGGATGGTTAGGGATCACCATGCCTGTAGAGTATGGCGGGTCCGGGCTTGGCGTGGCCGATGCAGCGATTATGATGAACGAGGTCGCCCAACATGGTGGCGGTATGGCGGCAATCTCAACCCTTCACATAAATCTTTTCGGGCCGCACCCAATCATCGTCTACGGAACGCCTGAGCAGAAACAAAGGTGGATTCCACGGCTTGTCTCAGGGGAAGATCAATGTTGCTTCGGTGTCACGGAACCTGATGCAGGTCTCGACACCACTCATATAACGACATTCGCAAAGAAGGTCCCGGGAGGGTATTCCGTACGAGGACAGAAGATCTGGACCTCCACTGCGCAGGTGGCCAGCAAAATCCTACTCCTCACGCGCACCACTCCAATCGAAGAATGCGCGAAACCCACTGACGGCATTACCATCTTCTATACGGACCTAGACCGTAGCAAGGTCGAGGTAAAAAGAATAGCCAAGATGGGCCGAAAGGCCGTCGATTCCAATTCAGTGTTTATTGACGATCTATTTATTCCAGAGGAAGATCGCATCGGCGAAGAGGGCAAGGGGTTCGCCGCCATCCTCCATAGCCTCAACCCTGAGCGAATCCTCCTCGCATCCGAGGCCATTGGAATTGGGCAAGATGCTTTGGCCCGGGCCAGCCGTTACGCCCGCGAACGGATCGTCTTCGGGCGCACGATAGGGCAAAATCAGTCGATTCAGCATCCTCTAGCGCAAAACTGGATCGAGTTGGAAGCTGCTTACGGAATGGTTATGAAAGCAGCATGGCTCTATGACAATAACCGTTCCTGTGGGCCGGAAGCCAATGCCGCGAAATTTTTAGCCGCTCGCGCCGCCTATAGCGCGTGTGAGAACGCGGTCTTTACCCATGGTGGCCTCGGCTACGCCAAAGAATACCACGTCGAGAGGCTCTTTCGAGAAATAGTGGTTACCCGCATCGCACCAGTGACAGAGCAACTAATCCTCTCCTTTATCGGAGAGAAAGTGTTGGGCCAGGCGAAGAGCTATTGAGGATGCGAATGCCTTCAATCCAGAGCTTGGCCTGCAGAGGGGATGACCAATCATGACGGTTAACGTTGGCCGGCAACATGTTGGCGCAATCCTTTCTAGTGCCAAAAGCCTCTATGTTTCTGGTTGTGCTGCGGAGATCGTGGATGCACCGCGGTTGTTCCGCAAGCACAGACTTACCAATGCCGTGGTCACCGGAATCTTTAGTCCGCTTGTTAACCGCCGCTCCTATGCCGATCCCGAGTTGGGACTACGCGTACGAAGTTTCTTTCTTACGGACGAATTAAAAAAGCACTTTGCAGCCGGTATGGTCGATTATTGCCCTTGGCGGTATGGAACAATCGACCGTTGGCTCCGTGCTCCAGGACGCTTTGATACGGCTTTAGTAATGGTGTCGCCGCCCGATCGGAATGGCAGATGCAGCCTTGGCGTACAGACAGACTTTCTCCCGAATTTCCACCACAAGATCGATAGGCTCGTCGGGTTCATAAATCCTAACATGCCACGTACTGCGGGGGTGGATCCTATTGATTATGCTTCCCTAGCCACTGTCGTCGACTACGACGTACCACTGCATAGCCTGATTCCGAGATCCTCCGATCCAGTCTCAGAGGCGATCGCAAAGAGTATATCTGAACTGATTCCAGACAATGCGACTTTACAGTTTGGAATTGGACAGATTCCAAGTCAGGTGATAGCGCGGCTTACGAACCATAAGGGATTACGCATCCATTCAGGCATGATCGACGACAACATCCTAAAGCTGGAAGAAAGTGGGGCGCTAGACCTCGATGCACCGATCGTCACGGGTAATGCAATGGGTTCTACAAATCTTTACCACGCTCTAGCCGAAAATACCCGCTTTTCATTCAAGCCGACCTCCTACACTCATTCCCAAAAGACGCTCATTGCGTTAAAGCGCTTCATTGCCATTAATTCAGTTCTGCAAGTAGATCTTTTTGGACAGGTAAGTGCTGAGGTAAGCGGCGGCAAATTTGTAGGCAGTCCGGGCGGCTTACCCGATTTCACCCGAGGTGCGCTTGCAAGTGAAGACGGACAGTCCATCATTGCTGTACGTGCAAACGGGCGAGGCGATCGACCATCCGGCATTGTGTCCCTACTAGAAAGGCCACATGCGGTAACCGGCACGGCCACTGACGCAGACATCATAGTCACAGAGTTCGGCGTCGCACATGTCCGTAACCTTTCGCTCGACCGTCGCGCTGAAGCGATTATCGCAATAGCTCACCCAGAAGTCCGTGAATCTCTCAGCAACGATTGGGCCTGGATCCGGCAAAGCTTTAGAACGCACGTCTAACATCCTGCCGATACGCGTATCGGATTTGATCTTTAAGGCTTTAAGGGGCGATGCCTTTCGCATGTCTGTATGACCGGTCGCCACCAGACCTTCACCGGATGCTTACGTCTGGCGGTTGTCGTGATTCATACGTAACCGCCCGGTTGCTGCCGCCTGCCCGCCATCGTCGTGATGATCTATGACACGTGTTTAACGACGTCGTTTGGGACGTGTTTTAGACGGAGTTTGCGATGCGTGTCGAGATTCTTGGTG
>Ga0182741_1002729_pt1 | contig 19970 bp, 22 predicted proteins | sample eDN5th37CBELigOP_FD_128874 | JGI IMG/M metagenome (GOLD analysis project Ga0182741, IMG submission 128874) | Enriched Organic Plus compost microbial communities from Emeryville, California, USA - eDNA 5th pass 37_C BE-Lig OP (version 2) (version 2) ... | reverse complement strand
TGGTCCAATCCTAGTGCCGCGCGCCGGAAGTTGCCACGCGGGTGTCGCCGCCCGCGCTGGAGGTGCCCCGGAGCCGGCGCTATCCTGTGGGTTCGCCGCTTCGGCGAAGGGAACGCTCGCCACTGATGAGAACCTTGCAAGACTGGTACGAGACGCCGCTTGGGCAACTCGTGGCCCAGCTCGAGCGGGAGATGTTGGACCGGCATCTCGACCGGTGGGCCGGCGCGCATCTGTTGCAGATCGGCGGGTTCGGCTACGGCCAACGGGTGCTGCGCGCCAATACCTCGCGCCAGTGGCTGGTGGACCGGCCGGGCCACGGACCGGTGGACTGTCGACTCGAACCGGAGCACTTGCCGTTCCAGTCCGATACCATGGATATGGTCGTGCTGGTCCACAGCCTGGAGTTCGGCGGCAATCCGCACCGGGTGCTGCGCGAGGCCGAACGGGTGCTGTCGCCGGAGGGCCACCTGCTGGTGCTGAGCTTCAATCTGTTCAGCCTCTGGGGCGCGGCGCACGCGATGCCGACGCTGCGCCGCCGCGGCGCGCCCTGGCACGGCGAGTACTTCAGCAGCCGGCGCGTGCGCGACTGGCTCACGCTGCTGGACATGGAGATCCTGTCGACGGAGCATTCGCTGTTCCGCCCGCCGCTGCGGCGTCTGAAGCTGCAGGAGAAACTGGCCGGGCTGGAGCGCTGGGGGCCGCGGGTGGTGCCCTGGCTGGGCGGCATTCACCTGACGGTGGCCAAGAAGCACGTCGTCGGTCTCACACCATTACAACCTGTCTGGCGCTCGCGCCGGCGCCTCGTGCCCGGCGGACTGGCGCAACCGACTTCGAGGAAAGCCGTAGATGCCTCCTTGCGTTGAGATCTTTACCGACGGCGCTTGCCGGGGTAACCCGGGGCCCGGCGGCTGGGGCGCTTTGCTGCGCTACAAGGGCGTGGAGAAAACCCTGTCCGGCGCCGAACCGCTCACCACCAACAATCGCATGGAGCTGATGGCCGCCATCCAGGCGTTGGAGAGCCTCACCAGGCCTTGCGAGGTGGTGCTCACCACCGACTCCGAGTACGTGCGCAAGGGCATTACCGAGTGGATGGCGAACTGGAAGCGCCGCGGCTGGAAGACCGCCGACAAGAAGCCGGTGAAGAACGAGGATCTTTGGCGCCGGCTCGACGAGGCGGCGTCCCGGCATCAGGTGAGATGGGAGTGGGTGCGCGGCCATAACGGCCACCCGGAGAACGAGCGCGCCGATCAGCTGGCCACCGGCGCCATCGACGCGCTGCTGCGGCGGCCCGCCGCCACGACTTGAGCTTCGCGAGATCCAAACTAAATGCGACAGATCGTTCTCGATACCGAAACCACGGGCCTGGAGCCGGCCCAGGGCCATCGCATCATCGAAATCGGCTGCGTCGAGCTGATCAGCCGGCGGCCGACCAACAACTACTTCCACCATTACCTGCAGCCCGACCGCGAGATCGACGAAGGCGCGATCGCGGTGCACGGCATCACCAACGAGTTCCTCAAGGACAAGCCGCGCTTCGCCGACGTGGTCGATCAGTTCGTGGAGTTCATTCGCGGCGCCGAGCTGATCATCCACAACGCGGCCTTCGACGTCGGCTTCATCAACCACGAGCTGAAGCTGCTGGGGCGCAGCGAGACCGTCGAGGAGCTGTGCCAGGTCACCGACACCCTGATCATGGCGCGCACCATGCACCCGGGCCAGCGCAACAGCCTCGACGCCCTGTGCAAGCGCTACGAGATCGACAACTCGCAGCGCGAGCTGCACGGCGCATTGCTCGACGCGCGCATTCTCGCCGACGTCTACCTGGCGATGACCGGCGGCCAGGTCACGCTGTCGCTGGATGCCAGCGACAGCGGCGACGCCGACGGCGCCTCGGGCCACGGCGGTCTGCGCCGGCTCAGCGCCGACCGGCCGCCGCTGCCGGTGATTCGCGCCGACGCCGATGAGCTGGCCGAGCACGAAGCCTGGCTGGCGCGGCTGGACAAGTCCGTCGGCGGCGTCTGCCTGTGGCGCAAGCTCGAGCAGCCGGCCGAGCCGGGGGTTGCCGATGGCTGAGCGTAGCGCGCGGCGGATCAAGGCGATCACCTTCGACCTGGACTACACCCTGTGGGACCTGGAGGGCGTGCTGCACCGCGCCGAGCAGCGCCAGCACGATTTCCTGGCCGAGCATTGCCCGGAGGTGGCGCAACGCTACAGCCGCAGCGAGCTGCACGCGCTGCGGCTGCGCCTGTACGAGGAGCGGCCGGAGCTGCGCCATAACGTCACCGAGCTGCGCAAGGCGGTGCTGCGCAGCGTGGTGGAGAGCTGCGGCTATCCGGCGGAGCTGGCCGAGGCGGCGTTCCACGTGTTCCTGGACGCCCGCCACGAAGTCACGCTGTTCGACGACGTCGAGCCGCTGTTGTCGCGGTTGCACGGCCGCTACGTGCTGGGGGTGATCACCAACGGCAACGCCGAGGTCAAGCGGCTACCGGTGGGGCGCTATTTCGACTTCGCCCTGTCGCCGGCCGACGTCGGCGCCGCCAAGCCGGCGCGGGTGATCTTCGAGGCGGCCTGCAGCCGAGCCGGGGTCGAGCCGGAGGAAGCGCTGCATGTCGGCGACGAGCCGGAGGCCGACGTGGTCGGCCCGGCGGGGCACGGCATGCTGCCGGTGTGGCTCAACCGCAAGGGCCACGACTGGCCGGACACCTTCACCCGCCCGAATTGCATCGAAATCGGTTCGCTCACCGAGCTGGGGCGGCTGTTGGAGACGTGGGCGCAGGCGTAGGGCGGGCCGCGCCGACCGTCGATTCCAATTCAAGCGATCCATGTAGCGGCGCCGCTATCGCTCTGCGGTGCCGCGCGTCTTTTGTCGCCCCCTTTCCCCCGTCCCGCTTCCGCGAGGGGAGAGCGAAACGAGGGGCCGGGAACGCGGGTGGGTTTGGCCGATGCTCCAGTATTCGCGGGACGCGGCAGCAGGTGCCCGCGCGCGCACCCACTGGAGGGCGCGACCCCTCGACTGACTCAACGCTCCCCAATCCGGCTACTTACGATTCCCGTACCACTTCCAGCGCCCGTCCTCGCGGATCAGCTGGGTGCCGGCCAGCGGCGTGCGGGCGAACTGGTTGATCAGATAGCCCTGCAGCGTGGCGATGTCGCCGTCGATGCTCACCTCGGTGATCTCGACTTCCCACTTCGCCGCCAAGGCATCGGCGAACTGCGTGAACAGCGCCTGGGTCTCGGCGTAGCCGCGGCCGTCGGAACGGAAGCCCTTGCTGTACTGCGCCATGATCCGCGCGATGTCCTTGGACTTCACCGCGGCGACGTCTTCCTGCACGAACGCGGCGATCTCGGCCGGCAGCGCCGCCGCCGCATTTCCGTAGTCGGCCGGCTGCTCAAGCAGGCCCGGTACCTGGCCGGCGCGCACGAAGGCGAGCACGTCGCGGTTGAACCGCGCCGGCTGGTCGGTGTGGATGAAGTGCGCCGCCTCCGGGTAGATCTTCACCAGCGGCGGATTGCCGGCGGCGGCCATGCGCTCGTAGGCCGGCTTGAGCAGATCCCGCTTCAGATCGCTGTTGCCGCTGGCGGCGGTGGTGGGGATGAACGGCTCCTTGGCGCCGAAGGCGATGAACACCGGCGCCTTGATCTCGCCCAGGCGCTTGGTGACGCTGCGCGGGTCGTCCTTCAGCACCTCGATGCCCTGGGTGTACACGTCCCAGTTGAAGGCGACGATCCAGGCTTCGAGCTCGGCGCGCGGACCCTTGAGCATGCTGATCCGGGTGTCGGTCTCGAACCGCGCCTCCGGCCCGTCCTTGAGGAAATAGCCTTGCGGCGCGTCCGTCACCGCGCCGGTGGCGGGATCCTTCCGCTTGAAGTAGTTGAAGAGACGGATGTCCTCCTCGGTCTTGTCGCGCTCCGCCGCCAGCCGCACCGGCCAGGGCCAGGTCTGGGCCCAGCGCTCGTAGTCGCGCGCCAGGGCCGGGTCCAGCCAGGGAACGGTGACGCCGTTCGGCAGCTGGAAGCCGCGCGGATACTCCTCCAGCCCGGCCGGCGCTTCCAGGATCAGTTTCTCCACGGCATCGGGATAGCTCAGCGCATAGCCCAGCACCCACAGCCCGCCCATGGAATGGCCCAGGTAGGTGGCGCGCTTCACGCCCAGCTGCTCGACCAGAACGCTATGCAGCGCCTCGCGCGTGTCCTGCAGCGTGCGCGCTTTCGGCTTGTCCAGGTTGCCGGGGATGGATTTGCCGTAGTGCGGCAGGTCGAAGGCGATCACCCGCAGCCCGGCGTCCAGCGCATCGCGCATCAGCGTGGCCCAGTAGCCGGCGTCGGCGCCCTTGCCGTGCACCAGCACCAGCGTCTTGGCCTGGGCGCGGTCGCCGCGGCCGTGGTACTCGTCCATGTAGGCGATTTCCCACTCGACGCCGCGGCTGTCCTTGGCGTGGGCGTAGCGCACCGGGAACGGATAGACGACGCTGTCGCGCCAGAAGCTCTTGGCCGGCGTGGCTTCGCCGACCGCCAGCGGTTGCGGCCGCGGAACGTCCGGGCCGGGCGCGGTGGCACAGCCGAGAATGCTCAGAGCCAGGGCCAAGCTAAGGGCGAGTGTCGCGTGCGGCGGTTTGAAGCGAATCGTCATGCCTTAGAGCCTTTCATTGGTGCCGGGGCCGGCGGGCGGATTGGCGTCGATTATCGGCAGTTCGCCGCGCCGCTGCCTAGCCGGCGCGGGCTTGCTATGCTGGTGGTCCCTTCGCGCATGCAGGGTCAGCCCATGCCTGTCGCTAACTTCGAGCCGCCGACCGGCGGCGAACGTATCCGTCTCGGTGTCAGCTCCTGCCTGCTGGGCGAGCAAGTGCGTTTCGACGCCGGCCACAAGCGCGAGTCCTTCGTCGCCGACATCCTGCCGCGCTACTTCGACATGATCCCGGTCTGCCCCGAGGTCGCCATCGGCCTGGGCGTGCCGCGCGAGCCGATCCGGCTCGAGGGCGACGAGCGCGCGCCGCGCGCGATCGGGGTCAAGACCAAGAGCCTGGACGTCACCGAGCGGTTGGCGGCTTACGGCCGGCGGATGGCCGGTGAACTCGGCGGCATCAGCGGCTACATCTTCAAGAGCAAGTCGCCCAGCTGCGGCATGGAGCGGGTCAAGCTGTACGGCGCCGGCGGCATGGCCCGCAAGGTCGGGCGCGGCATCTACGCCGCCGAGATCATGCGCGCCATGCCGCTGCTGCCGACCGAGGAGGAGGGCCGTCTCAACGACCCGGTGCTGCGCGAGAACTTCATCGAGCGGGTGTACGCCTTCCACCGCTGGCAGCGGCTGCGGGACGAGGGCCTGAGCGCCGAGCGGTTGGTGGATTTCCACGCCGCGCACAAGCTCATCGTCATGGCCCACAGCCGCGCTCACCTCACCCGGCTCGGCCGGCTGGTGGCGCAGGCCGGCGCGCGGCCGCTGCCCGAGCTGGCCGAGGAGTACGGCCTGACCTTCATGGACGCGCTGCGGCACAAGGCCACCCGCAAGCGCCACGCCGACGTGCTCTACCACCTCATGGGCTATCTCAAGCGCGCGCTCGATGGCGACGACAAGGCCGAGCTGGTGGAATCGATCGAGAGCTACCGCACCGGCCAGGTGCCGCTGATCGTGCCGGTGACCTTGCTCAAGCACCACTTCCGCCGCCAGCCGCATCCGTATGTCGAACGCCAGCTCTACCTGAGCTGGGTGCCGGCCGGGCTAGGGTTGTGGAACGCGATCTAGAGCGGCGCGGTGGTCGCGCCACGGCGTACCATCGCGGCATGACGGCAGTTGAGGAACGGCAAATGGCGGAGCAGACACACTTCGGCGCGCTGATCATCGGCGACGAGCTCCTGTCCGGCAAACGGCAGGACAAGCATCTGGCGAAGGTTATCGAGCTATTGGGCGAGCGCGGCCTGGAGCTGTCCTGGGCGCGCTACGTCGGCGACGAGCCGAATCTGCTCACGCAAACGCTGCGCGAGACCTTCGCCAGCGGCCACGTGGTGTTCAGCTTCGGCGGGATCGGCGGCACGCCCGACGACCGCACCCGCCAGTGCGCCGCCGCCGCGGCCGGCCTGAGCTTGCAGGCCCATCCCGAGGGCTTGAAGGAGCTGCAGGCGCAATTCGGGCCGGAACTGACGCCGCTGCGGGTGCGCATGGTGGAGTTTCCGGTGGGGTCCGAGATCATCCCGAACCCAGTGAACCGCGTGCCCGGTTTCAGTCTGCGCCATCACCACTTCGTCCCCGGCTTCCCCAGCATGGCCTGGCCGATGATCGCCTGGGTACTGGATACGCATTACCGCGAGCTGCACGCGCCCGGCAGCATCGGCGAGCAGGTGATCCGCGTCTACGAGGCGCGCGAGAGCCAACTGATCCCGCTGATGGAGGACTTCGTCGCTCGCTATCCGGCCTTGCGGCTGTCGTCGCTGCCGCATTCCATTCCGGGCCGGTTGCAGCTGGAGCTGGGCCTGCGCGGCCACGCCAAGCTGGTGGCGCAGGTGATGCCGGAGCTGCAACAGGCGGTCAGCGCGCTGGGCTTCCGCTGGGAGCCGGTGTCCGGACGCTCGCAGGACAGCTGAGCCAGCCGCCGCGCGCTGACGGCTGCCAAGCCGGCTCCGCCGGGCGGGGCGGGGAACCTTCGCGTCGCGAAGTTGACATAGTGTTAGCCAGACACTAAGGTCGCCCAACGCCTCGAGCGAGCACTATGACAGCCAGCAGCCAGTCCGAACTAGCAGCCGTCAGCACCGACGTGGTGGTGTTCACCATCCTCGACGACGGCTTGTGCGTGCTGCTGGTGCGCCGTCCGAACGAGCCGTTCGCCGGTTGGTGGGCGCTGCCCGGCGGCCGGGTGCGGGTGGACGAGACGCTGGAACAGGCGGCCAACCGCATGCTCGCCGAGAAGACCGGCGTCACCGGCGTCTATCTCGAGCAGCTGTTCACCTTCGGGGCGCTGGCGCGCGACCCGCGCGGGCGGGTGATCTCGGTGGCCCATTACGCGCTGGTGCCCTACGACCGCTTGCCCATGGTCGATGCCGACGACGGCGTGGCCTGGCACGAAGTGGCGCGGCTGCCCGAGCTGGCCTTCGACCACGGCGAGATCGTGCGGCTGGCCAAGCGCCGGCTGTCGGCCAAGCTCGACTACTCCACCATCGCGCTGCAGTTCATGCCCGAGAAGTTCACCTTGAGCGAGCTGCAGGCGGTGTACGAGTGCATCCTGGGCGAGCGCCTGGACAAACGTAATTTCCGTAAGCGCCTACAGGGGCTGGGATGCCTGGAGGAGACCGGAGAGGAACTCCGCGGCGGCAAGCACCGCCCGGCCAAGCTGTTCCGCATGCGGCAGCCCGGCCGGGTGGAGTTCATCAAGTGAGTCAGGCCTCAGGGCCGGAGGATTTTCCCATGAGCGATGCGCAGGTGCTGGAGCGGCGTTGGCAGCCGGTCCACTTCCGCGAGCAGGCCTACACCGCCGCCGAGGAGCTGGCGCCGGGCGAGCGCGAGTCCCTGATGGCGCGCATCAAGGAACTACTCAAGGCGCGTGACGCCGTGCTGGTGGCGCATTACTACACCGCGCCGGAGCTGCAGCAGCTGGCCGACGAAACCGGCGGCTACGTGTCCGATTCGCTGGACATGGCCCGCTTCGGCAAGGAACACCCCGCGTCGACCCTGGTGGTGGCCGGCGTGCGTTTCATGGGCGAAACGGCGAAGATCCTCAGTCCCGAGAAGCGGGTGCTGATGCCGGAGCTGGAGGCGACCTGCTCGCTGGACCTGGGCTGCCCGGAGGCCGAGTTCACCGCCTTCTGCGATCAGCATCCGGACCGCACCGTGGTGGTCTACGCCAACACCAGCGCCGCGGTGAAGGCCCGCGCCGACTGGGTGGTGACCTCCAGCATCGCGGTGGACGTGGTGCGCCACCTGCACGCGCGCGGCGAGAAGATCCTGTGGGGTCCGGACAAGCACCTGGGCAGCTACATCCAGCGCGAGACCGGCGCCGACATGCTGCTGTGGAACGGCAGCTGCATCGTCCACGAGGAGTTCAAGGGCATCGAGCTCGACGCGCTGCGCGCCAAGTATCCGCACGCCAAGGTGCTGGTGCACCCGGAATCGCCGATGAGCGTGGTGGAGCAGGCCGACGTGGTCGGCTCGACCTCCAAGCTGCTCAACGCGGTGAAGACCATGGATGCCGATACCTTCATCGTCGCCACCGACAACGGCATCTTCTACAAGATGCGCGAGGCGGCGCCGGACAAGACCCTGATCGAAGCGCCCACCGCCGGTCGCGGCGCCAGCTGCGGCAGCTGCGCGCACTGTCCATGGATGGCCATGAACGGCCTGCGCAATCTCGCCCACTGCCTGGAGCATGGGAGCAACGAGGTGTTCGTCGATTCGGCCGTCGCCGCCCGGGCCCGCGTGTCGCTGGGCCGGATGCTCGACTTCGCCCGCGATCAGGCCAAGGCGGTGCTCGGCAACGGCGACGCCTGAAGCCCCTTCCCAGGGTTGTTCCCAGTCGATTCGGCCGGGGCGGCGGTGAATCCGCCGTCCCGCTTGCTATGCTTTTCCGAGCGTGGTCAATCGATCGCAAGTCGCGGCTCGCGATAGGCTCGTCGCTCGGCGAATGCTCCCGTTAGAAGAGCATCGGGCCGTGGGGCCGTAAGAAACGGCTTCGTCCACCAGTCTGGACTCGGAGGAAAGGACTCATGACCAACCGCGGAATGGCCGTGTTGGCCCTGCGCTTGTTCGCGCTGTATCTGTTCGTCGACGCGCTGCGCGCCCTACCCGAACTCTACCTGTTGTTGGCCCAGCAGCCGGAAGGCGGCGGACGCTACTACTACCTGGTCACCGTCGCCCACCTGGGGCCCGTGTTGCTCGGTGTGCTGTTGTGGGCCTATGTCGGCCGCTGGGTCGATCTGCTGTTGCCGCAGCGCCGCGCCGCCGAGCCGCCCGAGCGGCCGCTGACCACCGACTGGCATGTCCTCGGCATCGCCCTGGCCGGGTTGCTGGTGGCGGCCCTGGGCGCACCGGCGCTGCTGGAGGCGGCGATGACCGCCTATCTGCAGAGCCGCGAGCTGGTCGAGCTCACCACCGAACTGCAGGCGCGTCTGCTGGCGAGTGGGCTGCAGGTGGTGCTCGGCCTGTTCCTGCTGCTCGGCAGCCGCGGACTGGGCAGCCTGGTGCTCAAACTGCGCCGGCTGGGCGCCGGGCAGCCGCGGCCGGCGATGTAGCGCGGCTGGTTTGGTTGGACGCGCGTAGTACGCGCGTCGCCGATTCCATGTAGCACGGCGTTCGGCGAAGTTCAGTGCAATCGAGCAGAGCCAGCGGGCTTCTTTCTCGCCTGCTGATCTATCCGATGCCGCCAACAACATCGGGCGCTCTGCAGGCACTGGCCACGTGCCTTCTCGCCGTTCCCGCGTAGGCGGGAACCCATGCCTTCCAACGACAGCCGCGCTACCACATCGGAGACTCGCCCGGAGAACCCCGGATGGCGGTTCCCGTCCCACCCCGGCTTCATCTTCTTGATGGCCTCTCACCCCGCCCCCACGTGCTGAAGTGCCCGCCGCTGATCTCGAAAGCTCGCGGCGGGTTGCATCCGCTCACGGTTGAAGCAGGTCCGCGCCGCTCCGGCGGCGCCCGTCTCGTCAGATCCGCCGCGTCGACCGGCGGGAATGACCGACGGTTCGCGATGCAGCAACAACAACCAGGATCAGCGGTCACGACGCCGCGTCGGGGGAGCGCATAGCCGCCCGGCCGGCTCAAGGCCAGGAGGCGAACCATGTGTCAGACCCGCAGAGGCGAGCGTCCCGCGGCCCGGCATCGCCCAGGTGGCCGGCCATCTCCCGCTTGCCCGCAATGCACCGACCGGAGCCGCGAGGCGCCCGCTTGGCGACAGCGCGTGCCCGGTCTGGTTGCCTTGGCGCTGGCCGTGGTAGTGCCCGCGGCGGCGGCCGAGCCGCGGCGCGAGGGCAGCGATGGCGCGCGCCATTTCGCCATGTCCGCGCTGGTTGCGCTGCACCGGAACACCTCCAGCTGTCCGCTGGATCGCGACACACCGCTGGGGCGCTTGAAGCCATTCGGCGCGGCGGTGGTCGCCGGGCTGGGGAGGGGGGTCTACGAGCGAGGGGGCGACGAAGCGCCGAGCGCCGAGGACATGGGTTGGAACCTGGCGGGCGCGGCTATCGGTCACTTCATCGCGCAGGAAATGGGCTGGTTCGGTACCGGCAGCGATTGCCCACCGCGGGTCGTGCTGTTCGCGCAACGCGTGGCGAGCGCCGATACCATCCAGGCTCTGCCCGAGCCGCTGGTCCCTGCCTCCGCCCACCTTGGCCACAGCGACGGCCGACCGCTGGCGGTGGGGTATGACCTGGCCTGGCAACCGAGTTCGCAGCCGCGCGTCGTGATCGCCGCGCTGCCCGCGGCGTTCTGGTCGAAGTTCGCCTTCAACCGCGGCGACGAGGCCGGCGGGCGGCAAGGCCTGGTCGCCCTGGCGGCAAGCGGGATCAAGAGCAGTACGGCGTTGGCGACGGTGGCTATGGAATAGGCCCGCCCGGAAGCGTCAGGAGCGGAAAATGAAGTACACCGCTCCCAACAGGCACAGTCCCGCCCACAGGTAGTTCCAGTTCAGCGGCTGCTTCATGTAGATCAGCGCGAACGGCACGAACACCGACAGGGTAATCACCTCCTGCAGGATCTTCAGCTGCGGCAGCGTCAGCGCCGTGAAGCCGATGCGGTTCGCCGGCACTTGCAGCAGGTATTCGAACAGGGCGATGCCCCAGCTGAGGACGGCCGCGATCCACCAGGGCTTCGACTGCAGGTCGCGCAGGTGGCCGTACCAGGCGAAGGTCATGAACACATTGGAAAGGGTCAGCAGCAGAATGGTCTGCAACGTTATGGGCATAGGAATACCGGCGGGGTGAACTACCGCCGGCATTCTCGCGCGACGATGGCCGTCTGGAAAAGCCGGTGCGTCTCAGTATCCGAACCGTAGCCGCAGATAGCTCCACGCCAGCACGATGCCGAAGATCAGGTGGTTCAGCACCGTGATCCAATCGCGCGATGCGCGGAACCACGGAAAGGCGCCGGTCATCAGGTGGAAGTTCACCACGTACAGCACCAGGCCGAAGGCCGCGCCCGTCGCCAGCGCCCACGGCCGCCTCATCTCGGCGACGATGGGCGTGAGTATCCAGGCGAACAGCGTGGCCAGCCCGAAGTTCACCAGCAACGCGGCGATCAGCACCCAGATGTCGAAGCCGGTCTGCCACAACACCTCGCGTCCCATCACGATGGCGGCGATGCGCCGCGCCGGTTCCATCGGGCTCTGCCCCTCGAACAGCGCCAGCAGCAGCATCTGCATGATCAGGAACACGGCGCCGGCAATGAAGGCCGCCTCCACCGCCTTGCCCCAGTGAGTTACCTCCAGCTTGCGCGCGAAGGTATGCGTGAAATCGGCCATGACGTCTCCTCCCTGCTCCGGCGAGCGGTCGCCGCCAATGGTGATGCCGGATCCGCGACCACGCCGCGAGATTCGAGATAAATGGGGACGGTGGAAGAGGAACCCGCGGGGCGCGCGGTCTAGGCCCGGTGGGTCGATTCGCCGCGCACGACGCCACCGGCGATCAGATGGGCGGTACGCAGCGGTTCCGGTAGCCGGCCGTGGCGGGCGCTGCGCGCGATCAGCGTGTCGGCGTCGGCCCGGCCGATGCCTACCCGCTGCACCCACAGGCCGGCCATCGGCTCCATGGGGCCGGCTTGCTCGATCAGCCGCCACTTCTCCGCGCCGCCCGGGACCCGTTCCAGCAGCGCGCGGCGGATAGCCGGCAGGTCCGGCGCGTGGCGGGTGACCGCCAATACCGGCAAGCCCGAAGAGTCCGCGAGACGCTCCAGGTCGATGACGTTGAAGCCGGCGAAGGCGATGCCCTGCAGCAGCACCGCCTGCAGCTGCGGGCGGAAACGGGTGCGCGCCAGCAGCTCGATCAGCGCGTCGGTGGAGTCGCTGCCGTCGCGCGTTACCCGTGTGCTCAGCACGCCGTCGAGGCGTTCGCCCGCGAACACCGCGCCGACCACGGCTACCGTTTCCACGCTGTCCACTGTGAACGGCGCGTCGTCGAAGCCGACCAGGTGGGAGAAGGGCATACGCGCCGGTCCGGCTCAGCCGGGGAAGGTCTGCCCCAGCTCCACTTCCACCAGCCGCTCGGCCAGCGCGACCAAGTCGCGGGCGACGATGTCCGGCATTTCCAGGTCGGGATCGACCATCGCGCCGGGGCGCTCCAGCAGCGCCGCGCTGCAGCCGCTGTGCAGCGCGCCGCGCAGGTCGGCGTAGTCGCCGGCCACCACCCGCAGCTCGCGCGGCGGCACCCCCAGGCGCTCGGCCGCTTCCCGGTACGGCTCGGCGGCCGGCTTGGGATGGCCGGTGTCCGTCGCCGACAGCACCGCGTCGAAGTACTCGCGCAGTCCGGCCTGACGTAGCTGCGCTTCGGTCAGGCCGACATCGGAGTTGGACATGCCGACCAGGCGGAACCCGGCGTCGCGTAGCCGCGCCAGGCTCTCCAGCGCATCGGGATAGGGCGGCAGCCGCGACAGCGCGCCCAGGATTTCCTCGGTGTCGCTCTTGCGCAGGCGGATGCGGTGACGCTCGGCCACCATCTCCAGCGCCGCTTCCGCCAACTGTCTGAATTCGCGGTGGGTGTCGGTGAGCGCGTCGACCAGGGCCAGGCGCTGTAGCTCGGCCCACCACTCGCGGCGCACGCCGGAGCGGCCGAACAGGCGTTGGAAGTACGGATCCAGCGCGTGCAGATCGAGCAGCGTATCGCTAGGGTCGAACAGAAGAGTGCTCGCCATGACCGGCGCCTCCGATGTGGAACGCATGCGGAATGGCCTGTACGTTGGGCCGGGCGCCGGCAAACCAAACCGCCCTCGAATCGCGCCGCGCCAGCCCCACATACGCTTGGGGGCCCCGGTATGAGCAGGTGCGAACCCATGATTCCGGAAATTCGTCAGTTCTTCGAGCGGCACATCGGCCGTGCCGGCGCGGGCGTGCCCGACGAGGCCAGATGCATGCAACTGGCCGCGGCCGCCCTGTTGGAGGAGGCGGTGCACGGCGAACTGGTGTGCGAGGAGATGGAGGTGGACGAGGTCCATCTCGCCATCGGCCAGGCCTTCGATCTGCCGCGCGAGCAGTTGGAGGCGGTGATCGAGCTGACCGAGCTCGAGGCACGGCAGGACGAGTTCTGCTGCGAGTTCGGCGACCTGATTCGCGACCATTTCGGCCGCGACCACAAGGCGCGGCTGGCGGAAATGCTGTGGCTGGCGGTGTACGCCGGCGACGGCCGGGTCGATGAGTTCGAGCGCGACCTGGTGGTCAAGGCCGCGTCCATGGCCGGTATCCAAGACGAGGAGCTACGCGCGGCCTTCGCGCAGGTGGCAGGCACCAGGCACTGAGGGCCGGCCGGAGAGTAGTCGTCCGCTCGTTTCCGCGCAGGCGCGTCCCTGGCGCGGTTGGGGACGAGCAAGTCATCGCGTTGATTTCGTTCTCGATTCGTTCTTCTCCCGAGGCGCTTGGCGCGCATCGTCCTTTTCTTTGCTTCGTCATTCCCGCGTAGGCGTGGGGCGGACTTTCGCTGGAACGATGAAGCGGCGCTTGGCAAGTGCCCACAGAAACACAGATTTTTCTTGCGCATCGGCTAGATCGGCAGGCGAGGGACAATCCGGTTGGCTCTGCCCGGCTGCACGGAAATTCGCTAGGCGCGCTAGGAGTACCGTATCCATCAAAATATTGCGCTTCGCCTTATTGATTACCCCCTCTCCCTGTCCCTCTCCCGCGAGGGGCGAGGGGACGCTAGGACCTGGCGTATGTACCAAGATTCGCTGGACGCGGTAGTCGTACCGCTCCCAGCGAACGTTGGTGCGTCCGCAGGGCCCTCTTCCTCCCCTCGTTCCTTGCGGGAGAGGGGCAGAGAACCGCGCAGCACAAATTCGATTCACGCCCGCCACAGGACTATCAGCATCCTCTGGTGAATTCGCCCCGGCTGTGGAATCCTGCCGGCCATGAACATCGTCTTCTTCGTCATCATCCTGGTGGCTTTCCTGGTTGCCGCCTGGCGCGAGCTCACGCTGGCGCCGGGCGCGGACTCCGTGATGGAAGCCGTGTCCAAGGCCATGGTGGATGCGGCGGCCGGTGCCGTGACGTTGGCGCTGGGGCTGATCGGCGTGATGGCCCTGTTCCTGGGGTTGATGAAGATCGCCGAGGCCGGCGGGCTGCTGCGGATCATCGCGCGGCTGATCCGGCCGCTGATGGTGCGGCTGTTTCCCGATGTGCCGCCCGATCACCCGGCCATGGGCGCCATGATCCTCAACCTGTCCGCCAATGCCCTGGGCCTGGGCAATGCCGCCACGCCGTTCGGCATCCGCGCCATGCAGGAACTGGAGCGGCTCAACCCGCGGCCGGGCACCGCCAGCAACGCCATGGTGTTGTTCCTGGCCATCAACACCTCGGGCGTGACCCTGCTGCCGACCGGCGTGATCGCCATCCGCCATGCCGCCGGTTCGCTCGACCCGGCCGCGATCCTGCCGACCACGTTGTTCGCCACGTTCTGCTCGACCGTCACCGCCATCGTCCTGGCCAAGCTGCTGCAGCGTTTCTTCGCCGCCGGCCCGGCGACCGGCACCGCCGCCGCGGTGAACGACGCGCCGCCGGCGGTGGCGGTGGAGGACACCAAGGGCTATCCGCTATGGGTGTCGCTGCTGGCGATGGCCGCCTTGCTCGGCCTGATCCCGCTGAGCGTGGTCTACGGCCGCGCTATCTCGCCGTGGGTAATTCCCGTGCTGACCATGGGCTTCCTGCTGTTCGGCGTGCTGCGGCGGGTACCGATCTACGAGACCTTCGTCGAGGGCGCCAAGGACGGTTTCCAGGTGGCGATGCGCATCATTCCGTATCTGGTCGCCATCCTGGTGGCGGTGGCCATGTTCCGCGCCAGCGGCGCGCTCGATGCCATGGTCGGCTGGCTTGGGCGGTGGACCGCGCCGCTGGGCCTGCCCGCCGAGGCGCTGCCGATGGCACTGTTGCGGCCGCTGTCCGGCTCCGGTGCCTACGCGGTGATGGCGTCCATCATCAACGACCCCGCCATCGGCCCGGACAGCTACGCCGGCCTATTGGTGAGCACCCTCCAGGGCTCGACCGAAACCACCTTCTACGTGTTGGCGGTGTACTTCGGCGCGGTGCAGATCAAGCGCATGCGCCACGCCCTGCCGGCCGCGCTCGGCGCCGATCTGGCGGGCGTGATCGCGGCGGTGGCGATTTGTAGTTACCTGTTCGCGTAGCAGTCGACCGGATCGGGTTTCCCTTGGCGCGGTGGCTTATGGTGCCGCGCTTCGGCTATCCGCTACGTCGTCGTTCCCCTGAAGGCGGAGGCAGATGCCCGGATTCCCGCTTTCGCGGGAATGACGGCGAGGGCCGCCGCATCGGTCTTGCCTGTTTCCCTTCCGATCGATCGGCTATCTGTCGCCTCCTTGCGACGTAAATCATTGTCTGGCTAGGGAAGATACTCATTTGCGGCTGCTTATTTAGACCCTCATTTGTTGCTTACGAACAAGTCGTCAATGGAGGACGCATCGATGAGCAAGCTGCTTCGTTATCTGAGCCTTCCCGGGCTGGCCCTGGTGATGTCGGTGTTCGTGGTCGGCTGCAACACCATGGAAGGCGCGGGCGAAGACATCCAGGCCGGCGGCCGGGCGGTCGAGGACACCGCCAGGGACGTCAAGAACTAAGGCATCCCCGCGGCCAGGTTCGGCGCGGGCTGGATACTCATGCTGCCGGCACGGCCGCGCGGGTTCGCGCGGACGGCCGGCATCTTCGTGTTTTTGAAAGATTTTCCCGCTTGATATCTACGCCGCGCACCCCACCTGCCGGAAGGGTGGGCGTGGTATCGCGTGGAGGACGGCGATGAAAGGTAACAAGCTGAGACTGTTGGTCGTGCCCGCCGGTTTGCTGGCCGGGGTGCTGGTCTTGGGCGGCTGCAACACGGTCGAAGGCATGGGCAAGGACATAGCGGCCGTAGGCAGCAGCATGTCCGGCGCTTCGCGCGACGTGCGCAACAGCGACGATTCCAAGACGGTGGAACAGCAAGCGCGAGCCGAGCGCCATGCCGAGGCCCAGAAGCAGGCGCGCGCCGAGCGCCGCGCCGAGCAGCAGGAGGCTCGCGCCGACACCGAGGCAGAGAGAAGCCGCAGAGGCTGAGGCCGCATGACGGGCCCCGTGCCGTTTGGCGCCGGCACGGGCCGCCCGGCCTCTTGGTCCGATCGGCGCTAGCGACGACAATAGCGCCGGGAGGACCCGTCATGGCCACATACAAAGCCCGTCAGATCGCCGCCATTTCCGACGCCGTGGCGGCTGCCCGTCTGGAGATGCGCCGTCAGCGCCGTTTCGAGCCGTTGCTGTTCGCCGAGGTGTTCATCCACCATGGCGGCATCCAGATCCCTGGCAAACCCGATGACGCGGCCGGCGCCGAGCAGGTGGCGAAGGCATTGCTGAGCGCGGTGCGCGCCGGGCAGCGCCATTCAACCGACCCGGACGTGGAGCGCGAGCTGCGGCGCGTGTATCAGGAAACGAGTTGGACCGAGGCGTCGGAATCGGATCAGGTGGTGGGCTTCGCCATCCGACTCGGTGCCAAGGCTGAAGCCGACCCCAACTGCGAACATCTGATCAAGGAAAACCACGGACTCGGCGCCGGCGTGTTCCGCAAGCACGAGGTGCTGGTGCTGCAGCCCGCCTGCGCCGATTGCCAGTTCATCCCGGTCTACGCCCACGATCTGGAGTGCTGACGCCGCGAAGGCATAACCAGCGGCCGCAGCCGCGAACGAAGCGATTCCCATCGCGGCCCTGGGCGCCGTGCGACATGCCAATGTCTTCTAGAACTTGGCTACTCATATAACCCCAGAACATAAATATAGAGGCATTGGGTCCTTCAGTCCCTCGCGACCCCGCTGTTAGCATCCCCTCCGCGATCGACGCGCCCGATCGGCCATCGGCGCGGATGGATAATGAGAGGAGCGAAGGTGAACGCAGCAGTGCCGACTCCGGTGATCAACCCGGCAGAGGAGTTTTCCCCGCTCGATTTGGTCGCTCTAAACGAAGAGCTTACGGGACAACCGGCCGAGGCTCGCGTGGCTTGGGCGCTGTCGCGCTTTCCCAGCCACATCGTGTTGTCCTCCAGTTTCGGTGCGCAGGCGGCGGTGTCGCTGCATCTGGTCACCAGCCAGCGTCCGGATATCCCGGTGATCCTCACCGACACCGGTTACCTGTTCCCCGAGACGTACCGCTTCATCGACGAGCTCACCGAGCGGCTCAAGCTCAACCTGCACGTGTACCGCGCCAAGCTGAGCCCGGCCTGGCAGGAAGCGCGCTACGGCAGGCTGTGGGAGCAGGGCATCGAGGGCATCGAGCGCTACAACTGGATGAACAAGGTCGAACCGATGCAGCGGGCCTTGGAGGAACTGGAGGCCAAGGCCTGGTTCTCCGGCCTGCGCCGCCAGCAGTCGAGCAGCCGCAAGCATCGCGAGATCCTCGAGCTGAGCAAGGGACGGCTGCGCATCCATCCCATCGTCGACTGGACCGACCGCGACATCTACCTCTACCTGAAGAAGCACGACCTGCCGTACCACCCGCTGTGGCACGAAGGTTACGTCTCGATCGGCGACTGGCACACCACCAGCAAGCTGCTCGACGGCATGAGCGAGGAAGACACCCGCTTCTTCGGCCTCAAGCGCGAGTGCGGCCTGCACGAGTATCTGTAAGGTTCGGGAAAGGCATTCGCTTGCTGCGCCGCTCCCACAGGGGAAGACAGAGCGTTCATCTTCTTCTGTGGGAGATTCCATGTTCCGGCGCAAGTCTGCCGGTGCCTTTGGGCAGGTAGCCGGCCTGTGCTGTCTTCTTTAGCTTTTCCTGCGCCTTTTTCTGTGGGAGCGGCTGCGCCGCGAATGCCTTTTTCCAGTTTTGGCCAATTTTTCAAAGCGGTAGCTTTGCGGCACTATCCTGGGGCATGACAGATTCTTGGTCTGCCGGCTTCGTTCCGAAGCTCGGTAGGTGAGAAGCGAAAGGCATTCGCGGCGCAGCCGCTCCCACAGAAGAGGCTTTCCCTTTGTGGGAGATTCTACGTTTCGGCGCAAGCCTGCCGGCGCCCGTTGGGCGGACGGTCGGTCTGTGGCGCTTTCTTTAGCTGCTCCTGTGCCTTTCCTGTGGGAGCGGCTGCGCCGCGAATGTCTTTCTCCAGTTTTCGCCAATTTTCAAAGCGATAGATCCGCGGCGCTATCTCGGGGCATGACAGGTTCTTGGCCTGCCGGCTTCGTTCCGAAGTTCGGGAAGTGAGAAGCTAGAGGCATTCGCGGCGCAGCCGCTCCCACATGAAGAAGAACCGTTCGCCCTGTGGGAGATTCCATGTTCTGGACCCAGCCTGCGGGTGTGCCTTGGGCAGGTAGTTGGCCTGTGGCGGACTTCCCTGCCTCTCGTATGTGTCTTTCTCCGGTGGGAGCAGCGCAGCAAGCGAGAGCTTTCAATCACATCGAGCCGGGCGCGCCGACCCAACCCGCCCTTCCGCTAGGCATACAGCCAAACCAGCAAGCCGCCGCCCAGCACCAGCCGGTATACCGCGAACGGCGTGAAGCTCGCCCGCCGCAGCCAGGCCATCATGGCGCGGATCGCCAGTAGCGCGGCGACGAACGCCAGCAGGGCCGCCAGCCAGACATCGCGCGGAATGGCCAGTTGGCCGGTCTGGTACAGCTCGTGGCCGATCAACACCGAGGCGCCGAGAATGGTGGGGATCGACAGCAGCAGCGAGAACTTGGCCGCGTCGATGCGCGAGTAGCCCAGGAACAACGCCGCGGTCATGGTCACGCCCGAGCGGCTCACGCCCGGGATCAGCGCGATGGCCTGGGCCACGCCGATGATGATCGCGTCGCGCATGCTCATCTGCGCCAGCGTGCGGCTGCCGCGGGCGCGGTCGGCTAGGTAGAGCATCACCCCGAACACGATGGTGGTGAGCGCGATCACCGTGCCGTTGCGCAGCGCGACGGCGGCATAGTCCTTGATCAGGAATCCCACCGCGACCACCGGCAGGGTGGCGACGACCACCTTCAGCAGCAGCGCCCAGTCCACCGCCAGCGCGCCCTCACCGGCCGGTGCCGCCGGCTGCTTCCGCCGCTCGTGCCAGAAGTACAGCATTACCGCCAGCAGCGTGCCCAGGTGCACCGCCACGTCGACTTCCATGCCCTGATCCGCCCAGCCGGTGAACTCCGGAACCAGGATCAGATGGGCGGAGGAACTGATCGGCAGGAATTCGGTGATGCCCTGCACCAGGGCCAAGACGAGCAATTGCAGCAGATCCATGCTGACTCCCCAATTAGTAGTGTTGGCTATATTCCTATCGGCACGGGCAGCGCAGGAAATGGATGCCGCGCGCGTTCGAGTCAATCGTGAAAAACGCTGATCGGATCCTTCTTCGTCGTTCCCGCGTAGGCGGGAACCCATGCCTATTGATTCTCGAGCGCGCGAGGGCAGGCTTTTGCGGGAATGACAAAGAAAACGCTACTCCCCTCGCGCCACCGGCCTGCTCGGATCGCGAATCCACTCGCTCCACGAGCCGGGGTAGAGGCGGGCGCCGGTCAGGCCGACATGCTCCAAGGCCAGCAGCGTGTGGCAGGCGGTAACGCCCGAGCCGCAGCTGCTCACCACCTGCGCCGGCGGCGCTCCGCCCAGCGCCGAGCGCAGCGCCTCGGCCAGCCGTTCGCGCGGCAGGAAGCGGCCGTCGGCATCGAGGTTGCGGTCGAAGGGATGGTTCACCGCGCCGGGAATGTGGCCGGCCACCGGATCGATGGGCTCCACCTCGCCGCGAAAGCGCGGCGCGGCCCGTGCATCGAGCAGACGCAGCCGGTCGCCGGCCGACAGTAGCTCGTCGGCCTCGGCGATCAGCTCAGGCCGCGGTTGCGCCACGAAACG
>Ga0182741_1002728_pt1 | contig 19978 bp, 23 predicted proteins | sample eDN5th37CBELigOP_FD_128874 | JGI IMG/M metagenome (GOLD analysis project Ga0182741, IMG submission 128874) | Enriched Organic Plus compost microbial communities from Emeryville, California, USA - eDNA 5th pass 37_C BE-Lig OP (version 2) (version 2) ... | reverse complement strand
GGGTACGGGAGGCGCTTGCGTTGGAACCGGTGATCCTTTCCGCGCTCGTGGCGGCGCTGCTGGCCGGGGCGGGCGCGGCCTGGTGGTTCGGGCGGCGGCCGCAGGCCGGGGGCGAGGGCTGGCGCTATGTTCCCGAAGCCCCAGGCAGCGAGCCGGTCGACGCGCCGGCCATGGACCCGGCGCTGCTGCCGGAAATGCGCCGGCGCTTCCTGCGCGCCGCGCTCGGCGTTGAAGGCGGGGAGGCCGAGCTGCCCGATCCGGCCGCGCATGGCCAAGTGGCCGATGCCGTGGTGGCGTCGCTGGAGCGCGCCGACCTGTCGCAGCGCTACCTCCCGCGGCGCCCGCACCTGCTGCCGCAGTTGATCCACAGCGTCAACGACAGCACCGCCTCGGCGCGTTCCATCGGCCGCATCATCGGCAGCGACCCGCTGCTGACGGTGAACCTGCTGCGCATCGCCAACAGCGCGCTGTACCGCTTCCAGCAACAGCAGGTGCGCAGCATCGAGCGCGCGGTGACCCTGGTCGGCAACGAGGGCATCCGCCAGATCATCTCCGCCGCGCTGGTGCAGCCGGTGATGAATCCCCCCGACGGCGACGGCGGGCGGTTCTCGCAGCGGATCTGGGACTACACCCTGCGCATGTCGCTGGCCGCGGCCGACCACGCGCGCGGCGTGGAGCGCGAGGACGGATTCTCCGCGCAGCTGGCCGGCCTGCTGCGCGGGCTGGCCATGGTCATGGTGGTGCGCGCCACCGCCGACGCTTATTCGCGCCGGCAGACGCTGGCGCCGTCGCCGGAACTGCTGCTGTCGCTGCTGGAACGCTGCACGCCGCCGCTGGCGGCGCGGATCGCGCGCGAATGGCAGCTTGCGGCCGAGGTCGCCGCCGCGCTGGAAGCGGACGGGCAGGGCGCGCCGGCATCGTCGCTGGCGCGCTCGCTGGAAGTCGGCGAACTGGCCGCGGCGCTGTCGATGCTGTGCCGGGAAGGTCTGCTGGACGAAGCGCAGGCGCTGGAACTGCTGTCCGCCTGCGTGCCCGGCCATGTCGGCGGCTGGCTGTGGAAGCGGGTCAGCCCGGATGAGCCGTGCGCCCCCTGAGCCTGCCGCCTGCCGTGGGCGGGCGACGGCCTACAGCTGCGATTCGAGCGGCAGCCAGCTGATGACGCGCGCGGTGGCGCGCTGCAGCCAGGTGGTGTCCGGTTCGGCGACGTAGCCGGCCGGCGGCGCGCGCGCGCGGTCCAGCCAGCGCAGTTTCCCGTCGCTGTCCAGGTACAGGTAATAGCTCAGGTCCGGGCCGGACAGGCGCAGGTATTCCTCGCGCAGCTGCACCGCCAGCACCGGGTCGTCGAACAGCACGCCCATCTCGGTGTTGAGGTAGGCCGAGCGCGGGTCGATGTTGAACGAGCCGACGAAGCCGCGCCGGTCGTCCACGACGATGGCCTTGGTGTGCAGGCTGGCGCCGCTGCTGCCGAAGGCCGAACTGCGGCCGCCATCGCCGCGCGACTTGAGTTCGTAGAGCTGGACGCCGCCGCGCAGCAGCGGCAGCCGGTAATGCATGTAGCCGCTGTGTACCGCGGCCACGTCGTTGGCGGCCAGCGAGTTGGTGACGATGCCGACATGCACGCCCCCGGCCACCTGCCGCAGCAGTTCCTCCTCGCCGGTGCGGCCGGGGACGAAATACGGCGAGATCAGCAGGGTCTTGTGCCGGGCCTGGCCCAGTTCGGTGGCCAGGCGCGTCACCAGCCAGTCGGTGCGGTCGTTGTCGCGGTGCTTGAGCGGTGGATCGGAATACACCTGGAGGCGCGCGCTCCAGTGCAGTGGCAGGTGGTCGCCGACATAGGTGCCGGCCAGGCGCGTGCGCAGCCGGTCCAGGTAGGGGCGGGCCTCGGCGCGACGTGCGTCCAGGGTGGCGCGGGAGACCAGCTGGCCGAGCTGCTGGCGCGACACCGGGGCGAGGGCGGCGATGGGCACGGCGGCGCGGCTGTTCCAGAAGGCGTCGAAGATGGCGCTGGCCTGGCCGGCGGCCGGGCCGGCGAGCAGCAGGTCCAGGTCGCGGAAATTGACGTCCGGGCGCGCGTCGAAATACTCCGCGCCGATGTTGCGGCCGCCGACGATGGCCACGCGGCCGTCGGCGATCCAGGCCTTGTTGTGCATGCGGTGGTTGATGCTGAAGACCCGCTGCACCATCTCCACCAGCCGCCACACGCCCTCGCGGTTGCGGAACGGGTTGTACAGGCGCACCTCGATGTTGCGGTGCGCGTCCAGCGCCAGCAGCTGCTTGTCCATGCCCGAGGCGTTCATGTCGTCCAGCAGCAGGCGCACGCGCACGCCGCGCTCGGCCGCCTCGTACACGTCGCGCGCCAGCAGGTGGCCGACCATGTCGTCGTGCCACATGTAGTACTGCAGGTCCAGGCTGCGGCCGGCCTGGCGGGTGACGACCGAGCGCGCGGCGAAGGCTTCCAGCCCGTCGACCAGGTAGGCCGCGCCGCTGCGGCCCGGATGCGCGGCGAGCTGGGGGGCGAGCGCGCGGTCCAGCGCGGTCTGCCCGGCGCGCGGCGGCAGCGCGGTGGATGGCGCGCCGACCGCGCGCGGGGTGAGCCGGTCGCCCAGCAGCAGGCCGCTGGCGACCAGCAGCAGGAGCACCACGAGGAGGCGGCCGCACAGGCGCAGCAGGCGCCTGCCGCGGGAGGGGGAAGGTTCCATGGCCCGCATCCTAGCGGCGTCGGGGTGATGCCGGCGCGTCGGCCATGACGTTCCGGGGGTGTGGGCGGCGGGCGGTCTGGGCGAGAATCGCGGTTTGCCTTGCCCGAGCCTGCCGATGAGCGACCGTTCCCTTTCCTTCCGCGCCCCCAGCCTGGTGGTCCAGATCATCATCGGCCTGCTCGCCGGCATCGTGCTGGCGCTGGCCTGGCCGCAGGGCGCGCGCGCGGTCGGGCTGCTCGGCACCGTGTTCGTGTCGGCGCTGAAGGCGGTGGCGCCGGCGCTGGTGCTGATCCTGGTCACGGCGTCCATCGCCAACCACCAGCAGGGGCAGAAGACGCACATCCGCGCGATCCTGCTGCTGTACGTGGTCGGCACGCTGGCCGCGGCGCTGGTGGGCGTGCTGGCCAGCACCCTGTTCCCCAGCACGCTGCTGCTGAAGGCGCCCACCGATGCAGGGCTGAGCGCGCCGGGCGGCATCGGCGAGGTGCTGCGCACGCTGCTGATGCAGATCGTCGACAACCCGGTGAACGCGCTGCTGCATGCCAACTACATCGGCCTGCTGGCGTGGGCGGTCGGCCTGGGCCTGGCGCTGCGCCACGCCGGCGCCGGCACGCGCGCGGTGGTGGCCGACCTGTCCGCGGCGATCACCTGGATCGTGCGCATGGTGATCCGGCTGGCGCCGCTGGGCGTGTTCGGCATCGTCGCCTCGCTGCTGGCCGAATCCGGCCTCGGCGCGCTGAAGGCCTACCTGCACGTGCTGTGCGTGCTGGTCGGGGCGATGCTGTTCATGGCCTTCGTCGGCAACCCGCTGATCGTGGCGGTGGTGACCCGCCGCAACCCGTACCCGCTGGTGCTGCGCTGCCTGCGCGAGAGCGGCATCACCGCGTTCTTCACCCGCTCCTCGGCGGCCAACATCCCGGTCAACCTGGAACTGTGCCGCAAGCTGGGCCTGCACGAGGAAACCTATTCGGTGGCGATCCCGCTGGGCGCGACCATCAACATGGCCGGCGCGGCGATCACCATCTCGGTGCTGACGCTGGCGGCGGTGCACACGCTCGGCATCGCCGTGGACCTGCCCACATCGCTGCTGCTGAGCGTGGTGGCGGCGATCGGCGCCTGCGGCGCATCCGGCGTGCCGGGCGGCTCGCTGCTGCTGATCCCGCTGGCCTGCGGCCTGTTCGGCATTTCCAACGACGTGGCGATGCAGGTGGTGGCGGTGGGCTTCGTGGTAGGCGTGGTGCAGGACTCGGCCGAGACCGCGCTCAATTCCTCCACCGACGTGGTGTTCGTGGCCGCCGCCGAGCAGGCGCGCAGGCGCGGCTGACGGCGATGGGCGCGCGCTTCACCCCGGCGGTCCGCATCGGCCTGTCCATCGCGCTGGCCACCGGGCTGTACGGCGTTTCCTTCGGCGCGCTGGCGGTGGCGTCCGGGTTCAGTGTCGGCCAGACCGCGGCACTGAGCCTGCTGATGTTCACCGGCGGCTCGCAGTTCGCCTTCATCGGCGTGATCGGCGCCGGCGGCACCGGCGCGGCCGCATTCGGCGCGGCCACGCTGCTGGGCATCCGCAACGCGGTGTACGGCGCGCAGATCAACCGCATGCTGCGGCCGCGCGGCTGGCTGCGCCCGCTGTCGGCGCAGGTCACCATCGACGAATCGGTGGCGACCGCCGCCGGCCAGGACGAGCCCGCCGAGCAGCGCCGCGGGTTCTGGGCGGCCGGCGTGGGCGTCTACCTGCTGTGGAACCTGTTCACCCTGCTGGGCGCGCTGCTCGGCGATGCGCTGGGCGACCCGCGCCGCTGGGGCCTGGATGGCGCCGCGGTGGCCGCCTTCCTCGGCCTGCTGTGGCCGCGCCTGCGTTCGCGCGAACCGGTGGCCATCGCCGTGGCCTGCGCGCTGGTGACGGTGCTGGCGCTGCCCTGGGTGCCGCCGGGCGTGCCGATCCTGCTGGCGGCCGCGGTCGCTGGGCTGTGGGGCTGGTTCGGGCGCGGCCCGGCCGATGAAGGCCTGGAGCCGGACGTGGCGCCCGGCCACGACGCGGGAGACGCGCGATGACGCTGTGGGGCTGGGTGCTGCTGGCCAGCGTCGTGGCCTGGGCGATCAAGTTCTGCGGCTACCTGGTGCCGGTGCGCTGGATGGAATCGCCGCGCATGACGCGCGTGGCCGGCACCTTGACCATCGGCCTGCTGGCGTCGCTGACCACGATGAACGCGGTCTCCGCCGGGCAGGGCATGGCGCTGGACGCGCGCCTCGGCGCGCTGGTGGTGGCTGCGCTGGCGCTGCTGCTGCGCCTGCCGTTCCTGGTGGTGGTGCTGGCCGGCGCGGTGGCGGCGGCGGTGCTACGGCTGCTGGCGTAGGCGCCGGGCGGCACCGGCGGGGCTTTGGCCGGGGGAGTTTCGTGCAGGGCAAGCCCTGCACCTGCGGGAAGTGCGGCTCAGAAGCGCTGGCCGGGGGCCAGATACCGCCATTGGCCGTCCGGCATGCGGCTCAGGCCGATGCGGCCGATGCGCAGCCTGCGCACCTGGGTGGCGCGCAGGCCGACCGCGGCGCACATGTGCGGCAACTGGCCTGGCCGCACGTCCTTGATCGCGAAACGCAGGCGCTGCTCGCTCTGCCAGCTGACCTTGCAGGCGGGCAGGGCGCGCCCCTGGTAACTCAGTCCGTGGGTCAGCCTGGGCAGCGCCCATGGGCTGCCATCGCCTTCCACGTCGACCATGAATTCCTGTTCCAGCCCCGGGCCGGCCTCGAGCAGGTGGCGGCGCACGCGCCAGTCCTGGGTGAGCACCACCAGGCCGCAGGCGTCGTCGTCCAGCGGCAGCGGCGCTTCCAGGCGCAGGAAGTGGCGGTGCAGCAGGCGCAGGCCGGACGCATCGTCGGCGAAGCGCGCGTCCTCGCGCAGCAGCGCGGACATGTCCGCGGCGGTGCAGCCGGCGGGCTTGTTCAGCAGCAGCGTCGCCGGTTCGGCAGGCTCGCTGCTGGCGCCGGCGGCGAGGGTGATGGTTTCGCCGGCCACCAGGGTCTGCGGCGCTTCCACCACCACGCCGTCCACGCTGACCCAGCCGCCCTCGATGTAGTGCCGGGCCTGGGCGCGGGAACAGTGCAGCTGCGCGGCGAGGCGCTTGTCGAGACGGAGGGGCGTGGTCATGGGGACGGACAGTACGGCGGGCGGGGAGTGTAGCGCCGTGGCGGGGCAGGTGCCGGGCCTGCCCGGCATGAAGCTTCTCCGGCAAGGCGGCATCCGCCTCTACGGGGTGCCGGGAGGGGCGGCGGCTTCGTGCTCCAGCGCGGTCAGGTACAGGCGCAGGTCGAACTCCAGCTGGTGGTAATCCGGTTCCATGTGCAGGCACAGCTGGTAGAAGGCCTTGTTGTGTTCGGCCTCCTTCAGGTGCGCCAGTTCATGCACCACGATCATGCGCAGGAACGGCGCCGGCGCATCGCGGAACACGCTGGCGATGCGGATCTCGCGGCTGGCCCTGAGCCTGCCGCCGTGGTTGCGTGAGACCGCCGTGTGCAGGCCGAGCGCGTGCCTGAGCACCTGCAGCTTGCCGTCGTACAGCACCTTGCCCAGCGGCACCGACTGGCGCAGGTGGCGTTCCTTCAGCGCCTGCACGTAGTCGTAGAGCTGGCGGTCGCTGCGCACCGCGTGCGCCTGCGGGTAGCGGCGGCGCACGGCCTCGCCCAGCGTTCCCTGCGCCAGCAGCGCGCGGGCGCGCTGCTGCAGGTGCTCGGGATAGCCGGCGAGGTAGGTCAGGGGCTGCATCGGCGGGCGCGGGTGGGGGCGGGCCGGTATCATGGCAGCATCGATCCGATCACGTAGTACGAGAGATGGCAAAGGCGAATCCCCTGCAGGAGCAGTTGCTCAAGGCCGGCCTGGTCAAGAAGTCGCAGGTCGCGCAGGTCGCACGCGAGCAGAACAAGGCGCGGCACGCCAAGGGCGCGCCGGCCGCTCCCAGCGAAAGCCAGCGGGAGGCCGAACGCGCGCGCGCGGAGAAGGCCGAGCGCGACCGCGCGCTGGCCGCCGAACGCAACGCCCAGCGCCGCGCCGAGGAACTGCGCGCGCAGGCGCGGCAGATCATCGCCGACCGCAAGGTGCCGCGCCGCGGCGAGCTGGAATACCGCTTCAGCGATGGCGCGGCGATCCGCACCCTGCTGGTGGACGAGGCGCTGCGCAGGCAGCTGGCCGCCGGCACGCTGGTGATCGCGCGCCATGACGAGGGTTTCGAACTGCTGCCGCGACTGGCCGCCGAGAAGGTGCGCGAGCGCGACGCCACGCTGATCGTGCTCGACCACGGCCAGGCCGGCGATGCGCCGGCGTCCAGTGGCAATGCCGAGGACGACGCCTATTACGCGCAGTTCGTGGTGCCCGACGACCTGGTGTGGTGACCACGCGGCGGCGCATTGGCCCGGCGTACAGGCGCTTGCGCTAGGCTGGACCCTGGTCACTACGGAGCAGCCAGCCATGGCCACCGGTTGGGCGGGAGATACCGCCGTTCAGGATCAGATAGACGCCACCGTCGAGGACGCGATCAAGCGCGCCCGCAGCCGCCTGCCCAGCGGGCCGGGACTGGAGCGCTGCGAGGAATGCGACGCGCCGATTCCCGAGGCGCGGCGCAAGGCCATTCCCGGCGTGCGCCTGTGCGTGGCCTGCCAGCAGGCGCTGGACGCCGAGGAGTCGGCCCACAGCGGCTACAACCGCCGCGGCAGCAAGGACAGCCAGCTGCGCTGAGGCTCAGCGGCCGTCGCCGCCGGCGCTGAAACTGCCGGCCCAGCGCCGCATCGCGAACAGCCACCACAGCCCGCCGGCGGTAGCGATCAGCCCGCCGACCAGGCCGATATGGCCCATGCCCAGGTGCAGGCCGACCTGGCTGCCGATCAGCGCGCCGGCGCCGATGCCGATGTTGAAGATGCCCGAGAACAGCGCCATCGCCACGTCGGTGGCGTCGGCCGCCAGCCGCAGCACCTTGGACTGCATCGACAGCGCGAAGCAGATCATCGCCACGCCCCACACCGAGGCCAGCGCGTAGAGCATCCAGGCGCCGCCGGTGGCCAGGCGCAGGCCCAGCAGGCACAGCGCCAGGGTGGCGATGGCGGCGAGCAGGAAGCCGCGCGGCCAGCGCGTGCCCAGGCGCGAGAACAGCAGGCTGCCGAAGAAGCCCATGCCGCCGAACAGCAGCAGCACCCAGGTGGTCACATGCGCGTCGAAGCCGCCGACCTGCTGCACGAACGGCTCGATGTAGCTGTAGCCGGTGAACTGCGCGGCCACCACCACCATCACCAGCAGGTACAGCGCCAGCAGCGCCGGGCGGCGCAGCAGCAGCGGCAGGCTGCGGGCCGAGCCGCTGTTCTGGCTGGGCAGCGCCGGCAGCAGCCGTGCCAGCACCGCCATCGCCAGCAGGGCGACGCCGCCGATGGCCAGGAAGGTGACGCGCCAGCCCAGCAGCTCGCCGACGATGCGGCCCAGCGGGATGCCCAGCACCATCGCCACCGAGGTGCCGGTGGCCAGCAGCCCCAGCGCCTGCGGGCGCTTGTCGGCCGGGGCGATGCGCACCGCCAGCGAGGCGGTGATCGACCAGAACACCGCGTGCGCCAGCGCGATGCCGATGCGGCTGAGCATCAGCACGCCGAAATTCCAGGCCAGCGCCGACAGCAGGTGGCTGGCGACGAACAGCGCGAACACGCCCAGCAGCAGGCGGCGGCGGTCGATGTCGCGGGTGAGCAGCATGCACGGCAGCGAGGCCAGCGCGACCACCCAGGCATAGGCGGTGAGCATCAGCCCGACATGCTCGATGGGCATGCCGAAGCTGGCGCCGATGTCGCTCAGCAGCCCGACCGGCACGAACTCGCTGGTGTTGAACACGAAGGCGGCCATCGCCAGCGCGACCACGCCCAGCCAGCGCTGGCGGTCGCTGCGGGCGACGGGAACGGACAGGGGGGCCTCCGCCGCGGGCGCGGCGCAGGAAGGCGTGGGAGAGCGGGACATTGCGGAAGGGAAAGCCGGTAGGGGGCGGCTTGTCGCGGTGCTGCGGGCGCGATTTTCGCACGCAGCGGCCGTCCGCGGACGGAACGCTGTGGTACGCCGCGGGCGCCGGCGACAGGCCTTCGTCGCCGGCCGAGGGGGATCAGCTCAGCCGTCGCCCTGGATCACGTGCGCCTGCGCCGCGCCCGCCGGCCAGCGGCGCAGGCCGCGCTGGAAGAACAGGCTGTTGGGGATCTGCATCAGCGTGCCCTCGGCCGGGCCGCCGATTTCCTGCAGGGTGGTGTAGATCAGGTTGATGTCGATCACCTGGCCCTTCAGCCCGGGCTTCTCGCCGTTCTCCAGCAGCTCGACGCGGTCGCCGAGGCGGAACGGCCGGGTGGTGAAGATCAGCAGGGTGCAGAAGATGTTGGACAGTACGCTCCACGCGGCGAAGAACGCCACCGCGCCGACCGCGGCGAAGCCGGTGAACGCGGTCCACAGGATGGTCGGCGACACGCCCAGCTGGTCGAGGATCGCCACCAGCGCGGCGCTGCCGATCACGAAGTTGGACAGGCGCCGCGCGGCCGTTTCCACCTGCGGCGGCAGCGTGTAGTGCATGCCCAGCCGCGCCAGCAGGCGCCGGGTGAGCAGGCGCAGCAGCCACGCCACCAGCAGGATCAGGACGATGGCCAGCGCCACGTCCAGCAGGCTGATCCACTCGTGCGTCCATTCGGGCAGGTATCTCTTCATCGGCAATCTCCTTGCAGGGCCGCATGCGCCGCGGCCCACGGTCATCGGCGGCGCAGCGCGGCGGCGGTACGGGCGGCATCGCCGTCGTTGGCGCCCGGCGCGATGCCGAGCACGCGAGCGAGCAGCGGGTATACGTCGACGTTGTCGATCGGCGCAATCACCACGCCCCGGCCGAACGCCGGGCCATGGGCGATGAACGGCGAGCGCATGTCGGGCAGCGCATTGTCGTAGCCGTGCTCGCCGCGCAGGCGGTGGCCCTTGCGCTGCATCGCCGCGCGGGTGGTGATCTGCCAGCCGGGGTCGCCGATGCACAGGTAGGCCGGTACGCGACGGTGCCGCCCATACTGGAAACGGGCCGGAATGCGCTCGCGGGTCATGCACTCCATGTGCGCATGCCGGCCCAGCAGCTGCCGCGCGGCGTCCTCGCCGCCGGGCAGGGCGTCGAAGGAGGCGTAGGCGCCGGTCCAGCCGAAGTCCAGCCGGCTCACGTCGACGAGGTCGTCCAGGAACAGTTCCTGCTCCGGCCCGGTCGCGGTCATGCCGTGGTCGGAGACCACCACGAGGTTCGCCTGCTGCCCCAGGCCGAGGGCGTCGATGCCGCGCAGCAGCTGGCCGATGGCGGTGTCCACCTCGCCCAGCGCCTGGTCCAGCTCGGCAGAGTCGGGGCCGTGCTCATGGCCCACGGTGTCCACCCGGTCGAAGTACAAGGTGATGAAATGCGGGCGTTCGGCCACGGGCAGCGCCAGCCATTCCAGCACCTGGCGGACGCGGTCCTGCGAGCTGACGGTGATGTCGAACGGGCGCCAGAATTCCGGGCGCGCGCCATGCACCGGCGCTTCCGAGGCGACCCAGAACATGGCCGCGGCGCGCCCGCCCTGTTCGCGCACGCGGGTCCACAGCGGCGTGCCGTCGTCCCACCAGCGTTCGTCGCCGACGGTCGCCGGGTCGAACATGCTGAAGCGCACGCCCGGGATCGACGGATCGGTCATGAAATTGGCGATGACGCCGTGGTGGTCGGGGCGCAGCCCGGTCACCAGCGTGTAGTGGTTGGGGAAGGTGATGGACGGATACGACGGGCGCATGTACTCGGCGCGCACGCCATCGCCGGCCAGCGCCGACAGCGTCGGGGTGAGGCCGCGGTCCAGGTAGTCGTTGCGGAAGCCGTCGATCGACACCAGGATCAGCGGCGCGTCGGCGTCGCGCGCAAGCCTGGCCTGGGCCGGCGCGGGCGCCGTCGTGGGCGCGCTGGCGCAGCCGGCCAGCGCGAGGGCCGCGCCAAGCAGGGCAGCGGGGAGTCGGAGCATGGAATTGCGTGGAAATGGCGAAGGCCGATTGTCGGCTACCGGGCCGGCCCTGTCAGCCTTTGCCGCCGCCGGGAAATTTCCGCCGGCGGTTTAAACCTTTTCGATGGCCGCCGCATCCAAGGGATATGCTCGACGCCACCGTGACCGCCACCGCTCCTTTCCCGCAGGCCGCCGACGACGCCGCGCTGGCGCGTGCCGCGGCCGGTGGCGACAGCCACGCCTACGAGCGCATCTACCGCCGCCACGCGCCGCGCCTGTACGCGCTGCTGTGGCGGCTGTGCGGCGGCAGCGCGGCGCGCGCCGAGGATGCGCTGCAGGAAACCTTCATCCAGGCCTGGCGCAAGCTGCCGCAGTTCCGCTTCGAGAGCGCGCTGGGCACCTGGCTGCACCGGCTGGCGGTGAACACGGCGCTGATGGAACTGCGCGCCAGCGCCGCGTTCGAGGCGCTGGACCTCGGCGAGGACGGCATGGACGCGCTGGCGGGCATGCCGGCGGCCACGCGCTGCCATGCCACCGGGCTGGACCTGGAGCGCGCGCTGGAAACCCTGCCGCCGCGCGCCCGCGCGGTGCTGGTGCTGCACGACATCGAGGGCTGGAAACACCAGGAAATCGCCGAGGAACTGCAGATGGCCGTCGGCAGTTCCAAGGCACAGCTGCATCGCGCGCGCGGCCTGCTGCGCGCGCGTCTGGGAGAAACACCATGAACGAACGCATCCCCGATCACGACCCCGGACATGACGCGCTGGCCGCGCGCCTGCGCCAGCTTCCCGCCGAACGCCTGCCGCCCGCCGCGGCCTGGCAGCGCATCGCCGCGCAGCTGCAGGAAGAGCCGCGCCTGCCGGCCGCTGCCGCTGCGGCCGTCGCCACGCCGTCGACGCGTCGTCGCCGCTGGCTGCCCACCGCCGCCGCTGCGGCCGTCGCCGCGCTGGCCCTGTTCGGCGCCGGCCGCTGGTGGGGCCAGCAGGACCGGCCGGTGCCGGCCCCGGCGGCGCAGGCATCGCTGCTGGAAGCGCAGGCCGATGCGCTGGCCGACGCCTACCAGCAGGCGATCGCGTCCATTCCGCAGGACACCGTACCGGCCGAGCTCGTGCCCGCGCTGCATGAGCTCGACGCCAGCGCCGGCAGCATCCGCACGGCGATCGCCCAGAGCCCCGACGCCGGCTTCCTGCTCGGCCAACTGCGGCGCACCTACGCGCTGCGCCTGGAACTCACCCGGCAGGGCCTGGCCCCCGCCGGTCTTCCCACCTGAAGGAGAAATCCCATGAATGTTTCCCTGCGACACCTGCTGGCCGCCATCGCGCTGCTGGCTCCGCTGCCGGCCCTGGCGCAGACCGCGGTCAACGAACGCCATGCGCTGTCCAGCGGCGGGCGGGTCGAGATCAGCAACGTCGCCGGCTCGGTGACCGTGCGCGGCTGGGACCGCAACGAGGTGCAGCTCACCGGCACGCTCGGCGACGGCCAGCGCCTGGACGTGCAGAACAGCGCCAACCGCGTGCAGCTGAAGGTGGTGTACCCGCAGAACAGCCGCAACAGCCGCGGCGCGGTACTGGAACTGCGCGTGCCGCGCGGCAGCGAACTGCAGGCCGGCACGGTCAGCGCCGCGCTGGACGTGGCCGATGTCGACCTGCGCCGGCTGCAGGCCAGCACCGTCAGCGGCGGCATCCGCGCCAACGGCCAGGCCGGCGAGAGCAGCCTCACCAGCGTCAGCGGCGCGATCCGCTCGCAGCTGCGGACCTCGCGGCTGGAACTGCGCTCGGTCAGCGGCGCGATCAACGCGGCCGGCACCAGCGGCGGCGAGGTGAGCGCCAACTCGGTTTCCGGTGGCGTCGAGCTGGATCTGTCGGCGGTGCAGCGGCTCGATGTCGAGACCGTGTCCGGCAGCCTGGGCGTGCGCAGCGCCGGCCTGCAGCCGGGCGGCCGCATCAGCCTGCAGACGGTGAGCGCGCCGATCACGCTGACCCTGCCGGCGCGCACGTCCGCGCAGCTGAAGGTCAAGAGCTTCAGCGGCAGCATCCGTTCGGACGTGGGCGAGGTCGAACGCCCGCGCTACGGCCCGGGCAGCCATCTCGACGCGCGCATCGGCGGCGGCGATGGCGACATCACGATCAACTCGCATTCGGGCAGCGTGCGGGTGAGCCTGGGCGGGCGCTGAGCGCCGCCCTTCCGCCCGCGCCGGTGAAGCCGGGGCGGGCGGCTACAATAGGCGGCCCGCCACGTCATGTATGGAGCCGTCATGCCCGTTTCTTCCTGCCCGCAATGTTCGTCGGAGAACGTCTACCCCGACGGCGCGCTGTGGATCTGCGCCGACTGCGGCCATGAATGGACCCTGGGCGAAGCCGCCGCATCGGCTGTGGTGGTGCGCGACAGCAACGGCAACGTGCTGGTCGCCGGCGACACCGTCACCGTCATCAAGGACCTCAAGGTCAAGGGCTCGTCGATCCCGCTCAAGCAGGGCACGGTAATCCGCAACATCCGCCTGGTCGAGGACGACGCCGAGCACATCGAAGGCAACTCGGACAAGATCAAGGGCCTGGTGCTGAAGACCTGCTTCCTGCGCAAGGCCTGAGCGCAGGCGCGCATACGGTGCGTGGCGGCGCACTGCCCGTCACGCACCGCCGCTGGCAGGCGTGTCGTGGTGGTCAATGTAATGCCTGCCGCGCGTTGAGCCGGTGCAGGCTGTCGAGCTTGGCCTGGTAGACCGCGCGCACCTGGTCCGATTTGCCCAGTTCCCGCGCGCGCGCCATTTCGCGCATGGCGCGGCGGTTCTCGCCCTGCAGGAAGTAGGCGCGCGCCAGCCCGAAGTGGAACTGGTGGGCATCGCCGTACAGGCGGATCGCGCGGCGATAGTCCTCTGCGGCCCTGGCGTAGTCGCCGCGGCGCTCGGCCTCCACGCCCTGCATGAACTGGTAGAACGGGTCGCGTTCGCGCACCCGCTGCAGGCGTTCGCCCAGCTGTCCGGCCCGCCTGGCGTTGCCCAGCTTCAGGTACAGCGCCGTGGCATTGGACAGGGCCGATGCCAGCGTCGGGTCGACCCGCAGCGCGTCCTCGAAGGCGGTGGACGCGCCGGTGGTATCGCCGGCGCGGGTCATCAACACGCCCAGATTGTTCAGCGCCGGCGCGAACGAGGAATCCAGGCGCAGCGCCGTGCGCAGGTAGTCCGCTGCCTGGCCGTCGTGCACGGCCATCAGTTCGGCGCCGCGGTTGTTGTAGTAGTGGGCCAGGGCACGCCGGTCGGAAATCACCTGCGGCCCGCGCCGGTCGTAGAGTACGTTCTGGTCCAGGTCCACGGTGCCGCGCCGGCCGTTCACGCGCAGGCCGACGTTGACGTGCCCGGCGTTGTAGATCACGCCCTGCTCCTGGTACCAGGTCACCACCTGGCCGACTTCCTGGACACGCGCTTCCAGGCCCGCCTCGCGTGCCAGCGCGACGAACAGCAGGGTGAAGGACAGGCAGTTGGCGCGGCGTTGCTGCCAGGTCTCGGCCACGGTCAGCGTGGCGGTGGTGTCGTACTCCAGGCCGAGGCCTTCCGGCTTGAATACCAGCTCCACCAGCCGTTGCAGGCGCTGCTCGGGAGCATTGGAAGGGCTGGTCACCCGTTCGTGCAGCTGCTGCTTCAGTTCGGGAGGGATCGCCATGACCTGCTCGGGCGTCGGCGGCGTGGCCGGCGGAGCGAAGTTGATGGCGGCGAGCAGGGCGAAAGCATTCCAACCGATCATGGCGACCACCCGTGAGGTTGCTTCGGCGGCCCCAGTGTATGCCTGTCCCGGCGCGCCGGCGCATCCGCGCGGGCAATCCACAGGCGGTGTGGACCGGCCGTTGGCAAAGATGTGGATAACCCCTGGCGCGCCTTGCGCCGCGGGCGTTGCGGAAGGGTGGTCATGTTTTCGCCACGGGCCCTGCCGTCGCCGGAAACCGGCGGCCCGACGCGCGGCTGGGTCTGCTAGTATCCGCGCCCCAGACGAGGCCGCGCCGCCATACGCCGGCATCTCCCGCCGGCCGGCGTTTTCATTCGACCATGACGAAGTTCATTCCCTCCGCCGAAGCGCAACTGTCGCTGGGTCTCGGCAGCGACATTCCCACCGAGCGCCTGTTCTTCGCGGTAATGCCCGACCCGGCCACGGCCTGGCGCATCGCCGAACTGGCCGAGGGGCTGCGCGATGAACATGGGTTGGGCGGCCGGCCGCTGGCGCGCGAGCGCCTGCACGTCACCCTGCACCACCTGGGCGACTATGCCGGCCTGCCGCCCAGCCTGCTGGCCAAGGTGCAGCAGGCCGCGGCGCGGGTGCGCATGCCGGAGTTCGAGGTGTGCTTCGACGAGGTCGGCAGTTTCGCCGGTGGCCGCCAGCATCCGTTCGTATTGCGCAGCGAGCATGGCGCCGATCTGCTGCATGGTCTGCACCAGGAACTGGCGCGCTGCCTGCAGGCCGTCGGCAGCCGCCCGGATCCGGCGTTCACGCCGCACCTGACCCTGCTCTACGACAGGCGGCGCCTGCCGGCGCAGCCGGTACAGCCGATGCGCTGGCTGGTGCGCGAGTTCGTGCTGATCCGCAGTTACCTGGGGCAGACCCGCTACCAGCTGGAAGGGCGCTGGCAGTTGGGTTGAAACCTGCTTTCTGCAGGAGCGCACCCCCGCACAGGGATTCGAGGCTGTTGCCGGGCTGCAGGCAGGCACCGGCGCGCATTGAAGTGCGCATCCGGCGTGTTGCCTGCCTAGAATGCCGGCATGGACCTGATTCCGATGCCGTTGCCGCCGGGCCAACTGGCCGAGATCGAAGCCGCGCATGCGCAGCCGCCGCGCGCCTACCACAATTTCGGCCATGTGCAGGCGCTGCTGCGCCATCACCGCGATGTCGCCGCCGGTCCCGGCTGGCGGCAGCCGCGCGAGGTGGCGCTGGCGATGCTGTACCACGATGCCGTCTACGAGGCCGGTCGTGGCGACAACGAAGCCCGCTCGGCGACGATGGCGCGCGAGGCGATCGCGCGCTGGCTGCCCGATGCCGGCGTGGACGTGGAGCGGGTAGCCACGTTGATCGAATTGACCGCGCGCCACGGCAGCCTGCGCGGCGAGGAACTGGATGCGGATGCGGCGTTGTTCCTGGACAGCGACATGGCCATCCTCGGCGCGCCGCCGGCGGTCTTCGATGCCTATGATCGCGGCATTGCCGAGGAGTATCGGGGCAAGGTGCCGGGTTTCCTGTTCCGGCTCAATCGCCGGCGTTTCCTGAAGGGAGTGCTGGCGCAGCCGCGCATTTTCTTCAGCGATTTTTTCCATGCGCGCTATGACGCGCAGGCGCGGGAGAATCTGCGGCGGGTGACGGGCTGAGGCCTGCTTTGGCTGTTGCTGTTGCTGTGGCCGTTGCTTTTGACTTTCCGGGTTCCCTTCCGTAGCGACGGAGCCGACGGACAAGACCCCGAAGGGGCGACGTGCATGGATGCACGTCGTTTTTCGACACGACAGGGATGTCGTGTCGAAAAATCCCGGCGGCGGAGTGGACCCGGAGTGCCGCAGGCACGGAGGGCGCGAAGGCAGGGCGTGCTTTCTTTGGGCCACGTTTCTTTGCACGAGCAAAGAAAGGTGGCTCGCGCCCCGAAGGGGAGCGAAAGCCTTTGCTTCCGCTTCTGTCCTTGCTCTGGCTTCCTTTGGATCGAAAAGAGCGAAAGCTCCGGACGTCCGTGCCAAAACGATGGCCAAGAACGCCAGAAGGTTAGAGGGCCAAAGAGCCAGAGCCAAAGAGCCAGAGCCAAAGAGTCAGAGCCAAAGAGCCAGAGCCAAAGAGCCAGAGACAAAGCGAGAAGCGGAAGCTTGAAAGCAGAGCTTTCGCCCCTGCTTCGCAGGAGCGAGTTACTTCTCTTTGCTCGTGCAAAGAGAAGTAACCAAGAGAAAGCACGCCCCTGCCTCCGCGCCCAGCCCGCTGCGCGGGCTGGGTCCACTCCGCCGGCGGGATTTTTCGACGAGACATCCTGTCTCGTCGAAAAACGACGCACATCCATGTGCGTCGCCCTTCGGGTTTTTCCCGCCGGCTCCGTCGCTGCGGAAGGGGGCCCGGAAGGCAAAAGCCAAGGCGAAGGCAGAATCAACGGCAACGGCAACGGCAACGGCGACCACGGCTCCACGCCTCGCCGGACCCCATGGCCTAGAATTGCCTGATCCTGCTTTTTGATGGCGGCCGCGCCGGCCGAGATGATGAATCCGATTTCCACGCCCGATCCGGACCCGCGGCCCACGCCGCCGGAGGAGCCGGGGCCCAACGAATGCTGTGGCAGCGGTTGTCCGCTGTGCGTGCTGGACCTGTATGCCGATGAGCTGGCGCGCTACCGCCAGGCGCTGGCGGCGTGGAAACTGCGCCACCCGGACGCGCAGGACTGACGCTGCGGGTTCGATGCCGTTCCGGCAGGCAGGAGCCGCCGGCCCGACAAAGTACCTGCCTTCTGGCCGGTCATGGATGCTTGCACTGCCGCGTTTTCGGTGCGGCACCCGCTGCGCCGGCACCCCCGGAGCCGTCGAGCGTTTCATCGCGGGCACCGGCCTGGGAATGCGGGATTGCCGGAATGGCGTGACGATGCTGGCAGGCACGCGTGCGGATAAGCTGGCGTCCCGTTCCTCCGCAGGGAATCGCCCTGGCCACTTCCTGCCACCGACCGCTCCGCGATCCCGCGCGCCTGGCCGCACTGCTGGCGCTGGCCGCGCTGCTGCTGTTCGCCGCCACGGCGACCTGGCTGCAGTTCGCGCGCACCGACCTGGACTGGGTGCGCGCCACGCTCAGCCTGTACCTGCACGGCCCGCACGGGCTGTGGCTGCGCAGTGCCTACTGCGTGCTGGCGGCGGCCATCGCCGTGCTCGCCGTCGCCTTGCATGCGCGCCTGCAGGGGCCGGCGCGGCGTGGCCTGCCGCTGGGGCTGTTCTGCGCTGCGGGCGTGGGCCTGGCGGCCGTGGCGGTGGGCGACAGCTGGTTGCCGGAACGGGCGCCGCTGCTCGCGCCGCTGGTGCATGCGCTGGCCGCGCAGACGGCCTTTCTCTGCGTCACCACGGCGATGCTGCTGCAGGCCTGGTGCTTCGGGCGCGACCCGCGCTGGCGCGGCTTCCACCGGCTGGCGTGGTGGTGGGCCTGGCTGGCGTTCGCCGGCCTGTGGCTGCACGTGCTCTGGCGCGACACGCCGCGCGGGCTGGGGCAGAAGGCGGTGATCGCGCTGGTCGTGGCGTGGCTGGCGCTGGCCGCGCTGCAGCTGTGGCGGCAGCCGCGACGTCACGGCTGAAACTATCGGTTGCGGGCACAATGGGCGCCACATCCACCCACGGGAAACCCCCATGATCGAACGCTTCGATACCGGTCCGCGCATGTCGGAAATGACCATCCACCACGGCGTGGCCTACCTGGCCGGGCAGGTGCCGGAAGATACCAGCGCCGACATCGTCGGCCAGACCGAGCAGGTGCTGCAGGCCATCGACGACCTGCTGCGGCTGGCGCCGACCGACAAGAGCCACATCCTGCGCGCGGAAATCTTCCTGGCCGACATGGCCGATTTCGCCGGCATGAACCAGGCCTGGGACAAATGGGTGCCGGAAGGCGCCACGCCGGCGCGCGCCACGGTGCAGGCAAAGCTGGCCAACCCGGCGTGGAAGATCGAGATCGTCGTCACCGCGGCGGTGCCGTAAGCGCTTGGAGCGGGCGGAGCGGGGAAGGCGACTTCCCCTTCCGTTTCAGAAGCGCAGCCAGCCGGTCAGCGCGTGCAGCAGCAGGCCGATCAGGCCGCCGACCAGCGTGCCGTTGAAGCGGATGTACTGCAGGTCGCGGCCCACGCTCAGTTCCAGCTGTTCGACCAGCTTGCGTTCGTCCCAGCCCTTCACCGTCTGCGCGATGTGCGCGGTCACGCCGCTGCGCAGGCGCGTGGTGAGTTTTTCCGCGCCGGCCAGCATGTGCTGGTTGAGCGCGTCGCGCAGCGCCGGGTCGCGGCCGATGGCGGCGCCGAGCCGGCCGAGGTTGCGTTCCAGGTGGGCGGCCAGCGCCGAATCCTCGCGCGAGAGGTCGGTGCGCAGCTGCGCGTGGATGCGCTGCCACAGCCCCTGCACGTAGTCCTGCACGGCCGGGTGGTCGATCGCCTGCTGCTTGAGCGCGTCCACCCGCGCGGCCAGCGCCGGGTCCTGGCGCAGCCGCTGCAGGTAGCCGCCCAGCCAGCGCGCGTAATCCTGGCGCAGCGGGTGGCCGGGCTGGGAAAGTACGGCCTGCAGCTCGTCCAGCCCGGCGCGGGCCAGGCGGTCGGCGAGCGAATCGCCGATCTCGTCGATGGGCTTGACCCAGTCCACGGTGCTGGCCAGCTTCGGCCACTCCTTGCGGATGTAGCGCACGATCAGCGCCGAGGCGCGCTGGCGCACGGTCTCGCTGTCGAGCCAGCCGGCGACGCGGGTCAGGCCCTCGTCGAGCACGCGCTGGTGGCGGTCGTCGGCGGTGAGCAGGCCAAGCAGGTCGCCGGCGGTGGCCGCGGCGTTCCACTGCCGCAGCTGTTCGACCACGAAGCCCTGGATGGCGCGGCGCACGGCGGCCTCGTCCAGCAGGTCCAGCGCCTGCAGCGCCCAGCCGCGCGCCATGCCGGCCAGCATGCGCGCCTGTTCCGGCCGGGCCAGCCATTGGCCCAGGCGCGTGGCCGGGTCGAACACCTTCAGCCGGGCCAGCAGCGCCTCCGGTTCGAGGAAGTGGTCGCGCACGAACACCGCCAGGCTGTCGGCGATGCGCGCCTTGTTGCGCGGGATGATGGCGGTATGCGGGATCGGCAGGTTCAGCGGGCGGCGGAACAGCGCCACCACCGCGAACCAGTCGGCCAGCGCGCCGACCGTGGCCGCCTCGCAGAACGCGCCCACCCATGCCCAGACGCCACGCTCGCCATTGAGGTGGCTGACGATGAAGCCGGCCAGCATCGCCAGCAGCATCGCCAGCGCGTACCGCTTGAGCCGGCGCAGCTGCGCGCGGCGCGGATCGACGCGCTCCATGCTCAATCCTTGTCGCCCACGCCGCGGCGGAAGCAGTGCGGGCCGGCCGGGTGCGCCCACTGCCCGGCCGGCGGCAGGCGCCAGCGCGCGCGGCGCTCGCCGCTGTCGGTGGCGAACCCCGCGCACAGTTCGTAGTGGGTGGCGTCGATGCGGCGGTAGCGGTAATCCGCACCGCCGTCCGGGTCGCGGCGCGGCAGATTGACGCCGGGCTGCGCGGCCAGCGCATCGAGGTCGGGTGGCAGGGCTTCGTGTTCGTTGCGCCATGCCGCGATCGCCATCTGCAGCGTCT
>Ga0182741_1002723_pt1 | contig 19996 bp, 18 predicted proteins | sample eDN5th37CBELigOP_FD_128874 | JGI IMG/M metagenome (GOLD analysis project Ga0182741, IMG submission 128874) | Enriched Organic Plus compost microbial communities from Emeryville, California, USA - eDNA 5th pass 37_C BE-Lig OP (version 2) (version 2) ... | reverse complement strand
CCTGCCCCTGCTGCTGCTCGCCGTGGTAGCGGTCTGGTGGTGGCGCGGGCACGGGGCGCTGCCCGGCGCCGCCGCGCCGGCCGCCGAGGGCGCCGTATCGGACAACGGCCCGGTACAGGTGGAGGCCCTGCCGGACGACGATCTTCCCGCCACGCCGCCAACTGGCGGCAGTCACGCGGCGGACGATGCCGCTATGCTGGCCGATCCGGAACTGGCGCTGGCGCAGGACGCCGACTTCCATGCCTGGTATGCGGCCGGTGGCCCGGTGCCGGTGGACGAATCGCAGGCGCAGCCCGGTCGCGCCGAACCGGCCGGCACCGCGCTGGAGACGGTCGATGCGGAGGATTGAGCGGCTGTTGCCGGTGATGCTGGCGCTGCTGCCGGCCACCCCGTCGCTGGCGACGCCGGCCGCCGCGCCCCTGCCGCCGGCCGCGCAGGCGGCCAGCGCACAGCCCGGCAGCGACCCGCAGTCGCACTGGGCGGCGCTGGCGCCGGCGCAGCAGCGCGAACTGCGCGCGCGCTATGCGGCGTGGCGCGCGCTGCCCGAGTCCGAGCGCCAGCGCATACGCCGGGCCGCGTCCGACATGGCCGCGCTGCCGGCGGGCGAGCGCGAGGCCCTGCGCGACCGTTTCCTCGCGCTGGACCGCCTGCACCGCGACGGCTGGCGGCTGGGCCCGCAGCTGGGCGCGCAGTATCCGAAGCTGCAGCCGTTGCTGGGCTATCTGCCGGAACACCAGCGCGAGCCGATGCTGGCGCTGCTGCGCCAGCTCGACGCCGCGCAGCTAGCGCAGCTGGGCGTGCTGTCGCAGCGCACGCCGCCGCAGGAACGCGACGCGCTGCGCGAGCAGCTGCTGGCGGTGCCGGCAGCCGGGCGCGGCGACTGGCTGCGACGGAAGACCGAGTCCCGGTAACGCGCCCCGCATCCGGCCAGGGCGGTCGCGCCCGGGGCAACGCCGCGCGGGGCGGCCTTTCACCCGCCTTCATCCGCTGCCTTTACAATGCGCGGCTTCCGCGACCCGGCAACAGCGCGTCCGCGCCGGCCGCAGTCCGCGTTCTTCCCCGTATGTCCACCCTCTCCGCCACGCCGCGCTTCCGCCAGGAAGTGCGCGCCACCGGGCTGCTCGCCCTGCCTCTGGTCCTGGGCCATGTATCCACCGGCCTGATCGCCTTCGTCGACAACACCATCGCCGGCCACCACGGCACCGATACCTTCGCCGCGGTCAGCATCGGCACCGCCCTGCTGTGGCTGCCGATGCTGGTGCCGATCGGCACCCTGATCTCGCTCACCGCCTCGGTGTCGCAGCTGCACGGCGCCGGCCGCGAGCGCGACATCGGCCCGCTGTTCCGCCAGGCGCTGTGGCTGGGCGTGGGCCTGAGCATGCTGATGTTCGCCTTCCTCAGCGTGGTGCCGGCGTTCCTGCCGGCCTTCGGCATCGCGCCGGAGATCGTGCCCGGCGCCACGAGCTTCCTGCACGCCATCCGCTGGGGCGTACCGGCGCTGACCCTGTACTTCTGCATGCGCTACCTGAGCGAGGGCATGCACTGGACACTGCCGACCATGCTGATCGGCTTCGGCGGGCTGCTGGTGCTGGGGCCGCTGGGCTATGCGCTGTGCAACGGCCGGTTCGGTTTTCCCGAACTGGGCGCCGAAGGCCTGGGCATCGCCTCGTCGGTGACGATGTGGGTGCAGGCGCTGTGCTTCGCCGTCTACCTGTGGAAGACCCGGCGCTTCGCCCACCTGCGGCTGTTCGGGCATTTCGAACCGCCGCGCTGGCGCGCGATCTGGGACCTGCTGCGCACCGGCCTGCCGATCGGCATCACCGTGTTGATGGAGGGCGGCCTGTTCATCATCACCGCGCTGCTGATCGGCCGCATCGGCGCGGTCGAGGCCAGCGCGCACCAGATCGCCATCAACGTCGCCCAGCTGTGCTTCATGATCCCGATGGGCGTGGCCGAGGCCACCACGGTGCGCGTCGGCCACGCGGTGGGCAGCAACGATCCGCTGGGCGTGCGCCGCGCCACCTGGGCCGGCTATGCCATCGTGCTGGTCACCCAGATGCTGTCCATCACCGTGCTGCTGCTCGGCCACGACGCGGTGGTGCGGCTGTACACCGACGACCTGGCCGTGGCCGCGCTGGCCTCCACCCTGCTGCTGTACGCGGCCACCTTCCAGTTCCCCGACGGCATCCAGGTGCTGTCGGCCGGCGCGCTGCGCGGGCTCAAGGACACGCGCGTGCCGATGTTCATCGCCATGTTCGCGTACTGGGGCGTCGGCATGCCGCTCGGCGCCGGGCTGGGCCTGGGCCTGGGCTGGGGGCCGCAGGGCATGTGGATCGGCCTGATCATGGGCCTGACCGCCGCCGCCGTGCTGATGGGCTGGCGCCTGCGGGTCAGCAGCCAGCGCCTTTTCCACCGCGCGGCACCCTGACTAGAAGCCCATGCCGGCCCCGCCGCTTATGGGTATCCTGCGTTGCAACAAGCCCCTTATGGAGCGTCCATGAATCCCCCACCGCTGCCCCGCCGCAACCCCATCGCCAGCTTCTTCGTCGGGCTGTGGGACGTGATGAACTTCACCCGGCGGCTGATCCTCAACCTGCTGTTCTTCGGCCTGCTGTTCCTGGTGCTGATCGTGCTCATGGTGGCGATGGGCAAGGGCGCCTCGTCGGCCAAGGTGCTGCAGGACCGCACCACCCTGGTGATCGCGCCGGAAGGCCGGCTGGTCGAGCAGTACAGCACCGACCCGGTCAGCCGCGCGCTGGCCAAGCTGGTGGGCGACAACAACGCCGAGGAAATCCAGCTGCGCGACCTGGTCCGCGCCATCGACGCCGCGCGCGAGGACAGCAAGATCGAGCGCGTGGTGCTGGAGCTGGACAAGCTGCAGCCCTCGGGCTTCGCCTCGATGCGCGAAGTGGCCGTGGCGCTGCAGGAGCTGCGCGCTTCCGGCAAGCAGCTGGTCGCCTTCGGCGAGAACATGAGCCAGTCGCAGTACCTGCTGGCCGCGCAGGCCGACGAGGTCTACCTGGACCCGATGGGCAGCCTGCTGCTGGAGGGCCTGGGCCGCTACCGCCAGTATTTCCGCAGCGGCCTGCAGGACAAGCTGGGCGTGGACGTGCACCTGTTCAAGGTGGGCGAGTACAAGTCCGCCGCCGAGCCCTACGTGCTCGACGCCGCTTCGCCGCAGGCCAAGGAAGCCGACCTGTTCTGGATGAACGACGTGTGGCAGCGCTACCTGGGCGATGTCGCCAAGGCACGCAAGCTCGATGCCGCGCAGCTGGCCGCCGGCATCGACACCCTGCCCGAGGGCATCGCCGCCGCCGGCGGCGACCTGGCGCGCTTCGCCCTGCAGCAGAAGCTGGTGGACGGGCTCAAGACCCGCGAGGAAGTGGAAGCGCTGCTCGCCGACCGCGGCGTGGCCGACAGCGATGCCGATGGCGGCTTCCGCCAGATCGCGCTGGGCGATTACCTGACCCAGGTCGATGCGCGCCGTTCGCCGATCGACAGCCGCCCGCAGGTGGCGGTGGTGGTGGCCGAGGGCGAGATCGCCGGCGGCGACCTGCCGGCCGGCCGCATCGGCGGCGTCTCCACCTCGGCCCTGCTGCGCGCCGCGCGCGACGACGATGACGTCAAGGCCGTGGTGCTGCGCGTGGATTCGCCCGGCGGCGAGGTGTTCGCCTCCGAGCAGATCCGCCGCGAGGTGGACGCGCTCAAGGCCGCCGGCAAGCCGGTGGTGGTGTCGATGGGCGACATGGCCGCCTCCGGCGGTTACTGGATCAGCATGAACGCCGACCGCATCTATGCCGACGAATCGACCATCACCGGCTCGATCGGCATCTTCGGCATGATCCCCAACTTCGCGCGCAGCCTGGACAGGATCGGCGTGCACACCGATGGCGTGGGCACCACCCGCTTCGCCGGCGCGTTCGACGTCACCCGGCCGATGGACCCGGCCGTGGGCCGGGTGATCCAGTCGGTCATCGACAAGGGCTACGCCGACTTCACCGGCAAGGTGGCGCAGGCGCGCGACCGCAGCGTGGAGGCCATCGACGAAGTGGCGCGCGGCCGTGTGTGGAGCGGTGCGCAGGCGAAGGAACGTGGGCTGGTGGACGAGTTCGGCGGCCTGAAGGCCGCGGTGGCCGACGCCGCCACGCGCGCCAAGCTGGGCGGGCCGGACAAGTACCGCGTGAACTACATCGAGAAGGCGGCCACGCCGTTCGCGCAGTTCATGACCGGCTTCGCCGGCAGCCGCGCCGGCGCCTGGATGCTGTCCGATTCGGGCCTGGCGCGGATGATGCTGGCGCGCACGCTGCCGGAAATGGACACCCAGCTGCGCTTCGTCGAGGACGCGGTGAAGGACCGCAACGGCGCGCCGGTGAAGGCGCTGGCCTACTGCTTCTGCGGGCTGTGATCAGCACCGCCGCGTGACCTGGCAACGCCGCCCCCGGGCGGCGTTGCCGTTCGTGGGAGGCGGTTTTCCCGGTGCGTCCGCACGCGCACAGGGGCAATCTACGGGGCGCTGTCCGCCGTCTGGAGGGCCTTCTGCCCGGTCCTGGCCGCGTCTTCGGTCGCCGCCGCGGCGGCCCTGGCTTCCGCCAGCGGCTGCGCGATGGCCTTGTGCATCGCCGCGGCCTGCGGATCGGGCCGGCGCTCGGTTTCCGGCGGCTGCGGATTGCTGCAGCCGGCGGGCAGGGCCAGGGTCAACGGCAACAGCAACAGCAACAGGCAATGACGGACATCCATCGACATGCTCCAGTGCAGGCTGGCGACATCCTGACACAGGGCGGCGGCCGGAACCTGACCCGCGGCCGGTGCGGCGGTATCCTTCGCGCATGAACACGAACCGCTGGCGGCTGGACGGACAGACCGCACTGATCACCGGCGCCAGTGCCGGCATCGGCCTGGCGATCGCGCGCGAACTGCTCGGTTTCGGCGCCGATCTGTTGATGGTGGCGCGCGACGCCGATGCGCTGGAACAGGCGCGCGACGACCTGGCCGACGAATTCCCCGACCGCGAGATCCATGGCCTGTCCGCCGACGTGGCCGACGACGAGGACCGCCAGGCGATCCTGGACTGGGTCGAGGACCACGGCGGCCTGAACCTGCTGGTCAACAATGCCGGCGGCAACATCACCAAGCCGGCCAACGACTACAGCGAGGACGAGTGGCGCGGCATCTTCGAGACCAACCTGTTCTCGGCGTTCGAGCTGTCGCGTTACGCCTACCCGCTGCTCACGCGCCACGCCGCGTCGGCCATCGTCAACGTCGGCAGCGTTTCCGGCATCACCCACGTGCGCAGCGGCGTGGTCTACGGCATGACCAAGGCGGCGCTGCAGCAGATGACCCGCAACCTCGCCTGCGAATGGGCCGAGGACGGCATCCGCGTGAATTCGGTGGCGCCGTGGTACATCCGCACCCGCCGTACCTCCGGGCCGCTGTCCGACGCGGACTACTACGACGAGGTGATCGCGCGCACCCCGATGCGCCGCATCGGCGAACCGGAGGAAGTCGCCGCGGCGGTGGGGTTCCTGTGCCTGCCGGCGTCGAGCTACGTCACCGGCGAGTGCATCGCGGTGGACGGCGGCTTCCTGCGCTACGGGTTCTGAGCCGCCGGCCGCGGCGTGGACTGATCCTCGTTCTACATCGCCGTTGCAACGTGCTCGCGTACCGAACAGGGCGCGGCCCGGGAGTGGAACATGCGGCGTTGGATCAGGCGGGTGTTGCTGGGTGGGTTCATTGCGGCGATGACGCTGGCGGCAGGCATCGGCCTGTACCTGCACAGCCTCGACCTGGGCAGCCAGCCGCCGCCCGATCCGCGCAGCAGCGCCGCCGACCTGGCGTTCCTGCGCGACGCGCCGCCGCCGACGCGCGGCCGGATCCTGGCGGTGGTCAGCAGCGCCGGGTATTTCCCGGGCACCACGAAACGCGCCGGTTTCGAGCTGACCGAGCTGTCGCGCGCCTATTACACCTTCATCGCCAATGGTTACGCGGTGGATATCGCCAGCCCGCTGGGCGGCTCTCCGCCGATGCGCGTGGATGACGAAGACATGGGCGTGGCCGACCATGCCTTCCTCAACGATGCCCAGGCGCGGGCGAAGCTGGCCGCCAGCCTGCCGCTGGAACGGGTGGACGCCTCTGACTACGCCGCGGTGTACTTCGTCGGCGGCAAGGGGGCGATGTTCGACTTTCCCGGCGATGCCGCCATCGCGCGGATCGTGCGTCACGTCCACGGTGCCGGTGGCGTGATCGGCGCGGTATGCCATGGCCCGGCGGCGTTGCTCGAGGTGACGCTGGACGACGGCACGCCGCTGCTGCGCGGGCGCCGCGTCACCGGCTTCACCAACGCCGAGGAACTGTTCCTGATGGAGGACGCGCGCCAGCGCTTCGGCACGCTGCTGCAGGAGGCGCTCGCACGGCGCGGCGCGCGTTTCGTCGAAGGCGGGCTGTATCTGGACAACACCGTGGTCGACGGCCGCCTGGTGACCGGGCAGAACCCGTGGTCGACGTGGTCGGTCGCCGAGGCGATGGTGAGGGCGCTGGGCCATGCGCCGGCGGCGCGCGAGGCCACCAGCGAGGAGCTGGCGGTACGGGTGCTGGAGGCCTACCGCCGGGGCGGTGCCGCCGCCGCGCGCGCGGCCCGCCAGGCGTTGCCCGCCGCCGACAAGCGGCTGCTGCTGATGCATGCGCTGGTGGCCGTGATGCAGGGGCGCTGGTGCGATGCCTGGCACTTGCAACGACTGGCGCATCGATGACTACACTCGCGCGCTACGACGGGAAAAGGCGATGACGCTGCGCGCACCCACACTGCGGCTGCTGCTGGTGGAGGACGATGTCGACATCGCCGCCGGCATCGGCGATTACCTGGACAGCCACGGCGTGGAGGTCGATTTCGCCTGCAACGCGCCGCAGGCGCGCCTGCGCCTGCAGGCGCAGGCATTCGACCTCGTGGTCCTGGACGTGAACCTGCCGGGCCAGGACGGACTGGCGTTGTGCCGCGAGCTCAAGCGCGGCGGCGGCCTGCGCCCGCCGGTGCTGTTCCTCACCGCGCGCGGGACGCTGGATGACAAGCTGGCCGCGTTCCAGGCGGGGGCGGTGGATTACATGGTCAAACCGTTCGCGCCGGCGGAACTGCTGGCCCGTGCCCGGGCCATCACCGCCCACGCGGCCCAGAACGGTGGCCTGCCGCTGCGCGCCGGCGGTTATGTGCTGGACATGCAGCGCCATCTGCTGCAGCGCGGTGGACACTCGCTGCCGCTGCATGCCGCCGGCTTCGTGCTGATGCGCGAGCTGATGCGGGCCAGCCCGGGTTTCGTATCGCGGCAGGCACTGTGCGAGCAGTTGTGGCAGGGCGAGCCGCCGGAAAGCGATCCGCTGCGCATGCATGTCTACCAGCTGCGCCAGCACTGCCTGCGCGTGTTCGGCGTGCCGCTGATCGCCACCGTGCGCGGCGTCGGCTATCGCTTCAGCGCGGAGGGCGCGGATGCGCCCGCGTAGCCTGCGCCAGGCGCTGGTCCGGCGCTGGATGCTGTTTGCCGCGCTGCTGTCGCTGCTGTTCGCCGGCGCCACCGTGCTGCTGCTGTTCGTGCTGGAGGACAGCTTCATCGACCGGCGCCTGCGCACGGTAGCGGCGACCCTGCCGCCCGACGCGCATCCGGTGGCCCTGCCTGCGCATTTCCAGTGGGTACCGTTCGACCGGCTCACGGCGCCGGAACGGCAGCGTTTCGGCGACCGAACGGCGGGGGCGATCGCCGAGTTCCGCCGCGCCGATGGCCGTTACGTGCATGCGCTGCTGCTACCGGCGCCCGGCGCTACGCGCGCGGTGCTGCTGTATGACGTGACGGGCGAGCTCACGGTGACCGCCGGCCTGCCGGCCGGCGCGGGCTATGCCGCGGCCGTGTTCGCCTTCACCCTGCTGTGCGCGTGGTTGCTGGCCAACGCCTTCGTCGGCCGCGCGGAGCGGCACGCGCGGCGCCTGCTGGCGCAGGTGCGATCGGCACCGGAGCCGGCCAGCCTGGAGGCGATGGCCCGCGACGAGCCGGTGAGCGAGTTCGCCGAGATCCTGCGCCTGCATGCCGATGTCTGGCGGGGAAGGCACGAGGCCATCGAACGCGAACGGGAAACCCTCGGCTTCCTCGCGCATGAACTGCGCACGCCGCTGCAGTCGGCGCGCACCAGCCTGGCCCTGCTCGAGGAGGCCGAAGCGGTTTCGCCGGCATTGCAGCGGCTGCGGCGCGCGCTGTCGCGGCTGGAGCGGGCGGGCAACGCGATCCTCTGGCTGTCCGGCGGCACGATGCTGGCTGGCGGAAGCCGCACGCATGCGCTGTCCGCGGTGGAAGAGCTGATCGACGAACTGCGCCCGCTGGCAGCGGCGCGCCTGCAGTCCTTCCATGTCCGCATCGCACCGGCGCTTTACTGGGATGCGCCCTGGCAGGTCATCGAAACCCTGCTGGCCAATCTGCTGCTCAATGCGATCCAGCACGGTGGCGCGGGCGTGATCGAGGTGGAGGCCGATGCCGGGCGACTGGCCATAGGCAACCGCACGGCGGCGACCGACACGCCGGGCTTCGGCCTGGGCCTGGAGATCGCCCGGCGGTTGGCCGCGCGCATCGACTGGCGGCTGGAAATGCAGGTGTCAGGCGATTCGGCCCGCTGTGAACTGCGCTGGCTGGCGGACGCCGGCGCCGTCGGCATGCATGGTTAGTGGTCGTCACGCGCTGGCCGCGGCACCGCGCTCAAGGGACTGGTGCCTACGGAGCGCGATGGCGCGGGTTCCCCTTCGTCTCCGGCCCGATATGGGCCGCCCGCAGTCCCCCTCCAGTCCTCCGTTGCCGCCGTAGGGTCCGCCGCATGAAACCAGCGCTCAACGGCCGTCGTGGGCGACCTGGTGCAGGGCCAGGCGCCGTGCCTGGTCGACGTACCACTCGTCGGCGCGGGCGCGTCCGTTGGCACGTTCGCGCTGTGCGTACTCGGGCGCGAGGTTCCTGACGCCGCTGCCGACCGCCGTGCCCATGGCGCGCGCCCATTCGATCGCCTTCGCCTTCCCCTGGGTCTTTTCCAGGCGGGCGATGCCGGGCTCGAGTACGGCGAAGGTCGCGTTCTCGGCGCGTTCGCGCGTCGCCGCAGGGATGCCGCCGACCCGGGTGCTGTCGCCGGGCCCGGTCCCCGGCCTGGCGGCGACCTGGTCCTGCGCGATCCGGCGCGCATTGTCGATGTACCAGGCGCCGGCTGCGCGGTCATCCGCCGCGGCGCGCCGCCGGTAATCCGCGTTCAACGCCGCCACCTGCCTGCCGACGTCGCCGGCGGCCTTGTTGAACCAGGCGTTGGCATTGCCGGCGCCCCCGGACCGGACGCGTCGCTGGTACTCGGCGCCGAGCACGGCCATGACGGCGCCTTCGGCCTGGTCGGCGACCGGCCCTGGAACGCCCGCCGCCGCCGTTTCCCGGCAGCCGGCGAGATGGCGGTTGGCGTCATAACAGAGGCCGTTGCGGGCGTCCCCACTTCGGGTCTGGTCGATCTGGTCCTGGTTGATGTTGTACCAGACGTTGCTGGTCAGGGTGGCCTGGAACATCTGCTGGGCGCATTCGAGGCATTGTGCCCATGCCGGCGCGGAGGCGCCGGAGGCCAGCAGGGCTGCTGCGATCAGGTGGATTCTCATCGTCCCTTCTCCGGTGGCTGCCCGCGATGCCGCGTGCCGCAGCCGTCGACCCCCCCCATGCCCGATTCTCTACCACGAAGAGCGGTCACGGCAGATCAATGCCGGCGACGGCCGCGCTCAATGGCCGCCGCAATCGCGGTCCATGCGCGCCTCGATGCCGCGCTGCTCGCGGGTGAGCGCCTGGCGCTCGCTCTGCAGGGCGCTGTTGTAGCGGCGCACCAGTTCCCAGCGGCGGTCGCGCAGGCGTGCGCACACCTCCTGCTGCGGCAGTGGATGGCAGGTATCGCGCACCCAGGTGCCGGTGGCGACCGCGGCGCCGCCGGGGTGGGGATGGGGGCGGCCGTGGCCCGGCCGCCCGCCCTGGATGGAGAGGCTACCGGAGCCCACGGTGGCGCTGCCCGAAATGCTGCCGCCGATGCGCGTGCGCGGGGAGTAGCCGCCGACCCACAGCGGCACCCAGCGCGGATTGCCCACGCCGTCCTCGCTGGTATAGCGCTCGCCGTCCGGTGAGATGCACTCGTACAGGGGTTGTGGCGGCTGCACGGTGACGATGCGGACCTCGCGCTCGACCGGTGCGGGTGCTGGCGCGGCAGGCGCCGGCGGTGGCCGCGGCGGCGGATCCTGCGGACGCTGCATGTCCAGCACCTGCTGGCGGTGGTTGTCGTCGCAGGGGGTGGATTGCAGTGCCACCGCGCCATTGCTGGCCACGCAGCGGTAAACGCGCACGTTGTCGGCTGCAGGCGGCCCGGCGGCCAGCCCGGTGGCGGGCGGCAGGACCAGGATGCCAAGCAGGAGCAGGCAGGCGCGCATGGCGCCATGGTGCCGCATATCGCCGACGGCGTGTTGGGGGCGCACCCGGGGTGCGATGGGCTTCAAGGGGGAAGCCCGTGCGGGGCGAGCCTGCACCTGCGCGGCGTTGGCCTCAGTCGCGCAACACCTGGCCGGTGGCGGCGATGCGGATGCGGGTAGGCTGCGCCAGGCCGCCGGTGGCGCCGTCGAGCAGGCCGTCGAGACGGTCGAGCAGGGCCGGGTCGAGCTGGTCGCGCGCGCGCGCCGGCGGCTGGCCGGCGAGGTTGGCGCTGGTCGAGACCAGCGGGCCGCCCCAGGCTTCGCAGAGGGCGCGCACCCGCGGATGCGCGCTGACCCGCACGGCGATGCCGGTGTGCTCGCCGGTGATCCAGCGCGGGGCGAGCGGGCCGGCCGGGACGATCCAGGTATTGGCCCCGGGCCAGCTGTCGAGCACGGCCTGGCGGCGGTCTTCGGCCAGGGCATCGAGCCGCACCCAGCCGTCCAGCTGCGCCACCGTGGCGGCGACCAGGATCATGCCCTTCTCGACCGGCCGCTGCTTGAGCGCCAGCAGCTTCATCACCGCCGCTTCGTTGGCCGGGTCGCAGCCCAGGCCCCAGACCGCTTCGGTCGGGTAGGCGATGACGCTGCCGGCGCGCAGCGCGGGGACGACGTTCTGCAGATCGAGTTCAAGCATCGGGACACCGTTCGTTCCCGCGGCGGCAGGCGCGGGTTTGCAGGGAGGCCAGACGCATCAGGCCGCCCGGTGGCGGCCTGGTGCGGGGACAGCGATTATCCCCCTGCCGGGCCGGCAGCGGGGGATCGCCTGTTTCAGAACGGGGGCGCGTCGTCGGCCGCCGGCTTCCTGGCGACCTTCTTGACGACGGTTTTCTTGGCGGCCTTCTTGGTTGCGGTCTTCTTGGTCGCGGCCTTCTTGGCCGGCGCCTTCCTGGCGGCCGCCTTCTTCGGCGCAGCCTCCTTCTTGACCGACGTCTTCTTCACCACGGTCTTCTTGGCCGCGGCCTTCTTCGCGCCGAAGCCCTTGCGCGCCGGCTTGCCGGTCTCGGCCATCAGCTGCTGCACCTCGGCCAGGGTCAGCGAGGCCGGCTCGCGGTCCTTCGGGATCTTGCCGTTGAGGGTGCCGTCGCTGATGTAGGGGCCGAAGCGGCCGTTGAGCACCTGGATGTCCGAACCCTCGAATTCCTTGATGATGCGGTTGCGCGCGATCTCTTCCTTCTCCTCGATCAGGAAGATGGCGCGGGCCAGGTCGATCTTGTACGGATCGTCCTCCTTCTTCAGCGAGGCGTAGGTGCTGCCGCGCTTGGCGAACGGGCCGAAGCGGCCGATGCCCACGCTCACTTCCTCGCCGTTGGCATCCACGCCAAGCCTGCGCGGCATGTCGAACAGCTTCAGTGCGTCGTCCAGCGAGATGGAATAGATGCTCTGGCCCGGCTGCAGCGAGGCGAACTTCGGCTTTTCCTCGTCGTCGACGGTGCCGATCTGCACCATCGGGCCGAAGCGGCCGATGCGCGCGCTCACTTCCTTGCCGCTCTTCGGGTCGGTGCCGAGCACGCGCGCGCTGCCGGCGTCGGTGCGGTCCAGCGATTCGCTCTTGTCGCTCACCAGCTCCTTGAACGGGCCCCAGAAGCGCTCCATCAGCGGCACCCATTCTTCCTCGCCGCGCGACACCGCATCCAGCTCGTCCTCGAGCCTGGCGGTGAAGTCGTAGTCGACGTAGCGGGTGAAGTGGCTGGACAGGAACTTGCTCACCGCACGGCCCACGTCGGTGGGCTTGAAGCTGCGGCCTTCCATTTCGGTGTACTTGCGGAACAGCAGGGTCTGGATGATCGAGGCGTAGGTCGAGGGACGGCCGATGCCGTATTCCTCCAGCGCCTTGACCAGCGCCGCTTCGGTGAAGCGCGGCGGCGGCTGGGTGAAGTGCTGCTCGGCGGCGATGCGTTCCAGCGGCACGTTGTCGCCGGGTTTCATCGCCGGCAGCTTGCGGCCTTCGTCCTCGTCTTCCGCATTCCTGCTGTCCTTGCCTTCCTCGTAGACGGCGAGGAAGCCGGGTACGACCACCGTGGTGCCGCTGGCGCGGAACACGTGCTCGCTGCCGGCGGACAGGTCGACGCTGACGGTGTTGAGCGTGGCCGGGATCATCTGGCAGGCCACCGCGCGCTTCCAGATCAGCTCGTACAGCTTGCGCTCGTCGTCGGTCAGATATTTGCCGACCTGCGCCGGGGTGCGCAGCGCCGAGGTCGGGCGCACCGCTTCGTGCGCTTCCTGGGCGTTCTTGCTCTTGGTGGTGTAGGTGTTGGGCTTGTCCGGCAGCGAGGCGGTGCCGTAGTCGCGGGCGATCACGTCGCGGATCTCGACCAGCGCGTCCTGCGACAGGTTCACCGAGTCGGTACGCATGTAGGAGATCAGGCCGACCGTGCCTTCCTCGCCGATCGCCACGCCTTCGTACAGCTTCTGCGCCACCTGCATGGTCTTGCGCGTGGTGAAGCCGAGCTTGCGCGAGGCTTCCTGCTGCAGGGTGGAGGTGGTGAACGGCGGCGCCGGGCGGCGCTTGCGTTCCTTGCTGGCGACGTCGGTGACGTGCAGGCGGCCCTGCGCGGCCTGCTGGATGCGCAGGCGCGCGGCCTCGGCGGTGTCGCCGTCGGTGATGGTGAACTGCTCGAATTTCTGCCCGTCCAGCTTGATCAGCTTGGCCGAGAAGTGCTGGGTCGGGTGCGCGCAGTCGGCCTCGATGGACCAGTACTCGCGCGCCTTGAACGCCTCGATCTCCTCCTCGCGCTCGACGATCATGCGCAGCGCCGGGCTCTGCACGCGGCCGGCCGACAGGCCGCGCTGCACCTTGCGCCACAGCACCGGGGAGAGGTTGAAGCCGACCAGGTAGTCCAGCGCGCGCCGCGCCTGCTGGGCGTCGACCAGGTCGCCGGCGATGGCGCGCGGCTGCGCCATCGCTTCCTTGATCGCGCGCGGGGTGATCTCGGTGAACACCACGCGCTGCATCGATTTGTCCTTCAGCAGCCCGCGTTCCTTCAGGATTTCCGCGATATGCCAGCTGATCGCCTCGCCCTCGCGGTCCGGGTCGGTCGCCAGGTAGATGTCGTCGGCGCCCTTGGCGGCCTTGGCGATGGCCTCGACGTGCTTTTCGTTCTTCTCGATCAGGTCGTAGCGCATGGCGAAGCCACGCTCCGGATCGACCGCACCTTCCTTGGGGACCAGGTCGCGCACGTGCCCATACGAGGCCAGGACGGTGAAGTCCTTGCCGAGGTATTTGTTGATCGTCTTGGCCTTGGCGGGCGATTCGACGATGAGCAGGTGCTTGGGCATGTCAGTGGATTCTTGCGGGGGGAGGGCCCCGGTGGGGGCGCTAGGGTGGCGCAAACGCGCCCTTTAGTGAAGCCGAGACGGCCGATCCGGATATGCGCAACGCCCGGGCAGGGCCCGGGCGTTCAGCTTTCCTTGTCCAGAGAAATCACGGAGAGGCCGCCGTTGTCAAGCGGCGGCCCGTGACTCAGCTGAACCGGGAGGCGGCAATGCCGATCACCGCCAGGAGCGCGACGGTGCCCACCAGGACCAGCACGCCGAACAGCGACAGGATCACGATGGTTACCGTGCCCAGGCCGCGCTGCTGCCATTCCGGGTGGTCGGTGAACGCCCATTTATCCACCACCAAAGTGTCGCAGATCATGTCGTGCAGGCCCTGCTTGCGCTCGGTGAAGGCGGCCATCAGGTAGCCGATGCACAGGATCAGGCCGCTGAGCATCGCGGCGAAATAGCGGCCGATGCCGCGCGCGATGCTGATCCGCTCGCCGTTGCTGCGTACCACCTTGATGCCCACCGCCATCTTGCCCAGGGTGGCCTTGCCGGACGAGGCGTGGAAACCGGCGTAGTAGGCGGCGGACAGGCCGATGGAAATGAGGTTGGTCAGCAGCTGGATCGCGACGAAGCCCGCGCCCATGGCATCGCTGCCGCCGCCCAGGCCGGCCATGCCGATGCCCAGCACCATGCCGATGACCATGGCGATCACGCCGCCGACCATGCCGACGACCAGGCTGTCGATGAAATAGGCCGCAACGCGCTTCCAGAAGCCGGCATAGACGATCTCGCCGCCGTTGATCACCGCCTCGCCCGCCATGGTGCTGCCGGGCGCCGCATAGGGCGATTCGGCAATGGCCGCGGCCGCGCTGGCCTTCGCCACGGCGGTGCCGTCCTCGATGGCCTGGTAGTCGGCGCGCAGGTCGATGCCGTTGCCGGCGTCGGGCTGCACCAGCAGCTGCAGTTCCTCGGCCATCGCCGAGAGCGGCTGCCACTGCGGCATGCCCTCGCGCCAGACCAGCGTGGACAGGTCCAGTTCGTTCCTGCGGAACTTGTCGCGGAGGGTGTCGGCTTCGACCGGCCCATGCCGCTCGCGCCCGGCATCGGCGTAATACCACTGACTCATCAATATTCCCCGTAAGGTTCTGTTCGTTCCGGCTCAGCCGCGGCAGCTGGCTGGCAGATGCTGTTTGTCCGCCACGTCGGAGCTGCAGGCCCAGGTGGCGGTCTGCATATCGTAGTCGAGCCAGAGGTGCTTGCCGTCAAGCGCCTGGTTGCCTGACGCCCGGAAACGCGCCTCCAGGCCGCAGTGGCCATTGTCGAACCGGCCGATGCGCACCTCGGCGACATCGCCGGCGGCATAGCTCCCGGGGCTGTCGAAGCCATCGTCGCCGTTGACCGGGCATTGCCCGTTGGCGGTGGCGAATCGGGCCACCTCGTGGGTCAGCGGCTGCAGCTGACCCCACGCGATCGCCGTTTTCGAGCGCAGCAGGTAACTGTTGTAGGCCGGCACCGCGATCGCGGCGAGGATGCCGGCGATCGCCAGCAGCGCGATGCCCGCCACCGCGGCGATGATGCCGACGATGGCGCAGCCGGACAGCCCGGGCCGCGGCGGTGGTGCCGGCGCGACGACGTGCACGTGCTGCACCGCAGGCGGCAGCGGCGGCGCGGAGGGCGGCGGCGCGCCTGCCGGCATGTCCAGCCCCAGTTCGGCGGCGAAGTCGCGCAGCGGCCGCCAGTCGGCGGCGCCCTCGCGCCAGACCAGGGTGTCGGCGGCGATGCGGCCGGAGCGGAACAGTTCGGCGATGTTCGCCGCGGGCAGCGGGCCGCGGCGTTCGCGGTTGCCCTCGGCATAGAACCACTGGCTCATGGAAGATTCCTTGTGCTCATCCACGTAGGAGCGCACGGGTGCGCGACGGTTTTCCCTTCTGCCGCCGCCGCGGAACGATGCACCGCGGGCGGATGAGGGGGCGGGGCGGGTTACGTGCAGTCTGCCAGGCAGCTGCGCTCCGGTTTCCGCCCTGACGCGTGGCGTCGCGTTCCCCCCCGTCGGGATTGCGGGTGATTCCTGCAGCGCGCTCCGCCCCTCCCCACGGAGGAGGGGCAGGGTGTTACCGCGCCTGCTTCAGTGCAGCGGCTCGGGTTCGTCGACGAACATCTGCGTTTCCATCCAGGCATAGGCGGCTTCCGCGCCCGGCTGGTTGAACAGCACCATCAGCACCACCCACTTGAGGTCGTCCAGGTCCAGTTCGTCCTGGTCCAGCGCCATCGCCCGGTCCAGTACCAGTTCGCGCTGGTCGGCGTCGAGGATACCGTGCTGTTCGAGGAACAACAGGAAGCCGCGGCTCTCCACGTCCAGCTTGTCCAGCTCCGGGCCATGGAAGATGCGCACCGGCCCGTCCACGCGCGCCTGGCCCACGGCCGGCCGCTGCTCGGCCAGCGCATCGAGCCAGTCGAAGGCCTTGCTGATTTCGGTGGGGCTGAAACCGGCCTGGATCAGGCCGTTCTGCAGGGAGTCGCGGTCTCTTATGAGATCGGCGTCCTCGCTGAAATAGTGTTCGAACAGATACAGCAGGACGTCCAGGATGCTCTCTTTCATTGCCCTCGGCCTGCGCCATGCGGCGCTGTGGAGGTGAAGGAACCTCAGGTGCGGGTGTAGCAGCCGTATGCGGACGACACCTTTCCCTCCAGTTCCATGACCAGCAGCATGGAGGACAGCCTGCTGGCCGTCAATCCAGTGCGTGTGATCAGCGAATCCATACCGGTTGGGTCGTGGCCCAGCGCATTCCACAAGCGCTGGTAGTCCGGGTCCGGTGGGGTGGGGGCCGGGCAAGGGGCGCCCGGCGCATCCGGAATGGGGGTCAGCAACCGGTTTTGCAAGGCGCCTGCCAGTTCGCCGGCCAGATTGGCCACGCCTTCAAGAATGTCGGCGGGCTGTGTCACCAATATTGCACCGTCGCGTATCAGGCGATGGCAGCCGCGCGCCATGGGGTTGTGGATCGAACCGGGCACCGCGAACACCTCGCGCCCGGCCTCGGCCGCCAGCCGCGCGGTGATCAGGGCGCCGGAGCGCTCGGCGGCCTCGATCACCACCGTGCCCAGGCACAGCGCGGCCAGCAGCCGGTTGCGGGCGGGAAACTGGCCGTTGCGCGGCGGCGTGCCGGGCGGGTATTCGCTGACCACCGCGCCGCTGGTGGCGATCTGCGCCTGGAGCGGGGCGTGCCGGCGCGGGTAGGCCAGGTCCGGGCCGGTGCCTATCACCGCGAACGTGCCGCCGCCCCCGTCCAGCGCGGCGCGATGGGCGGCCGCATCGATGCCCGCGGCCAGGCCGCTGGCCGACAGCGCGCGGGCGAACGCGTAGGCGGTGTCGCGCCCGGCCGCGCTGGGGTTGCGGCTGCCGACGACGGCGATGGCGGGCTGCCACAGCTGCGCCGGGTCGCCGTCGACGAACACGGCCGGCGGTGGATTCGGGCAGTTGCGCAGCAGGGGCGGGTAGTCGGCATCGCGCCAGCCGAGCAGGTGGTGCCGCGGATGCTCCAGCCAGCGGCAGGCCTGCTCCATGCGCGCGGACGCCGGAGCGGCAAGGGCCCGCATCTGGTTCGGGTCGAGGCCGGCGCCACGCCATGCGGAAGGGCCGGCCGCCAGCGCGTCGCGGGCGTTGCCGAGGTGGTCGAGCAGATCGCGCAGTGGCCGCGTCGGGCCGCCGGCCAGGACCAGCGCCAGCAGGGCTTCGGCCTCGTGGCCACGTCCGCCGGCGGCGTCAGGAAGGGCTGGCATGCGTACATGCTGGCCCGGAAACGACGACGGCGCCCTGGGGCGCCGTCGTGTTGCCGCGTAGGACTGCGCCGCGACGCTTACTGGGCGTCCGGGTGCCTGAGTTCGTAACCGACGCGGGCCGGCTTGGTGCCTTCCATCACCAGCGCATAGCTGACCTTGTCGAAGGTACGGAACACCATCGCATGCGCGGCGTATTCGGCCGGCAGCGATACGCGGCCGGTGCCGGGCTTCAGCGCGTCGTCCGCGCGCGAGGTCGCCATGCCGGCCACGCGGTCGTTGACATGGCGGCCGCTGCGCCAGACCGAGAACACGGTGCCGTTGTCGATGCCGTCGCGGGCGCCGCCGGAGATGGCGATGACGTCGCGCGGTCCCCCCGAGGTGAACGTGTCGGCGACGGCCAGCACGCGCAGGTAGCCGTCGGCGACCGTGGTGCGGGGCGCGTGCGGCACGAACTGCAGGTCGTAGGGGTTGGCCTGCACCGGCACCAGGCGGTCGCCGGCGCGGACTTCGCGGCCGCTGTCCTGCAGCAGCAGGGTCGAGGCTTCGTGCTCGCCGCCGCCGACGCGGCTCAGCGTGCCGACCGCGACCTGGGCCAGCTCATAGCCCAGCAGTTCGTGGCGGTCGCTGCTGGCGACGTAGCTCTTCCACAGGTCGCCGGTGAACGGCGTGGTGTTGCCGCGCTCGTCCAGGTCGTCGCTGGGCCTGGGCTGGCCATAGCGGACCGTGGGCCGCAGTACGGCATAGCGCTGGCCCGGCTGGGCGTTCTGCAGGCCACGGACATAGACCTGCTGCCCGGCGCTGCCGCGCATGCGGCTGTCTTCCAGGCCGACCACGTAGGGCAGCTCCTTGAAGCTGTCCATGACGGTCAGGTTCTTCAGGAACGGTTCAACCTCGGCCAGCGGGATCGCATTGATCGGCGCCTCGTCGCGCCTGCCCGGCTGGATCGTGCCCTGCACCCGGTCCAGATAGGCCAGGCTCAGGACGTCGCCCGGGTAGATCAGGTGCGGATTCTTGACCTGCGGGTTGGCCTGCCAGATTTCCGGCCAAAGCCAGGGTTTCTTCAGGAAACGGGCGGCGATGTCCCAGAGCGTGTCGCCCTTGCGCACCACATAGGTGTCGGGATGGGTGGCGCCCGTCTCCACCGCCACGGCATAGGTCGTCACGGTCAGCAACGCGACGGCGGCGACCGTACGTAATTGTTTCAGCATGGCTGCAATCTGCCTGATTCCCCAACAGGTCCGCGCACTATAGTGCAGAACACGGGGCGCCGGGCAAGCGCAGGCGTTAGAATTGGGACGTCCTGCCGAATTGTGCGGCATCTGCCATCCGGAGCACCCATGGCCCTCCTGCCCATTCTCGAATTCCCCGACCCGCGGCTGCGCACCAAGGCGGCCCCGGTCGACGCCGCCGAAGTCACCACGCCGGCCTTCCAGCAGCTGCTCGACGACATGTTCCAGACCATGTACGACGCCCCCGGCATCGGCCTGGCCGCCAGCCAGGTGGACGTGCACAAGCGTTTCATGGTCATCGACGTCAGCGAGGAGCACGACGCGCCGCAGGTGTTCATCAACCCGCAGATCACCAGCGCCAGCGAAAGCGGCCGCGTCTACCAGGAAGGCTGCCTGTCGGTGCCCGGCATCTATGCCGACGTGACCCGCGCCGACAGCATCGTCGTGCGTTTCCTCGACCGCGAGGGCCGCGAGCAGGAACTGGCCGCCGACGGCCTGCTGGCCACCTGCATCCAGCACGAAATGGACCACCTGGACGGCAAGCTGTTCATCGACTATCTCTCGCCGCTCAAGCGCGAGATGGTGCGCAAGAAGCTGGCCAAGCAGCGCAAGCACGTCGCCTGAGCCGTCGCCGTCCCGGCGTGGCCGGGATCGCGCACCTGCGCATCGCACGGCGCCGACCTCCGGCGCCGTCGTTCTTTCCGGGAGTTGGAATGCCATGAGAATCGTTTTTGCCGGTACGCCGGAGTTCGCCGTCGCCTCGCTCGGCGCGGCCGCGCGCCACCATGAGGTGGTCGCGGTCTACACCCAGCCCGACCGCCCGGCCGGCCGCGGCCGTGGCCTGATGCCGTCGCCGGTCAAGCTCGACGCCATCGCCCGCGGCATCCCGGTATTCCAGCCGGAGAGCCTGAAGACCGCCGAGGCCCAGCAGCAGCTGCGCGACCTGCAGCCGGACCTGATGATCGTGGTCGCCTATGGCCTGATCCTGCCCAGGGCGGTGCTTGCCATCCCCACCCACGGCTGCTGGAACGTGCATGCCTCGCTGCTGCCGCGCTGGCGCGGCGCCGCGCCGATCCAGCGCGCCATCGAGGCCGGCGACAGCGAGACCGGCGTGTGCCTGATGCAGATGGAAGCCGGCCTGGATACCGGGCCGGTGCTGCTGAGCCAGCGCACCGCCATCGCCGACACCGACACCGGGGGCCTGCTGCACGACCGCCTGGCCGAGATG
>Ga0182741_1002722_pt1 | contig 20001 bp, 16 predicted proteins | sample eDN5th37CBELigOP_FD_128874 | JGI IMG/M metagenome (GOLD analysis project Ga0182741, IMG submission 128874) | Enriched Organic Plus compost microbial communities from Emeryville, California, USA - eDNA 5th pass 37_C BE-Lig OP (version 2) (version 2) ... | reverse complement strand
CCCGGCCGGCACAACCGGTACATGCCGGTGCCCGGCGAGCACAGCGTGCGGACGGCGGACTTCACCGACTTCCTCGACTGGTACGGACACGAGTACCAGATCGCCGTCGTGCGGGTGGCCGATGTGCGCACCGGAGCTCTGCTGGATGTCCCCGCGATCGCCGCGCACGCCCGCGCCGAGGGCGTCTCCTGCGTGTGGGACTGGACGGGCGCCGTCGACTGGGTGGATCCCTCCGTGCTCGCCGCGGTGGGCGAGGATCCTGTGTTCTGGTCGACCCACACCTCTCTCCTCGACGGGACGCGGCACCCCGCCGGCGTCGCCGGGTCGAGCCCACTCCCCGTACCCGCGGCCACCCTCGCGGCGCCCGCGGAGCGCCGCGAGGCCGCCCGGCGGCTCGCGGACCTGCTCGCCGGCACCGGCGCCGTCCTCGCCCCGCACCTCGGCACCCCGCCGCCCCTTCCCGACGATCAGCTGCCGCTGATCGTCCTGGACGCCGGCCGGCGCGCAGACGAGATCGTCGCCGCCGCCGCGAGGAGCGCCGCCCTGACCGCCGCCGTCTGCGACGGGGGCCGGGTCACGCTCGTGCCGGATCCCGCGGCCGCCGACACCGCTCTCACCGCGCTCGCCGCCGACATCCGCGATCTCCTCTCGACGAAGGGGGCCTGATGCCCGCCGTACCCCACGCCCGCGTGACGGTCATCCGCGCGGACCACCCCCGCCACGGCACCAAGGTCGGCGACTACTTCGAGATCCGCGGGCGCGGAGAGCGGGTCGTCGTCCCCGAGAGCGGCTTCGACATCTACCTCATGTGCTCGATCATCCCGATCCTGCGGGAGAAGCAGACCACCGAGGACCCCGAGTCCTGGATCCACCGCAAGCCGTACCTTCTGGGCCCGGATCCGGAGGAGCAGATCGTGATGCGCATCGACGTGATCGGAGCCGACGAATGAGCGAGCCGCTGCACATCCGCTGCACCATCGAGTCCACGTCGTACTCGATGTGCAAGTACCGCCCGGGGACGACCTTCGACATCGTCGACGGCCGCCTGAAGGACACCCCTCCCGGCGGGATCTGCCTCTACATCTTCAACAACCTCATCGGGCTGCTGCTCACGCGTCTCAACGAGCCGAACGTGCGCGAGTGGGTGCGCACAGGCCCCACGACGACGTGCTCGGACGGTCCCGAGCGCACCGTCGTGCGGCTCTCGCTCGTCGAGTGACGCGCGCGGCCTGAGCCGTCAGGCCTCGCCGTCGCGCAGCGCCTGCTCGAGACGCTCGACCTTCGCGTCGAGCTCGCCGGTGTAGCCGGGACGGATGTCCGCCTTCAGCACGAGGGACACGCGGGATCCGAACGGCAGCACGGCTTCGGTGGCGCGCTTGACGACATCCATGACGTCGTCCCACTCCCCCTCGATCTCCGTGAACATCGAGGTGGTGCGGTGCGGCAGGCCGGAGGCGCGGACGACGGCGACCGCGGCGGCCACGGCGTCGTGCACCGAGCCGTCCGCGCGTCCGTTCCCGGACGGGGCGACGGAGAAGGCGACGAGCATGGGGACTCCTGTTCGTTCGGTGTTTCAGGGATGGTCTGCGGGCGCGGCGCCCTCGGCGGCGGCGGCCCGCGGGCGCGCGCGGTGGCGACCGGGGGCGCGCACGCGGATGAGCAGCACGAGCGCCCACACGAACAGCGCGACGGCGCCGACGTTGCGCAGCGTGAGGACGAGGACCGCGTCGAAGAGCGGGCTCGGCACGATCATGAGCCCGCGGTAGAGGATCGGATACACGACCTGGGTGAGCGCCGCGACCGCGAGCGCGAGCGTCGAGATGCGCCACCACGCGGCGCGGTTCAGCACGAGACCCACGACGAGCGGCACCGCGAGCCACGCGTAGTACTGCGGCGAGCCGACCTTGTTGAAGACGATGAAGGCGAGCACGAGCGCGAGGGAGAGCGCGGGGAACAGCGACACGAACGAGGCGCCGCGCCACGCCTTGATCGCGCCGAGGGCCGCGACCGCTGCGACGGCGAGGACGAGCACGGGCGTCATGGCCGCGATGAGCGGATCCACGTTCGGTCCCGTGACCTGGAACGTGAGCATGTCCGGGTCGTAGTAGACCCACGCACCCGGCTCGCCCGCCGAGGCGAGCCACATGTAGTACGCGCTCACGGGCGCCTCGATCTGCAGCCCGCGCCCGGCCTGATCGTCGATGAAGCCGAAGAGGTTCGGCGCGCCGCCCGCCGTGACGACCGCGAGCGCGACGAACGCCGACACCGCGGCGGCCGCCCCGACGACGGCCAGGCGACGCCGTACGGCGATGACCGCGGCGGCGAGGATCGCGGCGGGCCAGACCTTGATCCAGGTCGCGACGGCCAGGAGCGCGGAGCCGAGCCAGGGACGGCGCACGAGCCACAGGCTGCCCAGGATGCCGAGGGGCACCGTGAAGGCGTCCACCCGGTACATCGCGATGGGCCCGAGGACCGTGAGGAAGGCGAGCCAGAACCAGGCGGCGACGGTGCGCCCCGTCGAGCGGCCGGTGCCGATGAGGATGCCGAACGCGACGGCGTCGGCGACGGTGACGACGATCGCCCACGCGACGGCGTAGTTCGCGATCCACGCCAGCAGCTGCGCGAGCACCATCGGCACGAGGGCGAGCTGCGGATACACCCACTTCTCATGGATGCCCACGATCCACGGGGAGACGAGCCGGCCGTCGACCCAGCGGCCGTCGAGCGCCTCCCGCGACCACGGATCGTAGACGTTGTGGAGGTCTCCCATGGGATCGTTCGGCAGGACGAACCCGAGGACGGCGATGCCGACGTGCACGACCGCGAACGCGATCCAGAGCACCGCCCGCCTCGACACCCTTCCGAGTCTAGGAGAACGAGTCGGGGCGCTCGCGCGCCTCAGCCGGCGAGCGCCTCGGCGACCGCTCGCGGCAGCGCATCCGCGACGTCGAGCGCCGTGATCGGACCGCCCTGCGGTCCGAGCTCCTCGGCGGCGAGGGCCGCCGCACGGCCGTGCAGCGTCGCGCCGATCACGCCGATGCGCGCGAGGGCGTCGGCGTCCGGCGCCGTGACGGTCGCGGCCGACGCGACGAGTGCGCCCAGGCACCCGGCCAGGACGTCTCCCGTGCCCGCCGTCGCGAGCCACGGCGTCCCGGCGCTCACCCGCTCGGCGTCGCCGCGGGGCGAGGCCAGGATGGTCACCGCGCCCTTGAGGAGCACGGCGCCGCCGAGGGCGCGGGCCGTCGCGCGGGCGGCGTCCGCGCGCGCGTCGTCGTCCGCGTCCCGCGGGACGGGCGCGAGCCCGAGGCGCTCCCGCAGGACGTCGTGCTCGCGGGCGTGGGGCGTCACCAGCACGGGCGCCGCGGCCTCCGGTGCGAGGTCGAGTGCGCCGGCGTCCACGACGACGGGGATCGAGCCGGCGAGGATGTCGCGCAGGGCCGCCGTCTCCTCCGCCGGCCGGGTGGCGGCATCCGTCCCCGATCCGATCACCCACGCCTGGACGCGCCCCGGCCCCACCACGGTCTCGGGACGACGCTGCAGCACGAGGGAGGCGGCGCGCTCGGATCCCACGTACCGCACCATGCCGACGCCGGTGCGCCACGCGGCCTCGACGCCCAGCACGGCGGCGCCGGGGTAGGCGTCCGACCCGGTGCGGACGCCGACGACGCCGCGGGTGTACTTGTCGTCGCCGGCGCGCGGCAGCCGGGGCACGCCCGCGCCCTGCCGCATCGTCTCGTCGCTCATCGGCGCCTCGTCGCGTCCTGCACCTCGCCGATGAGCTCCTCGATGACGTCCTCGAGGAACAGCACACCGGTGACCTCGCCGCGCGCGTCCCGCACGGCGCCGAGGTGGCGACCGGCGCCGCGCATGGCGGCCAGGGCGTCCTCGAGGTCGGTCGACTCGCTCAGCGGCACCATCTGGTGGATGCGCTTGGCCGGGACCGGCGCCTTCGCGGCCCTGTCGGTGGACTCGGCGATCTGGAGGATGTCCTTGAGATGCACGTACCCGACCGGCACGCCCTGCTCGTCGACGATCACGTACCGGGAGAACCCGTTCTTGGCGACGGCGCGCTCGATCCGCTCGGGCGTGGTCGTGGTCGGCAGCGTCACGAGCGAGGCGAGGGGCACGGCGACATCCTTCGCCTTCTTGTCCGTGAACTCCAGTGCCGCCGCGATCGTGCCGGACACGTCCGTGAGGACGCCCTCGGCGCGCGACTGCGACACGATCGTGGCGACCTCGTCAAGCGTGAAGGTGGAGGCCGCCTCGTCCTTCGGCTCGACCCGGAACAGCCGCACGAAGTGGTTCGCGATCCAGTTGAGCGCCACGATCACGGGGTGGAAGGCGCGGGAAACCCACACGAGCGGCGTCGCGAGCAGGAGCACCGCGCGATCGGGCAGCGAGAACGCCAGGTTCTTCGGCACCATCTCGCCGAACACGACGTGCAGGTACGAGACGAGCACGAGCGTCACCACGAAGGCGACCGTGTCGATGACCGCCGCGCCCCACCCGGTGAGCCCGAGCGGCACCGCGATGAGGTGGTGGATCGCCGGCTCCGACACGTTCAGGATCAGCAGCGAGCAGATCGTGATGCCCAGCTGGCTGGTCGCGAGCATGAGCGTCGCGTGCTCCATCGCGTACAGCGCCGTCTTCGCGGCGCGCGACCCCTTCTCCGCGAGGGGCTCGATCTGGGAGCGCCGCGCGGAGATGACCGCGAACTCGGCGCCGACGAAGAAGGCGTTCGCCACGAGCAGGACGACGAGCCAGACGATTCCCGCCCAGTCACTCATGGCGCTCACCCGCCTCATCCGCCTCGGCGGTGTCCTCGTCGGTGCGGGGAGTGAACGTGAGCCGGTCGACGCGGCGGCCGGTCATGCGCGTGACGGTGAGCGTCCCGCCGTCGATCTCGACCGCGTCGCCGACGGACGGGATCCGCTCGAGCACGCTCATGACGTAGCCGCCCACGGTGTCGTAGACATCGCCCTCGGGGACGCGCACGCCGCCCTGGTCGAGCAGCTCGTCCGGCCGCAGCTCCCCCGGGAAGGTCAGCGACTCGCTGTTGCGGACGATGCCGGCGCGCGAGCGGTCGTGCTCGTCGAACACCTCGCCGACGATCTCCTCGACGAGGTCCTCGAGCGTCACGACGCCCGCCGTCCCGCCGTACTCGTCCACGACGACCGCCATCTGGTAGCCGCGTGCCCGCAGCTCGGCGAGGAGGCCGTCGAGGTGCAGCGTCTCGGGGACGCGCAGCGGCTCGGTGGTGATGGCGCCGGCGGGGACCTCGGCGCGCTTGGCCCGCGGCACGCCCACGGCCTGCTTGAGATGGGCGATCCCGACGATGTCGTCCATCGAGTCGCCGAACACCGGGAAGCGGCTGTGGCCGGTGCGCCCGGCGAGCCGGATGAGGTCCTGCACCGAGTCGCCGACCGCGACGGCGTGGATGCGCGGACGCGGCGTCATGACGTCGCCCGCGCTCAGCTTGGAGAAGGTCAGGGAGCGGTTCAGCAGCGACGCGGTGTCCTCCTCCAGGACGCCGGCGCTCGCCGATCGGCGGACGAGGCTCGACAGCTCCTCCGCGGTGCGCGCGCCGGACAGCTCCTCCTTCGGCTCGATGCCGAACGAGCGGATGAGCGCGTTCGCGCTGCCGTTGAGCACGGCCACGGCGGGGCGGAACACCATCGTGAACGCGACCTGGAACGGCATCACGAGCTTGGCGACCTGGCGCGGCAGCGCGAGGGCGAAGTTCTTCGGCACCAGCTCGCCGAGGATCATCGACAGCACCGTCGCGATCGCCACGCCGATGACCGCCGACACGGGACGCACGGCGCCGGCCGGCAGCCAGCTCTCCAGTGCGGGGGCGAGCAGCGCCGAGATCGCGGGCTCCATCGTGTAGCCGGTGAGCAGCGTCGTCAGCGTGATGCCCAGCTGGGCGCTGGACAGATGCGTCGACGTCATGCGCAGCGCGCTGATGGTCAGACTCAGTCGCGTCTCGCCGCGGGCGCGACGCGCTTCGAGGTCGGCGCGATCGAGGTTCACGAGAGAGAACTCGGAGGCCACGAACAGGCCGGTGCCCACGATGAGCAGGAGCCCCACGCCCAGCATGATCCACTCGGTCATCACGCATCACCCCGCATCGCGGGGCTGGGGTGGGGCGATGGTCTGCAACTAGGGGGGTCGTCCATGCTGGCGACGATATTACCCGAGCGGGCGCACGCGGGGCTCACCAGCTGACCGGCAGCGCCTTGCCCTCCTCGTAGCCGGCCGCGGACTGCAGACCGACCCGCGCCCGCTCGTGGAACTCGGCGACCGTGGTCGCGCCCGCGTACGTGAAGGAGGAGCGCACACCGGAGGTGATCATGTCCAAGAGGTCCTCGAGTCCGGGCCGCAGCGGGTCGAGGTAGATCCGCGACGACGAGATGCCCTCCGCGAACAGCTCCTTGCGCGCCAGCTCGTACGGGTCCAGGCGCCCGAACCGCTCGTGCACGGCCTTCGTGGAGGCCATGCCCCACGACTCCTTGTACACACGGCCGGACTCGTCGGCGAGCAGCTCCCCCGGCGCCTCGATCGTGCCGGCGAACCAGGACCCGATCATGACGGATGCCGCACCGGCGGCGAGCGCGAGCGCGACATCCCGCGGGTACCGCACGCCGCCGTCGGCCCACACGTGCGCGCCCATGACGCGCGCCGCCTCTGCGCTCTCCAGCACGGCGGAGAACTGCGGCCGGCCCACCGCCGTCATCATGCGGGTCGTGCACATGGCGCCGGGGCCCACGCCGACCTTGACGATGTCCGCGCCGGAGGCGACGAGGTCGTGCACGCCCTCCGCGGTGACGACGTTCCCCGCCGCGATCGGGATACCGAGGTCGAGCTCGGCGACGGTGCGCAGGGCCTGCAGCATCCCCTCCTGGTGGCCGTGGGCCGTGTCGACCACGAGCACGTCGACGCCCGCGCCGGCGAGGGCGCGCGCCTTGGCGGCGACGTCGCCGTTGATGCCCACCGCGGCGGCGACGATGAGCCGGCCGTCCTTGTCGACGGCGGGACGGTAGAGCGTGGCGCGCAGGGCGGTGCGTCGCGAGAGGGTTCCGACGACGAAGCCGTGGTGCAGGACGCAGACCACGTCGGCGTCCGCCTCGACGAGGAGGTCGAACGCGTGGCGCGCGCTCTCGACGTCCTCGGCGTCGATCGAGGGGGTGCGGCCGCGGGCCAGATCGCCCAGGCGGGCGTCGGGCAGCGCCGTGCCGAGCCGCTCGGCGGGGACCACGCCGCGCACGTCCTCGATGGAGAGGCGCTCGCCGGGTCGGTCGGTGATGACGATGCCGTGGCCGGGCGTCGCCGGCAGGAGCCGCGACCCCTCGGCGACGCTGGCGTCCGGCGACAGGATGACGGGGGTGTCCCACGGGACCGGCTGGCTCTTGACCCAGCGGATCGCGGCGTCCAGCTCCTGCAGGGGCATGTCCTGCGGGAGCACGCCGAGACCGCCGCGGCGCGCGAGGGTCGCGGCCAGGCGGGGCCCGGTGACCGAATTCATGTTGGCGGACACGAGCGGGATCGTCGCGGTGGTCCCGTCGCCCGGGGCGAGGTCCACGTCGAGCCGACTCGTGACCCCCGAACGCCGGGGGACGAGGAAGACGTCCGAATAGGTCAGATCGACCTCTGGGCTCGCGCCGTAGAACTCCATGTACGTCAAGAGTAGTGATTCTTGCCCCGCCCGATAATGATGCGATTTCGTAAGGGCTCGGCGGCGCGTTCTCCCAGGTGAGGGGGCCCGTTCTCGGGTTAGGCTTGAGTGTCGCGTATACGGGCGATCCGAAACCGATGCGCTCCCATCTCTCACGAGGAAAGCAGGCGATCTAGCGGTGTCCAGCCAGGTCACGGGCGTAGGCGTTTCCAGCGAAGGCGAGTTCGGTGCCAACGAGTGGCTCGTCGATGAGCTCTACGAGCAGTACAAGGTCGACAAGAACTCGGTGGACAAGGAGTGGTGGCCCGTCCTCGAGGCGTACCACCCGGTGAAGGGCGACGTCACGGGCGCCGCCTCGGAGAACGGCGACACCGCCGCTCCGACCGCCGCGTCGCCGAAGGCGACCCCTCCCGCCGAGCCGCGCCCGCTCACGGCGCCCATCCCCGTCATCGGCGCGCAGCCGGTGGCGCGCACGACGGCCAAGCCCGCCGCGCCGCAGCCGATCCCCGCGCAGGCGCCCACCCCGGGCCCCGCCCAGGAGGTCTCCCCCGACGAGGACAAGGTCACGCCGCTGCGCGGCCTGCCGAAGACCCTCGCGGCGAACATGGACGAGTCCCTGACCGTCCCGACGGCCACGAGCGTGCGGACCATCCCCGCCAAGCTCATGATCGACAACCGCATCGTCGTGAACAACTATCTGTCCCGCACGCGCGGCGGCAAGGTCAGCTTCACGCACTTCATCGGCTGGGCGATCATCCAGGCGCTCAAGGAGTTCCCGAGCCAGAACGTGTTCTACGCCGAGGTCGACGGCAAGCCGTCGGTCGTCGCGCCGGCGCACATCAACCTCGGCATCGCGATCGACATCCCCAAGCCCGACGGCACGCGCGCGCTCCTCGTCCCGAGCATCAAGCGTGCCGAGAGCATGACGTTCAACGAGTACCTCGCCGCCTACGAGGACCTCGTCAGCCGCGCCCGCGCCAACAAGCTCACCCCCGCGGACTTCCAGGGCACGACGATCTCGCTCACCAACCCCGGCGGCATCGGCACCGTGCACTCGGTCCCGCGCCTCATGAAGGGCCAGGGCGCGATCATCGGCGCCGGAGCGCTGGAGTACCCCGCCGAGTTCCAGGGCACGAGCGAGAAGACGCTCGCCGAGCTCGCGATCGGCAAGACGATCACGCTCACCAGCACCTACGACCACCGGGTCATCCAGGGTGCGGGGTCGGGCGAGTTCCTCAAGAAGGTCCACGAGCTGCTCATCGGGCAGCGCGGCTTCTACGACGAGATCTTCGCGGCGGTCCGCATCCCCACCGCCCCGATCCGCTGGGCGCCGGACATCAACGTCGACCTCGCCGAGCGCGTCGACAAGCAGTCCCGCGTGCAGGAGCTCATCAACGCCTACCGCGTGCGCGGCCACCTCATGGCCGACATCGACCCGCTCGAGTACCGCCAGCGCACCCACCCGGACCTCGAGATCGAGGAGCACGGGCTGACGTTCTGGGACCTCGACCGCGAGTTCGTCACGGGCGGGTTCGGCGGCAAGCGCCAGATGAAGCTGCGCGACATCCTCGGCGTGCTGCGCGACTCGTACTGCCGCACGATCGGCATCGAGTACATGCACATCCAGGACCCGGTGCAGCGTCGCTGGTTCCAGCAGAACCTCGAGGTCAAGTATCAGAAGCCCACGCACGACGAGCAGCTGCGCATCCTCCGCAAGCTCAACGAGGCAGAGGCGTTCGAGACCTTCCTGCAGACGAAGTTCGTCGGCCAGAAGCGCTTCTCGCTCGAGGGCGGCGAGTCCCTCATCCCGCTGCTGGACGCGATCCTGCGCGGCGCGGCCGAGAGCGGCCTCGACGGCGCCGCGATCGGCATGGCGCACCGCGGTCGCCTGAACGTGCTCACCAACATCGCCGGCAAGACGTACGGCCAGGTGTTCCGCGAGTTCGAGGGCTCCATCGCCGTCGGCAACAAGAGCGGCTCGGGCGACGTCAAGTACCACCTCGGCACGGACGGGACGTTCGTCACCGAGAGCGGCGCCGAGCTGCCCATCCACCTCGCCGCCAATCCGTCGCACCTCGAGACCGTCGACGGCGTCCTCGAGGGCATCGTCCGCGCGAAGCAGGACCGCAAGCCGATCGGCTCGTTCTCGTATCTGCCGATCCTCGTCCACGGCGACGCGGCGTTCGCCGGTCAGGGCGTGGTCGTCGAGACGCTGCAGATGTCGCAGCTGCGCGGCTACCGCACCGGCGGCACGATCCACGTCGTGGTCAACAACCAGGTCGGCTTCACGACGACCCCCGGCGACGGCCACACCTCGGTCTACGCGACGGATGTCGCCAAGACCATCCAGGCGCCGATCCTCCACGTCAACGGCGACGACCCCGAAGCGGTCGTCCACGTCGCCGAGGTGGCCTTCCGCTACCGCGAGGAGTTCCACCGCGACATCGTCATCGACCTCGTCTGCTACCGCCGCCGCGGCCACAACGAGGGCGACGACCCGTCGATGACGCAGCCGCTCATGACGAACCTCATCGAGGCCAAGCGCTCCGTGCGCCGTCTCTACACCGAGGCTCTCGTGGGTCGCGGCGACATCACCGAAGAGGAGTACGAGAAGGCCAAGCAGGACTTCCAGCACAGCCTCGAGGTCGCCTTCACCGAGACGCACGAGGCGGAGACCGGCGCGAACGACGTCGTCGACGAGGCGGCGGTCGCGGCCGCCGAGGCGGACCGCGCGCCGGGCGAGCTGGTCACGACCGGCGTGCCGCGCGACGTGATCGAGCTCATCGGCGACGCGTTCGTCAACAAGCCCGACGGGTTCACGGTGCACACCAAGCTCCAGCAGCTGCTGGAGAAGCGCCTGGACATGAGCCGCAACGGCAACATCGACTGGGCGTTCGCGGAGCTGCTCGCGTTCGGCTCGCTCCTGCTCGAAGGCACCCCGGTGCGCCTGGCCGGTCAGGACTCGCAACGCGGCACGTTCGTGCAGCGCCACTCGGTCCTGCACGACCGCAAGAACGGTCAGGAGTGGATCCCGCTGACCAATCTCAGCGAGAACCAGGCGCGCTTCTGGGTGTACAACTCGCTGCTCAGCGAGTACGCCGCGATGGCCTTCGAGTACGGCTACTCGGTCGAGCGCCCGGACGCGCTCGTGCTGTGGGAGGCCCAGTTCGGCGACTTCGCCAACGGCGCCCAGTCGGTCATCGACGAGTACATCTCGGCGGCCGACCAGAAGTGGGGCCAGCAGTCGAGCGTCGTCCTGCTGCTGCCGCACGGCTACGAGGGCCAGGGCCCCGACCACTCGTCGGCGCGCATCGAGCGCTACCTGCAGCTGTGCGCGCAGGACAACATGACCGTCGCACGTCCGTCGACGCCCGCGTCGTACTTCCACCTCCTGCGCCGTCAGGCGTACGGCCGTCCCCGCCGCCCGCTCATCGTCTTCACCCCGAAGGCGATGCTGCGCCTGCGCGGGGCGACGAGCGCCGTCGAGGACCTCGTCAACGGCCGGTTCGAGCCGGTGCTGGACGACGATCGCGGTCTCGACAAGAGCGCCGTGAAGCGGGTCCTGCTCCACTCCGGCAAGATCCACTGGGATCTGCGCGCGGAGCTGGACAAGAACCCGAACCCCGAGATCGCCCTCGTGCGTCTCGAGCAGTTCTACCCGGCGCCCGTCGACGAGCTCAACGCCGTCATCGACAGCTACCCGGGCGCCGAGCTGGTGTGGGTGCAGGACGAGCCGGAGAACCAGGGCGCGTGGCCGTTCATCGCGCTGGAGGTCGTCAAGCACCTGCATGGACGCACGATCCGCCTCGTGTCGCGTGCCGCCGCGGCCTCGCCCGCGACGGGCTCGCCGAAGGTCCACGCCGCCGAGTCGGCCGAGATCCTGAGGGCCGCCCTCACGCTGTAGGACGCGACCGTCGTGCTCGCGCGCGCCGTCACGGCGACGGCGGCGAGCGCGAGCACGCCCACCGGCACGAGGCTGAGACCGGCCAGCAGCAGGAGGCCGACGGACAGCACAGCGGCGGCGAGGGCCGTCCACCATCCGACTGTGCGCCGCGGCAGCAGCACGAGCGCCGCGATCATGCCCGCCGTGTAGATCGCGACCATGTTGCCGGTGTGCACGAGGATGAACGGCTGCATGTCGCCGCCCATCAGCACCGCCAGCCCGAAGTACGACAGCGCCATCGCGAACGTCACGAGCAGCGCGCGGCGCGGCACTCCCCCGGCCTCGGCGCCCGGCGCCAGCGCGCGCGGCAGGTCGCCGTGGACCGCGAGCGACGCGCCGAGCTTCCCGAACGCGGCGAGGTACGCGTTGAGGACGCCGAGCACCACGATCCCGGCGACGGCGCCGACCGCGCTCGGACCGATCCCGGGCGCGACCGCGTCGGCGAGGGTGAGCAGCGCCACGGGCCCCGCGCCCGCGGCGGCGCCGAGCACGCCGACGGTCACGACCTGCAGCAGCAGGTAGGCGACACCGGTGATGACGAGGGCGATGGCGGTCGCGATCGGGATGATGCGCCGCGGGTCGCGGAACTCGCCCGAGATGTGCGTGCCGACCTCCCAGCCGGAGAACGCCCACACGAACAGGCTGATCGCCGTGCCCACGCCGGCCCAGCCGTGCGGGAGGAACGGCTCGAACCGTGCGGCGTCGATCGCGGGGAAGGCGGCGGTCACGACGAACACGACGATGCCGATGAGCAATCCCGTGAGACCGAACTGCACCCACCCGGCGATGCGCACCCCGAGGAGGTTGATGAGGAACGGCGGCACGACGATGGCGAGACCCAGCAGCGGCACCGCGGCCCGGTCGATGCCGGCGATCGCGCAGATGTACTCGCCGCCGAGGAGGGCGAGGACGGGGAATCCGGCGACGGTGCCGAAGTAGAACCAGTAGCCGGTCGCGCGCGCCGCTGTGTCGCCGAGCGCGCGCCGCACGTAGCCGGCGACCCCGCCGGGATCCGGGTACCGCGCCGACAGGGTGGCGAACGTCGCCGCCAGCGGGATGACGAGCACGATGACGGCGACGACCGCGAGGACGGATGCCGGACCCGCGACCTGTGCGGTGAGGCCCGGCAGGACGAGCAGCCCCGTCCCGAGCACGGCGGCGACGTACAGCGCGACGCCCTGCACGAGCCCGAGCCGGCCCCCGGCAGCCGTCGCGGGTGTCGTCGTCTGCGTCGTCGCCTCGGTCACCCGTAGAGTCTGCCGCGCGCCGCCGACACGCACCGGCGGTCTTCGGACACGACGGTGCGGGATCCTGCCGAATCGTCAGCGCGCGAAGGCCGCGACCGCGGCGACGAGCCCCTCCGCGCGGTCCTCCTCGACGAGGCCCAGCCGGGTCCGCCGGTCCACGAGGTCCTCGGGGGTGAGCGCACCCTCGGCCGCGATCCCCCACGCGAGCTCCTGCGCGGTGACCCCGCGCGGTCCGTCGCGCCCGTCCGGCAGGCCCGCGACGACCGGCGCCTCGGTCCCGTAGCGGCGGACGAGCCGCGGCGCTGCGGCGATGTCCGACAGGCGCTCGCGCGGCCAGGCGCCGACCAGAGGCAGCCGCGCCGTGACGCACGGGCCCGCCGCGAGCCCGCGGTGCGCGACGGCGGCGTCGATGCCGTCCTGTGCCATGCGGCGATACGTCGTGAGCTTGCCGCCGACCACGCTGATCACCCCGGAGGGCGCGACCAGGACGGCGTGCCGGCGCGAGATGTCGGCCGTGTCGCCGCCGGGTTCGCCGTCCGGCACGAGGAGAGGCCGCAGCCCCGCGAACGTCGCGCGCACGTCCGAGCGCTCCAGCGGCACCTCGAGCGCGGCGCCCGCGGTCTCCAGCAGGAAGTCGATCTCAGCGTCCGTCGCCGCCGGGACGTCGGGCACCTCGTCGCCCGCGGCCACATCGGTGAGCCCGACGTACACGCGACCGTGCGGGGCGGGCACCGTGAAGACGACGCGTCCACGTGCGCCGGGGATCGGCACCGTGAGGGAGACGTCCGCGCCGCCGAGTCGCGCGGCATCCAGCACGAGGTGCGTCCCCCGGCTCGGCCGCAGGGCCACCGACGGCTCGACCTCGCCCGCCCACACGCCCGCCGCGTTCACGACCGCGCGGGCGCGCACGGCGAGCGTGTGTCCGGTGAGCTGGTCGCGCAGCGTCGCGCCGTCCCCGGTGACCGCCGTCGCGGCGACCCGGGTGAGGATCCGGGCCCCGTGCCCCGCCGCCGTGCGGGCGACCGCGACCACGAGGCGGGCGTCGTCGATGAGCTGTCCGTCCCAGCCGAGCACGCCGCCGCGCAGGCCGTCCCGCCGCACCCCGGGCACCGCGCGGACGACGCCGTCGCGGGTGAGGCGCGCAGGACGGCGCAGGAGCCCCGCCGGCGTGTGGACGCTCCGCCGCAGGACGTCGCCCAGGAGGTAGCCGGCGCCGACGTAGGCGCCGCGCGAGAGGTGACCCGGGGCGAACAGCGGCATCACCTGCGCGAGCGGTCGGGTGAGGTGGGGCGCGATGCGGGTCATCAGGAGGTGCCGTTCGGCGGCGCTCTCGTGCGCGATGCCGAACCGGCCGCTCGCGAGGTACCGCAGGCCGCCGTGGACGAGCTTCGAGGACCACCTGCTCGTGCCGAAGGCGAGGTCTTCACGATCGACGAGCACCGTGGACAGCCCGCGCGAGGCGGCATCCAGCGCGAGTCCCGCACCGGTGATCCCGCCGCCGATGACGAGGACGTCGATGTCGCCGTCGTCGCCGAGGTCCGCCAGCTCGCGGGTGCGACGCGCGGCGTGGAGCCGGGTGTCGCCGTTCATCCGTCCCCCGGCGTGAGGCAGCCCCGCAGCGCCCGGGCGAGCTCGCTCTCCCACACCCCGGGCGGCAGCGTGTCCGCGAAGAGCGGCGCCGACTGCACGGCCGACTGCACGATGAGAAGGATCATCGCCGCGATGCGCGCGGGGTCGCCCGCGCGCACGAGGCCGCGGGTCTGCCCGGCGGCGACGACGAGGGCGAGCCGGCGCAGGAGGTCGCGCTGACTCGTGCCGAGTCGCTCCAGGATGTACCGCGCGAACAGCTCGGGGTCGGTCTCGCGCAGGCGCGCCAGCAACGGCAGATCGCGGATGTGCGCGGCGGTGCGGACGAGTCCGGCGACGAGCTCGTCGAGCGACGCGGGGACGTCCTGCGGGGGGACGGCGCCGAGGAGCTCGCGGGTGAGGACCTCGGCGCACAGGGTCGCGACGTCCGGCCAGTGGCGGTACAGCGTCTGTCTGCTCACGCCGCTGCGCCGCGCGATGTCGGCGGCGGTCGTGCGCCGCACGCCGTGCGACAGCATCGCGGCGTGCGCGGCGTCCAGGAGCGCGGCGCGCGTCCCTGCCGCGGCCGCGCCGTCGGTCATCGTCGCCATGTGACAAAAGTACACGGTGTGTCATACTGTCGCCATGACCGCGCCGAGCACGGCCGGCGGCGACGACGCCGTCGAGCGCCCGTCCCCCGCGCCGCCTCTCGCCTGGGATGTGTGGGGCGACGGCGCCCGCCCCGCGGCGCTGCCTCCCGGCGTCCGCCCCCTCCTGGCGCTCGTCCTCGGCAGCCGTCCGCGTGCGCTGCCGCGCCGCTCCCCCGACGAGGTGACGCTGTCGGCGAGCCGCCTCACCGCCGAGGACCTCTCCGCCCTGGACGCGCTGGCACCGACGACGCTCGACGACGAGGTGCGGCGGCGCCACCTGGGCGGGAAGAGCACGCCCGACCTCCTCGCCCGCCGCCTCGACGCCCGGCAGGTCGCGCCGGATGCCGTCGTGTCCCCCGGGGATCACGCCTCGGTGCAGGCCGTGCTGGCCTTCTGCGATGCCGGCGACATCGCCGTCGTGCCGTTCGGCGGCGGGTCGAGCGTCGTGGGAGGCGTGGAGCCGGATGCCGGAGGCCATCGCGCCGTCATCGCCCTCGACCTCGCCGCGACGGCGGGGCTGCTCTCGCTCGACGAGACGTCCCTGCTCGCGACATTCGGCGCCGGCACGACCGGCCCCCAGGCGGAGGAGCTGCTGGCCCGCCACGGGCTCACACTCGGGCACTTCCCGCAGAGCTTCGAGTTCGCCACGATCGGCGGGTTCGCCGCGACCCGCTCGAGCGGCCAGGCCTCGCGCGGGTACGGGCGGTTCGACGACCTCGTCCACGCCATCGTCGTCGCCGCGCCCGCCGGAGAGCTCCGGCTCGGTCGTGCTCCCGCGAGCGCGGCCGGCCCCGACCTGCGCGAGCTGTTCCTCGGGTCCGAGGGCGCCCTCGGCGTCATCACGGAGGTCACGGTCCGCGTCCGTCCGAAGCCCACGCGCACGGCGTACGCCGCGTGGACCTTCCCCGACTTCGCCGCAGGCGCCGAGGCCCTGCGCTCGGTGACGCAGCGCGGACTGCGCCCCACGGTGCTGCGCCTCTCCGACGAGACCGAGACGCGCATCAACGCGGCCATGGGCGGACATCTCACCCGACTGCGCGGATGTCTCGCCGTCGCCACCTTCGACGACCCGGGCCCCGGGGCGCTCGAGGCGCTCGACGAGGTCTTCCGCGCGCACGGCGCGCAGCCGCGCGGCGAGGACCCGGCGCGCTCGTGGGAGCGCGGACGCTACTCGGCCCCCGCGCTGCGCGACACCCTCCTGGACATCGGGGTCCTCGCCGAGACGCTCGAGACCGCCGCCACCTGGTCACGGCTGCGCGACCTCAAAGCCGCCGTGTCCGCGGCGCTGGTCGACGCCCTCGGCGGGCGGCCGCAGATCCTGTGCCACATCTCGCACGTCTACCCCGCCGGGGCGTCGCTCTACTTCACCGTCGTCGCTCCCCTCGGCGACGACCCCGTCGCGCAGTGGCGCACGGCGAAGGATGCCGCCTCCCGCGCGATCACGGCGTCCGGCGGCACGATCACGCACCACCACGCCGTGGGGACCGACCATCTCCCCCATCTGGCCGACGAGATCGGCGGCCTCGGCGTCGAGGTGCTGCGCGCCGTCAAGCGCACGGTGGACCCGCGCGGCATCCTCAATCCGGGCAAGCTCGTCCCGTGAACCTCGCCGTCGTCGTCAACCCCGCCGCGCGGGCGGGCGTCGGGGTGCCCGCCGCGGCGGAGGCCGTGGAGGCGCTGCGCGACCACGGTCACACGGTCGCCGTCATCAGCGGAGGAAGCGCCGCCGAGACGTCCGCGCTCATCCGCACGGCGCTCGGACACCGCATCGACGGACTCGTCGTCGTGGGCGGCGACGGCACCATCGCGCTCGCGGCGCAGGAGCTGGCCGGGACCGGCATCCCGCTCGGCGTCGTGCCGACCGGGACCGGCAACGACTTCGCGGCGCACCTGGGCATCCCCGAGCTGACCCCGCGCCGGGCGGCTGCGGTCGTCCACGCCGGCGCGACCCGCGCGATGGACCTCGCCCGGGTCACGCGCGCCGACGGCTCGTCGCAGCTGTACACGACGGTCCTCGCCAGCGGCTTCGACTCGAACGTCAATGACCGCGCGAACCGCATGCGGTGGCCGCGGGGGCACATGCGCTACAACATCGCGATCCTACTGGAGTTCCTCTTCCTCGCGCCCCTCCCGTTCACCGTCGAGGTCGACGGCGTCCGCATCGACGGCCCCCTCGTGCTCGCGAGCGTCGCCAACACCCGCACCTACGGCGGCGGCATCCCCATCTGCCCGGCGGCCGACGCGACCGACGGCCTGCTCGATGTGGTCGTGGTGCGGCCGGGCGGCCGCCTGCGCCTGCTCCGGCTCCTGCCCACCCTCTATCGCGGCACACACGTCGCGCACCCCGAGGTGGAGACCCACAGCGGACGCACCGTGCGACTGGCCGCTCCCGGCGTCACGGCGTACGCCGACGGCGACCCCGTCGGCGCCCTGCCGATCACCGTCGAGGCGGTGCCCGGAGCCCTCACCGTCTTCGCCCCCGCGGGGTGACCGCCCGTGCCGATGCGGCGGGCGTCTGCCACACTGAGGAGATGCCCGAGGTCTCGGATTCCCGCGTCGCCGTCTACATCGATTTCGACAACATCGTCATCTCGCGCTACGACCAGGTCAACGGTCGCGGCTCGTTCATGAAGGATCGCGGGTCGACCAAGCCGAGCGCCGACTTCGCCGCCCGCCTCAAGCGCGCGACCGTCGACATCGGCGCGATCATCGACTACGCCGCGGCGTTCGGCACGATCGTCCTGACGCGCGCGTACGCCGACTGGTCCGCGCCCGTCAACGCCGACTACCGCGCGCAGCTCGTGGGACGCGCGGTCGACCTCGTGCAGCTGTTCCCGGCGGCCGCATACGGCAAGAACGGGGCCGACATCCGTCTGGCGGTGGATGCCGTCGAAGACATGTTCCGGCTGCCCGACCTCACCCACGTGGTGATCGTCGCGGGCGATTCGGACTACGTGCCGCTCGCGCAGCGCTGCAAGCGACTCGGGCGCTACGTCGTCGGGATCGGGGTCGCCGGCTCCACCGCGCGCTCGCTCGCGGCGGCGTGCGACCAGTTCGCGTCGTACGACCGCCTCCCCGGCGTCCCTCCCGTGCCCCCGCTCCCCGACGCGACGCCCGCCGACACGCCCAAGGCGGACACCTCGACGAAGAAGACGACGGCGACGACCCGCCGCGCGAGCAAGGCGAGCCAGACCGACGCGTCGACGGGCTCCCTGACGGCACGGGAGGCCGCGACGCTGCTCGAGCGCGCTCTGCGTCTGGAGAGCGAGCGCGCCGACGAGGACTGGGTCATCGCGTCCGCGCTCAAGGACCTCATCAAGCGCCTCGACCCGTCCTTCAGCGAGAAGGATCTCGGGCACCGCTCGTTCACGGACTTCATCCGGGCCAACCCCGCCGTGGCCGAGCTGCGCGAGGAGGGCAACATCCGCCACGTGCGCCTCGCGAACGGGAAGGGCTGACCCGCTCAGCCCCGCAGCAGGGCGCGCAGCGTCTGGATCGTGTCGGCGTCCTGCGGACGCTTGTCCTCGCGGTAGCGCTTGACACGTGCGAAGCGCAGTGCGATGCCGCCCGGATAGCGCGTCGAGCGCTGCACGCCGTCGATCGCGATCTCCACGACGATCTCGGGAGCGATCCACACGGTGCCCTGGGTGCGGCGCACCTCGAGCTGCGCGAAGCGCTCCGTCTGCCAGGCGAGCAGCGCGTCGGTGAGGCCCTTGAAGGTCTTGCCGACCATGACGAAGCCGCCGGCCTCGCCGAACTCGCCGCTCGGGTCCCGCGCGCCCAGGTGGAGGTTGGACAGCCACCCGGTGCGGCGACCGTAGCCCCACTCGGCGGCGAGCACCACGAGATCGAAGGTGTGCACGGGCTTGACCTTGAGCCATGTCGCGCCGCGGCGCCCCGCCGCGTAGGGGGCGTCGACGGCCTTGACGACGACGCCCTCGTGCCCGGCGGCGAGAGCCTCTTCGGCGACGCGCTCGGCGACGGCGGGATCCGCGGTGACCTCGCCGGGGATGCGATGAGCGGGGGCGATGCGCCCCAGCGCGTCGCGCCGCACCGCGAGGGGCTCGTCGATGAGATCGCGGCCGTCGACGTGCAGCACGTCGAAGAACCACGGGTGGAGCACGACGTCGCGGGCGCGGTCGGCGCCGAAGCGCGCCATCGTCTCCTGGAACGGGCGCGGCGAATCGTCCTCGGTGAGGGCGAGGGTCTCGCCGTCGAGGATGACGTCGTGCACGGGCATCGCGCGGACGACGTCTGCCACCTCGGGCAGCCGGTGCGTGATGTCGGCGAGGCTGCGGGTGAAGATGCGGACGTCGTCGCCCACGCGGTGCACCTGGATGCGCGCGCCGTCGAGCTTGTACTCGACCGAGGCCTCTCCGACGGCGCCCACGGCCTCGGCGGCGGACGCGGCGGTGCCGGCGAGCATCGGCTGGACGGGGCGACCGACCACGAGTCCGACGCTCGAGAGGTCGACCCCGGTGAGCGCCAGGCGCGCCGTCTCGCCCAGATCGCCGGAGAGCATGACGGCCCGGCGGGTCACGGCGGGAGCGGCTTCGGACGCGGCCGCGACGGCATCCGTCACGATCCCCTCGAGCGCGCCGGTGCGGACGTCGCCGAGGATCGTGTGGGTGAGGAAGCCCTGCTCGGCCGCGGTCGCGCGCGCCATCAGGTCGTGCAGGAGCGCGGCACGATCGCGCGCGGAGCCCGCGCCTGCGGCCGCGGCGAGGGCCTCCAGCGCGGCGTCCACGTCGCCGATCGTGAGGGTGGACGCCTGTGCCGGAGCGGCGGCGGCGGTCTCGATCGACCGCCAGCCGACGCCCAGCCGGCCCTGACGCGGCCGCCCGATGAGCAGCCCGATCGCGGGCACGATCTCGTCGGGAGCGAGTCGGGTCAACAGGTCGGTCAGCGCCGCCACCTTGG
>Ga0182741_1002720_pt1 | contig 20008 bp, 17 predicted proteins | sample eDN5th37CBELigOP_FD_128874 | JGI IMG/M metagenome (GOLD analysis project Ga0182741, IMG submission 128874) | Enriched Organic Plus compost microbial communities from Emeryville, California, USA - eDNA 5th pass 37_C BE-Lig OP (version 2) (version 2) ... | reverse complement strand
CGCGCATCGACGCGCTGCGCGACAAGATCGTCTGCGTCGAGGACCCGGCCTATACCCGCGACTACCACGACCCCGACAAGCGCTCGATCGCCAATGCGCTGACGGTGGAATTCCACGACGGCACGCGCCTGGACGAGATCGTGTGCGAATACCCCATCGGCCACAAGCGCCGCCGCCAGGACGGCATCCCGCTGCTGGAAGCCAAGTTCCGCACCAACCTGGCGCGCGTCTTCCCGGCCCGGCAGCAGGCGCGCATCCTGCAGGCATCGCTGGACCAGCAGGCCCTGGAGGCCATGCCGGTGCACGAATATGTGGACTTGTACGTGATCTGAGCCGGGCCGGTCAGGCGGCGCTGGCCGGGGTCAGCCCGCCCAGCAGGGGCACGGCCGCCACCAGGCGTTTCGTGTACGCATGCTGCGGGTTCGACAGGACTTCTTCGGCCGGCCCCACTTCGACCAGCTCGCCTTTCATCATGACGGCGACCCGCGAGGCGAAGGCGCGCGCAATGGAAATATCGTGCGTGATCATCAAGTAGGCCACGTCGTGCTTCTTCTGGATGTCGAGCATCAGGTTCAGCACCTGGCCGCGGATGGACACGTCGGCACCGGACAGGGGCTCGTCGGCGATGATCAGGCGCGGCTCCATGGCCAGCGAACGCGCGATCGACACACGCTGGCGCTGGCCTCCGCTCAGTTCGTGCGGGTAGCGGTCGATGAACCTCGCGGCGGGACGCAGGCCCACGTCTTCCAGCAGTTGCGTGCACCGCGCCGCGCCGGCGCCGGGCTGCTTCCACAATGCCTGCATCAGCAGCTCGCGCACCGTCTTGCGCGGGTTGAGCGAGGCCGTCGGGTCCTGGAAGATCGGCTGCATGCGCGTGCGCAGCGTGCGGAAAGCCTCGGCCGGCAAGCCGGTCAGGCGCGTGCCGTCGAACGTCACGCTGCCCTCGTCCGGCTGCATCAGGCCCAGCGCGATGCGGCCCAGGGTCGATTTGCCGGAACCGCTTTCGCCCACCAGGGCGACGATCTCGCCCGCGTTGACGGTCAGGCTCACCGACTTGACGGCCGCGAAGGTGCCGCCGCCCGCGATGCGGAAGTTCTTGCTGACCGAGTCGATCACCAGGATCGGCTGCGCCGCGCCGGCGGACGCGGAGGTCGAGGGGATGTTTTCCATGGTGTGGTCAGTCCTGGGCGGTGGAGTACTCGCCTTCGATGGTCACGAAGCGGCCGTTGCTGTCGCGCGCGGCCTGCGCCGCCAAGATGAGGCCCGACGTGTAGGGGTGCGTGGGCCTGGCAAACACTTCCTGGGTGGCGCCCGACTCGACGATGCGGCTGCGGAACATCACGTAGACGCGCTCGCACTCTTCCCACACCACGCCCAGGTCGTGGCTGATCAGCAGCATCGCCATGCCCAGGCGCTGGCGCAGGTCGCGCAGCAGGGCCAGGATCTCCGCCTGCGTCGTGACGTCCAGTGCCGTGGTCGGCTCGTCGGCGATCAGCAGTCTGGGCCGGCAACCCAGCGCGATGGCCAGCAGCACGCGCTGCCTCATGCCGCCCGACAGCTCGTGCGGATACGAGCGGATCGTGCTGGCGGGCAACCGCACCAGTTCCAGCAATTCGGCGACGCGGGCCGGCACGTCGCGGGTGGCCTTGTCGTGCCGCTTGACGCTTTCGGCGATCTGCCGCCCCACCCGCATCACCGGGTTCAGATAGCTGAGCGGGTCCTGGAACACCATCGCCACCGGGTGCCCGCGCACGGATTCCCATTGGGTTGGCGTGAAGTCCGTCACGTCGCGGCCGTTCAGGTGGATGCGGCCCGACGTGATGCGCGCGATGCGATCGGGCAGCAGGCCCAGCATCGCCCGCGCCACGGTCGACTTGCCCGACCCCGACTCGCCCACCAGCGCCACCGATTCGCCCGGGCGCACGATGATCGACACATCCTGCACGGCGGTCACGGTGCTGTTGCGCGTCCGGTAGTCCACGCGCAGCCCTTCGGTCTGCAGCAGCGGGGGCGCGGCCTGCGATTCCCGGCCTGGATTGTCTGTGTGCGTCATGGGCCTATCTCGCGTTGCGGGGGTTGAACACTGCGGCAACCGCGTCGCCGAACAGGTTGAACGCCAGGACAGTCAGGAAGATCGCCGTGCCCGGGAAGAACGACAGCCACCAGGCGTTGAACAGGAAGCGCTGCCCGCTGTTGAGCATCCGCCCCCAGCTGACGAGTTCGGCGCTGGACAGGCCCAGGAAGCTCAGCGAGGCTTCCAGCAGGATCGCCTGGCCCACGATCAGCGTGCCCACCGCCAGCACCGGCGCGACGGCATTCGGAATGACTTCGCCGAACAGGATGCGCCGCTCGCTGATCCCCAGGCAACGCACCGCGTCGACGAACTCGAGCTGCTTGACCCGCATTACCTCGCCGCGCATCACGCGCGCCACCTGGGGCCAGGCCAGCAGGCCCACCACGGCGATGATCTGCGCCAGGCCGGTGCCCGTCATCGCCACGATCACGGCGGCCAGGATGAAGCTGGGAATCACCTGGAAGAACTCCGACACGCGCATCACCGCGGTATCCAGCCGGCCGCCGTAGAACCCCGCGGCGGCGCCGATCAGGATGCCCATGCCGGTGGCCATCAGCGCGGCGAAGAACCCCACCGTGAGCGACACGCGCGTGCCGTGCAGCACGCCCGCCAGCACGCTGCGGCCCAATTCGTCCGAACCCAGCAGGAAGTCGGCCGACGGCGCGGCCATCGAATCGTCGCTCAGCACGTACGGATCGAGGTTGTGGAAAAACCCCACCGTCAGCGCGATCAGGGCCAGCAGCACGATGAATAGGCCCGCCGCCACGCCGCTGGGATGCTTCGCCATGCCGGAGATGAATCTGTTAGCGTGCTTCATGGTTGGCTCTCACGCGTGGATCGAGGACGGCATAGAGAAGGTCCGTGAAAATATTGATCGCCACCACCGATACCGCCGCCAGCAGGAAGATGCCCTGCAGGACCGGGTAGTCCCGGTTGGTGATCGAGGTGATGAACAGGTTGCCGATGCCCGGCCACGCGAATACGGTTTCCACCAGGATGGCGCCGGTCAGCGAATGGCCGAAGTTGTAGCCGATGACCGTCACGACGGGGATCATGGCGTTGGGCAGCACGTGGCGCCACAGGATGGCGCGGCTCGACAGGCCCTTGGCCTTGGCGGTCAGGACATAATCGTGATGCAGGGCCTCGGACACGCTGGCCCGCGCCACGCGCGACACGATGGCGATGTAGAAGATCATGACGCTGAAAGCCGGCAAGACCAGGTGCCGCATCACGCTCAGCGCGGCGTCGAACCCCGTGAGCTGGTCGCGGATGTTCATCATGCCCTGCACCGGCAGCCACCCCAGGTTGATCGCGAAGACGATCACCAGCATCTGGCCCAGCCAGAATATCGGCACCGAATACCCGAACAGCGACAGCGCCGTCAGCGCGCTGTCCTGCACGCTGCCGGCGCGCGGCGCGGCCGTCACGCCCAGCAGGACACCGAACACCGCGGCGAAGAACAGCGCCGGCAGCATCAGCAGCAGCGTCGGGCCGACGCGGGCCAGGATCAGGTCCAGCACCGGCATGCGGTTGGCGAACGAGAAGCCCAGGTTGCCCTGCAGCAGGTTCATCAGGTACAGGCCCAGCTGCGTCGACAGCGGCTTGTCCAGGCCGAATTCCATGCGGATCTGCTCGGCGTAGCCCGGGGGAACGGGAAAGTCCCCCAGCAGCGCGTCCAGCGGGTCGCCCGGCACCATGTGGATGATCAGGAAATTCAGGACCAGGATGGCGAACACGATCAGCGCGCCCCACCCGAGGCGCGACAATATGTAGTTGCGCATTACATGCCCCCTGCCCTGGCGGGCGCCAGCTGCGCCACGAGTGCGCCGACGTCCTCGCAGCGCTCGAGCGCCCAGATGGCATCGGCCAGCGGCCGGGCCGCGGCCCGCCCCAGGACGGGCTCGAGCAGCGTCATGGCCTTGTCGTCCAGTTCGGCATCGCCCACGGGCGCTTCCGGCGCGCCCTTGGCGAACGGCACGTCGCGGTAAAAGCGCCGCCCGTCGCGCAGCACGACTTCCAGCGAGGGGTAGTCGGTGGGGCCCAGCACGCGATCCGTGCGGATCTCGGTCAATTGCATCAATCTCTGGATCTCCGGGTCTGCGGTGCGCAACGGCTGGAATTGTTCCAGGGTGGCCCGGCCGCTTTCGGCCGTTACCGCCAGGCAGTACGGCATGCTGAACTGGGCTTCGAGCAGGTTGCGGACATCGGTCCGCTCGAACTGCCGGCGGGTCTGGGCATTGCCATGAACCACCAGCGCGGCGATGTCCGCGCTGCCGGCGGAGGCTTCGCGCCGGATCTCCAGCATGGCGTCCAGGCACGAATGGATGGTGCGGCAGCAGGCGTAGGGCTTGATGCCCGAATGCAGGATGTGGAATTCGGTGCCCAGGTCCCGCACGGCGCGCTCCGGCGTCGAGACCCCCGGCGCGTAGGTGGAATAGAAGCCGCCCCATTCGGCGTCCAGGACATAGCGCGGCCCGGTCAGGCCGGCGCGCGCGAGCAGCGCCGCGCTGACGCCGGTTTCCGCCGCCTTGCCGGGATGGAAGCGCTTGACCAGCGCGCCATCGGCCAGGAATGCCCAGGTGCCGCCGGCGAACGTGCCGGCGATGCCCAGCGCCTGCACGCTGAGCGGCTCGGACAGGCCCAGCAGCCGGGCCGATGCGGCCGCGGCGCCGAAGCTGCCGCAGGTGCCGGTGGAGTGCCAGCCGCGTTCGTTGTGCGGGCGGTAGCCTCCGCTGCCTTCCAGCACCCGGCCGGCAACGTCGTAGCCGGCGGCGATGGCCAGCACCGCCTCGCGGCCGGACACGCGCGCCTGCGAGGCCAGCGCGCATACGGCCGGAATCACCACCGCGCCCGAGTGGCCGCAGCCGCCGAAGTCGTCCAGTTCCAGCGCATGCGCCGCCGTGCCATTGACCAACGCCGCGGCGGCCGGCGGCAAGGCGTCGCGGCGGCCCCACAAGACCGCGTCGCCGGCGCCGGTGGCGGCGCGCGCGCCCGCCGCCACCGAGTCGACCACCTCGGTCATGCCGCCGGCCGCGCCCGCGGCCAGGGTGTCGAGCAGGAACCGCTTGGCGGCGTGCACGACCTCTGGCGGCAGGTCTTCGAACCGCGCGCGCGACCAGTAGCCGGCCAGTTGCTCGCTGAGCGAGCCCGGGCCGTCCCCGCCGGGCGTCACGGCATCCATACGCTACCCCACCATTGCTGGTTGGCCGCCTGCCACAGGCCTTGCAGGCGGGTGCTGGCGATCGCGAATTGCGGCTGCTGGTGCAGGTTCAGCACCGGCAGGTCGCGCGCCAGGATTTCCTGGATGCGGTCGTAGGCCTTCTGGCGGTCTGCCTGCAGGTGGGCATCGCGCCCGGCATCGAACAACTTGTCGATTTCCGGATTGGAATACTGCGACGCATTGTTGAAGGTCGTACCTTGCTTGATGGACGAGGTGACGTAGGTGCGGGCGATGCCCAGCGCCGGATCGCCCAGCGTGGTGTAGGTCTGCAGCGTGGCATCGAAGTCGTAGTCGGAGTACACGCGCTTGAGCACCACCGGCCGTTCGGCCCCCTCGAGCACGACCTTCACGCCCACCGCCTGCCAGAACCGCTGCAGGGCCTGCGCCGCCGGCAGCCATTCCGGCTTGCCCGTCTCGAATACCAGGCGCATGGTCATGCGCACGCCGTCGGCGTTCGGCTTGAGGCCGGCATCGTCCAGCAGCTTGCGCGCCCGGTCCGGATCGTAGGCGTACATGTCCTGGTAGTTGACCGCCTTGTTATAGGCCCACAGGCGGGTGTCGAACGAACTGAGCGGCACCCCGCCCAGGCCGTAGTACACCTTCTGGTGGATGAACTCGCGGTCGACGGCGACCAGCAGCGCCTGCCGCACTTCGGGCTTGGACAGGGCCGGGTTCTTGGTGTTCAGGATGATGATGTCGCTGCCGGGGTAGCTGACTTCCTGGACCTGGAAGTCCTTGTTCTTCTCCAGCATCTGCACCGCGCTCAGCGGCACGTAGTCGGGCACGATGTAGTCGACTTCGCCCGCGCGCAACGCCAGCACGCGCGCCGCGGCATCCGGCATGATCTTGATGATCACGCGGTCCAGGTAGGGTTCGCCCTTGCGCCAGTAGTCGTCGTTGCGGGCCAGGGTGATATGGTTGCCGCGCACCCATTCGACGATCTTGAAGGGGCCGTTGCCGACCGGGTTGGTCAGGATGGCCGGATGGCGCAGCAGGTCGCCGCCGCGCAGCACGTGGGCCGGCATGATGGCCGCGTTCTGCTCGCACGCCAGCGAGAACAGGAACGGCGCGAACGGCTTGCTCAGCGTGATGATCACGCTGGAGGGCGTGGGCGTCTCGATGCGGTCGATGAACTTCGAGGCCGCGTTGAAGCGGGGCCCGTATTTGCTGCTGATTTCCTCGAGCGTGAACTTGACGTCTTCCGAGGTCACCGGCTTGCCGTCATGCCACTTGGCCGATTCCAGCTCGAACTTGTACGTCAGCCCGTCGGGCGAGATGTCCCACGACTTGGCCAGCCCGGGCACGATCTCGAAACCGGGCTTGAACCTGACCAGCCCGTCGTAGATCAGGCAGCTGGCCGCCACATCCGGCACCGAACTGGTGGTGTCCGGGCTCAGGGCGAGCGGATCGGTGCCCAGCACCATGACCGCGGTGCCGCCCCGCTTGGGGGTCTGCGCGGCCACCGCGTCGGTCATTGCGCACGTGGCCAGCGCCGCGCCCGCCACCACCGAAACCATACCGATATGGCGACGCCAACCGGACCAAACTGAAAGAGAAGAACTCATCGCAATCTCCGCGTGCAAGGACGTCAACGGCAAGCCGTAATCAGGAACGATGCTGGGCCAGTGCCAGGGTGCGCAGCATTTCGTTGGTCAGGATCATAATGCCCTCGTCGGCGCCGATGCCGGGCTTGGACAGCATGAAATCGGGGTGGGTGGCCAACGCGATCTGCGCCGTGATGCGCGCCGACAGGTCGGTCTCGTTCGCGGTGCCGCCCAGGCAGCAGCCCATGCCATGGGCCTTGCAGAACAGTACGGCCTCGATAGAGTTGTTGATGCCGCCCAGGTCGGGGGTCTTGATCTGCACGTAGTCGCTGGCCTTGGCCTCGGCAAACAGGCGCACGTCCTCGAGCGTGTTGCACCACTCGTCGGCGATCAGCCCGACCCGCGCGCCGCGCGCGGCCAGGCCGGCCTTCAGCTGCGAGAACACCTTGATCTGCTCGGCCTGGGTGGCGGCGATCACGGGCGACTCGAGCAGCAGGTCGAACGGCGCGACGACCTGCGCCAGGCTCGCGATGTAGTCCGTCAGCGCCTCGATGTCGGCGCCGAACAGGTCGCCCAGCGTGCCATAGAGGTCCAGGTGGATACGCGGCTTGTAGCCGGGCGCGCCGACTTCCTGGATGCGCTTGGCGATCGAGCGGGCGTAGTTGGTCAGCTCGATGGCGCCCGGGCCCAGGTCGACCGCCATCGTGAACGAGGCGTGCGGCAGCACGGCCACCTGTTTCATGATCACGCGGTCGAGCTGCAGCGCGTCGCCGCGGTGGCACGACGCCAGGATGTCCACGGGCGCGGCGCGCAGCGTGGAACCGTATTCTTCCGCCACGATCTCGGCCGCGGTCTTGCGACGGGCGGCGGCGGTGGCCGCCAGCAGGGCCTGCGTCAGCCCGTAGCGCAGCGACGTATGCAGGCGCTTGCCCTGCACGTCCATGCGGTCGATCTCTTCGGCATTGGCGCGGAAGGTCGATACATCGCGTCCGACCAGCCAGGCGCGGATGACGCTATCCAGCAGCGGCAGGTGATCGGCCGGAACGAACAGGGGGTCGCGGCCCGCCAGCCCGGAAAAGATCACGTCCGCGCATTCGCCGATGGCGACCGTGCCGTCCTCCAGCACCAGCATCACGGAAATGATCGCGCCGGGCTGGACGATGGCCTGGTACCCGGGCGTCAGCGGCGCGCCCTCGACGAAGCTTCCGTTGTTGCGGCCGTGCGCCTTGACTGCGAGCAGGTCTTTGTTGAAGTAGCCCGATCGCCCGACCGAGTAGACAACATCTTGAATCTTCATCTTGGTTCTTCTCTTCCAATGAGGGGGAATTCGGCGAGGAACCGCCCCTGCGCTGTCGGAGCACCGCGAGCAAAGATTCCCCTGTTTTATCGTCTGCCGCGCCGGCGTGCCTGGCCGCGGCGCCCGGTCTCCGGTGTCGGATCCAGGCACGAAAACGGCACACCGGCAATCGGTTGTGACATTAATTGTCTATACAGGTAATGTCAACAATTCATATGCATCATCATGGTAAACACTAACGCGCGCCGGCCGTGCCCGCGCCGGCCTTGCCGCCCTGGCGGGACACCCGCTTACCGCTTGGCACTGTCGAGCCGGAAACGGCTGCCCAGCCGGTAGCGCCGGGAAGGATGGAAACACTTCACGAAGGTGATGGCCTGGCCCAGGATCCAGGTCCGCCGGGTCAGCACCAGGCACGGCTGGGTGGGGTCCATCTGCAGCAGCTTCGCCTGCTTGGCCGTCGGCAGCATGGCCTCGACCACGTGCTCGACCTCGTCGAACGGCACGTTGCGCAGCAGGTATTCGGCCGGCGTTTCCTGGTCGAACTTCTGGTCGGCGAAATGCGGCGCCACTTGCGGGCTGACGAATCTGTCCTCGAACTGGACGGGAATCTCGTTCTCGTAGTGCACGCAACGCGATTGGACCACGGGCTGCCCCGCCCGCAGGTCCAGCATGACCGCCACGTCGGCGCTGGCCGCGACCTGCTTCACCGACAGCACCTCGCAGCGATAGGCATGGCCTCGCAGCCGGATGTCGTCGGCCAGGTTGGCGATCTGCAGCAGGGTCGATTGCGATTTCTCTTCCGCCACGAAGGTGCCCACGCCGGCAATCCGGACGACCACGCCCTGCTCGGCCAGTTCCCGCAGCGCGCGATTGACCGTCATGCGGGAAATGCCGAACAGATTGACCAGTTCTTGTTCGGACGGCACGCGATCGCCGGGCTTCCATTCCTTGGTGCCGATCTTCGAGGATATGTATTCCCGGACCTGCTGGTACAACGCGGAAGGCCGAGTTGAACTCACTGATTCCTCCGCGGGACAAAGAGGGGTGGGGGGCAAAGGCGCGTTCATGAAGACTCTGGACGGATGTTCGCGGATTATAGGATTTTTCCCGCCGCGCCCGGGCCGTGCGCCGGACAACGTGGCCCGGCCGGCGGCCCGGCGCACGGCGTTCAGTTGCCCAGCAATTCGGCGCGCGCCGCCACGAAGCCCGCGGCGGCGGCGGCATGCAGCGCATGGCGGCCGGCCACGACACGAGGCCGCCCCGCCACCCATACGGCATCGATGGCCGAGCCGCGATGGCTGGCGAAGACATGGGCCGACAGCATGTCGGCGGCCGCCAGCCCCCCCAGCGCGGGATGGCCGGCGTCCAGCACCACGAAGTCGGCTTGCTGGCCCGCCGCCAGCCCCGCCACCGGGCGCCCCGCCGCCTGCGCGCCCCCGCGCACCGCGGCCAGGGTCAGCGCGGTCGCCACTTGCGGCTGCGCCGCCTCGGCGCCGACATTGCGCTGCCGCAGCGCCAGGCGCTGGCCATACTCGAGCCACAGCAGCTCTTCGGCGGCGTTCACGCAGACATGGCTGTCGGAACCCAGGCCCCAGGCCCCGCCATGCGCGCGCCAGGCGGAAAAATCGAACAGGCCGTCGCCCAGGTTGGCCTCGGTCGTGGGGCACAGCCCCGCCACGGCGCCGCACCGCGCGGCGCGGCGGTATTCGTCGGCGCCCATGTGCGTGGCATGCACCAGGCACCAGCGCGCATCGACCGGCGCGTGGTCGAGCAGCCAGGCGACCGGGCGCTGCCCGCTCCAGGCCAGGCAGTCGTCGACTTCGCGGGTTTGCTCGGCGATATGGATGTGCACCGGCGCGCGAGGATCCAGCGCGTCCAGGCCGGCGAGGGCCTCGCGCAGCGCCTCGGGCGGCACGGCGCGCAGGGAATGCGGCGCCAGCCCGAGCCGGGCGCCCTGCGCGTCGCAGGCGGCTCGCAGCGTATCCAGCAGGCGCAGCATCGATTCGGTCGAGCGGATGAAGCGGGCCTGGCCCGGGGTGGGCGCCAGGCCGCCGAAACCGCCGGCCTGGTAAAGCACGGGCAGCAGGGTCAGGCCGATGCCGGTGCGCTCGGCGGCGCGCATCAAGGCGCGGCTCAGGCAGGCGTCGTCGGCATAGGGCCGGCCGTCCGGCTCGTGATGCAGGTACTGGAACTCGCAGACGCTGGTGTAGCCGGCCTCGAGCATCTCGGCATAGAGCCAGGTGGCGATGGCCTCCATCTGCCCGGGCCCCAGGCGCGCGGCGAAGCGGTACATCAGCGTGCGCCAGCTCCAGAAACTGTCTTGCTGTTCGGCGCGGTATTCGGCCAGCCCCGCGAAGGCGCGCTGGAACGCATGGGAATGCAGGTTGGGCATGCCCGGGATCAGCGGGCCGGCCGCCCGCGGCGTACCGGCGGGCGCCGGCGCCCCCGCCTGCACGCGGGTCAGCAAGCCCGCGGCATCCCACTCGAGCAACACATTGCGCGCCCAGCCGTCGGCCAGCAAGGCGTCGGCCGCGAAAATCGAGGTCGTCATGCCGGGCTTCCCGCCGCGATGCGGCCCTGGCGCACCACGGTGCACGGCGGGCGCTGCCCGACCCAGTAAGCCAGTTCGGCCGCGTCACGCACGCGCCACAATACGAAATTGGCCGGCCTGCCGGGTCCGATGGCGCCATGCGTATCGGCCAGGCCCAGCGCGCGCGCCGCATGGCGCGTGACCCCCGCCAGCGCTTCCGGCACGGTCAGGCGGAACAGCGTGCAGGCCATGTTGAGCATCAGCAGCAGGCTCAATGCCGGCGACGTGCCCGGATTGTGATCGGTGGAGACGGCCATCGGCACTCCGGCGGCGCGCAAGGCCTCGACCGGCGGCAGGTGGGTGTCGCGCAGCGTGTAGTAGGCGCCCGGCAGCAGCACGGCCACGGTGCCGGCCTGGCGCATCGCCGCGACGCCGGCGGCGGACAGGTGCTCGACGTGATCGCACGACAGCGCCCCGTAGCGCGCCGCGAGCGCGGCGCCCCCCATGTCCGACAACTGCTCGGCATGCAGCTTCACCGGCAGCCCCAGCGCCCGCGCCGCCTGGAACACCCGTTCGGTCTCGGCCAGCGAAAACGCGATGCGCTCGCAGAACACGTCGACGGCATCGATCAGCCCTTCGCCGGCCAGCGCCGGCATCATGTCGCGGCACACCTGTTCGATGTAATCGCCGCTGCGGCCCGCGTACTCGGGCGGCAAGGCATGCGCGCCGAGGAACGTGGCGCGCACCGCGACCCCGTAGTCCCGGCCCAGGCGGCGCGCCACGCGCAGCTGCTTGCGCTCGTGCGCCAGCGCAAGGCCGTAACCCGACTTGATCTCGATGGCGCAGACGCCTTCGGCCAGCAGCTGTTCCAGCCGCGGCGCGGCCTGCGCATACAGCGCATCTTCTTCGAGCTCGCGCGTGGCCCGTACCGACGACATGATGCCGCCGCCCGCGCGGGCGATCTCTTCGTAGCCCGCGCCCGCCAGCCGCATGGCGAATTCGTTGGCCCGCTGGCCGCCATAGACCAGGTGCGTGTGGCAATCGACCAGGCCGGCGGTAACCAGGGCATCGCCGCCATCGAAGCGCGGCAGCCCGTCGAACCCGCGGGGCAGCGCTGCGCGCGCGCCGACCCAGGCGATCTTGCCGTCTTGCACCACGATCGACGCATCGGGCAACAAGGCGTCGCCGGCGCCGCAAGCGCCGGGCGCCAGCCGCAGGCGGTCCCAGATCCCATCGGCGCAAGGCAATTCGGAAAAGGCCATGATGATCAACCGTCCTTGTGTGTTGCGGCCGGCTCGAGGCGTACGGCCAGCAGCGCGGCTCCGGCATCCGGCGAGGTCGCCCGCCATGCCCGGGCAGTCCCTTGCCACCACCACCCGGTACCGGGCGGGCAGGCACGCCCATCGACCCGCCAGCGCCCGCGCAGCGCCAGCAACAGGCCCTGATCCGCCGGCGCCACGTACCCCTCGCCGCGCAGCACGCGGACCTCGGCGCGCAGGCGGTCGCGCCGCCACATCAGGTTGAAATCGGTAGAGGCGCCGCCCAGCAATTCGCACTCCAGCGCCGCATCGCCTGCGAACGCGAACGGCGCGTCGGGGCGGTCGAGCCGGTGATCGATGCCGGCCTGCGGCGCATGCAGGCGCACGCCGGCGCCCTCGAGCAGCATGATCACCCGGTCGACGCCGGGAAACGCGGAAAACGGCCCCGGCCGGTCGATGGTGGCGATGCTCGCGCGCCAGTCGAAGCTGTCCAGCCCGGCGCCGGCCGGCGCGCAGGCGATCTCGCGGGTGACGCCGCCGCCGTTCTTCCAGGGCGAGGCGGCCAGCGAGGCGATGTCGAAATGTTGGATGACCACGGGTGGCTCTGGAAACGGTCTACTTGATCATCGGCAGGTTCAGGCCGTGCTTGCGGGCCGCCTCGACCGCGATGTCGTAGCCCGCGTCGGCATGGCGCATCACGCCGGTGGCGGGGTCGTTCCACAGCACGCGCGCGATGCGCCGGGCGGCGGCGTCGCTGCCGTCGCAGACAATCACTACGCCGGCATGCTGCGAGTATCCCATGCCGACGCCGCCGCCGTGGTGCAGGCTGACCCACGTGGCGCCGCCCGCGGTATTGAGCAGCGCGTTCAGCAGCGGCCAGTCGGACACCGCGTCGCTGCCGTCCTGCATGCTTTCGGTTTCGCGGTTCGGGCTGGCCACCGAGCCGGTGTCGAGATGGTCGCGGCCGATCACGATGGGCCCCTTGAGCTCGCCCGACTTGACCATGTCGTTGAATGCCAGGCCGGCCTTTTCCCGCTGCCCCAGCCCCAGCCAGCAGATGCGCGCGGGCAGGCCCTGGAAGGTGATGCGTTCGCGCGCCATGTCGAGCCAGCGATGGGTATGGTGGCTGTCGGGGAACAGTTCTTTGATCTTGGCGTCGGTCTTGTAGATGTCTTCGGGGTCGCCCGACAGCGCGACCCAGCGGAACGGCCCCTTGCCTTCGCAGAACAGCGGACGGATATAGGCCGGCACGAAACCCGGGAAGTCGAAGGCGTTCTGCACGCCTTCATCGTAGGCCACCTGGCGGATGTTGTTGCCGTAGTCGACCGTGGGAATGCCCATGGCCTGGAAATCGAGCATGGCCCGCACGTGCACCGCGCAGGACTGCGCCGCCGCCTTGCGCAGCGCCGGATGCTGCGCCGGGTCGGCCTTGGCGGCCTCCCACTGGGCCAGTGTCCAGCCGATGGGCAGGTAGCCGGCCGCCAGGTCGTGCGCCGAGGTCTGGTCGGTGACCAGGTCGGGCCGCAGGCCGCCGGCCCGGGCGCGCTCGACCAGCTCGGGCAGCACCGCCGCCGCATTGCCCAGCAGGCCGATCGACACCGCTTCTTTGGCTTCGGTGTGGCGCTTGACCAAGGCCAGCGCCTCGTCGATGTCTTTCGCCTGCTTGTCCAGATAGCGGGTGCGCAGGCGGAAATCGATGCTGGCCTGCTGGCACTCGACGGTCAGCGACACCGCGCCGGCCAGCGTCGCGGCCAGCGGCTGCGCGCCGCCCATGCCCCCCAACCCGGCGGTAAGGATCCACCTGCCGGACAGGTCGTTGCCATAGTGCTGCCGGCCGGCCTCGACGAAAGTCTCGAAGGTGCCCTGCACGATGCCCTGGCTGCCGATGTAGATCCAGCTGCCCGCCGTCATCTGGCCATACATCATCAGGCCCTCGCGGTCGAGTTCGCTGAAGTGCTCCCAGCTGGCCCACTTGGGTACCAGGTTGGAATTGGCCAGCAGCACGCGTGGCGCATCGGGGTGGGTCTTGAACACGCCCACCGGCTTGCCCGACTGGATCAACAGGGTTTCGTCGTCGTCCAGCGCCTTGAGCGAGGCCAGGATCTGGTCGAACGAGGCCCAGTCGCGCGCCGCGCGGCCGATGCCGCCGTACACGACGAGATCGTTCGGGCGCTCGGCGACTTCCGGGTCGAGGTTGTTCTGCAGCATCCGGAAGGGGGCCTCGGTCAGCCAGCTCTTGCAGTGCAGCGTGCTGCCGCGCGGCGCGCGGACGACGCGGCTGGCATCGTGGCGCGGGTCGGCCTTGCCCGCGGAAGGTTTGTCGGGTGCGTTCATGGCGATGTTCCTTTCGATGGATGGTCTGGAAGCGCGGGCTCAGCCGCGGCTGGGCAGGATGGCCTGCACGGGCGCGGGCCAGTCGCTGCGGCGCGCCCACTGGCGCATGGCTTCGATGAACGGGGCCAGCAGGCAGTCTTGCTCGATGAACGCCACGCGCTCGCGGATGCGGGCGAATTCGGCTTCCAGCAGGGGCGAGCTTTTCAGCCCGCGCTTCAGTTCGATGCCCTGCGCCGCGGCCATCGCCTCGATGCCGACCACCACCGCGGTGTTGTCGACCATGTCGCCCAGGCGCCGGCCGGCGAAGGTCGCCATCGACACGTGGTCTTCCTGGTTGGCCGAAGTCGGCAGGCTGTCGACGCTGGCCGGATGCGCGAGCGACTTGTTTTCCGAAGCCAGCGCCGCGGCCGTGACCTGGGCGATCATGAAGCCGGAATTGACGCCGCCGTCGCGCACCAGGAACGGCGGCAGGCCCGACAACCCGCTATCGAGCAGCAAGGCCATGCGGCGTTCGGAGATGGCGCCGATCTCGGCGACGGCCAGGGCGATGATGTCGGCCGCGAAGGCGACCGGCTCGGCATGGAAGTTGCCGCCCGAGATTACGTCGCCATTGTCGAAGACCAGCGGGTTGTCCGATGCCGCGTTGGCCTCGATGTGCAGCACCCGGGCGGCATGCGCCAGGTTGTCCAGGCAGGCGCCCATCACCTGGGGCACGCAGCGGATCGAGTACGGGTCCTGCACCCGGCCGCAGTCGGCATGCGAGGGAACGATCTCGCTGCCGTCGAGCACGGCGCGCAGCGCGCCGGCCACCGCGACCTGCCCCGGCTGCCCGCGCGCGGCGTGGATGCGCGCGTCGAAGGGCTTGACCGAGCCCTGGATGGCCTCGAGCGACAGCGAGCCCGCCATCAGCGCCGCGGCGAACACGTCTTCCGCGCCGAACAGGCCGGCCAGCGCCAGCGCGGTCGAGGCTTGCGTGCCGTTGAGCAGCGCCAGCCCTTCCTTGGGCCCCAGCACGAAGGGTTCCAGGCCGATGCGGCGCAGCGCCTCGGCGCCGCTGACGACCTGCCCGTCGGGCGCCGTGGCCTCGCCCTCGCCTATCAGCACGCAAGCCAGGTGCGCCAGCGGCGCCAGGTCGCCGGAGGCGCCGACCGACCCTTTCGACGGGATGCGCGGCAGCAGGCCGGCGTTGGCCAGCGCCAGTAGCGCATCGACCAGCTCGGGGCGCACGCCCGAATGCCCGCGCGCCAGGCTCACGGCCTTGGTGGCCAGCACCAGCCGCACCACGCCGTCGGCCAGCGGCTCGCCCGTGCCCGCGCTGTGCGACAGCACCAGGTTACGTTGCAGTTCGGCCAGGCGCTCGGGCGGAATGATGGTCTGCGCCAGCTTGCCGAACCCCGTATTGATGCCATAGACCACCGCGCCGGCATCGACAATGCGGCGCACCGTGGCCTGCGAGGCAAGCAGCCGCGCCCGCGCGGCGGGGTCCAGCGAAAGCTGCACGCCGCCGGCATGGATGCGGCGCAACAGGGCAAGGCTGACCTGCCCGGGCACCAGCACACAAGCCTCGGCGCCTGACGCCGGGGCGTCGATTGTGTTGTTCATTATATGTATGATCCTGTATGTACAAGTATGACCTTGCCTATTGTGCCTGGAAACCTGCGCGGTGAACAGGTCCGGTTTGGGAAGTCGCTTCCCCATCTAGGGACATGCCTCGCACACCAGCCTCGCCGTGCCGGGCCAGGGGCCGACCGACTTCGCCCGGCCCCTGGCCCGGCACGGCGAGGCGACTCAAGAACCCAAACTCCTCCGCCCCATCAATCCGCCCCATATCCTTGACTACAATGCGCCCATCAACCTCGTTGTATCGGACACCAGCCATGCTTTGGGTCAAGGCCTTTCATATCGTCTTCATCGCGTCCTGGTTCGCCGGGCTGTTCTACCTGCCCCGCCTGTACGTGAACCTGGCCCAGCAATCCGACCCCGCCGTGCAGTCCTGTCTGATCGGCATGGCGCGCCGCCTGTACCGCTTCACGACCCTGCTGGCCGTCATCGCCGTCGCGCTGGGATTGTGGCTGTACATCGGCTACGGCATCGGCATGGGCCCCGGCAACGGCTGGATGCACGCCAAGCTGTTCTTCGTGCTGCTCATCATCGGCTACCATCATGCCTGTGGCGTAATGCTGCGCAAGTTCGAACAGGGCCGCAACACGCGCACGCACAAGTTCTACCGCTGGTTCAACGAAGTTCCTGTCTTGCTGCTCGTGGCGGTGGTGCTGCTGGTGGTGCTCAAGCCTTTCTGACCACACTCACTGCCCGGCCTCTCGGCCCGGATTCGTATGCCTTCTGATGAACAAGACCGCCGCAAGACGCTGACGGTCAAGAAAACGGCGCGCGACGCCCACGCCGCTGGCGATGCCAAACGCAAGCGCAGCGGCGCGCGGGCGCGCTCGGCCGCGCAGCTCGAGCGCACCAAAGAACAGGCCAGCCGCCGGCACGAAACTGCCGCGCCGCACGCCCCCCGCGCACAAGACTTTGACGCCCCCGCGCCGGCGCAGGGCTTCGATGCCCCGCCTGCCGGCTTCGACGCGCCCGAACAATTCGACGCCCCTCCGCCCGGGCCGTCCCGCCGCCGCCAACCGCGCGCGCCGCGCGAAGCGGAAGTCTTCGCCGTATTCGCCCCCTGTCCCCAGGGCCTGGAAGCCGCGCTGACCGCCGAAATGCAGGCCCTGGGCTTTGCCGACGCGCAGGCCGGCCGGGCCGGCTGCCATTTCAGCGCCGATTGGCCCGGCATCCAGCGCGCCAACCTGTATTCGCGCCTGGCGACCCGCGTCCTGGTGCAAGTGGCGCACGACGAGATCTCGCACGAAGACGACATTCTCGACCTGGCGCGCAGCGTGCCCTGGGAACGCTGGTTCGGCGCCGAACAGACGCTGCGGGTCGACACGTCGGCCATCAAGAGCCCGGTGCAAAGCCTGCAATACTGCAACCTGCGCGCCAAGGACGGCATCTGCGACCGCCTGCGCGACCTAGAAGGCGAACGGCCCAGCATCGACACGGTGCGGCCCGACGCGCGCGTGCACCTGTTCCTGACCGGGCACACGGCCACCCTGTACCTGGACACCTCGGGCGAATCCCTGTTCAAGCGCGGCTGGCGCCTGGACAAGGGCGAGGCCCCGCTGCGCGAGAACCTGGCCGCCGGCATGCTGGCCCTGGCCGGATGGGACCCCGCCGCGCCGCTGCTGGACCCGTTCTGCGGCAGCGGCACCATCCTGATCGAGGCGGCCTGGATCGCCCTGGGCGTGCCGGCCGGCATCTCGCGTCCCTTCGGCTTCGAGCGCCTGCGCGGCCACGACGTGCGCCGCTGGCGCGACCTGAAAGACGACGCCCGCGCGCGCATCCTGCCCGGCCTGGACGCGCCGCTGGTGGGCTACGACCTCGACCCCCAGGCCATCGAATATGCGCGCAACAACGCCGAACGCGCCTGGCTCACCGCCGACACCATCCGCTTCGAAGTGGGCGACGCGCGCCAGGCGCCGCCGCCCGCCGAGCAGGGCTGGATCGTCACCAACCCGCCCTACGGCGAACGCCTGCCCACCGACGACACCGACCTGTGGCGCGCGTGGTCGGCCCACCTGAAGCGCGAATTCGCCGGCTGGCAGCTGCACATCATCTCGAGCGACCGCGACCTGCCCCAGCGCCTGCGGCTCAAGCCGCTGCGCCGCACGCCCCTGCACAACGGCGCGCTGGACTGCCGGCTGTTCGGCTTCGAGCTGGTGGCGGCCGGCTACCGCGACTAGCGCCGCCCGGGCTTTGGCTGTTGTAAAAACACCGCAACATTGCACCGATATTGTGGCTGCCAGGCCACAACGCGCCGAATTGGCGCATTATCGGCACCAGGAACAGGCACGTTGCACCAGGCACTTGCATAAATTCAGGGTTAACCCTAAAATTCGGGTTAACCCGTAGCGGCAAGCCCGCAGCAGTACGAAATAACGCAAGTCCTGGAACCATCGTGATCAACGTCAACCACACTATCCGCCTGACCGACGAACTCGAGCGTCAGCTGATGTTGCAAGCCATCGAAGAACAATTCCGCCCCCGTCCCATGCGCGCCCTGGCCTCGGGCCTGCGCAAGCTGGGCAAGGGCATCAAGTCCCTGGTGGCCCGCGAAGCCGCCGCCAAGGCCGCGCACTCGGCCGCCTAAGCGTGCCAGTGCCTGCGTAACGAACCGTTTTCCCCTTGGGGGCTGCTACAGCCCCTTTTAAGACCCGCCCGCAACGGCGGGTTTTTTTTGCCTGCGGGACGCCCACGCGGATGCGGGATAATACGCCCCCATGACCGACGCCCTCACCTCCCTGACCCCCAGCCGGCTGCGCCGTTTTGCCTGCATGATGTACGAAGCCGTGCTGCTGTTTGGCGTCGTGTTCCTGGCCGGCTACCTGTTCGACACCCTGACCCAGAGCAAGCATGCCCTGATGCTGCGGCACGCGCGCCAGGCATGGCTGTTCCTGGCCATCGGCGCCTACTTCGTGCTGTGCTGGCGCCGCAAGGGCCAGACCCTGCCCATGAAGACCTGGAACATCCGGCTGGTCGACCGCAACGGCCAGCCTCCGTCGGTGCCCCGGCTGATGGCGCGCTACGTGCTGGCCTGGCCGCCGGTCCTGCTGGCCGCCGGCATCGTGGCCGCCGCGTCGGCCGCCACCGGCTGGAAATCGGTGGACATGTTCATCGTGGCCGCGCCGTTCGCCATCTTCGTGTGGTCGTGGTTCGACCCGGACGGCCAGTTCCTGCACGACCGCCTGCTGGGCACCCGCCTGCGCAACGCGCCGCCCCGCAAGCGCTAGGGCGGCCCGCCCCCGCCCCGGTCCGCGGCGGGGACGCAACGGTCACAACAGCGTCATCCCGCGTTCACACTCGCGTCACAGGGCAATGGTTACATCCTGGGGCATGCAGACAGCCCCGAGGATGCCTACGTGACCGAAATCCGCCCCACCCATTGGCGCACACTCTGGATTTCCGACCTGCACCTGGGCACGGCCGGGTGCAAGGCGGATTTCCTGCTGGATTTCCTGGAACAGAACGAATCCGACACCCTGTACCTGGTCGGCGACATCATCGACGGCTGGCAGCTGCGCAAGCACTGGCACTGGCCGCGCGCCCACAACGACGTGGTGCAGCGCATCCTGCGCAAGGCCCGCAACGGCACCCGCGTGGTGTTCGTGCCGGGCAACCACGACGAATTCGCGCGCGAATTCATCGGCTACGCCTTCGGCGACATCGAGATCCTGGACGAAGACGTGCACGTCACCGCGCGCAGCCTGCGCCTGCTGGTGCTGCACGGCGACCAGTTCGACGGCGTGATCCAGCACAGCAAGTGGCTGGCCCGCCTGGGCGACACCCTGTACCAGTCGGCCCTGTGGCTGAACCACCACTTCAACCGCCTGCGGCACCGCCTGGGCCTGCACTACTGGTCGCTGTCGCAATACCTGAAGCACAAGGTCAAGAACGCCGTGGCGTTCATCACCGACTTCGAGGAAGCCCTGGCCGGCGAGGCGCGCCGGCGCGGCCTGGACGGCGTGATCTGCGGCCACATCCACAAGCCGGAACTGCGCGACGTGGGCGGCATCCTGTACTGCAACGACGGCGACTGGGTCGAGAGCCTCACGGCGCTGGCCGAGCATGCCGACGGCCGCCTGGAGATCGTCGACTGGGCGCAGCGCATGCGCGCCGGGCTGCCGCAGCAGGCGGCG
>Ga0182741_1002718_pt1 | contig 20012 bp, 16 predicted proteins | sample eDN5th37CBELigOP_FD_128874 | JGI IMG/M metagenome (GOLD analysis project Ga0182741, IMG submission 128874) | Enriched Organic Plus compost microbial communities from Emeryville, California, USA - eDNA 5th pass 37_C BE-Lig OP (version 2) (version 2) ... | reverse complement strand
GCCCGAGATCGTCGGCTTCGGCGCACTGCCGGAGCGGTGGCTACGTGCGGGCGACACCGTGGACGTGGAGATCGACGGTGTTGGGGCGATCTCCAACCCGGTGGGAGAGGAACCGGCGTGACGCTGCTACTCGGAATCGACATCGGCGGGTCGTTCACCGACATCGTCGCGTCGGACGTGGAAACCGGAGAGGTGCGGTATGCGAAGACCCCGACCTATCCCGGAAACCTCGTACGCAGCTTGCGTGAAGCACTCGAAGCGGTGCAAGCACCGGGCAACGAGATTGGCGTCCTACGTCACGGCACCACAGTGGTCATCAACGCGATTCTGACTCGACGGGGTGCCAAGACGGCCCTGATCACCACCGAAGGTTTCCGCGACGTACTCGAGATCGGGCGCACGAACTGGCCCGAGCCCTACAACCTGCTCTACAACCGCATGCCGGCATTCGTGCCGCGTGAATTCCGCTACGAGATCCGCGAGCGCATGGGCGCCGACGGCAAGGTCGTCACCGAACTCGACCGCGCCCAGCTCGACGAACTCGTCGAGCGCATTCGCACCGATGGCATCGAATCGGTTGCGGTGTGCTTGCTGCACTCGTACCAGAACGACGAGCACGAGCGGCTCATTGGCGAGCACCTCGCGGCCGCGCTGCCCGACGTGTACGTGTCGCTTTCGAGCGAGCTCTCGAAGGAGTTCCGCGAGTACGAGCGGACGTCGACGGTGGTCACGAACGCGTTCGTGGGCACAGTCATCGACGAGTACATCACGGATCTCGAAGCCCACCTCGGATCGCAAGACTTCGTCGGCACCCTGTATCTCATGGAGTCGAATGGCGGTGTGATGACCGCCGAAGAAGCTCGTCGCCGTCCGGTCTCGCTCGTGGAGTCCGGCCCCGCGGCGGGGGCCATGGCGACAGCCGAAATCTCCAAGCTCTTGGGGATCGAGAAGTCGGTCGCGTTCGACATGGGTGGCACCACGGCAAAGGCCTGCCTGGTCGAACAGGGTGAGCCGATGTTCACCGCGCAGTACTTCGTTCCCGACTACGAACACGGGTATCCGGTGCGCGTTGCCGCGCTGGACATCATCGAAGTGGGGACGGGAGGCGGAAGCATCGCCAGCGTCGACGATGTAGGAATGCTTTCCGTCGGACCGCAGAGCGCGGGGGCAGTGCCCGGTCCGGCGTGTTACGGCACGGGCGGAACGATGCCCACGGTGACCGACGCCAACCTCGTGCTCGGTCGTCTCAATCCCAACCGGTTCCTCGACGGTGGGATGGTTCTCGACGTCGAGAAGTCGACGGCGGCCATCCAGACCCTCGTCGACAAGCTTGGCGGTGACGTCGCCACGATGGCCCACGGAATCACCCGCATCGCCAACGTGGAGATGGCGGGCGCCATCGCACGCGTGAGCCTCGAACGAGGACGCGACCCGCGCGAGTTCACGTTGTTCGCGTACGGAGGGGCGGGTGCGTTGCACGCCGCGGACCTTGCCCGCGAGCTCGCGATTCCGCGCGTGATCATCCCGGTGATGCCCGGCATCTTCTCAGCGCTGGGGATGCTCCTGGCCGAACTTCGTCAGGACTTCACCAAGAACTTCATGCGCGGACTCGAAACGATCACGGTCGAAGAGCTCCGTGCGGAGTACGGGACGATGGAGGCCGATATCGCGGCGTGGGAGTCGCACGTGGCCGACGAGGCCATGGCCACACGAATCCTGCGCTTCGCCGACGTACGGTACCGCGGCCAGGAGTTCACGATTCTCGTCCCAGTGCTCGGGATCGACGAGGCCGACGCCGTGCAAGGTATTCGCGATCGGTTCGAAACCGAGTACGAGCTGCGCTACGGCCACGCCTTCTCGGAACTTGCAGTGGAGATCGTCAACCTTCGTGCCGTCGCGTTCGTGGCCTTGGCCAAGCCGGAATTGCAGGCGCTGCGCGCATCGGAACGGACCGACCTCGACTCCGAGGCGAGTGTGCGGCCCGTCTACTTCGATGGCGTCGGGTTCGTGGAGACGCAGATCATCAGTCGTTCCTCGCTGCTTCCGGGAGCCGAAGTCCAAGGTCCCGCAGTGGTCGAGGAGTACGGCGCGACCACCGTCGTTGGGCCCCAGGACTCTGTGACGGTCGACGAACTGGGTCAGCTGGTGCTGAGTATCGGAATGCCCGGCCGAAGCGAAGGAAGCAACGCATGAGCAGCACCGACATCGATGTGGATCCGGTGACCCTCGAGGTCATCCGCAGTTCGCTCAAACACAACATGGACGAGATCGAGCTCACGCTGTGTCGCACTGCGTACAGCAGCACGATCTACGAAGTGCGCGACATGTGCGCCGGATGGATGGACGCCGACTGCAACCTCATCGCGCAGGGCCGGTATGGACTTCCCATCTTCATGGCCGACCTCGCCACCAGCGTGCGCCCGGCGCTTGCGATGTACGGCAAGGACGGTTGGGCCCCGGGCGACGTCGTGGTGACCAACCACGCCGCAACCACAGGCCAACACCTCAACAACGTGGTGGTGTACAGCCCGATCTTCTACAAGGACGAGCTCGTCGGGTTCACCGCGACGCGCGCCCACTGGAACGACGTGGGCGGAAAGGCCGTGGGCTCGTACGCCACCGACAGCACCGAGATCTTTCAAGAGGGCATCCAGTGGAACACCCTCAAGATCATGAAAGGTGGCGTCCAAGACGACGAGGTGTACCGGATGATCGCCGAGAACGTTCGCTTCCCCGATCAGGTGATCGGAGACATGCGAGCGCAGATTGCAGCGTGTCACCTCGGGGAACGGCGCTTCGTCGAGCTGATCGAGAAGTACGGCCTCGACACCGTGCGCTCGGCGACGCACAAGATCTGGGACCAGTCCGAAGCGCGGGCGCGTCAGGCCGTGGCGGAGATTCCCGACGGTACCTACCGATCGAGCGCGTTCCTCGACAACGACGGTGTGAACCTCGACGAGACACTCAACATCGAGTGCGCGGTGACGGTGTCGGGGAGCGAGATGACCGTCGACCTCACCGGAACGCACCCACAGACCGGTGGTCCGATGAACTGCGGGATTGCAGGTGCGCTCGCCGCCGCGCGCGTGGCCTTCAAGTGCATCACGGCACCGGGCGCGGCGCCCGATGAGGGGTCGTTCCGACCGCTGCACCTCGTCGTGCCCGACGGAACGTTCGTGAGCGCAGTGCCGCCCGCGCCGCTGGCTCAATGGGTGATTCCGCTGCCGACGATGATCGAGCTGATCCTCACCGCACTGGCGCCGGCGATTCCGGATCGGATTCCGGCGGCCCACATGGGCGACATGGCGTCGTGCTTTGTGTACCAGCAGTCGACGCCGGAGAAGGAAGGCTTCTTGCACGCCGACCCGTTCCCCGGCGGTTGGGGTGCGCGCCCGGACGGCGATGGACCGGTGCCGTTGAAGAGCTACTGCCACGGCGACACGCTCAAGATCAGCGCGGAGCTCGAAGAACTCAAGTACCCGTTCCGCATTGCTCGCTTCGAGCTCCGTCAGGATTCGGGCGGGCCGGGGCGGTTCCGCGGCGGTCCCGGCGTCGACCGTGAGTTCGAGATGCTCGAAGACGTCATGGTGACCACGAGTCTGGAGCGTTCGAAGTGCCCGCCGTGGGGGCTCATGGGCGGCGAGAGCGGTGAGCCCTGCGTCGCGGTGCTCGTGCGCCCGGATGGGACGACCGAGTACTTCAACAAGGCGACCATGAAGGCAATCCCCGCAGGGAGTCGTCTCACGGTACGCACCGCGGGTGGTGGCGGATACGGGCCGCCAACGGAGCGCGATGTCGAGCGCGTGCTCACCGATGTCAAGCGGGGCTACATCTCGCGCGAGGCCGCGGAGTCCCGATACGGAGTCGTTCTGGAAGAGCGTGATGGCGTCCTCGTGGTCGACGCCGAGGCCACGGCGGCGCGACGCAATGCGTCGTGAGCGGCTTGCTTCCCTACTGATCACTCGAGGAGACCGAGAATGAAACTGGCTTCGTTCGCTACGGGTGGCCCGGCGCGCCCGGGACTGGTCGTTGGAGATCGGGTGGTCGACATCCGTGCGGGTGCCGAGGCACTCGGTGTCTCCCTGCCGACCTACGACGACGTGCTCGCCATCATCGATGCTGGCCCGGACGCGTGGGAAGCGCTCGAGGGCTTCGCCGATCGTCTGACGTCGGAGCGCTTCGCCGACGGATCCGGAACGTGGTGGTGGCCGGCGTCAGAAGTTCGCTTCGGCGTTCCGTACGTGCCGCGCAAGGACATGATTGCGGTGGGTGCGAACTACTGGGACCACCTGGTGGTGGGCTACAGCCGGATCGGCAAAGAGCCCGTGGCTCCGCCGTATCCCGAACTCTTCACCAAGCGGCTCACGTCGCTGATCGGTGATGGCGATGAGATCGTGCTCGACAAGCGGTCCACCCGCTGCCTCGACTCCGAGGTTGAGCTGGCGGTGGTGCTCGGACGGGCGGGTCGCGACATCCCGGCGGAGAAAGCCTCGAGCTACATCTTCGGATACAGCGTCTCGAACGACATCTCGGGACGAGAGTTCAACATTCAGCACACGCCGCAGTGGACGCGCGGCAAGAGCCTCGACACGTTCTGCCCGTTCGGGCCGGTGATCGTGACCCCGCGTGAACTCGACGACGTCTACAACGAGCGTCTGCGCGTCCGCGTCAACGGCGTGCAGACCCAGGACTGTCCGGTGGGCGACATGCTGTTCAACGTCGACACGTTGATCGCGTCGCTCAGCGAGGGGCTGACCATCGAGCCCGGTGACGTGATCATGTGCGGTAGTGGACCGGGCGTGGGATTCGAACAGATGCCACAGCGTTGGTTGTTGCACGACGACGTGCTCGAAACCGAGATCACCAACATCGGTGTGATCCGCAACGTCATCAAGCAAGCGGGAGTGTGACCGTGCGTGTGTGTTCATTTCGTCGTGACAACGACGTACGCGTTGGAGTGATCGTCGAGGACCACGTGGTCGATGCGGTCGAGGCGGCCCGCGCGGTTGGTGCGCGCGCCGATCTCCTGGCTGACCTGCGCTCCGCCATCGAAGCGGGCGCGGAAGGCGAGGCGGCGCTGCGGGCGGCCGTGGGCGGCGCGCAGCTCGTCGGACCCGAGCACAAGGTGGCACTCGCGGACGCCGATCTGGTCGCGCCGTACCGACCGCTCCAGAACTTCTTCGTGGCCGACGGCAACGCGCGGCTCGCCGGCGGTAAGCCCAAGGAGACGATTCCGGCATTCGCGTACTACGGCCGCGCCGCGAGTTCGGTTTCCGATCCGGGCGCAGCGATCACGTGGCCCGAGTACCTCTCCGATGAGGTGGTGGTGGAGCCTCAGCTCGCGATCGTGATTGGTCGTCCGTTGCAGTACGCGTCGGAAGATGAGGCGCTCGCGGCGATCTTTGGGTACGCGGTGCTCAATGCGGCCAACGCGTGGAATCTGCGGGCCAAGCACGCGCAGCTGATGAAGTCGGGATCGCTCGACTCGTTCAGCCCGTGGGGACCGTGGATCACGACGGCGGACGCGGTTGCGGACCCCGACAGTCTCCGCGTGGAGCTGGAGATCAACGGCGAAGTTGTCTCGACCGGTTCCACCGGCGATGCCGCGGCCGATGTGGCGAGCCTGCTCCGGGAGATCACGACCGGGATCACGCTGCGGGCCGGCGATGTGGTGATCCTGGGGTCAACGCAACTGGTGGGTCCCGACGGTCCGGTGGGCGGATACCGCGTGTCGGGCGACTCGGTGGTCGGACGGATCGAGGGTGTCGGCGAGCTGAGTAACTCCATCGGAGACCGTTACTGAGATGGGTATCCCCAGTTCGCCCACCCGATTCGAACGACCGCCGAAGGCCGCGTTCTTGGTGGCTCGCCAGATCGTGGAAGACATCGAGACGCTCGGCCTCGTGCCGGGAGATGGAATCGGTGCCGAGCGTGAACTCATGGATCGTCATGAGGTCAGCCGCGCGACGTTGCGTGAGGCGATTCGTATTCTCGAGGTTCACGGTGTGGTTCGAACACGTGCGGGCGTGACCAACGGACCCACGATTCTGGCTCCAGACGCGCGTGCGGTCATCGGGTCGTTGTCCCTCTTGCTGCAGCGGTCGGCGTCGAATCTCTCCGATCTCGTGGAAGCTCGCACGGCGATGGCCGCCATCGTCTATCCAAACGCGATTCCTCGATTCGGTGAGCATGATTGGACCGTGCTCGCCGAACGCATTGATGCGGCAGCGGCCGCCGCCGATCCGGTGACGTACGCAGTTCGGCGCTCGGAGTTCGTAGAGCACGTTGCCGCGCGCGCGGAGAACGGGATCTCATCGCATCTCTTTCTCGCCATCGACATCATCGGACGGACGTCGCTGCGTGGGCTCGACTTCGAGATCCGGGATCTCACCCTTTCGATCCATCGCGACCTGATCGCTCGACGCCCAACCGATGCCGCCGAGGTCGCGGAGACGATTCGCGGGGCGGGCCACGTGCTCTTGGACCGGCTCACGCAGACGCGTCCGGAGACGATGGCCCGGCTCGTGACGTGGCAGCTGGCGGGATAGCCCGTCCGATTGGGGATTGCGGTGGCGGCCTGGTGATGTTTCGGCTGACACCTCTGGTGTGAGCGCCGCGACCTTCCCAGCGACTGGCCCCATCAGTGTCGAGAACGAGGAGCGGCAGGCATCGGTTTGGCGCGGAATCCGACGCGCCCGTACGACGCTGCAGCGCCGGTACGACACCACCGCCGACGTCATCTGGATCGCCGGACGACACGCGCTCTCGCTCAGTGGTACGGGCCCGTTCCCCGATGGCCCCGTGTCGATCCACCTTCGCCACCCCCAGTGGATCGAGCCGGCCCTGTTCGTCTACTGGTTCGACGGTCTCGACGTGGACGTCGCGTGGGCTGACCGGACGGTGCCGGCCCCGCGCACGCCGGAAACTCGCCGGGGCGATGAACGCCGGTTCGCCCGGCGGCTCTTGCACGCACTCTCGATCGCGTCCGACGACCGTAACGCCGACGTGATCGACGCTGTACCGATCCTCACCCCGGCGCAGGTCGTGCTGGCCGAGCTCTGGCGAACCTCGTTGTTGGCCGATGCGCCGATGGAACCGCGGGCCGTACGCGCGCGGCTCGCCGCGTCAGGCCACACGCTCATGGCCGCGATGCACGAGGCGTCCACCGCGCCGCGATTGCGCCAGGCGGTGTCCGATCAGGGGCTGCGCCGGGTGGCGACGCGTCGCGAAGACGACGACGCCCGTGTGCTCCTCGCGCGGGTCGTGGAGCGATCCGTCGCGCAAGTGCGTTCGGCGTTGGCCCACGGCGGTGTGGTTCCTGGCCCGGGGGGCGACGTGCTCGACGAGATCGTGGATGCCTTCAACGGCTCGTACGTCGTGGGCTGAGCCGCATCCGGGTGCGAACACGAACGTCCTAGGCTGTCCGAATGGCCGGATTTGAGGAGTTCGACGACAAGACCGCGATGGACGCCGTGTGGCGGGAGTACGTGGAGTCGTTCCTCTCGGCCGCGGCCGTGGGGTTCGACGTCGTTCCGCTGCTCAACGGGGTCGCACTCACCGACGCCCGCGACCCGTTCCGCGACGCTCCCAATGAGCTACGACGCGAGCTTGCCGCCAGCCGTGAGGCTGCGGCCGAAACCTTCCACCGGCAGCTCGGAGCGAAGCTCGCGAGCGTGGACGATCCCGACCTCGGACCAGGCGAGCAGCGTCCGGCTCGTTGCCTGCCGGACTACATCGATGCATACCGACCGGCGTTCCTGGCCGCCGGTGAGCAACAGCTCGCGGTCCTGCTCGAAGCCGTAGCGTGGGCTCCCGCCGACGAGCAGCTGCCCGCAGTGACCCGATTCGCTCGAGTGTCTGGGCACCACACGACGGACGTCGCGGCGCGCGCGCTGCTCCTGCGCGCCGCAGCCGAGCTCGGTTCCAGTCGGTCTGGCGATGCGCGTGCGTTCGCGCGGGCGCTCGAATGCGTACGCGAGTTGGATCACCGCCCAGCAGCGATCGAGCCGACGCTGGTTGCCGCGGTCGACCAGAGCCGGGCGTACCTCGAGTCCCGCCTGTCGGTCCCCAGAGTTGCGCGACGATCGCACCGGGCGGCGCGGGTCGCGGTGGGCAGCGCGCCGAGCGCGGCCACGATCGATCTACGAGCCGATGCCGCGTTCGCGATGTTCGAGTGCGCCTTCGCCTTGGACGTTGGCGACACGGATGCGGCGGTCTCCCACGCGACCCTCGGGTGGAAGCGCATGCCCACCGACGTTCGCCGACTGGCGCAGCAACTCCACTTCGATGCGTTGCTCGACCGCCTCGGCTTCACCGAGCACGCCGAGGCCATTCGCGCGACCTCGGCGGTGCCCCAACTCACCCACACGGCACCGGCGCGCGCCGGTGCGCTCGCCGGCTCGCGGTTCGTAGGGCGGCACGCGGTCGAGCATCGAATACCGGAGCTTCTCCCGCCGCCGGGTCTGGGGCACTGAGGCGAACGCCTCAGATCGCGCGGAGCTCACCGACTGGTGGCGACGGCGGGACCGGAGGCTCTTGATCCTCGATCACCACACGGTCCCGTCCGCCCGCCTTCGCGGTGAGGAGCGCCGCATCGGCCCGAGCCACCACATCGTCGAAGGCACTCAAACGATCGCCGGACGCGATACCGAAGCTGATGGTGACCTCGGGTGCGGCCGCGGCGGCGAGGTACTCGCGGAAGCGAATGCGAACGCGTTCGACGACGACCTTCGCCAGCGCCGCATCGCAGTTCGGAAGCACGATCAAGAACTCTTCGCCGCCGTAGCGCGCCACGATGTCGGACGGCCGGACGCTGTCGCGCAGCGCCCGTGCGATCACGCGCAGGGCCCGATCTCCCGCCGCGTGACCGTGCACGTCGTTGAGGTGCTTGAACAGGTCGAGGTCGCCGTAGGCGACGACGTACTGATCACCGTCGTGGATGAGGCGGGTCACTTCCGATTCGAGACTGCGGCGGTTGAGGAGACCCGTCAGCGCGTCGGTACGGGCTTGGGTCTCGGCCTGACTGAATGCTCGCAACATGCCGACGCGTTCGGCAGTCTTGCGAGTGATGAGGTCCACCAGCGCCGTTTGATCGTGCGTGGGGAGTGCGTCGGCCGGGCCGGTCACATGAACGACCCCCAACGTGCCGCCGGCGATCCGGACCGGATTGCAGATCGCGGAGCAGGCGCCATCGGGTCGATTGCGGAGGTGCCGACACGCGTCGATCGAATCCGACGAAGAGAACACGATCGGTTGACCGCGGCGGGCGGCCGGGCAGTCATCAGGCGCGGAAACGTGACATCCCAGTGCGGTGTCGCTCGCGGTTGCCGCCACTCGCCGGAAGTGCGCACGGCTCGAGTCGGCCAGAAGCACCTCGGCGAAATGACCATCGGTGGTGGTGGCGAGAGCCTCGCCGACCACGGGGTAGACCTCGTCTTCGTTGTCGGCGAGGTCGAGCGCACGTTGAAGGCGGTTCTCGAAATCGTTGCGCTCGGTTTCCGCCTCTCGTCGCCGGGCGACGACTTCGAGCGCGCGGTACTCACGACGTGCGAAGAACCACATCACCATGCCGATCACGAACGCGAGCAGGAAGCAGAACGCGCCGAGACCGAAGCCGAGCGTGCGGGTTCGTGCACTCGCAGCGGCGACCTCGTCGAGCGTGGACGCGACCAGTACCTCGTAGTCGTGCTCGTACTTGCTCAAGGCGTCGTCGGCCTCGGAGAACGCGGCAATCGCGTTGCTGAACGCGACGGTGAACTCGGCCTGCGCCGCAGGGTCGGCATTCTGAAGCGAACCTTGGACGATGAGGAAACCGGCGGCAGTCGCAGTATCGGTCGCATGTTCGAATGCTTGATTGACCTGCGCTCGGATCGCCTTCTCGCCAGGGAGGACGACCGGACGCGCATCGAGTTCTCGAATCGCCTCCTTCACCGCATCTGCGGTACCGGCCACTTCGGTGAAGAGCTTGGCCCGGGCGTCCGGCTCGGCGAACGCGGCCTCCGCGTAGAGGCCCTGACCGGTACTGATTCCTGAGCGGATCGATCCGACGAGGTCGGCATTCGGCACGATCGTCTCGTGGAGTTCGGTGATCGAGGCGGCAGGGTCCCGCTCGGAGATCGCGGCGGTGACGTACGGAATCGTGCCCGCGACAAGGAACACGAGCGCCACCACACCGATGCGGGTGTACGGCTTCATGCCCTTGGACAACAGCGCGCCTTTCGATTCGTCCCGTTTTCGATCGGCAGGCAGCCCGGCGAGGTGAACACATTCGGTCCCCAACCGGCCAGGAGGGGCGTACACCTGGGAGCGAGGAGAACGGTATTCTCCCGGACGAGACGGGTCCGAGGCGGTCACGGGACGAGCGAGACGCCGCCACTAGGGTGCGGCCCAGCCCGAAGCCTTCGGGGGTCCGTGGGCCGAAACCAATGGGACGCGTCGTACTTGAGGGTGTGAGCAAGCGCTTCGGCGACACCGTTGCCGTCGACGCCCTCGATCTCGTGGTCCAGGACGAGGAGTTCCTCGTCCTCCTTGGTCCGTCCGGGTGCGGCAAGTCCACGGCGCTGCGGATGATCGCCGGCCTCGAAGACCCGTCGGATGGCACCGTCTCCATCGCCGACCGAGTGGTCAACGACGTCGAGCCGCGTGACCGCGACGTCGCCATGGTCTTCCAGAGCTACGCGCTCTATCCGCACATGACCGTGGCGGGAAACATCGAGTTCCCGCTGCGGTCCCGACGCGTGCCGGGCACCGAGCGCCGTGCGATGGTCGAGGAAGCGGCCCGCATCCTGGGGTTGACCGATCTTCTCGACCGCAAGCCCGCCCAGCTCTCCGGCGGGCAGCGCCAACGTGTCGCCCTGGCGCGGGCCATTGTCCGCCGACCCGCGGTGTTCCTGATGGACGAACCGCTGTCGAACCTCGATGCCAAGTTGCGGGTGGCCACCCGCGCGGAGCTCGTCGAGCTCCACCAACGTCTGCGCGCCACCATCGTCTATGTGACCCACGACCAGGTCGAGGCAATGACGATGGCCGACCGGATCGCCATCCTCGACGCCGGGCGCCTCCAGCAGCTCGCGCCACCCCAGGAGGTCTACGACCGTCCGGCGAACGTGTTCGTCGCGCGGTTCATCGGAAACCCGCCGATGAACATCCTGCGCGGGCCGGTGGTGGCGATCGACGGCGCGCTCGTCGTCGACGTCGCCGGCGGACGTATCCCGATTCCTGACGCGCTCGGTGATGCAGTGCGCTCGAGGGGCGCCAGCGAGCTCATCATTGGTGTTCGTCCCGAACACGTGCAGTTCGGTGAAGGACATGTCTCGGCCACGGTTTCGGTGATCGAGTCACTCGGTCATGAACGCCACGTGATCTGCCGCCTCGACGACGGCCAGATGGTGATCGTGCGACTCGAGCACGATGAAGTGGTACCCGAGGTCGGCGCGCGGGTGGGTCTCACCGCCGACCAAACGCGGGTGCATGTGTTCGACGCCCAGACCGAGGAACGACTGGGCGACGGATGACCGCTCCGCTCGACGCTCCAGTGGGGCTTGCCGCGGGGTCACCGCCACGGCGGCGTCGGTCCCGGCGAGTGAGCGAAGCCGCGCTCGGGTACGCGTTCGTGCTGCCGGCACTCGTGATCTTCGGATCCTTCGTGTACTTCCCGTTCGCCAAGACGATCCGGCAGTCGTTCTACCGTTCGAACCCATTCGACCCGAGCCAGGAGACGTTCGCGGGAACCGACATCTACGAGCAGGTGCTCGATCCGGCCGGGATGGGGCGCGCGGTCGCGAGCTTTGGCCTCCCAGTCGGCGTGGTCGCAGGCCTGCTCCTGACCGTCGTCGCCATCGGGATCCTCCGGTTGACGGCCCGGGCGATCACCCGCTCGACATGGTTGCGCACCGGCGCCTGGTGCATCGGCGTCGCGATCGTCGTGGCATCGGTGTGCAAGTACTCGGGGATCGGCGTGGAGCCGACCACGACCACGAGATTCGCCAACAGCCTCGGCGTCACGCTCCAGTTCGTCCTGATGACCGTTCCCACCGGGTTGGTTCTGGGCATCGGCCTCGCGGTACTCGCGCACACACAATGCAAGGGCATTGGGATCTATCGCACCATCTTCTCGTCGACGGTGGTGAGCTCCGTCGCCGTCACCTCGGTGATCTTCTTCACGTTGCTGAACCCCATCATCGGACTCATTCCGTATTGGCTGGGGATCGAGGGCGAAGGCCCGATTCTCACCAACCCCACGTGGGCCCTCCCGGCGGTGGCGATCGCTTCGATCTGGCAGAGTCTCGGACTCTCGTTCATCGTGATGAGTGCCGGTCTTCAGTCGGTACCCGATGACCTGCTCGAGGCCGCGTCGGTTGATGGTGCGGGGTCGATTCGCCGGTTCTGGTCGGTGACGCTCCCGATGCTCTCGCCCACGGTGTTCTTCGCCGCGGTGGTGGGTTTGATCTTCGCCTTCCAGACCTTCGGTCAGATCGACATCCTCACTCAGGGCGGACCGAACTACCGCACCGATGTGATCGTCTATGCGATCAAGTCGACGGCGGTCACGCAGTCGCCGAACTACGGCGCGGCGGCGGTCATGGCTATCGCGTTGTTCGTGATCACGCTCGGGGTCACTGCAATGCAGTTGAAGTTCGTGGAGCGGCGGGTGAGTTATGACCGCTGAAACCGCGACGGACGCGACGATCGCGTATCCGCCGCGCCGTCGAGGTGGCGGCAGGGTCGTGCGCACCACGTTGCGCTACGCGCTCCTCACGTTCTGTTCGGCGGTCATTCTCTTTCCGCTCTACATCACGGTGGTGAATTCGCTGCTCCCGGTCTCGAAGATCGCGGGGCGGCCGCCCACGTTCGTTCCGGTGGAGCCGCAGTGGAGCAACTACGCCGACGCGTGGAACCAAGGTTCGCTCGGGCGGGCGATCACGGTGAGCGTGGTCATGAGCATGCTGATCGTCGCTGGACAAGTGCTGACGTCTCTGCTCGCTGGGTACGCGTTCGCGTTCTTGGCGTTTCCGCTCAAGCGCACGATCTTCGTGATCTTTCTCGCCACGATGATGATCCCGTTCGAGGTGATCTTCGTGTCGAACCGCCAGGTCATGAGCGATATCCCGGTTCTGGGCATAAATCTCTATGACACCTACGCCGCCCTCGCCCTGCCGTTCCTCGCAACGGGATTCGGCGCGTTCCTCTTGCGGCAGGCATTCCTGACCGTGCCCAGCGACCTGCGCGACGCGGCGCGCCTGGATGGATTTGGTCACCTGCGGTTTCTGTTTCGCATCGCGCTGCCGTTGGTACGGCCGACGCTGGCTGCCCTGGTGGTCTTCTCTTTCCTGAGTGCGTGGGCGCAGTACCTGTGGCCGCTCGTGATCACCGGCGAGGGCCACGAGACGGTGCAGCTCGCGCTCGCGAACCTGAAGAACCGCAACATCTCCACCGTCAACGTGACCTTTGCAGCTACGGTCATCGCCACGCTGCCGTTGGCGGCGCTCTTGATCGTGTTCCAGAAGCAGCTCGTCCGAGGCCTCACCGCTGGCGCGGTGAAGGGCTGACGACGAAGGAGTGTCATCCCCATGAATGCACGGTTGGCTCGTACGGTCGCACTCGGCGCCGCGCTCGCGCTGTCGATTGCCGCGTGTAGCGGAAATAGCGACGAGAGCTCTGGCGGGGGAGGGCGCGTGCCGAGCGAACTGCCGGAGTGTCCGCTGGCTGCGCTGGAGAGTGCGACGAAGCCGGTCGCGTTGAAGATGTGGCACTCGTTCCCAGAGGAGAATCTGAAGGCGCTCCAGGCGCTGGCCGATTCGTTCAACGCCTCGCAGTCCGACATCGTGGTGAGCCTCGAGCAGCAGGCCAAATACGACGACACGCTCACCAAGCTCACGTCGGGCCTCTCCACCGGTGATCTGCCGGGACTTGCGGTGCTCGAAGACACCGCCACCCAGACGATGATCGACTCGCGAGCGGTGCTGCCGGCCCAAAGCTGCGTGGATGCCACCGACTATCCGATCGACGACGTGATCGCCCGGGTGCGGGAGTACTACACGGTTGACGGCGTGCTCTGGCCGATGCCGTTCAACACATCGAACCCGATCATGTACTTCAACAAGGACATGTTCACCAAGGCCGGGCTCGACCCCGAGAAGCCGCCCACGACCTTCGCGGAGCTCAAGAGCGCGGCCGAGAAGCTGAAGGCGGTTGTGCCCACGCCGATCGCCCTGAAGCTCGACCCCTGGTATCTCGAACAGTGGCTCGCGGTCGACAACGAGCCGTACGTCAACAACGACAACGGTCGCAGCAAGCCGGCCACCGAAGTGGAGTTCAACAACGATTCGGGCATCGAGATCTTCTCGTTCCTCGACGAGCTTCACGACGCCGGTCTGCTCCAGACCTACCCACGCGACGGCTTCGACAACTTGCTGGCGATGGGCCAGCTGCAAGCGGCGATCAGCTTCGACACGTCGGCCGCGATCGGCACCGCGGTCACCGCAATCGAGGGTGGGCTGTTCCCCGACTTCCAGCTGAGCTACCTCGGAGCCACGCCGCTCCCGAAGCCCGACGCCGATTCCGACGGCGGCACCTTCATCGCAGGTGGGGCGCTCTACATCGTGTCGGGGAGCAACTCCAACCCCGTTCCGCCCGAGGTGCAGGCCGCGGCGTGGACCTTCGCCACGTACCTCAACGAACCGGTCAACCAAGCGCAGTTCGCGGGTCGGTCGGGCTACATCCCGATCACGGAAGCAGCGGCGAACGAACCGATCACGCAGCAGACGTGGTCCACGTACCCGTTCTACAAGGTCGCGTACGACCAAGTGACCACGGGACCGGAGTCGACGGCCACCGCGGGGCCGGTGATGGGCAACTTCGCCGAGCAGCGCAAAGTGATCATCGCCCAGATGCAATCGATGTTCTCGCAGGGCAAGGAGCCGGCGACGGCGGTTGCCGATGCTGCGACGGAATCCAACCAGATCCTGCGCGACTACAACGCGTCGTTCGGCCGCTGACCTTCAACCGCCGATCTGGATCATGTGACGGGACTCGGCGCACTCAATGTGCGTCGAGTCCCGGGTCGCGACCGGAACTCACTCGCCACAGGGCGAACCCGATGAGCGCGGCGAAGAATCCGCCGAGGACGACGAGCGGCCACGGGAACTCGCCGCGAGCGGGCGCAGCGATGACGACGGCGATGGTGCAGCCCGACTGAGGGCGAGCGCCAATGGCAGTGACATCGGCGCTCGTCGCGATCGGATCGTTGTGGATTCGCACCACAAAGACCTCGACCGTGTCGCAGATCCATGAACCACCGCGTCCGGCGGCGTCGCCCTCCTCGGGATCGATGACCGATGCGCCGTCCTGAGGAATGATGATGGTGTCGTCGACGTCGTTCGCGTCGCTGTGCACGGTGCAGTAGTCGCCCCGGTTCACGAGGATCGCCTTCGACGCGTGCGGTTCGAGTGTGAACGAAGCGTTGGCCACCGTGAGCGTCGACGCATCACATTCCACAGTGAACGAGCGGCTGTACGCCGTGTCGTTCTCGACGATCAGCGCGCTCGACGCGCCGCCCCCGACGTCGATGGTCGTGGTTGGCACCGATGTCGATGAGGTGGGGCCACCCGCAGTCGTGCTGGTCGAGCCCGGACGCGTGGTGCTGGTGGTCGGAGCCGTGGTCGAGGGTGCCTCGGTCGTAGTGGTGTGGGGTGCTTCGGTGCTCGACGTTGGTGACTGCGTCGTGCTCGGAGCGGTGGTCGTGGTGTCGGGGGCGTGTGTACTCGTCGGCGGCTGCGTCGTGGAAGTGGTCGGCGCGGTCGTTGTCGGCTGCGTGGAAGTGGTCGGCGCGGTCGTTGTCGGCGGCGTGGCGGTGGTGGGCGCCGTGGTCGTGGGGGTTGTGCCGCGGTACTGCAGCACGATCGTGTGCTCGCAGATCGCGACGCTCGCGCCACAAGTGCCACTCGGCACGTTGAAGAAGCCGACGCCGCCGATCGCGCGGACGTCACGCGGGAGCAGCGACGTCGGATGCACGAAGAACGTGGAGCCTTGACTCACTGCCAACGCGTCATCGAAGGGGATCAGTGGGGCGTTGAGGTAGGTGCAGTCGGCCGTGGGATGGATGCGACAAGACGCCGCGCCGAGCGTGCTGATGGCGCCGAACGCGAACGTACGGAGCCCACTCGGCGGGCTGATCGGTTGATCGTTCGTATCGACCCACTGCACCGCGACGTCGACGCGCGTGATGCACGGGCGCGACGCGATCGACGCCACAGCGACGTGACCATCGACGACCCAGGTGAGGACGCCCGAGAACTCGACGGAGAACGCGGCGTTCGGCCAACTTGGCGATCGGCCCGGCTCGAAGTGCGTCGGCTGACCACGATCACCGGGGAAAGGCACGAAGCCATTGTTGAGGCCAACCGGGATGTCGACCGCATGCCCTGAGTCGTTCACGTACCCGAAGTACGCGCGGAGCTGACCGCCACCGGCGTACTCGACGCAATCGACGACGGGACGAACCGAGACCACGGCCGGCGCGGCGGTGGTTGGGGGGATGTCGCTGGTTGAGGTTGTCGCGGCGGTTGTCGTTGATGCGGCGGTCGTTGATGCGGCGGTGGTAGACGGAGCGCTCGTCGACGTCGGCGCGGTCGTTGTGGAGGCGGCCGTCGTTGTGGGCACCGTGGTCGTCGGTGCCGCGGTTGTGGGTGCCGTGGTGGTCGGCACTTCGGTCGTCGGTGCCGCGGTGGTGGGGGGTGCCGTGGTGGTGCTCACCGGCGGTGCGGGAGTGTCACCGGTGCTGATGTTGGTGGGCGCGGAAAGCCCGAGCGCTTGCCAACCGAACGTGATCGTCTGCCCTGGTTGAATCGTCTTGGTCCACGACTCGGGCGTGACCGTGACCTCGGTGCCCGCGCGGACGAACTGCGCGTTCCACCAGGTGGTGATGCTGGTGTCGAGCGCGAGGTCGAACGTCACGGTCCAATCGACCACCACTTCCGAGCTGGTGTTGGTGAGATCGATGAGCCCGACGTAGCCGGTGTCCCATCGAGAGGATTCGTGATAGGTCGCGCGCAGGTCACTGCCGTCGGCCGCGCGGCTGGCTCCAGGGAGCACCACCGCGACCGCAAGCAAGAACACCGCGCCCAACGCCAGCCCGCGTCGAAGCATGAGGTCTCATCGGAGCGTGCTCGGGCCAGGTTGATGCAGTGTGACGTTGAGTCACATAGGGCGCTCTCAAGGCTTTGAGGGGCGAAATGCCCGATACATACGCTTCTTGGCCGGGAGGTGGGCCATGGCGTTGCCGCTGGCGGTGTGGCGGCGTCTGGTTGTGACATCGCCGAGGGCTCGGGAGAGCGGACCACCACCACGAAGGCGGCGGAAGCCGAGAAGCCGCCCGTCAACGACGCACTCGTGCATCTGCGCGAGCATCCCGACCTCGTTGCTTCCGAGGGGCGAAGGTGTCGACGACGCGACCTACGCGCTCGCGTGGGAGCAAACCGTACGCGGTGCGCTCGACATCACGGTTGCCCGTGCCGCCACTTCGCTCGAAGACGGCCTTGGTGCGGGCAAGCTGCCAACTTCCGGGTATCGGCTCGCGCTCGTGGTCGGTGGTCTCAAGGAGATCAATGACGCGCGCGATGCGGTCGGAGTGCTGCCGTTGCGGCTCAACAACCTCGAGTCGGGACGCCTCAGGGTGACGCCGGCGGACCTCGCTCCGATTCAAGGCATCGGATAGCGCGAGCGGACCCGCCCGCGTTCGGGGCGGGTCTCGTGAGGTCGAGGAATGTCGTCGCCGCTCGGTCAAGCGCGAAGCAAACAGTCGGAGAGGGAAAGCATGGCGTTCAATTGGCGAGGACGGGTTGCGGTACCGGCGGCCACGTTCGGAGCACTTGCCGCCGGCGGTGTGGCGACCGGGTGTTCGTTGTTTGAGGAGGAGCCCCCTGAACCCGGAGTGGTCGAAACGCCTGGTGCGGACGCGATCATCCCGCGAGATGGCGACTCCGTACTCGCTGACTATTTCAAGGGGCGCACGATTCCCCCGGAGGTGCTCGCCGAGCAGTTGGGTGTTACCACCCGCGAGTACGCGCAACTCGTTGAATCGCGTCTCCTTTCGGTCGTCCCGATTCGGGACACTGGGGAGTACGGAGACCCGGGACCCACGGCGGAGTACCGACTCGCGCAGGCCGAGGCTGTGACCGAGAAGATCCTCGAACACCTGCGAACGCACCCCGAGTTGTTCGACGAGCGCATTCTCGACGTCTCAGAGCTGGCCGTCGACCCGGTGGTGCACGCACGGGCGTGGGATCTCGCGGCTCGTGGTGTGATCGATGTGATGGTCGCGCGCCAAGCGATCTCGATCGATGATGCAATGAAGCCAGACCCGATTCCAACGGAGCCATACGCGCTCGCGGTGTTCGTTGGAGGAATCAAGCAGATGAACGAGGGTCGTGCCCTGGTGGATCGGTTGCCCCTTCGGCTCGGCGACTTCGTACGCGGGGACTTCCGCGTGGCGCCGGGTGACCTCGCACCCTCGCAAGGCATTGGATGACGCGAAACGCCCCGGGGCCGAAGTGGCACCCGGGGCGTGATCGCGAGTTCGTAGAACGTCAGCGCTGAGAGACGGGGATGTACTCCCGCTCGGTGGCGCCGGTGTACACCTGACGCGGGCGAGCGATCTTCGTCTTCGGCGACTCGTTCATTTCCTTCCAGTGCGCGATCCAGCCGGGGAGTCGGCCGAGCGCGAACAACACGGTGAACATGTTGGTCGGGAAGCCGATGGCCCGGTAGATGATGCCCGAGTAGAAGTCGACGTTCGGGTAGAGCTTGCGACTGATGAAGTACTCGTCGTTGAGCGCGATCTGCTCCAACTCCTGCGCCACTTCGAGCAGCGGGTCGTGGATCCCCAATTCGCTGAGGAGGTCGTCGCACGTCTGCTTGATGATGCGGGCCCGCGGGTCGTAGTTCTTGTACACCCGGTGGCCGAATCCCGACAGGCGGAACGGGTCGTCGGGGTCCTTGGCCTTGGCCACGTATTTCTTGTAGTCGCCACCGTCGTCGACGATGCCCTGGAGCATCTCGACCACGGCCTGGTTCGCGCCACCGTGCAGCGGTCCCCACAGTGCGTTCACGCCCGCAGCGATCGAGGCGAAGAGGTTGGCCTCGGTGCTTCCCACCATGCGAACGGTCGACGTGGACGCGTTCTGCTCGTGGTCGGCGTGCAGAATCAGCACCTTCTTGAGCGCGCTGACCACGGTGGGGCTCGCCTTGTATGGCTCCGACGGCACCGCGAACATCATCGTGAGGAAGTTCTCGATGAGGTCGAGGTCGTTGTTGGGGTAGAGGAACGGCTGACCGATCGCCTTCTTGTACGAGTACGCGGCGATCGTCGGCAGCTTCGCCAACAGCCGAATGATCGACAGCTGAACCTGCTCAGGGTCCTTCGGGTTGTTGCTGTCCTGGTAGAAGGTGCCGAGTGCGCTCACGACGCTCGACAGCATCGCCATCGGGTGTGCGTCGCGCGGGAAGCCGTCGTAGAAACGCTTCACGTCTTCGTGCAGCAAGGTGTGCTTGCGCACGAGGCAGCGCCACTCGTCGAGCTGCGAGCGAGTGGGGAGCTCGCCGTAGATCAACAGCCAGCTCGTCTCGAGGAACGATCCGTGGGCGGCCATCTGCTCGATGGGATATCCGCGGTAGCGGAGGATGCCGGCGTCGCCGTCGATGTAGCAGATCGAACTCTCACACGAGCCGGTGCTGCCGAATCCGTAGTCGAGCGTGATCAGGCCGGTGGACCCGCGGAGCTTCGCAATGTCGAAGGCGAGTTCGTTCTCGCTGCCGCGCACGACCGGGAACTCGTACTCCTGGTCGCCGTAACGTAGGTGTACCGGGGGCTCGCTCACAGGTGCTCCTTGTGCGGTCGGGGCGGCCGGTTCGGGGCAGGCCGCTCCAGGGATCGGGCGTTCGGGACTCGTGGTTGAGACCCGATCCGTTGGTCTGACGCTAGTGCTGGCGCGACCGATTCGTGGCCTCGGGAGATG
>Ga0182741_1002717_pt1 | contig 20022 bp, 10 predicted proteins | sample eDN5th37CBELigOP_FD_128874 | JGI IMG/M metagenome (GOLD analysis project Ga0182741, IMG submission 128874) | Enriched Organic Plus compost microbial communities from Emeryville, California, USA - eDNA 5th pass 37_C BE-Lig OP (version 2) (version 2) ... | reverse complement strand
GCTGCTCGGGCTGGTCGCTCTACGCATCGCGTACGCGCACGACCTCACCGGCGCGTACATCGCGGGCGCCGGAGTTCTGGCCGGGATCACGGTGCTGGCGCACTGGCTGGTGCGAAGGGCGGCGGTCGGCGAGGGATTGCAACTCGTGCAGCGGCTGACGCGCGCGCTCATCGCGCGCCCCGAGCTGCATCGTGCGCTCGGCGACATCCAGCGCCTCACCCGGTCCATCGTGCCGTGGGAGGAGATGCAGATCGCCGGCTACGACCAGGAGCGCGGCGAGTTCGTGGTGGTGAGCGACACTTCCCACGTCGTGCCGGATGGCGCGCGCTTCGCCGCTACCGAAGGACTCCCGGCTCTCGCCATCGAGCGCTCGCGCGCCGTGGTGACCCGGCGCGGCACGGACGCTTTGCCGAGCGCCGTTCGGGGAGTCGGTTCGGAGATCGTGATCCCGCTCCTGCAGGGTGACCGGCTGGTCGGGCTCTGGACGATCCGGCACTCGCGCACCGACATGTACCGCGACTACGACGCCGCGCTGCTCGAGGCCGTGGCGCCGCAGCTGGCGCTCTCACTCACGCTCGATTCGCTGATACGCCCGGTGCTGAGCGCATCGGAGCTCGTGGCGCAGCAGGTGGAATCCATCACCGCCACCACGCAGCAGCTCCACGCGGCATCGCAGGAGAGCGCGCAGACGGCGCGACGCCTCTCCGATACGGTGCGCGACCTCTCCGAGACGCTCGCCGATGGAGCACAGCAGGCGACGACGGCGCGCGACAGCGCCGATCAGACGGCGAGCGAGGGGAGCGGCACGCGACTGAGGGGCGAGGAGATGCTGAACGATGCGCGCGCCGTGCGAAGCGCCACCGCGCTGGCCGCGCGCCGCCTCACCGCCGCCGCCGACACGGCGCGCGCTGGGTCGGAGCAGGCGGCACGGCTGCAGAATGTGTCGAACGTGGTGCGCGCTTTCGGCGAGACGATCACCTCACTCGCCGACCAGACCGGCTTGCTGGCGCTCAACGCCGCGGTGGAGGCCGCGCGCGCCGGCGTCCACGGCCGCGGCTTCGCGGTGGTGGCGCAGGAGATTCGCGACCTTGCCGACCGCAGCTCGGAAGAAGCCGAGGGGATGGACCGTGCCGTCCGCGACATCCACGCCACTCTACAGCGCGCGATCGACCTCATGGAGCGGACGCGCTGCGATGTTCTTCAGGTGGCCGAAGACAGCGGCAACTGGGTGGACGAGCTGGACCGGATCGTAGCTACCTCGGAAGCGGTGGCGGCAGCCGGAATCCGCATCGCCGATGCGTCGAGGGCGAGCGCCGAGCACTCGGGAGTGATGGCCCTCGCCCTCGCCGGCGCGCGCCACGATGCCGAACACGCCGCCGGCGAGACCGCGGTCGTCGCCGGCGCGAGCACCCAGCAGGAAGCCGCCATCGAAGCCCTCAACGACGCCGCGACTCAGCTCAGCCGCACCGCCCACGAACTCGCCGAAGCCGTGCGGGCGGTGCGGGCGAACTAGCCGCTACGCCACCTTCACTCGCACGCCCTTCGCCATGGGGTCGCGCAGGGTGGAGATGATGCGGGCGGCCATCGCATCGAGCTGGGTCCGGTCGGGCATCGACGAGCCCGAGAAGGGAAGATTCACATCGAAACCGTCGCCGGCACGACGCGGAATCAGATGGATGTGGAAGTGGTATACATCCTGACCCGCGGCGGTTCCGCTGGAAACAACCAGATTCATCCCTTCCCTTCCGGACACGCGCCGAATCACCGGACCCAGGCGCATCGCCACCTCGAAAAGGTGCATGCCCAGATCGTGTGGCAGGTCCTCGAATGACTCGAAGTGTTGGCGCGGTACAACGAGAGTGTGGCCAGCATTCACCGGCTGGATGTCCATGAAAGCCAGCGCATCGCTGTCCTCGTAACACATCGACACCTCTGCGGCGCCATGAATGATGTCGCAGAAAATGCAATGGCCCGTAGCAGGCGTGGTCATCTTCGCTCCATTGAGGGTGTGGAAGCGCCACACATGCAGGGCGAATGCCAGGGCGCGAGGAACACCGTTTCACGCTCTCGCGTGCTGGCCGGGAGCCGCGAGCGAGTGGTATATTCTGAATCATGGAACAGCCACTCCACTCATTCTGCTTTTTTTCACATGGCCATTCAGACGCGTGCCGAACGAGGGAGCGCCGCTAATCTCGACAGTGAGCAGCTCCTTGCCGCATTCCGGAACATGTACATGTCGCGGCGGCTGGACGACAAGGAAATCCAGCTGAAGCGGCAGAACAAGATCTACTTCCAGATTTCCGGCGCGGGCCACGAGGGGATCCTGACTGCTGCGGCACTCTCGCTGCGCGCGGGCTACGACTGGTTCTTCCCCTACTACCGCGACCGCGCTCTCTGCCTCCACCTCGGCGTCACGCCGGCGGAGATGCTCTTCGAGGCCGTGGGCGCCGCCGCGGATCCGGCCTCGGGTGGAAGACAGATGCCGAGTCACTGGGGCTCGAAGAAGCTCAACATCGTCTCGTCGTCGTCTCCCACCGGCACGCAGTTCCTGCAGTCGGTGGGTTGCGCCGAGGCGACGCTGAGAGCGAAGCTCATCGACATCGCCGAGGGTTTTCACAAGGACGAAGTCGTCTACGTGTCGACCGGCGACGGCACCACGAGCGAGGGTGAGTTCTGGGAGTCGCTCAACACCGCGTGCAACCTGCGGCTCCCCGTGGTCTACGTGGTGGAGGACAACGGATACGCGATCTCCGTCCCGGTCGAGGTGAACACGGCCGGCGGGAGCATTTCCAGACTGGTGCGCGGCTTTCCCGGCCTCATGGTGCAGGAAGTCGACGGCTGCGACCTGGCGGCCAGCTACGCCGCGATGACGAAGGCAGTGGACTACGCGCGGAAGCGGAAGGGACCGGCGCTGGTGCACGCGCACGTGATCCGCCCGTACTCGCACTCGCTTTCCGATGACGAGGTCATGTACCGGCCGCCGGAGGAGCGCGAGGCCGACGCCGCCCGCGACCCCATCACCACCTTCCCCGCCTGGCTGGTGGCCGAAGGGCACGCTACGGAAGCCGACATCGCGCGCGTCAGAGACGAGGCGGACGCCGAGATAGATGCGGCGGTGGACCTGGCACTGGAGGAGCCGCAACCCGACGCGAGCTCGGTCTACTTCGGTGTCTACTCGCCCGATGTGGATCCCACTGGCGAACAGTTCGATACGGAGGACGATCCGCAGTTCAGCGGCGAGCCCACCACGATGGTGGATCTGCTCAACGTCTGCATGAAGGATGAGATGCGGCGCAACGAGCGAATGGTGGTGTTCGGTGAGGACGTCGCCGACATCTCCCGCGAGCAGTACATGGGGAAGGTGAAGGGCAAGGGCGGCGTGTTCAAAGTCACCTGGGGGCTGCAGAAGGAGTTCGGGAGCGCGCGCGTCTACAACTCGCCGCTCGCCGAGGCGAACATCGTGGGACGCGCGATCGGGTTGGCGCTGCGCGGCTTCAAGCCGGTGGCCGAGATCCAGTTCTTCGATTACATCTGGCCCGCGTACATGCAGCTCCGCAACGAGCTGGCGACGATGCGCTGGCGCTCCAACAATACCTTCAGCGCGCCCGTGGTAGTGCGCGTGACGTACGGCGGCTACATCCGCGGCGCGATCTACCACTCGCAGACCGGCGCGTCTCTCTTCACGCACTGCCCCGGACTGCGCGTGGTGTGCCCATCCACGGCGCTCGACGCGAACGGGCTCCTGCGTACCGCGATCCGCTGCGACGACCCGGTGATCTTCCTGGAGCACAAGCATCTCTACCGCCAGACGTACAACAAGGGACGCTATCCCGGTCCCAACTTCATGATCCCCTTCGGCAAGGCGAAGATCGTCCGCCCCGGCAGCGACATGACGGTGGTGACCTACGGCGCGACGGTGCAGCGTGCGCTCACCGCCGCCAACCAGGCTGCCGAAGATGGGCTGGATGTGGAGGTGATCGATCTTCGTACGCTCTCGCCGTGGGACAGGGAGACGGTGTACGAATCGGTGAAGCGGACGTCGCGCGTCATCGTGGCCTACGAGGATGCGATCTCCTGGGGTTACGGCGCCGAGATCGCCGCCTCGATCGCCAACGACTGCTTCGCCTGGCTCGATGCTCCCGTGAAGCGCGTGGCATCCACCGACACCTTCGTCGGCTACGCTCCACGCCTCGAAGACGCTATCCTGCCGCAGATCGAGGATTTCGCGAGGGCCTATATAGAGCTGGCGGAATTCTAGAAAGGCAGTGGGAAGGAGCCGGGGGACGGGAAACGGGAAACGGGTACGGGCTCCCGAGCCGTAGTCATCCCCGCGTAAGCGGGGATCCATGTTACTCAGCCGAACTTGGATTCCCGCTTTCGCGGGAATGACGGTCGTTCGTGAGCAATTCCTGTTTCCCGTTTCCCGTTTCCCGTCCCCTGGCTCCTTCCACCATCCTCTACGGCCCAGCCCTGCACACACCCGCGCTCACCACGGGCGTCGGTGGACCGACGACGCTGCAGTCGGAGACGATGCCGTGCAGCTGGTTGTAGTTCTGCTCCGCCGTACGCAGCTCATCCAGCTTCCGGAAGAGGGCTGCGGAGTCGGTGGTGGCTGGACACCAGGTGATCCAGTAGCGCGGACCGCCGCACGCCTTGGCGCCCACCGGGGCGACGCGACACTGCTCATCGCTCGCGCAACCGTCGTTATGGGCCAGCTCGAGAGCCTCCTGCTCGAGCTTCGCGATCTGTTCGCTGTCGGATGGCGGCGTGGTCGATGATGCGCGCGCCGTCGTGTCCGCGGACCCCAGATCGTTGGTGGGGCTCATGGAGCAGGCCGTGATCGCAAAGACGGCCACGGCGGCCGCCGCGACTTTCTCTACTCTCCTCATACCTGCACGGCAACGCAAGGCGCGGGCCCATCAGCTCCCGAGTGCTCGACCATTACATGATGCACTTGCGTGGTGCGCTTACGTGATGCGGGGCACCGGGCGCCGTACGGCGCCCGGTGCCCCGCCAAGGTACGAAGCGACGTGTACTCAGCGAGCGGCCAGCGGCGATCCCTCGCGTTCGTAGACCACCTTCCCACCCACCACGGTCATCAGCACCCGAGCGTCGCGTATCTCCTCCGGCGGAACACGCATGATGTCGCGGTCTATGATCACGAAGTCGGCGAGCTTCCCACGCTCCAGCGTCCCCTTCCTGTCATCCTCGAAGCTCGCGTACGCCGAGCCGGAAGTGTAGGCGCGCAGCGCCTCCTCCACGGTGATCTTCTGAGCCGGCACCCACCCATCGGGGTTCTTGCCATCGATGGTGCGGCGCGTGACGGCGGCGTAGATCCCCTCCAGCGGCGCGGGCGGCGCCACGAACCAGTCGCTGCCGAAGGCGAGACGCGCCTGCGCATCGAGCAGCGAGCGGAAGGCGTACGTGGTCTTGGCGCGCTCGGGGCCGATCACCTTGGTGGCCCAACGGCCGTCGTCTATCGCGTGGTACGGCTGCATGCTGGCAGTCACGTTCAGCTTCGCGAAGCGCGGGATGTCGACTGGCGCAGGATGCTGGGCGTGCTCTATCCTGAAGCGGCGGTCGCGCGGCCCGTCCTCGCGCTCGACTCGCTCGTATATGTCGAGCTGCAGCCGGATCGCCCTGTCGCCGATCGCGTGCACCATGACCTGAAGACCCGACTTGTCCGCGCCGCTCGTCCACGCGTACAGATCCTCGGGCGTGTTGACCAGCAGGCCCGTGTCGTTCGGCGCATCGCTGAAGGGCTCGAGCATCGCGGCCGTATGCGAGCCGAGCGACCCATCCACGAAGCCCTTTAGACCGCCGATGCGCACCCAGTCATCGCCGCGGCCACGCGCGGCCACGGTGTCGCGCAACCGTTCCCACGTCGCGAGCGGCACCACCGCGTAGAAGCGCGTGATGAGGCGTCCATCCTTCCTCGCCCGCTCGAAGACCGCAAGGTCCGACCAGCTCCCCATGTTCTGTACGGAGGTCACGCCCCGCGCGGCCACGTACTTCATCGCGGTGTCGAGCGCGCGGTCCGTGAGCGCGGCGCTCGGCTCGGGCACCGAGTCGTTGACCAGGTCTTCGGCGTTGTCTTTGAAGATCCCGGTGGGCTCCCCCGAGGCATCACGTACTACCGTGCCGCCTTCCACGTCCGCGGTAGCACGCGTGACGCCGGCGGCGCGCATCGCCGCCGAGTTGGCGAGCCCCATGTGGCCATCCAGACGGTGCACCCACACCGGATTGTCGGGAGTCACTGAGTCTATCCAGTCGCGGCGCGGGAGCTCTCCACCCCAGAGCTGATGGTCCCAGTCCCCGCCGATGATCCACTCGCCGGGCTTCAACGTGGCGGCGTACTCCTTGATACGGGAGACGAACTCGGCCGGCGTCTTCGCGTCGCGGAGCTGCACCGACGAGAGCCGGAAGCCGCTCGGCAGGAAGTGCACGTGCGAATCGTTGAACCCCGGCACCACCATGGCGCCGCCGGCATCGATGACGCGGCCGTCGGCCCCGGCCGCCTTCTGCACCTCCGCGCTCGACCCCACCGCCACGATCGTATCGCCACGGACGGCGATGGCGTCGGCCCAGGGTCTCCCCGCGCTCCCGGTCCAGACGCGGGCATTGACCACGGCCAGCGTAGTCGGGGCGCCGCCGCGGGAATCTCCAGTCGAACAGCCAGCGATCATGGCGATTGCCATCGTGCAGAGGAACGGAAGAGAGCGTCGCATGTCGGAGAACGTTTAGAGAACGTTGAAGGGTGGAGGCGCGGATGGCAACGACTGCGGCAGCTCAAAGCTACCGGCGCTCCCCCGCCATCCACCACTGTGAGGTCGGGAGCATACGCTTCCGCGGCCAGAGCTCGTCGAGCGTCTCTGCCTCGTAAAGCCGGCCGTTCTTCATGACCTGGCGCACCGTGTTGCTGTTGCGGATGTCCTCGAGCGGATTCCGATCCAGGATCTGGAGGTCCGCCAGCTTCCCCGCCTCGAGCGAGCCCAGATCGCGCGAGTGCCCCATGGCCGACGCCCCGACGATGGTGGCCGAGCGCAGAATGGAGTGCGCCGGCATCCCGCCCATCGCGAGGCCCCACATCTCGAAATGGTACCCGATCCCCTGGAGCTGCCCGTGGGCGCCAACGGCGACCCGCCCGCCGGCGGCGGCGATCTTCGCTGCCTCCCTCGCGAACTCCGGGAAGGCGTACAGCGAGTCGCGCCGCCACTGTGCGCTGGCGGCCTTCGACTCCATGTACTCACGCGGCCAGAAGCGCCGCAACTTCGGCTCCGCGTACATATCGTAGCGCGAAGTGAAGTACTCCTGAAGATTCGGGCCGCCGTACGTAATGATCAGCGCCGGCGTGTAGGCCACGCCGCTCTGCGCCACGAGCTCCACCACATCCTTGTAGAGCGGGTACGTGGGCAGGTTGTGCTCCTCGCCCGCGTGCCCGTCGAGGATGTGCGTGAGGTCGAGCATGAAGTCGGCGTCGCCCTCGTTGGTGGGCGAGAGCTTCAGCTCCCCGGCCGCCTGCACGAACCACTGCCGGTGCCGCCGGTCGCCCACGGCGTACATCTTCACCGTCTCGCTCTTGAAGAAGTCGGAGTAGCGGCGCAGCACGTTGCGCGCATCCTCGAGGGAGTTCACATCCTCGTTGCCGAAGATGGCCCGCGTGGTGGAGAAGATCCGCGGGCCGATGATGTCGCCCGTCTCCACGCGGTCGGCGTAGTCGATCACGTCGAAGGTTCCGGTCTGCGGATCGCGCGTCGCGGTCACGCCGTAGGCGAGGTTGGCGTAGTACTGCCAGGGCTCCGTGCGGTGCAGCCCCCACGCCACGGCGTACATGTGCGCGTGCGTGTCCACGTAGCCGGGGAGGATGGTCTTCCCGGAGACGTCCATCACCGTCGCACCGGCGGGGATGGTGAGGGAGCCGCGCTTCCCCACGGCTGCGATCCGGTTGCCGCGCACCACGATCTCCCCATCGTCGATCACTTCTTCGCCCTTCATCGTGATCAGCCGCGCGCCCCGCAGCACGAGCACGTCGCTCGTGGCCGGCCGGTCCTTGGGAACGCTGATCCCGACGTCCACGCGCGCAGCCTCCGGCGCCTGCCGGCTCTCCCCCGACTCGGCGCCGGCACGAGCGGCCGCGTCGAGCGCGGCGACGTCGTGGAAGAAGAGCGACGCGCCTATCGAATAGAAGAGCTGTTTTCCATCCGGGCTCCATCCCACATAGGTGGCACCCACGCGCGAGAGGCGCTGCAGCGGCACCGGCGAGCTTCCCTTCCCGAGCAGCGAGATCGTGGGCGCGGCAGAGCCCGGGATGAGCGTCACGAGCCACGCGTTCTGCGCGCCCAGCACCACGGCGTGCCGCCCATCGGGTGAAAGCACTATATCGTCGGCCGGCTCGTCGCCCGAGCTGTTCCAGGGGAGCTGGTTGACGCTCAGCAGGAGGCGGCGCTCGCTCCCATCCATGCGGAGCGAGTACAGCCCGTCGCGACTCGGCTCGTACAGCAACACGCGGCCGCTGTCCCGCCCGAAGTGGGGGATGCCGTAGTACGGCGGATTGAGCCTGTCGAGATACTCGAGCCGGGTCACGAGCGTGGCCTCTCCTCCCGCCGCGGGTATCCACATGAGATCCGCATCGTCGGCGGACGCTCCGGCGAAGCCCTGCTCGCTCACCTCGAAGCGATCGGAGCGGGAGGCGCGCGCGAAGAGGAGCTTCGAGCCATCCGGCGTGAACGCCAGCTTCTCGTAGTACGCGCTCGCGCGCGAGATCTTCTCGGGCCGGCTGCCATCCACGCGCACGCGGTAGATGTCGCCGCCGGTGCTGTCGTTCCAGGTCACGAAGGCGATCGTCCTGCCGTCGGGCGACCACGTGGGGCTGTACTCGCTGACGCGGAAGTCCGAGATGCGGCGCGGGTTCTCAGCCCGCAGCGTGGCCCCCGGCGCGAGCGAGCGTGGCAGGTCGGCCACCCAGACGCGATCCAGCGCCACGAAAGTCACGCGCTTCCCGTCGGGCGAGACGCGTGGGAAGCGGATCTGTCGCACTTCCAGGACCGAGTCGTTCACGGCGTACTCGGACTGCGTCGAGGCCGCGATCTTCTGGTCGACCTCCGCCGTGAACGGAATCTGCGTCGCCTTGCCGGAAGGAACCGCGATCTTCCAGAACTTTCCTCCGTACGATGCTATCAGCGCCGCGCCATCGGGCGTGAAGGCCATCCCCGGCATGAGGTCGCGCGTCGGCTTGGTGCCCATCTGGTCGTGCTGGGCGTTCTCCAACAGCCAGCGCTCGTCGCCGGTGGCGAGGTCGCGCAGGCGGAGCGCGGTCACATCGTTGCGCCGGGTGGCGTACACGAGCCACTTCCCGTCGGGGCTCGGCACCGGCCGGAAGGCGCCGGCTCTCGTGCGCGTGCGCTGCACCGCCTGGCCGGTCCGCAGGTCGAGCGTGTAGAGCTGCGGGCTGCGCGTGCTGGAGTACCACACCTCGTGCGCCGAGGCGAAGCGCGCACCGAGGTGGCCCGCGTCGCCGCCGGCACCGGGCCGCGCGCCGCGCGGTGCGCCGCCACCTCCGCCACCACCGCCGGTGAGACGCTGCCCGCGCCCGCCGTCGAGCGGGTAGAGGTAGAGATCGAAGGGAGTGAAGCCGCGCAGCGAGAGTCCCGTGGCCGCTGGCCCGTTGTTGTGCGACACGATCACCGCCGCGCCGTCGGGCGTCCAGCTCGGCGACACGTAGTCGTAGCCGAAGCCGCGCGTGTCGCTCAACCGGCGCGCTCCGCTGCCGTCGGTGTTGGCGACCCAGAGATTCGGCGCGCCATTGCGATCGCTCACGAACGCGATGTGCCTACCGTCGGGCGAGAAGCTGGGCATCGCATCGAAGCCCTGCCCGCTGGTGATGCGCATGGCCTTCCCGCCGCCGATCGGGAGCGTGTAGAGATCGCCCAGCAGATCGAACACCAGCGTCCGCCCATCGGGCGAGACGTCCACCGACATCCACGTCCCTTCGTCGGTGGTGAAGGAGAGCGAGCGCGGAGTGGGGAGCGTCAGCGTGTCGGCGCCACCCCCTCCCCGCCCGTCACCGCCGCCGCGCTGCGCGGGTACCGCCGATGGGCGCGCCAACGCGTAGAGTGCGATCGCGGCCGCAATCAGCAGCACCCTCCGCGGCCACGAGTGAATGGGCCGGCCAGCTCGCAAGCGCGACATGCAGTGGTTCCTCCCGGTAGCTCAGTTGTCTCGGAGCGCGAACGCCACCAGCTTCGCTGTGGTGCCCGCGCCCGTCGCGATCACTATGTACTGCTTTCCCGCCTTCGTGCGGTACGTCATCGGATTGGAGTAACCCATCTGCCCCAGATCCGACTCCCAGAGGTACTCGCCGGTGCGCGCGTCTATGGCGTAGAGCACGTTCCCGCCGCCGCTCGTGAACACCAGCCCACCGGCGGTGACGACCGCTCCGGGCGATCCCGCCACGCCGAGCTTCTCCGGAAGCGCCACTCCCTTCAGCGCCGGGTGCGAGCGGACGCGCGGCGAATCGCCGAGCGGGATCGTCCACTTCGTGTCGCCGGTGTTGAGATCGATGGCGGTGAGCGTGCCGTACGGCGGCTTGTTGATCGGCAGCCGGCCGGCCGCACGCGACGTCCCCTCGGGGCCATCCTGGAAGGACACGCCGAGCGATGAGTTCAGCAGGTCCACCATGTACGGCGCATCGATCGTGTCGCTGGGCGTCTCGATCTCGCGGATGACGAAGAGCGCCGGCGAGTTCGTGGCCTTCACGTACGCCCATCCCGTGGCCGGATCGATCGAGGCGCCGCCCCACCCCGAGCCGCCGATAGTGCCCGGCACGGCAACGGTACCCTGCAGCGATGGCGGAGTGTACAGCGGCCCGATCCTGTAGCGCGCGATCTCCGCGAGCGCCGCCTTGCGGACCTCCGGCGTGAAGTCGGCCACATCGTCGAGCGTGAAGCCCTGTACGGCGTAGGGTGCAGGCTTCGTGGGGAATGGCTGCGTGGGAGAGATGCGCTCCCCCGGCACATCGCTCTGCGGTACCGGCCGCTCCTCGATGGGCCAGAGCGGTTCGCCGGTGACACGATCGAACACGAAGAGGAAACCCTGCTTCGTCGGCACCACCACCGCGTCCACCTTCCGGCCGGCGCGCGTCACGGTAACGAGGTTGGGCGGCGCGGGAAGGTCGTAGTCCCAGAGACCGTGATGCGCGACCTGGAAGTGCCAGACACGCTTGCCCGTGCGCGCATCGAGGCAGACGATCGACTCGGCGAAGAGGTTGTCGCCCTTGCGCTCGCCGCCGTACCAGTCGTTGCTCGGCGTGCCCACCGGCAGATACACGAGCCCGCGCGCGCTGTCCACCGTGAACGGAGCCCACACGTTCGTGTGGCCCGTGTGCTTCCAGGATCCATCCTCCCAGCTCTCGTTCCCGGGCTCGCCCGGACGCGGTACCGTCTCGAAGCGCCAGAGACGTTTCCCCGTGCGCGCGTCGAATGCCTGCACGTCGCCCGGTGGATCGCCGCGATAAACGAGGCGGTCGCCCACGGCGCTCCCCACGATCACCACGTCGCGCCAGACCACCGGCGGCGACGAGCTGGCGAAGTGCTCGGGGCGCACCACGCGCGAGAGATCATCTATGAGCGAGACCTCGCCGGCGGCGCCGAAGCTCGGTATCGGCCGCCCCGTGGACGCGTCGAGCGCGATCAGACGCCAGCGCGTGTTGATGAACACGCGCCGCTCCCGCCCGTCCGACCAGGTGGCGACGCCGCGGTGCACGAAGCCCGTTCCAACGTTGGGCTGCCCGTAGCGCTTCCATGCCTGCGGGTCGAAACTCCACAGCTCGCGGCCGTCGTTTCCGTCCAGCGCCACCACCCGGTTGTATGGCGTGGACAGAAAGAGCGTGTCGTTCACCGCGAGGGGAGTCACCTGGAACATCCCCGGACGCGCAGCCTTCTGTCCTTCGGCAGCGGGGATCGGAGCTTCACGCGGCTCCCACGTGAACGCGACCTCCAACCGTGAAACGTTGGAGCGGTTGACATCCTTCAGAGGCGAATACTTGAGACCTCCGGCATCGTTGCCATACGTCGGCCAGCTCACCGATCCACCGCCGCCGGCTGACGCGGCGGAGGTAGACGCTGCAGAGGTAGCCGCGGTAGATGTGGTCGCGGCAGGACCCGCGGGAGCCGCGGGAGTCACCGCGGCAGCGGAGGAAGTCACGACCCGCGACGACTGCGCCGTCGCAGTCACCAGTACTCCGGTGGCGACGACGGCGCTGCTGATGACCGCGGTGATCACGGCGAGCCGACGCGCGCGAGCGCGCACGCCGGAAAAGAGAGAACGTGATCCGGATGTCCCGGGAACGCCACCATCGGCGACGCCCCCGGGCACGGATTCTATCAGGCGTCCTCGTTCAGGCATCCCTGGAAGGACGGGTGATTGCGCTCGGCGGGGAGCGGATAAGCGACCACCTGAGTCCCGTACGCGCCACCCTTGAAGTACGACCCACTCGGGAACACCTCTTCCGCGTCGCGCCCATACTGCCTGATGAGCCGGCGCATGTCGCCCCAACGATGGATCGTCAGGTACATCCACATCGCGCGCTCCTGGAAGAGCAGATCGACCCTCCCATCCGGCGTACCCGGATCGGCGAGCGGTGCGAGCGATGCATCGAGCGGGAGACCGGAGATGTCGATGCCGCGAGCGCGCAGGTCATTGAGCGTCGCGAGCCACTGCGAGCCGCCAGCCTCGAGCTCCGCCTCGGCTTCCACGAGCCTGGCCTCCACGCCGCTCGCCACCGGGAACGGGCTGTCGAACGTCGTGGCCCAGGGTACTCCGGGTGGATAAATCGGAGTGCTTCCATCCTGGCCATTCCGCAGGAATGGCTGCGCCCGGACGCGCGGATCGGCGCCGTAGTCCAACCCATTCGGGCTCTCGCGTCCGGTGCCGGTCAGTGTCTCGTTGAGCGGCAGACCGAAGTTCGCGTTCAGGATGTAATCCGGGATCACGTTGTAGACAGTGCCAGTGGAGTACGTGATGTTGTACACGTAGTCCGTGGGCACCGCCGCCGAGCCTGCACCATCGCCTCCGGCGCGCGTCGTGGCCGCCGCGTCGTCGTACCGGTCGAGATCCACCAGAGCGCGCGCCTTCCCGATGCGGGCGAAGGAGCGGAGCTGGTGGCCGGCGGGGAGAGCCGCGAGGGCGCTGTCGAAGTCCGCCACCGCCCGCTCGAACAACTCGGCATTCGTGTAGACGTGCGGGTCGTACACGATGTTGCCGTTCTCGTCGAACGACGAGAAGGTGCTGCCGTTACAGTACATCTCGGCGAGGATCGTGGTGCTGAGCCCCCGTATCGCGTACAGCTCACCGATGTACGCGGCCCTGGTGGGATCGTCGGGGAGGTAGTTACGCATCGCGGCGATGGCCGTGGCCGCAGCGTACGTCACGCTCCCGTAGTCGTCCCAGACGTTGACGCCGTGCGGGTTGTTCTCCTCCGACCAGGCGCGCCGGTCGATCTGGTTGAAGTCCTGCCGGCCATTCACGAGCTGGTCGGTGAACAGCGCGTCCATCAGCCAGGCGCGCACCTGGGGTCCGCCCGCGGTGAAGATCGCGAACTGCCGCAGCGCCGCCCCGCGCATGGCCAGAGCGCCCGAAGGGTTGGCGGCCTGCTTCGGAGTGACTATGTCGGTGGTCACGTCCAGCAGATCGTTGGCGTTGCAGGAGACGAGCGCCAGGGCGGCCGCCAGAACTCCGGCCCCGCGCCGGACGCGCGCGAGCGCGCCACCCGGCGGGAGAAGCCTTACCTGCTGACGCGGCCCTGAGGTTGGGTGAATTCGCATTCGTGGCCTCTTGTCAGAAGGTGAGAGTGACGCGTGCGAGGAAGTAGCGGAGCGGCGGTGCTATCCAGTTGTCGTTGAACTGTCCGCCCGCCTCCGGATCGAGCCCGGCATACTTGGTCCAGAGCGTAGCCAGGTTCCTGCCGGTCAGCGAGATCGTTCCGTTCGGAATGCGCGAGAGCGGACCGATCGAGTTGGGGATGTTGAAGGTGATCGACGCCTCGCGGAGCTTGATGAAGTCCGCGGGGGAGATGTAACCCCACTGCGTGCTCCCGAGCGAAGCGCTGGTGGCGGCGATACACGCGGCCTGCTCGGAGAGCGGAGCCGTAGGATCGTTGGCCTCACGCGCGCTCCCGCCGTTACACCGGTCTCTCCCGCCCCCGAAGAGGTGGTAGTTCCCGCCGCGGTAGTCGAAGAGCGTGGTGAGCGTCACGCGACGATCGAAGAGAGCGAAGCTGTTGGTGAGCTGCGCCTGGTCCGTGGGCTGCACGGGACCGACGTAGTCCCAATCCGCTCCCACCGTGATCTCCGACTCGGTGAGGATCCCGTCGCCGTTGGCATCGGCGTAGCTCGTGATCGGCCGGCTCCACGCGCCGTTGATGGGATAGCCCGGGATCGTCCGCTGCAGCGCGGGCGCCGGAAGCGGCTGGTTGTTGAGCACGATCACCTTGTTGGTGTTGTGCGACCCGCTCAGGCGCAGATCCCAGCCGAGCCAGGGACGATCGAGCGCCTTGACGCTGACGCCGTACTCGAAGCCGTGGTTGTCCACCCGCCCGATGTTCGTCGGGAAGAGCGTGGCGGTTCCCAGCGACGGCGCGAGGGGGATGTTGGTGATTCCGTTGCGGTTCACCTTGCGGTACAGCGTGAACTCGAGGTCCACGACCTCGCCGAAGAGCGTCGCGTCGAACCCGCCCTCGAGCTCCGACGTCAGCTCCGGCTTGATGGCGGGGTTGAAGCCATCCACGAGCATGAGCGTCGGCAGGACGGTGCTCCCGTACTGCACCGTGTTCGGCACGAGCACCTGGATCGCCTGCGTCGCACCCGGCGCCGATCCCGACTGCCCCCACGAGGTGCGCACGCGCAACCTGTCGAGCCAGGAGACATCGGGGAAGAACGGCTCCTCGGATACCACGTACGACACCTGGGCACGCGGGTAGATCGGGCGCTTGGCCGCCGGTCCGAAGACGTTCGAGGCATCGTAGCGCACGCCGCCGCTCACGTACAGGAGATCGCGCCAGGAGAACTGCTGATCGAGGAAGATGCCGTACGACGCGCGCTGGATGATCCGCTCGGCATCGATGGACTTGGTACCGGCCGAGGGGATCGTGATCGTACCGGGCGCGAGGCCGTAGCCGGAGAACTGTACTTCGTACTGGTCATCCTTGAACCACTGGCCGCCCACCGACGTCCGCGACGTCAGCTCGCTCGTGAGGGCGAAATCGGCGGAGCTCCCGAGGTCTACCGTGTAGCGCCGCAGGTTCGTGAGCGCCCGCCGGTAGCCGCCGGAGCGGCCTCTGAGCTGGCCCCACCCGCCGTTGGTCCCTTCGCCCACCGCCGCGAACTGCTGCGCGCTCTGATCGCTGCGGTCGATGCCCACGTTGGCGTGCGCGCTTAGCCAGCCCAGCGGCCTTATCGTATATCCGACGTTGCCGGTGAAGCGCTGCTCCTGCTCCGGCTGCCAGACCGACATGATGTCGCCGAGGTGCTGCGCCGAATAGCCGTTGTACGCCGTCCGGTATCCGGGCGCGAGGAGACCCTGCACCTGGATGCCCTGGATGAAGCTTCCATTGAAGGGCGTGCGGAGCCGCCGGTCGGAGTACGCGCTGGATACGGTGATCTCGGAGTTGTTGGAGAGCTGCGCGTTGAAGTTTCCGCGGAAGCTCGTCTGCTGCTGCGCGTTCGGGTGGATCTGCTCCTCCCGCGGCTTGTAGCCCAGGAGATCGGTGAGCCGGGAGATCTCGGCGTCCGGCATGGTGTACGGTCCCACCTCGCTCACGCGCTCGCCGGAGCTGTAGAAGCGGATCTTGTCCGTGCCGCCCGACACCGAGGCGCCCACGACGTTCCGCGTCCCCAGGTCACCGAACGGAGTCGTCTCCGGGTTGCCGAAGGGGCTGAAGGTGGTGAGGCTGTCGATGACGCACTGGCCGGCCGAGCTCTGGGCGGGGCGGCACTGAACCGGCGCGCCCGCGGGCTCGCCGGTGACGGAGTTGATGTTGCGGCCCCAGCTCCGGAAGTTCGTGGGCCAGTCGGCGGGCTGGTCGTTGCGTCCCAGCTCGCCCCACACCTTCCAGTCGGTCTTCCCCGCCCGTCCGCGCTTCGTCTTCACGATGACGACGCCGTTGTTGGCCTGCGTCCCGTAGAGCGCCGTGGCGGATGGACCCTTGATGACCTCGATCGACTCGATGTCCTGCATGTTGAGCGACGAGGTCGTGCCGTTGCCGTTCTGGGTGAAGCTGCGATTCAGCTCGCCCGATACCATGCGCATGCCATCCACGATCCAGAGGGGATCGCTGGTGGCTCCCACGCTGGTCTGGCCGCGTATGACGATGCTGGGAGAGCCGCCGATGGTGCCGGAGCCCTGCACCACCGTCACGCCGGGAACGCGGGCGGTGAGGACATCGGTGGCGGAGGTGACGCCGGTGGTGGAGACGAGGGAGTCGGTATTGACGACGGCCACCACGTTGCCCACGGCGCGACGCGACTGCTCGCCGGTCGCGGTGGTGACGATCTCCTCCAGCTGCAGCGCGCTCCTGCTCACCGTGAAGTCGACGGTGGCCTCCGTGCCGCTGGAGATCGTGACTTCTCTGGTTTGCGGCGAGTAGCCGATTCTCGCGAACCTCACCGTCTGCGTACCGGCCGGCACGCCCTGGATGACGTACGATCCGTTGTTGTCGGTGACGGCGCCGAGCCGGGTGCCCACGATGGTGATGGGTGCGCTCGGAACCGGCAGCGAGCCGTCCGCGTCGACGACGCGGCCTCGGACCGTGCCGGTTTCCTGCGCGAAGACGAGCGCGGGCGCGGCGATGGCGATGACGATTGCGAGCGCGAGGCTGGTGGCTTGGGAGCGGTGTTTCGAACTGCTCATGTTTGCCTCAGGCTGTGGGTGGGTGCTGTGTGGCGTGCGGCCGTATCGGGCTCGCCGATAGCTGACTGAGGGTCCTGCGCGGCGGCCGGCCCCCGTAGCCGGCACGACCGCGGGCCCAATATACGCCCGGGCTCCGGACGCGCAAGATACCAGATCGGAATGCAATTCCACCATACCATTGCGGTATACCGCTTCCGGTGCCAATTTGATGGCTACCAGCGGACCAACAACCATCCCGCCTCCCGGCGCATGACCCACCAGCCAACCAGCACGGCCGCCCGCGAACCCATTCCTATGGAGAGCGGAGAGCTCCGACGCACCCTCGGAACCACCGATCTGGTTCTCATCGGAATGGGAACGATCGTCGGATCGGGGATCTTCCTCGTCCCGGGAACGGTGCTCCGCCAGGCCGGCGGATGGGTCGGCCCCTCGCTCCTCGTCTGGGTACTCGGCGGCCTCCTCTCCCTCCTCGGCGCCCTCACCTACGCCGAGCTGGGAGCCATGAAGACCGACACCGGCGGATTGTACGTGTACATCCGCGACGCCTTCGGACCGCTCCCCGCATTCCTGTACGGCTGGACCAGCTTCCTCGTCATCTCCACCAGCGCGATGGCCACGCTCGCGGTGGCCTTCTCGGGATACCTGGGCCAGGTCGTCCCGCTCGGAGCCGTGGGAGCGCGGATCACATCCGTCCTCATGATCGCGTTCCTCGTGGTCGTAAACGTCCGCGGCGCGCGCAACAGCGCCACCGTCCAGAACTGGACGACTGGCTTCAAGGTGGCCGCGCTGATCGTGCTCGCGCTCTTCCTCATCGCGAAGGGCGAGCACACGCCCGCCACCGCCGAGCTATGGCCGGAGAGCATCACGCCATCGCTCGCATCCGGGATCGGCACCGCGATGATCGGCGTGCTCTGGGCATACGAGGGATGGCAGTACGTCACCTTCTCCTCCGGCGAGGCGAACGATCCCCAGCGCACGCTTCCGCGGGCGATCGTCATTGCCACGGTCGCGGTGGTGCTCACCTACGTCCTCGCGAACTTCGCCTACATCACCGCCCTCGGCGCCACGGAGGCAGCACGCACCGACCACGCGGCGGCGGACGCGGTGACGGGACTCTACGGACCGGCCGCCGGCCAGGTCGTGACGATCATCATACTCGTCTCCATATTCAGCGCCGCCAACAGCCTCCTCCTGACCACACCGCGGATGTACTTCGCGATGGCGCGCGACGGAGTTTTCTTCCGGCGTCTCGCCACGGTGCACCCGCGCTTCCGCACACCGAGCTTCGCGATATGCGCCATGGGCGCCTGGTCCGCGCTACTCGCGGCCAGCGGCACGTTCGAGCAGCTCCTGACCTACGTCGTCTTCGCCGGCTGGATCTTCTACGGACTCGGCGCGGCCAGCGTGTTCGTCTTCAGGAAGCGGCTGCCGCACGTGGAGCGCCCCTTCAAAGTCCCCGGTTACCCGGTCACACCCGTGCTCTTCATAGCATCGGCGGCCGCGCTGGTGCTGAACACCGTGGTCGCGCAGCCCGGACGCGCGGCTACGGGTATTGCCGTAGTACTGTGCGGGATCCCGGCCTTCCTGGCGTGGCGGCGCAGTGCGGCCGGCGGGAGCCGGCGCGGTTCCATCATTAACGAACCAGATGACTTCTCTACCGAGATCGATACATGACGCCGTCGACACGGCGGTGGAAGAGCTGCGCGGCGAGCTCACCGCCTTCCTCCAGTCGCTCGTGCGCATCCCGAGCACTCCCGGCAACGAGCTCGCCGCGCAGCAGCTCATCGCCGGCAAATACCGCGCGCTCGGGCTGGCCACCGAGCTGGTGGAATCCGAGCGGGACGAGCTGGAGCGGCACCCCGCGTTCTGCGACGACGGAGTCCCCTTCGTCGACCGTCTGAACGTGATCGGCAAGTGGAGCGGGAGCGGCGCCGGCCGATCGCTGATCCTCAACGGTCACATGGACGTCGTGCCGCCGGGCGATGAGGCCAAGTGGTCGGGCGATCCGTGGAGCGGCGAGCTGCGCGACGGCTGCGTGCACGGCCGCGGCTCCTGCGACATGAAGGCAGGCCTCTCGGCCGCGGCGTTCGCGGTGCAGGCGCTCCAGTCGCTGGGAATCCGGCCGGCGGGCGACGTGTTGCTGCAGAGCGTCATCGGCGAGGAGTCGGGCGGCGTCGGCTCGCTGACCACCATAGTGAAAGGCTACCGGGCCGATGCCTGCATCATCATGGAGCCGACGGAGCTGAACGTCTGCACCGTGCAGTCCGGAGCGCTCACCTTCCGCCTCACGGTGCACGGACGCGCCGCCCACGCATGCCTCAAGTCGCACGGTGTGAGCGCGGTGGACGAGTTCGCGCCGATCGTCACCATGCTGCTGCGCCTGAGCGAGGAGCGTCACCGCGCGCTCGGGCATCCGCTCTTCGATGACCCCTCGAACATCGCGCCCATCAGCATCGGCACCGTCCGTTCGGGCGACTGGCACTCCACGGTGCCCGATCTGCTCGTGGCCGAGGGGCGCTTCGGAGTCTTCCCCGGCGAGTCGATCGAGGAGGCGCGCGCGACGTTGAGCGCGGCGATCGACCGGGAGGCCGCCGCGAGCCCATGGCTCGCGGAGAACCCGCCGGTCCTGGAGTGGTTCGAGGGACAGTTCGAGTCGGGTGAGACCGCATCGGACGCGGCGATAGTGCGGGCGGTGCGGCGCTGCCACGCGGATGTCACCGGCGCCGAACCAGCGATCCGCGGCGTGACGTACGGGGCCGACCTCCGGCTTTTCACTCGCCACGCGGGAATAGCGACGCTGCTCTACGGACCGGGGAGCATCACGCACGCGCACGCGGCGAACGAGCTGGTGTCGGTGGATGAAGTGCTCACCGGCACGAAGGTGCTGGCGCGGACCATACTCGAATGGTGTGGCGAGCCCGCGCCATCGCGGGAACGGGGTGCGTGAGGAGGAAGGGGCGCTGACGCGATCGATTCGCAGCGCAATGCATCCACCTCGTCGGCGCATCGGGCTTGCAGCGTCAGCTCCGTTTCTTCCGCCCCGCACTGCCCGCTCCTCCCCGGCCGGCGCGGGGCGGGCGGCGTTCATCGGCGGCGGACTCCTCGCCGGCGTTCCAGCTC
>Ga0182741_1002715_pt1 | contig 20025 bp, 20 predicted proteins | sample eDN5th37CBELigOP_FD_128874 | JGI IMG/M metagenome (GOLD analysis project Ga0182741, IMG submission 128874) | Enriched Organic Plus compost microbial communities from Emeryville, California, USA - eDNA 5th pass 37_C BE-Lig OP (version 2) (version 2) ... | reverse complement strand
TTGACCGCGACCGTCAGTTCCAGCGGCGCCGACGCCATCAGCATCAGGTCGAGGGCGCCGTCCTCGTGGTCCGCAGCGAACAGGCGATCGAGCGCCAGCAGGGAAGCCAGCAGCACGCCGATCCACAGGATCGCGGGCCCGATCCGCCGCAGCAGGTTGAGGTCGGGTCCGATGGCGAACGGAACGACGATCACCACCGCGAGCAGGAACAGCGTGCCGATCAACGCGCCCCCGCCGATTCGGATGGCGAGGCGGACTTCTCGCTGCAACAGGGCAAGGAGCGCATTCATGCCGACGCACCCTCCGGCGGCATCATCCTGCTTTCGTCGAGACGCAGCTCCCGCCCGGTGAGCCCGAGCGGCGCGTGGGTGGCGGCGACAATCAGCCCGCCACTGGCGAGTTGCTCCCGCATCAGCCCGGCCAGCAGGTCCTGCCCGGCGACATCCAGCGCCGCCGTCGGTTCGTCCAGCAGCCAGACCGGCCGCCGCGCCGTGAGGAGCCGCGCCAGCGAGAGCCGCCGCCGTTGTCCAGCGGACAGATGCGCCGCCGGCAGGTCGGCCAGGCTGCCGAGCCCGACCGATTCGAGCGCCACAGGCACACGCGCGCGGTCACCGCCGAGAAAGGCGGTCCAGAAATCGAGATTCTCCGTCACGGTCAGCGAAGCCTTCTGCGCGTCCAGATGGCCGACATAATGGGCCTGCTCGGCAAGGCTCGCCTCGGCGTCGCCGCCGTCGAGCACGATCCGTCCGGTGGCCGCCGGCAGCAGGCCCGCCAGGACGCGCAGCAGCGAGGATTTCCCGGCCCCGTTCCGGCCGAGCACGACCACCGCCTCGCCGGCCGCAACCGCGAAGGAGACGCCGGCAAAGACCGGCCGCCCTCCCCGCACGCAGGCGAGATCCTCGACGGTCAGGCGCATCATTGCGGCGTGCCGGCGGTGTGCGGCCGGACGCGACGCCCGGCGGGAAGCGGCCAATGGCAGATCATGGAATTTCGCGCCCGGGATCGCGGCCGGGCAGTTGGCAGTTGCTCGGAAAAGACCTTATAAGCCATCCAGACTGCCGCGAGGTCCGGAACTCTCTTCCCCCGCTCCGGATTTCGCGGTGATGCGGCGCCGAAGCGCGATTCGCGCGCTCCCTCCGGCAGCCGCTTCCGGATGGGGTGAACAAAACCGTCATGACCTCCCTCGACAGCTTCAAGTGCCGCAAGACCCTCAAGGTCGGCGCCAAGACCTACGTCTATTACAGCCTTCCGGCGGCCGAGAAGAACGGCCTGAAGGGAATCGCCCGTCTGCCCTTCTCGATGAAGGTGCTGCTGGAGAACCTGCTCCGGCACGAGGACGGCCGGTCGGTGACGAAGGAGGACATTCAGGCGGTCGCGGAATGGCTCAAGAAGCGCACGTCCGAGCGCGAGATCGCCTTCCGCCCCGCCCGCGTGCTGATGCAGGACTTCACCGGCGTCCCGGCCGTGGTCGATCTCGCCGCGATGCGCGACGCCATGGCCAATCTCGGCGGCGCGCCTGAGAAGATCAATCCGCTGGTTCCGGTCGATCTGGTCATCGACCATTCCGTCATCGTCAACTATTTCGGCGACAACCGCGCCTTCAAGCGCAACGTCGAAGAGGAATACAAGCAGAACCAGGAGCGCTATCAGTTCCTGAAATGGGCGCAGAGCTCGTTCGAGAATTTCCGCGTCGTGCCGCCGGGCACCGGCATCTGCCACCAGGTCAACCTGGAATACCTGTCGCAGACGGTCTGGACCCGCAAGGAGCGCCACACCGTCGGCAGGCGCAACGCGATGTATGACGTCGCGTATCCGGACACGCTGGTCGGGACCGATTCGCACACCACGATGGTCAACGGCCTGGCCGTGCTCGGCTGGGGCGTCGGTGGCATCGAGGCGGAGGCGGCCATGCTCGGCCAGCCGATCTCGATGCTGCTGCCGGAGGTGATCGGCTTCAAGCTCACCGGCAAGCTCAAGGAGGGCGTCACCGCCACCGACCTCGTCCTCACCGTCACGCAGATGCTGCGCAAGAAGGGCGTGGTCGGCAAGTTCGTGGAATTCTACGGCGCCGGGCTCAACAACCTGTCGCTGGAGGACCGCGCGACGATCGGCAACATGGCGCCCGAATACGGCGCCACCTGCGGCTTCTTCCCCGTCGACGACGAGGCGCTGCGCTACCTCAAGGACACCGGCCGCCCGTCTTCCCGGGTTGCGCTGGTCAAGGCCTACGCCAAGGCGCAGGGCATGTTCCGCACCCGCGCCACGCCGGACCCGGTTTTCACCGACACGCTCGAACTCGATCTCTCCCAGGTTGAGCCGTCGCTGGCCGGACCGAAGCGTCCGCAGGACCGCGTGCTGCTGCGCGACGTCAAGGCCGGCTTCGCCGAATCCATGGCGCAGGAATTCAACAAGGCCGACGAGATGGACAAGCGCGTCCCGGTCGAGGGCCGCAAGCACGATCTCGGTCACGGCGACGTGGTGATCGCCGCCATCACCTCCTGCACCAACACCTCCAATCCCAGCGTGATGATCGGCGCCGGCCTGCTGGCCCGCAAGGCGGTGGCGCTGGGCCTGAAGACCAAGCCCTGGGTGAAGACATCGGTCGCGCCCGGCTCACAGGTCGTCGGCGAGTATCTCGCCAAGTCGGGTCTGCAGAAGGATCTCGACAAACTCGGCTTCAACCTCGTCGGCTTCGGCTGCACCACCTGCATCGGCAATTCCGGCCCGCTTCCTTCGGAGATTTCCAAAGCGATCAATGACGGCGATCTCGTCGCCGCCGCGGTGCTCTCGGGCAACCGCAACTTCGAGGGCCGGGTCAATCCCGACGTCCGCGCCAACTATCTGGCGTCGCCGCCGCTGGTGGTCGCCTATGCGATCGCCGGCTCGATGCAGATCGATCTCGCCAAGGATCCGATCGGTACCGACAAGACCGGCAAGCCGGTTTACCTGCGCGACATCTGGCCGACCAGCAAGGAAGTGGCCGCGATGGTGCGCAAGGCGGTGACCAAGAGCCTATTCACGCGCAAATACGCGGACGTGTTCAAGGGCGACATCAACTGGCGCCGCATCAAGGTCGAAGGCGGCATGACCTACAAGTGGGACAACCGCTCGACCTACGTGCAAAACCCGCCGTACTTCGTCGACATGGGCCGCGCTCCGGCGCCGCTCACCGATATCGTCGACGCCCGCGTGCTCGGCCTGTTCCTCGACTCGATCACGACCGACCACATTTCCCCGGCCGGTTCGATCAAGGTCAATTCGCCCGCGGGCAAGTACCTGATCGAGCACAAGGTGCAGCCGCTCGACTTCAACCAGTACGGCACCCGCCGCGGCAATCATGAAGTCATGATGCGCGGCACCTTCGCCAACATCCGCATCAAGAACCAGATGGTGCCGGGCGTCGAAGGCGGCGTCACCGTGCACTATCCGGATAAGCAGCAGATGCCGATCTACGACGCGGCGATGCGCTACAAGGCCGAGGGCATTCCGCTCGTGGTGTTCGCCGGCAAGGAATACGGTACCGGCTCGTCGCGTGACTGGGCTGCGAAGGGCACCAACCTGCTCGGGATCCGCGCCGTCATCGCCCAGTCCTTCGAGCGCATCCACCGTTCCAACCTGGTCGGCATGGGCGTGCTCCCGCTCGTCTTCGAGGAGGGAACCTCCTGGCAGAGCCTCGGCCTCAAGGGCGACGAACGCGTCACCATCCGCGGCCTCACCACCGATCTCAAGCCGCGCCAGCGGCTGTTCGCGGAGATCACCAGCGCCGAAGGCAAGGTGCAGCGCGTGCCGCTGATCTGCCGCATCGACACGCTGGAGGAGCTCGACTACTTCCGCAACGGCGGCATTCTCCAGTACGTGTTGCGCCAACTGGCTGCCTGATGCTCTCCGGCACGGCGGCACCACCGGTTGCCGCCGTGCCGACCTTCACTGCGAATTGAGTGGCGGGTGAGCGGTCTTTCTGGAATATCAAAGGCCTGGCCGGATCGCTTTGACGCCCCCAACCCGCTGCCGGGGCAGCGTTTCCGCCGCTGTGGAGTGCTTCGATGACCGCCCGCCTGCTGGCCGCCGCTCTGATCGCCTTTGCCGCTCTGGCGGAAGGTGCGTCGGCGACAGAGATCCGCGGCGTGGTCGAACTTTATACCAGCCAGGGCTGTTCGGCCTGCCCGCCGGCGGATCGCATCCTCGGCGAGTTCGCGCGCGACGGCTCGATTGTCGCCCTGACGATGCCGGTGGATTACTGGGATTACATCGGCTGGAAGGACACGCTGGCGAAGCCGCGCCACACCATGCGGCAGCGCGCCTATGCCAAGGCGCGCGGCGATCGCGATGTCTATACACCGCAAGTCGTGGTCAACGGTCGCACCCATGTGCTCGGCAGCGACCGCGCCGCGATCGATCGCGCGCTCGAAGGGCCCCCCTCGGACGACGGCACCTTGTCGCTTCATCTCACCGTCGGCGCGGCTGACGGAAAGGTTACCGTAGAGGTGCCGAGCGCGACGACCACGCCGGCGAGCGGCCAAGTGTGGCTGTGCGCGCTGGTGAAGGAAACGCCGGTGGAGATCGGACGCGGCGAGAACCGCGGCAAGACGCTGACCTATTACAACGTGGTTCGTCGCTGGGTGAAGCTCGGCGACTGGGACGGCAGGCAGCGCACCTTCACGACGCCGCTTCGCGAGATCGGCAATGACGGGATCGATGCGGTCGCGGTCATCGTCCAAGGCGGGACGGCCGACAGTCCGGGCACCATGTTCGGTGCCGGCGTTGCCGCATTGCACTGACCGCTGATTTTCGGGAAATTGTGTTCCCCCCCTTTTGCCGCTGCCAACGCGGCGAAAAAAAGGGCCGGTACTGCCGGCCCGAGAGCATGGGGGATTGAACCGTACGCGGAACAACAGGCCGGTCCGACCGAGCCCCGGGGGGCTGGGGGGCTGAGGAATCCGGAACTCGAACCGGACCGGCCCTGAGGCAACAATCCGAATCTGCCAGTGCACCTTGGCCGTGCCCGGGCCGAAATTGGGCCGCTTTGTGATTTTTCGGACCTCTGCCTGCCCAATCCCGCCGTTTGCGGCAACTTCGGTCCCCTGGACTTGCAGCCGCCCGCGCGCAGCGCGATCATGACGTACCAATGACAGGAGGCGCCGCATGACTTTCGGTCCCGGCGATGATGAGCCGAGCCCGTCGCTCGGGCGTGAGGCGACCCATGTCGCGCCCTCCGCCCAGCCGCAGCGCGTGACGTTCGATCGCCACGAGCTCGACCGCATTCTCAATCTCTATGGCCGCAAGGTCGCCGCCGGCGAGTGGCGCGACTACGCCATCGACTTCCTAAAAGACCGCGCCGTGTTTTCAATCTTCCGCCGGTCTTCGGAAGTACCGCTCTACCGTATCGAGAAGGATCCGCGGCTGTCCCGCCGCCAGGGCGCCTACAGCGTGGTCACCGCCACCGGGCTGATCCTCAAACGCGGGCACGAACTCGACCGCGTGCTGCGGGTCCTGGACAAGTCGCTGCGGCTGGTCGCCGGCTGATCGCAGCGCGCCAATCTCAAATAGGATTCCGACATGAAAAAAGCCCCGGCTTGTGCCGGGGCTTGATTCGTTGAGCCGACCTGTCGGGCCGCCGTCACTCCTGCCGCTGGCCGAACAGCTGCAACAGCATCGTGAACAGGTTGATGAAGTTGAGGTACAGCGACAGCGCGCCCATGATCGCCGACTTCTCGAGCGTCGCGCCTTCCATCGCCCCGTACACATACTCGCTCTTCAGCCGCTGCGTGTCCCAGGCGGTCAGACCGGCGAAGACCAGCACGCCCACCACCGAGACCACGAACTGCAGCGCGGAGCTGGCAATGAACAGGTTCACCAGCGAGGCGATGATGATGCCGACGAGGCCCATGATCAGGAACGAGCCCCAGGCGGAGATGTCGCGCTGGGTCGTGTAGCCCCACAGGCTCAGCGCGCCGAACGAGGCCGCGGTGATGAAGAACACGCGCACGATCGACGTATGCGTATAGACGAGGAAGATCGAGCCGAGCGAAAGACCGATCAGCGCCGCGAATACCCAGAACGTCGTGTGCGCCGCCGACGTGCTCATGTTCTGGATGCGCATGCCGAGGAAGAAGACGAGCCCGAGCGGCGCCAGGATCACCGCCCATTTCAGCGGGCTGACGAACAGGGCGTAGCCGATGCTGCTCAGCATGATGCCGTTCGGAAGCCGCGCCGCTGCAGCCGACGGGTCCCCGGTCACCGATGCCAGATAGGTACCGAGCGCGGCGAAGCCGGTAATCGCCAGCCCCAGCACCATGTAATTGTAGATGCGCAGCATGTAGGCCCGCAGGCCCTCGTCGATGACCGCCGTCTCGGCCCGGGTCATCGGCCGGCCGTACTGCGCGGCGGCGACGTTGCGATCGAAATCCGACATCGTACGAACCTCGTATGTTTCCCCTCGACCGGAGCGGGCGGTGCCCGGCCCCCAAGGTCATGTTCAATATGGACATCCCCCGGCAGGCGACAAGGCAAAAATCGGCCGCACCCACCTCCCGCGCGGCGGCGACGCGCGGCGGATTGTCGCAAAGTTTGTGTTCTGTTTCAGTCCGTTAGGGCTCACAGATGGCGCAGCACCGGCGCCGGCTTCTGTCCCAGCGCGCTGAACGTACCGATCAGCCCGAAGGCGACTGTCAGCGCCAGAGCCCCCAGCGCGGCGGCGATCGCAGGCACCGGCAGCCACACGAACGGCACCCGCATCACTTCGGTCAGGACCAGCCAGGCGGCGGCCGAACCGGCGGCGACGCCGAACAGCGCGGTCGCCGCACCCAGAAGGAAGTATTCCAGCGCATAGGCGGCAATTAGCCGCCCCCGCGTCGCCCCGAGCGTCTTCATGATGACGGCATCGTAAACGCGGTGCCGGTGTCCCGCCGCCAGCGCCCCGCCCAAAACGATGATCGCCGACGCGAGGGTGATGAGGCTCGCACCGCGGATCGCCACGGTCAGGTCGGAAACCACCTTGCCGATCGCCTCGAGCGCCTCCTTCACCCGCACCGTCGTCACGCCGGGAAACGCCTCCGCGGCCGCCTTCAGCAGCCTGATCTCCTGCTCGGTCGTGCTCGCGCCGGGATAGGTCAGCGTCGCGATCTGCGTGTGCGGCGCGCCGCGGAACGTGCCCGGCGAAAACACCATGACGAAGTTGATGCCAAGCGACTGCCAGTCGACGACACGGAGATTGGCAATCGTCGCCGTCACGTTGCGGCCGAGCACATTGACGGTGATCGAATCGCCCAGCTTCAGACCAAGTCCATCTGCGATCCGCTTTTCCAGTGATACCAGCGGAGGCCCCGCATACGCCGCATCCCACCAGGTGCCCTCGACCAGCTGCGAGCCGTCCGGGATCGTGTCGGCATAGGTGATGCCGCGGTCGCTCTGGAGCACCCAGGCTGCGTCCGCCGACGGGCGCGCGGCCTCGGCGCTGGTCCCGTTCAACGCGACGATCCGCCCCCGCAGCATCGGCACTCGTTCCACCGTGGCCTCCGGTGCCTGGTCTCGCAAAAAGCCCTCGAACCGCTCCGCATCGGCCGACTGGATGTCGACGAAGAAGAACGACGGCGCCCGTTCCGGCAGCGAGCCCAGGAACTGCCGCTGCAGGTTGCCGTCGATCAGGGCGAGGGTCACCAGCAGAGCCAGGCCGAGCCCGAGCGACAGCACGATCGTCGGCGTCAGCGCGCCGGGCCGATGGATGTTCGCCACGGCCAGGCGCACGAGCGGCGAGCGCGCCCGCGGCGCGCGCCGCGCCAGCAGCATGATTGCCGTGGCAACAAGGCGCAGTGCCACGAACACCGCAGCCGCGGCGCCGACGAAGATCAACGCGATGCGACGGTCATGCGCGAGCAGCACCGCGAGCGCGGCGAGCGCCGTCACCGCGCCAGTCGTGGCGACGATGTAGCGCAGCCGCGGCCAGCGCCGCTCCGGTGCGACGATGTCGCGGAACAGCGCGGACACCGGCACGTCGTGGGCCCGGCCCAGGGGCCACAGCGCGAAGGCGAGCGCCGTCAGCACGCCATAACCCGCCGCGAGCAGCAGTTGCGGCACATGGATCGCCGGCGCAATCGGCAGCGGCAGAATATCGCCGAACCAGGCGGTGATGAGGAACGGCAGCGCCGCGCCGGCCAGCAGGCCGATGCCGATGCCGATGCCCGCCAGCAGCAGCACCTGCACCAGATGAATCATGAACACGTGGCCGCCGCTCGCACCCAGCGCCTTCATTGTCGCGATCGTGTCGCGTTTCCGGTCCAAATAATGCTTCACCGCATTGGCCGCGCCGACGCCGCCGACAAGCAGCGCCGTGAGGCCGACAAGGGTCAGGAATTGGGTGAAGCGTTCGATGTTGCGCTCGAGGCGCGGCGAGGCATTGGTGCGGGTGCGGGTCTCCCAGCCTGCATCCGGCAGCTGCGCCGCCGCCCTTTCAATCAGCGCCTCGGCAGCTGCATCGCTGGAATCGTTTGCCGGCAGCCGCACCCGGTAGATCCAGCGCACGAGGCTGCCCGGCTGCACCAAATCGGTCGCCCTCAGGCCGTCGATTGCGATCAGCAGCCGCGGCCCGAAGCCGATGCCGCCGGCGAGCTTGTCCGGCTCCGTGCGCAGCGCGGCGCGAACTTCGAATGTCGCCGTGCCGACCTCGATGCGGTCGCCCGTCTTCAGCCCGAGCCGCGCGAGCAGCGCGCTGTCGGCGGCCGCGCCGAACACCCCGTCGCGTTCGCCGAGAAGGGTCGCGAGATCGCCCGCCGGATCGAACTCCGCAGCGCCGTAGAGCGGATACGCGGCGTCGACCGCCTTGATCTCCACCAGCGAAGAGCGCGCGTCGGCGGTCCGCGCCATCGCCCGCATCGTCGCTGCGGTGGAGACCGTCCCGGCCGCGTCGAGAAAGGCCCGCTCCGCCGTTGCCGCCTCGCGGTGGATCAGCGAGAACGACACGTCGCCGCCCAGGATCGTGCGCCCTTCCCGGGCCAGTCCGTCGGTCAGGCTCTGCGAGAACGAGCCGATCCCCGCGATGGCCGCAATTCCCAGCGCCATGCACGCAATGAAGACACGAAAGCCGCCGACGCCGCCGCGCAGGTCGCGCAGGGCGAGGCGGAGATCGAGCATCAGATTGTGGCCCCGGCGTTCCGGCCCAGCCGCGCCGGCAACGAATGCGGCGCTCATGCCGGCACCGTTTCGGCGCTCTCGATGCGGCCCGAGCGCAGCCGGACGGTGCGGTCGCAGCGCCGCGCCAGTCCCGGGTCATGCGTGACCAGCACCAGCGTCGTGTTGCGCTCCGCATGACCGGCGAAGAGCAGATCGACGATTTGCCGCCCGGTCGATTCGTCGAGATTGCCGGTCGGCTCGTCCGCCACCAGGATCGCCGGATCCGGCGCCAGGGCCCGCGCCAGCGCCACCCGCTGCTGCTCGCCGCCGGAGAGCTGAGCCGGATAATGGCTAAGCCGCGCCCCGAGCCCGACTGCGGCGAGTTCCGCCTCCGCGCGCGCGAAAGCATCCGCCTGGCCCGCCAGCTCGAGGGGGACGGCCACATTCTCCAGCGCTGTCATGGTCGGGATCAGGTGAAATGACTGGAACACGATACCGATGTTCCGGCCGCGAAAGCGCGCCAGCCCATCTTCGTCCAGCTGCGACAGGTTCTCGCCGGCGACCGTCACGGTGCCGCTGTCCGGCCGTTCCAAGCCCGCCATCACCATCAGCAGCGTGGATTTGCCCGATCCCGACGGTCCGACGAGGCCGACCGCTTCGCCGCGTCCTATATTGAGCGAAATGTCCTTGAGGATGTGGACCCGCGCCGCGTCCCGCCCCAGGGCGAGGTTGACGTTATTGAGCGCGATGGCCGGAGCCGAGGAGGTGTCGTTCATGTGGTGGTTTCGTCTCCGTTCGCCCGCGCGGAGCAATGTCATGCCCCGCTCATATGGGAACCGCCCCCGTCCGGTCCAGGCGCCGTGGGCAAGGCACGCATTACGGGCGGCGGTGCTGATTCTCCTCACCTTGACGGCCGGACCGATCGTCGCAGGCACGGGCGAGGCCGCCGCACGCACGGTGAAGATCGTCGCGCTGGGTGATTCGTTGACCGCGGGCTACGGCTTGCCTGGGTCTGACTCGTTTCCGGTGAAGCTGGAGAAGGCGCTGCGGGCGAAGGGCATCGACGTCGCCATCGAGAATGCCGGCGTGTCCGGCGACACCGCATCCGGCGGGCTGGCCCGGCTCGACTGGTCGGTTCCGGACGGCACCGACGCGGTGATCGTCGAGCTCGGTGCCAACGACGCCCTGCGCGGCATCGATCCGAAGCTCACCCGCCAGGCCCTCGAATCGATCCTGCTGCGCCTCGAAGCGCGCGGCATCGCCGTCCTGCTCGCCGGCATGCGCGCGCCACCGAATATGGGCGCCGACTACACCGCCGCCTTTGATGCGATTTTCCCTGAATTGGCCGCCGCCCACGACGTCGTGTACGTCCCGTTTTTCCTGGACGGCGTCGCTGCCGACCGGACGCTCAACCAGGCGGACGGCATCCATCCGACCGCTGCCGGCGTCGACGTGATCGTCGCCCGGCTCCTGCCCCAGGTCGAAGAGCTGATCCGCCGGATTAGCGCACGCAATCCGTAACACCGCTCCAGCCGCTGCGGCCGCCCTCGTCGGCCGCGCGGCCATGTCATGCTTCGGAGGACCTCCATGCCGCGGCTCTTCACCGGACTCGAACTTCCGCGAACCGTCGGTCAGACCTTGTCGCAGCTGCGCGGCGGTCTGCCCGGAGCCCGCTGGATCGACCCCGAAAACTATCACATCACCCTGCGCTTCATCGGCGACGTCGACGACGCGCTGGCCCGCGAGATTGCCTTCATGCTGGGCCAGGTGAAGCGACCGCCATTCGAGCTGCGGCTCGACGGGCTCACCTCCTTCGGCGGCCGCAAGCCGCGCGCGGTCGTCGCCTCCGTGCCGGCGGTGCCGCCGCTGGTCGAGCTGCAGGCAGAGCAGGAGCGGCTGATGCAGCGCGTGGGCCTCCCGCCGGAGGGACGCAAGTTCACGCCGCACGTCACCGTCGCGCGGTTGCGGGAATCATCGAGCCGGCAGGTTGCCGACTATCTCGCCGCGCGCGGCCTGTTCCGCACCGAGGATTTCGATGTCTCGCGCTTCGTCCTTTTCTCGTCGCGCGCGTCCGTCGGCGGGGGACCATACATTGTCGAGGCCGCCTATCCGCTCGCGGCGTGACGGCCTGTCGCCGCCAGGGCCTTGCCTTGCCGTCGCCGCGAACGGTACCCATCTTCCTGCGGGCCGTACCGGACGTGCGGCAGGAGGAGCTGATGGCACGACGCAGCGACTTTGGGCAGCACCACACATGGCACCATCCCGAAGCCGAGCGGATGGCGGCGGACGAGACGTCGCTGCGGCAGAAATTCTGGGCCAAGGCGCGGCGGGTCGCAGCCGGTCTGCCGTTCGCCGAGGATCTGCTCGCCGCCTATTACTGCGCCTTCGACCGCAGCACGCCGGCGGCGGTGAAAGCGTCGCTTCTGGGCGCGCTCGCCTATTTCGTGCTGCCGACGGATCTCGCGCCGGACCTGCTGCCGATGCTGGGCTTCACCGACGATGCCGCCGTGCTTGCGGCCGCCTTGCGTATGGTGGCGACGCACATCCGGCCAGAACATCGCGAGGCAGCGCGCCGCGCCTTGGCGCGGGGTCTCGCGCCGCAGCGCTGAGTCAGATCTCCGCGCTCACCTGCAGCACGACCTTGCCGCGCACCTTGCGCGCCGCGATGGCATGCAACGCCGCCGCGGCTTCCTCCAGCGGATAGACGGCGTCGACGTGGCCGGACAGCGTCCCCGCCGCGCACCAGGCGAAGATCTGTTCGAGATCGGCGCGGCATCCCTGCGGGTCCTGCTCGGCCCATCCGCCCCAATAAACGCCCAGCACTTCGCGCTCCTTCAGCAGCACGTGATTGAGCGGCAGCTGCGGAATGGTGCCGGCCGCGAAGCCGATCACGAGATGGCGGCCACGCCAGGCGAGGCTGCGCAGCGCCGCCACCGCATGACGACCGCCCACAGGGTCATACACCACGTCGGCCCCGCGCCCTTCGGTGGCGCGCATGACCGCCTCTTTCAAATCGACCGTTTCGTAGTTGATGCCCACTTCGGCGCCGTGCTTGCGCGCGAATGCGAGTTTCTCCTCGCTGGAGGCGCACGCGATCACCCGCGCGCCGAGCTGTCGGCCGATCTCGACCGCGGCCAGACCGGCACCGCCCGATGCGCCGAGCACGACCAGCGACTCGCCGGCCTGCAGGCGCGCCCGGTTGCGCAGCGCATGCAGCGTCGTGCCGTATGTCACGGACAGGCCCGCGGCACGCATGAAATCGAGTTCCGCGGGAATGCGCACCAGCCGTTCCGCCGGCGGCGACGACCTGCTCGCGGGCTGCGCCATGGCCGATGAAACCGGCGACCCGATCGCCCCTTTGCAGCGTGGTCACGCCGGGACCGACCTCGCACACGACGCCGGCAAGCTCGCCCGCAGGCGAAAACGGAAATGGCGGGCGGACCTGGTAGCGTCCTGCGATCAGCAGCGTATCGAAGAAATTGAGCGCGGCAGCCGCCACCGCCACGACCACTTCGCCGGGCCCCGCCTTGGGCGCGGCAAGATCGGCCATCGCGAGCGTGTCCGCTCCGCCGAATTGCGTGCACAGCACGGCGCGCATCTTCCCGTCCCCACGGTCTTCGTGCGGCTGCTGCAGGCTTCTTCTGGGCCGCAGCGGTCCGCAATGCCTTCACATCGCGGGCTTCACCCGCTATCCATCTGACATTACCGTAACCCCGCAGCCATTGTCGCGATCGAGAGGCCCGATGATCACGACCATTCTGAAGACTTTCGCCCCATTGATGCTGCTGTCGGTGGCATTTTCTCCTGCGGTCGCGGCCGCACCCACGGTCGGAGCCGATGCAGCTTTGACCACCGATGCCGCGCCGACACGTCGCATCGCTGCCGATTCGATCGTGGTCGCGCAGGCCGGGCAGAATGCCCAGCCCAATCTGCTGGGCCAGTTCGGCGATTGGGGCGCTTATGTCAGCAACAATGGCGGGCGCAAGATCTGCTACACGTTGGGCAAGCCGGCGAGCGCCCAGACGGTGCCGCCGAATCGTCCGCGCGACCCGATCTACATGTTCATTTCGACGCGGCCGGCGGAAAACGTGCGCAACGAGGTTTCCGTCATTCTCGGCTATCCGCACAAGCCCGACACCGACGCCACGATTGAGGTCGGCAGCGCCAAGTTCGCGATGTACACCCAGAATGACGGCGCCTGGATCAAGAACGCGGCCGAGGAGCCGCGCCTGATCGACGCGATGCGGAAGGGGGCCGAGGTGATCGTCCGCGGCACGTCGAGCCGCGGCACTCAGACGATCGACCGCTACTCGCTGAAAGGCATTTCCCAGGCTTTGGACCGGGTCAGCCAGGAATGCCGTTGACCTAACGCCACCCGGGCACCGGCCTGATGGATCGCGGTTGCGCCGGTGCGCGGCCGCGACCATTTGTGCTATGACCCGCCGATGCCCGTACAGGATCCCATGACCACGGTTCTCGACACGACCCGCGCGGGGCAGGCTGCAGCGGCCGGCCGCGATCTGGGCTCACTCGAAAAGACACCCCTCGAGCGCTACGTCGCCCCAGCCCGTCCGTCGCTCGTTGGGCTGTCGCGGCCGGAACTCGCCGCCGCGCTGGGCGCCATCGGCGTGCCGGAGCGCGAGCACCGGATGCGGGTGCAGCAATTGTGGCATTGGCTCTATGTCCGCGGCGCCCGCGCCTTCGACGAGATGTCGAACGTGTCGAAGCACCTGAGGGCGGCGCTCGAACAGCATTACACGCTCGATCGCCCCGAACTCGTGGCCGAGCAGGTCTCCGTCGACGGCACCCGCAAGTGGCTGGTGCGTCTGCCCGGCGAGCAGCCGGGCGAGCGTCCGCACGAGGTCGAGTGCGTCTACATCCCCGAGGCCGACCGCGGCACCCTGTGCGTGTCGAGCCAGGTCGGCTGCACCCTCACCTGCTCGTTCTGCCACACCGGCACCCAGCGGCTGGTGCGCAATCTCACGCCCGGCGAGATCGTCGGCCAGATCATGGTCGCGCGCGACCGGCTCGGCGACTGGATCGAGCGCGCGCCGCTCGCCGGCGCGATCGTTCCCACCGACGGCGGCCGCTTCGTCTCCAACATCGTCATGATGGGCATGGGCGAACCGCTCTATAATTACGAGAACGTGCGCGACGCGATGCTGATCATGGCCGATGGCGAAGGCATCGGCATTTCCAAGCGCAAGATCACGCTGTCGACCTCGGGCGTGGTGCCGAACATCACCCGCTGCGGCGCCGACACCGGCGTCATGCTCGCCGTGTCGCTGCACGCCGTGCGCGACGAATTGCGCGACGTGCTGGTGCCGCTCAATCGCAAATACCCGATCGCCGAACTGCTCGCGGCGTGCCGGACCTATCCCGGCCTCAGCAATGCCCGGCGCATCACGTTCGAATACGTGATGCTGAAGGGCGTCAACGATTCGCTGGTCGACGCCAAGGAACTGGTGCGGCTGCTCAAGGGCATTCCTGCCAAGATCAACCTCATTCCGTTCAACCCATGGCCGGGCACCAAGTACGAGTGCTCCGACTGGGAACAGATCGAGAAGTTCTCCGAGGTGGTGTTCAACGCGGGCTATGCGTCGCCGGTGCGCACGCCGCGCGGCCGCGACATTCTCGCCGCCTGCGGCCAGCTCAAGAGCGCCACCGAGAAGCTGTCCGCCCGCGAGCGCATGGCTTTGCGCGCCATGGCCATGACCGACTGAATCACGCCGCGCGGCCGCTGCGGCGTCGCTGCATGAAAAGCCCGCACCGATGTCGCTGCTCGTTCGCCTCGTTGTGATCTTCTTCGGCTTCTTGGCGGCGAGCCTTGCCGCGGGGCTCGTTCTCGCGCTCGGTCTGCTGCTGCCGGAATGGCGTGACTTCGCCGGCCCGGAATTCGACGGCGGCCTGTCCGCGGTCGTGGTCGTGAGCGCCGTCCTGATCTCCGGCTTCGCCTTGATTCCCACCCTGCTCGTGGTCGTCGTGGCGGAGGCGCTGCGCCTGCGTTCGGCGCTGTTCTATGCGGCCGCCGGGGCGGCGGTGGCCGTGCTCTCGCTTTATGGTTTCGAAGGCATCGCCGATCCGCTCGCCTGGGGCGATGCGGTCGCCCGCAGCGAATTGCAGCTGGTCGCGGCCGCTGGGATCGTCGCCGGTTTTGTCTATTGGGCGCTGGCGGGCCGCAACGCCGGCGGGTGGCGCGGCGAAGCGACGGTCTGAACGAAGACGTCAGCCGTTGCGGGCCAGCAGCAGCCGCACGGCAAAGGCGCCCATCAAACCGGCGAACAGCCAGTCCACCGCGCGCATGATCCGCGGCGAACGGCGCAGCGCGGCAGTGAAGCGATCGGCCATCACGATCAGCAGCGCGCAGACCGGCAGGCCGAGCGCGATGAAATAGAGCCCGAGGAACAGCAGCTTCGCCCCCGCCTGCGGATCGTTCGCGGACACGAACTGCGGCAGGAAGGTGAGGAAGAACATCACGATCTTCGGGTTCAGCAGGTTCACGCCGAGACCGGTCAGGAACACCCGCGACACCGGCTGCAGCGGCCCGCTTCGCGCCGGCAAGGTCAGCGCCGAGCCATGCCGCAGCGCCTGCATAGCCAGCCACAGCAGATAGGCCGCGCCGGCGATCTTCACGGCCGTGAACGCGGCAGCCGAAGCGGCCAGCAGGGCCGAGAGGCCGAACGCGGCCAGGAGGCTGTGCAGCACGAGGCCGGTAAATGCGCCGAACATGGCCGCAAAGCCGCGCCGGCGTCCGCCGGTCAGCGTCTGGCCGATGAACAGCGTCATGTCCGGCCCCGGGGTGAAGATCAGGACGAACGAGGCGGCCGTGAAGGCCAGCATCACCTCGGCTGTGGGCAGGAAGGTCATGGTGTGGATCCGTGGCTGCCGGCACTCTCTAGCCCAGGACGAACCCGGCTGTCGCGGCCGCCGGGCCCGTTCGCCGCAACTCGCCTCGTACCGTCAGCCGGGCTATGGTGCGCGGCCGAACCGCCATGCCGATGAGGGCCGATGCTCAAGCTGTTGCAGGACTTTTTTGCCGAACTCACGGGCGAAGGGAAGCCCCAGGACCGGTTCGCCGACAACGATTACCGGCTCGCAGCCGCGGCGCTGCTGATTCATGTCACGGCCGTGGACGGCAAGGTCACCGAGGCCGAACAGGGCACGCTGTTCCGCCTGCTGAAGAACACGTTCAATCTTGACGACGACTCCACCCGGGAACTGATCGACGCGGCCACCCTGCGCGACCGCGACGCCGTCGACATGTACACCTTCACCAGCCTGCTCAACCGGGCCCTGGACGAAGACGGCCGCCGCCGCATCGTGGCGATGATGTGGGAGATCATCTATGCCGACGGCAAAGTGAACGAGTTCGAGGACAACGTGGTCTGGCGCGTTGCCGACCTGCTCGGCATCTCGTCCCGCGACCGCATCGAGTTGCGCCGCCAGGTCGCTGCCCAGCATGATTCCGGCGGTCAGGACGGGGAAGGCGCGGGAAGTCAGTAGCGCGCGGGAAGCCGCCGCGCTAAGGAACATAGTCCGTAGGACAAGAAGTGGATGCCGCGCGGCGCCTGGCGTATCGGCGCGGCCCTGGAGCGAATCCGCATGGCGATGCAGCCTGTCACGCTGATCACCGGCGCCTCGTCGGGGATCGGGGCGGCGTTGGCCCGTGTTTTTGCCGAACACGGCCACGCACTGGTTCTCGTCGCCCGGCGCGAGATCCAGCTGGCCCAGCTGGCGGACGAGATCGCCGCCGCCGGCCATGAGCGGCCGCAGACCATCGCCGTCGACCTCGGCCGCGTCGATGCGGCCGCCCGCATCGGCCATGAGCTGGCAGCCCGCGGCCTGGAGCCGGCCTATGTTGTGAACAATGCCGGTTTCGGCCTGGTCGGGCAGGCAGCCGAACTCGACCGAAACGAGCAGCTGGCGATCGTCGACCTTAACATCCGCACGCTGACGGATCTGTCGCTGCGCTGGATCGAGAGCCTCAAGCGCAACAAGGGCGGCATTCTCAACGTGGCCTCGGTCGCCGCCTTCATGCCCGGCCCGGGCATGGCGGTGTACTACGCCACCAAGGCCTACGTGCTGTCCTTCAGCGAGGCGCTGCACCGCGAACTGGCCGCCGATGGGGTGCGGGTCACCGTGCTCTGCCCCGGCCCCGTCAGCACCGAGTTCCAGTCCCGCGCCGGCATGGCCGCGGACCACTTTCCGCGCTTCCTTGCCCGCTCCGCCGGCCGCGTGGCGGCCGAGGGATACGAGGCGCTCATGCGCGGCCGGCGCGTCGCCATTCCCGGCTTCCACAACCGGGTCGCAGCCTTCCTGCCGCGCCTCGTGCCGCGCGCTTTGCTGCTTTCGGTGCTGCATCGCATGCAGAGCCAGCGCAAGGCACCGGTCACCGGCCCGCGCTGGCCCAAGCGGTCGTCGCCACAACCTTGAAATTCAAGGTGGTTCGGGTACGACTGGGCGATGCCTCGCAGCGCACAGGGGCCGATGTCCGCTCCGATTCTGATCGTTCTGCACCAGGAACATTCCACACCCGGCCGGGTGGGCCAGGCGCTGGTGCGGCGCGGCTTCACCCTCGACGTCCGCCGGCCGCGCTTCGGCGATCCGCTACCCGCCACGATGGCCGACCATGCCGGCGCGGTCATCTTTGGCGGGCCGATGAGTGCCAATGATTCGGACGACTTTCTGCGCCGCGAAATCGACTGGATCGCCGTCCCCCTCCGCGAGAACAAGCCGTTTCTGGGGATTTGCCTCGGCGCACAACTAATGGCGCGCCAGCTCGGCACCCGCGTCTACGCCCATGACAAGGGCCAGGTTGAGATCGGCTACTACCCGATCCGCGCCACCGAGGCCGGGCTCAAGCTGTGCGCCGCGTGGCCGGACCATGTCTATCAATGGCACCGGGAGGGTTTCGACCTTCCGTCCGGGGGCACCGTTCTCGCCGAAGGCGACGACTTCCCGGTCCAGGCTTTCCGTTACGGCGATACCGCCTACGGCATCCAGTTCCACCCGGAAGTCACCCACGCCATGATGTGTCGGTGGACCACCCGCGGCCATGCGCGGTTGATCCTGCCCGGCGCCAAGGCGCGCCTGTCGCATTTCCAGGACCGCGCCGTGCACGATTACTTCGTGCGCACCTGGCTCGAATCGTTCCTCGATCGCTGGATCGGCTGCCCGGTCACGCCCGAGGCGCAGGAACTGCGTCCGGTCGCGCTCTGAGCCGACGATTTTCGAGGGTTTCTCGCCAGCCTGCCGCAGCGCTGAGGGGCAGGAACTGGTGGAGCCGAGGGGATTTGAACCCCTGACCTCCGCAGTGCGATTGCGGCGCTCTCCCAACTGAGCTACGGCCCCGCCGATTGCGGCGGCCGAAGGCCGCATCGCGCATTCCAGGCGAGTGCGGGCGGTCTAAGGCACGGGTCTGAGGCTGTCAAGCGCGGCCGCGATCTGCGCTCGCCGAGCCGTCCCTCGGCCATTCGCGGCTTGTTCCGCCGCGTTAGGGCCGCTACATCTTCGCCTCGGCCACATACAGCGAATCCCCCCATGCGCGCCCTGCTCGACGTCATCCTGCTCGCCCTGCAACTCTACGTTTGGCTGTTGATCGCGGCGGCGGTGCTGTCGTGGCTGGTGGCCTTCAACGTGGTCAACACCCGCAATCAGGTCGTCGCCACGATCGGCGACTTCCTCTACCGGATCACGGAGCCGGTGCTGCGGCCGATCCGGTCGATTCTGCCCAACCTCGGCGGCATCGACATTTCGCCGGTGATCCTGATCCTGCTCGTGTTCCTGATCCAGAACATCATCATCCGTTACATCTACCCGTACGTGTTCTGATCCGTGGCGCGGACCGAGCCGTGGTCGATCGTCGCCGACGGTGTCATCGTCACCGTCAGGCTGACGCCCAAGGGCGGCCGTGATCAGATCGACGGCACGGAGCATCTTTCGGACGGCACTGCCGTCCTCAAAGCCCGCGTCCGCGCCCTGCCGAGCGAAGGCGCCGCGAACGACGCGTTGCTGGCCTTGTTGGCGCGCGCCCTCGACGTGCCGCGCCGGGCCGTCGTCCTCGTCGGTGGCGCCACCGCGCGGGTGAAACGCATTCACATCGACGGCGACGGCGCGGCGCTCGCGGCCGCGCTCGCCCGAATCAGCGGAGACCGGACATGAAGCCGCGCATCATCGACGGCAAGGCCATCGCGGCCGACCTGCGCGCCAAGATCGGCGCCGAGGTACGGCGGCTGCAGCAGCAGCACGCGCTGACGCCGGGCCTTGCCGTCGTTCTCGTCGGCGACAATCCCGCCAGCGGCGTCTATGTCCGCAGCAAGGAGCGGCAGACGGTCGAGGCGGGCATGCGCTCCTTCGCGCATCGTCTGCCGGCGGACGTGTCCCAGGGCGATCTGCTCGGCCTGATCGCGCGGCTGAATGGCGATCCGGCAGTCCATGGCATTCTGGTGCAATTGCCGCTGCCGGAGCACATCGACGAGCAGGCGGTCATCGCCGCCGTCGATCCTGCCAAGGACGTCGACGGCTTCCATCCGATGAATGCCGGGCGTCTCGCGGTCGGGTTGCCCGCGCTCGTCCCGTGCACGCCGCTCGGGTGCATCATCCTGGCCAAGAGCGTGCACCCGTCGCTCAGCGGCCTCGACGCGGTGGTGATCGGCCGGTCCAATATCGTCGGCAAGCCGCTGGCGCAGCTGCTGCTGGCCGAGAATGCGACCGTCACCGTCGCTCATTCGAAGACGCGCGACTTGCCCGCCCTGTGCCGCCGCGCCGATCTTCTCTTCGCCGCGGTCGGACGGCCGGAAATGGTGCGCAAGGATTGGATTCGGCCGGGCGCGACGGTAATCGATGTCGGCATCAATCGCGTCGGCGACGGCAATGGTGGCGCCCGTTTGGTCGGCGACGTCGCCTTTGCCGAGGCGGCGA
>Ga0182741_1002712_pt1 | contig 20042 bp, 6 predicted proteins | sample eDN5th37CBELigOP_FD_128874 | JGI IMG/M metagenome (GOLD analysis project Ga0182741, IMG submission 128874) | Enriched Organic Plus compost microbial communities from Emeryville, California, USA - eDNA 5th pass 37_C BE-Lig OP (version 2) (version 2) ... | reverse complement strand
TACTGAACGCACAACGTAGAACGCAAGCCGCTTGAGGTACATTTAGCCCACTGCTCCCTATAGTTGCGCCGAGCGCTCCTGAGGTTGCTGAGGGCGAGGACGCCTTTTGGGTGGCAGGCAGGACTGAGTACAGCTGAATGTGACCGTCGGCGAATCCAACAAAGACTCCCAAGCGCGAGGCTGCGAGGCACGTCACCGTTGACGGCGACGAAAGCCTTACCGATGCGTTAAATGCCGCGTCTGAGTTTTCTAAGTCTCGCGCTGTCGAGGCAGACGTTTGCTGCAGTGGTTGCTGGTGCTGACTTGCCGATCCATACATCGCAGGGCTGATACGTGGAAAGCTTGCTAGAAGCTCAAGCGTCGTGGCGTTAAACACCAACAGATTGCCCGTGTCCGTACCAGCCCAGATAACATGTCGAGCAACTCTCGTTTTCCTGACGTTTGACCCGGACTTGTTTGATGAGGCCGGGGAGGTCGAGGTTTCTCCGACGGGGGATGACACAGGTGCGGTCTTACTCACCAAACCATTACCAACTCCGGGCTGACAGGACGTCGAAGTGGATGTAGCCTTGCTATTGGCACTTGCTCGGAGCGTTTTGCTTTTAGTTGCAGGGAAAGGTTGGGAGGTTGAACTCGAGGACTGCTGTTTGCTTGGTTTTGCAATAGTTTTGACTGTCGCGTAGCAACTCGCCGCGCATAATGCGGTCACCGAATTTCCTACACCAAGTGGGATTGGTATGGCTGCTTTTAACTCACCGTTCCTTGCCGCGTAGACATAAATAAACCTTTCACCTCTCCCACTAGTCCAGATATCACCTCCGTCTTGCGGGGAAATGGGGTGCGACGCCAGGCTTGACACATATTCGCTGTTCCAATAACTCGCAGTGCGGCTAGTTTGCCCGCTTGCAGGCCGCGCCACAACCGGAGAAAATGTGACGCATTTGGCTGATACATTGAGTGTGGGCAACCTAAAGAACCTTGGACCTCCTGGGGTGCCATCATCTGACTGCCTCCCTGCCCTGCCCTGGGCTGATGGCATTGTTGATAATGTCTGCTCCGCGGACGCAGTTTGCGATGATGTGAGGGTTGACACATCGACTGAAGCCTGGATCACAACCGGTTCCTCATACGAATCATCGTCTGGGTCGGGGTGGTCTGGCATACCACCCCTAGGGTCTCGGGGATGTACCGCAGGCGTAGTCACTGGCTGGTTTGCCTGATCGAATGCTTCCGCAGATGGTACAGATGCCTGATGCATGCGCTTTGCATAAGCCCGGGCGAGTGCTTCGAGTAGGCCATGCGCTCGGGCGGTAATTGGACTTGGGTCTGGGGCTTGTGTATGATCGCCCGTCACAGCACTGCCAGACGCCTCGCTCCCTAACGCAGGTGCTGCCTTGGATTGCGTAGCTGCTGGTTCCGCTACCTTGACAAGTTTGTAGCCCTTCGGAAGGGTGAGTTTTGAGATCCACTTTGGGTCTTGCATCAATTGTGTTACTGCTGTGAGGATATCCTCCGTCGTAAATGCCCCAGATTTGGATCCGCGGTCTTCAATCACAGACTGCTGTTGCTGCGCAGTGGAAGAAGGCGGAGCGCTTACGGTGGGTTCTGGGACGGATGCCATGCTCTGAAGGGGAGCCTGGAGGGGGAGATGAGTTTGAACATGACGATCGGCTCGTGACCGTGCGGACATAGGCCTCATGCCCGCAATTGCCAGAGTATTCGAAGAAGGCATCGACACAGTGACACCCCCTAGACCGAATGTCTCTGCGGCTCTTTGTGCTTCGGCATTTGTTTCGCCAACCACAGAACCTAGCGCCAGGCTCGCCTGAGTTAGCAGCAGGCCATCATTATCCGTCCAAAGCATGGTTTGCTCGTCCATGCCATCAGGATCAACGAGGCCTGAGTCAATGGCCTCTTGGAGCCGGTTGCTCACGTTGTCTTGTTCAAAAGGCAGCGAATATCGATCTACACCCACCGAATTTTGGTTTTGGGGCGGGCGATCATTACCAACGACGGCGGACGAAGGGTTCGGGGTTTGCACATCTGACGTTCTTGTCTGCGGATAGGAGTGTAAACTGTGTTGTACTGACCCATTTGGTGCGACGTCAATGACAGATTTTGCACTTTGTGTCACGTCTTCGGCCTGGCGTGTGTATACCGAGGAGATATCGTCAGTCGAGTCTCCCTCGCCTTCAAGGTGTGTCAGAAAAACGGGAAGCTGACTGGTCGCATCGATGGGGATAGTTCGGTAGTAGTCGAGACTCGATGTGGTTCCGAAGCCTGGACGCCCCTGCTCACTTTCATCATTTCCGTCTCGCGGATTCACCCCCTCTGTTTCATCTGTTTCGTCTTCGCTCTGGATGAGAATCATCTCCTCGATTTCCTCCTCCTCAGCTGTGTCGTCGAAGTAATCATCATCGGTATAGTCGGTTTGTTCATCTTCGTGTGAGTCATTGGGGAACCCTGCATTCTGCGTTCCGCTCTTGTTACTCTGCTCATTACTGCTCATCTCTCGGGCTGAAAGCTCGGATTGGGACCTCGATTGTTCTCTTAAGTGCCGATGCTTGCTAGCGCCTGGCCTCGATATTTTGCATCAGCCACAGACTACGGTTCGTTCTGTGGGTTATGTGCTGCGGCCTCCTCCCTGGCGATCCCCCACCGATAAACCAGCCAGCTGTGCCTCTTCGCTGTGAGCACTTGTTGCGGCTCTAGTGAGAAGCCTGTACACTGTATAAGGATAAAGACAATGTAAGCACGATTCAGAGGCTGTGTGTACGGCAGTAGTCTAGTCAGTTGCCGCACACACTGCACGTAGCGTGTGATTCGTCGTCAGCGACGTTGTGGTTACTTCGTGATTTCGTTCACCAGAACTCCTACCCGTCCTGGCCCGATTTTGCAAAGGTGACGAGGATTGGTGAGTGTGAATAATCTGGATTTTGGGAGCGCCTGACGCGCGGTATGTGGAGTGCTCCAAGTGCGTAGATATTTTTCTGGGCATTTGGACGCCGTGTGTGCTCAGTCTAATGTTGCTGAAATCACAGCACTCAGCCGCACACGCCTATTTGCACTATTCGGAGTTTGCGGGGTTTACAGAATCTCGAGATACGCGCCGGACGGTGCTCTCTCGGGGTATAACTGCATCAGATAATAATCGTAGATTGCTCAATCAAGTTATCCAGTGTGTTAGATCCATAAGATGCGCCTCGATCTCACCGTACACTCACTCGTTGGCACTAATACTCACTCTCGGACACTCCGTGACCTCGTATATTCGATCACTTTAGCGCTTTTCACTTGACTGCAAGTGGTAGCAAGTCCTTTTAAGATCCAGTAAGGCTTATTTAGCAGTACCAGGCCTAGTAGCATTTGACTTCTAGACCATAACCAATCTGTCGCATCGAACAAGACTCGACTTCGGAGCTAACGGACGATCTCAGACGGTGTGAGGGCACACAATACGACACGACCCTAAACATCGCTAGCTAGATGTCAAGCCCTTCCACTTCAGCTACCTCCACCACAGCAGTCGCAACACCTGTTGAACATGCGGCGTCGGATGTCGTTGTCGACGCTGGCATCGGTGCGGTTGCCGGCATGGCTGAGGTAACCGTGAACCAGCCCTTGATTTACTTTAAGAACTCGATTCAGACCGGTGCGAAGATCGCCAGCAACCCGGCCGTTTGGTATCGTGGTTACCTTACCAACGTTGGCACACTAGCCCCGATCACGGCCATTCAAGTCTCAGCTACAACGATCCTCAGTAACGTGCTCTTTGGCAAGGCTCCCAGTCAAGCCAATGATGCAGAGAAGAGTATCTCAGCAGTTGGTGCTGGCGCACTTTCTGGTTTGATCTCAGGTCCAAGTGAATCAATTATTCTTCACCAGCAACGCACTGGCGAGGGCACCTTTGCTGCACTCAAGTCTATTCGAAGTGATGCAGGCTGGAAAGGTGTGTTTCGCGGGACCTCATATGCCATGTTCCGTGATGGTCTTTTCACTGCGGGCTTCATGGCAGGTGCACCCATGCTTGTCAAGAGACTCCGAGACGACTACAACTTGTCAGAGCCCACTGCACGCCTAGCAGGTGGCTGCGCCGCGGGTGCTTTAGCTGCAGTCCTGACTCACCCGGCGGATACGATCAAGACTCGCCTTCAGCGTGACTACATGGGCGAGAAGTATAAGTCCTTCACTGCGCCCTATGCAGAAGGTGGCCTGTTGAAGGGTCTAGCTGCTCGTGGTACCCGTGTGATCGTAGGCGTCTGTGTTATTGGTAATGTAACCGAATTCCTCCAAAACAAGTGGGCAGCGTACTCAAAGAGTTCGACAGACAAGCCTGTCGCTACCAAGTCACAACAGCAATAGTTAGAGTAGGTATCAGACATCCTACGCCATGTTGCCTAATAATTTGTCTATTCCCCTTATAGTTAGTAATAATTGACCATGCTTAACGTTCTATCACCCAACGACCTTAGTTCGAGACGACAACGCCTAACGATGTTTAACGCATGTTACTCTGGGCACAATAGCACCGCCCAACATACATTTCGTGTTCCAGTGTCGTCATAAAGGCCATGTTTCGCTTAAGGTCAGCTCTCTTGCGTGTCTGTCTTGCTGTTGCATTACCTAAGGATTGCAGACCTCGTGCGTCGTCTGTATCAGGTTAGCGATATCTCCACACAGGATTATCAAGGAAAGCCGATCTAGTTCAAGCGATTCGTAGCCCGATCTCTTCAACTCAGCACGACAGCGAGGCACTGCTGTAATGCAGTATTACAAATAGTTCATGCAATGGGGTCGTCTGTATTTACATTTGGAACGGGGTGTCTACCAAAATGCGGTCTCCGAACAGCTTTTCGGGGTGACCAAGGCGACCTACCGGACCCTTGGAGGGTGGCAAGACGGTGAGAAGCTCCTGTACCTCGTTCAAACCACCCTTGCGAAGCGATGCACGCTGGACAGCGATCTGCTTCATCTGCTCGAGTTTGGCTTGCTGCTCTTGCTTGGCCCTGAGGACCTCAGCCTCGAGCTTGTTGTAGGCGTCCGGATCGGGAACGGCCTCGTGCTTGATGGTGAGGCGCTCAACTAGACTCTTGAGCAGCTCCACCTTCTCTGAGTTCTGCGCGCGCGTGCGCAGGGCGTGGCGCTGGCGCAGGCGCGTCATGATGTCCTCCGACTGGGCGTCTGTTTGGGCAAAGGTAAGGTAGATGCGGCAAGGGTAAGCGAGGTGCGAGGAGTTGCATTTGGTACGAAAACAGCGCACGTATTATGGGGTGTCCACTCAAACTCGCCTAGCCTCCGGCAAGGTGCGTGAAACCGGTGCACATGCGCTGGAGATCATGTTTCGTCCCCCAAACAACACTTTTTCGACGCAAGTTATACATCATAGAGAGGTCCTGGCGAAACGAAGCCGATACGTACCGATGAAGGACACCATCATCATCGCAATGACGATGAGAACGACTAACTTAGAAATAGCCTTCATATCAATTTTAATGATATAAAGCGAACAATTTCTATCACTTTAGACCCCATTCCGACCCCCCGGAATTTGGCAGTGCCATAGTCGAGCCTACCTTTTGCGGGGCCCAGGCCAGTTCCAACCACTTGTGACCATGGTCACAAACAGTTTTTTTCCGAAACGAGCTTGGACGCTCTAATTGACTAGGGATATGCTTTGATCGCGACTCATGGTGTAAGCCGGAATACCCTCCACATCACTGTCTAGCTCGCTCCTGCGACCCACGGACAGTAAATATCGCAGCCAGTATGTTCGCTTCCATCGCAAAACGCACCGCTGCTAAAGGCCTTCAGACCGCTCTCGGCCTTTCGGCGCCTCGCGCGTCCTGGACTCAGGTGAGCATGGCCGCTCCCGCTCTCCAGCGCGTTCTCGCGGGACTTACTCTGAACTCCTCGCGTGCGCTCTCGTCGGGCGCATCAGACTCTCAGGCCCTCTCGGCTGCAGCCGTGAAGAAACTCCGCGAGCACACGGGTGCCCCTATGATGGAGTGCAAGAAGGCACTTGCGGCACTGCTGGCCGATCCCAACATCACGGACAAGTCTGAAGCTTCCTTGATGCAGCATGCTGTTGAGTACTTGCGTCGTCGTGGTACGGTACTCGCTCAGAAGAACGCAGGACGCTCTGCGAAGGAGGGTGTGGTCGTCGTCGCCGTTGACAAGAACTCGAAGAAAGGAGCGATGGTTGAGGTGAACTGCGAAACCGACTTTGTGTCTCGCAACTCCACTTTCCTCAAGTTTGCTCTCCGTTCAGCCTTGGCTTCGCTTGACAATATTGGTGAAATCGAGGGTAGCGTTGACAATACCAGCAATGCAAGCGAGATGAACATTGATGTTTTGGCCAATTCCCAGATCGCCAATGGCTCCAACTCCATCTCGACTGAGCTGATCGATGTTATCACGAACACTCGTGAAAATGTCAAACTTCGCCGCGGAAGCATTGTTTCCCTTCCACCCGATACTCAGGGTTTTATTGCATCTTACGTTCACAATGAGATCCCCATCCCCGACGAGATCAAGGGCGTAGTTGAGGCAGCGGAGAAACAGGGTCGTAGCGTCTATGCCGGTGGTGCTGGCTGCTTGGCAGCTGTTGCCGTTGAGGACGCTTCCAAGGTGGACGATGAGCTTGAAGCATTGGGCCGTAAAATTGCCATGCAGGCGGTTGCTGCACGACCGCAGTATCTTCATCGAGAGAATGTACCGAAGGAGATCATCGACAAGGAGCTCAGCATTGTCACGGCTCAAACCGATCTGTCGTCTAAGAGCGAGAAGGCCAGGGCTGCCATCCTCAATGGCAAGTTAGAAAAGTTCTACGAGGAGTTCGTTTTGGTAGATCAGTTGTTCTTGGTCACCAATGAGTCTAAGAAGCCAAAAGTATCTCAGCTCTTGGCACAGCACCCTGCCAAGCCAAAAATCATCAAGTTTGCACGACTGCAGCGCGGTGAAGGCGCGGAGGTAGCGGAGGCAGCGGAAGCAGAGGCGCAAGCAACATCAAACCAGTAACGTGACACGACTCAACGCAAACAACATGAACATTCGTCATATCGCGAGTATGCTTGCGAAATAAACATGGCAACGTGCGGAGTGAAATGAATCAATTGAAACTTTGTATTCATGAATGCAGAGCACATTCTGCACATTGAAATGACATGTACGAGCGCAAAGACTAAGGTTAGTGGGAACATGGTTAAATGACTAGATTGTACGATGAACACTAGGGTAAGAAGGCATACTATGAGAAACATAGAAACAAACAGGGGGGTCAAACCGTGATCAAGTTCTGAGCCGAAGCCCGAGATCATTCGGCCATGCGGTTATCGCGGCATAACGACGCGCCGACTAGGGTCGCAACTTCCGAAACGAATACGAATGTCAAGGAACAGATGAACGCGGGGCTGAAACGTAGTAGATGACGAATCATTGAATATCGGAATATGGGTAAGATGAACGAATGCTTGTTGGACAAATGATAATTCGAAATGCGGTGCATCGTGTTGCTGGCTCAACACCTCACACCAAAACAGTTTTGGTACGAAGTGGACCAACACAGTTGGGTGTGGATGGGATGTCGCTCGTGGGCCAAGACATTGGCGTCGAGCTTTGTCAGACATGTCGAGTCAGAACCTGCTTCTTCCAACAAATAGAAATAATGGACAAAAACATGGGATGAAACAGCAGAAGCGGAAGAACAACAGAAACGAAAAGGAACAAACGAAAGCACCTACAGGAGGGTGTGCGCGTCTTGGAGTTACGCCTCAGAGACTTCACACAAAAGCCGGAGTTTCCCCTTCAGCTTTGCTGCAGAAGGGGCGGGATGTAGTTCGCCGCGGGGTCGAGGAATCGTAGTACTAAGAAGTGGAGGAAACAGAGTCGAAATGAACGGCGAGGACTGACTTGAGGTAGTAATGGGATCACATGTTGTAGCATTCCACCTCACCACATGCCTTGAACTTATTGCTCGGTCGGTTCAGCGGGTGCATCGGTCGGTTCAGCGGGTGCATCGGTCGGTTCAGCGGGTGCAACAAGGACAGCCTGCGGATACAAAGAAGGCCTCGGAGTTGGATTTTGACGAAGCGCCGGGTTTGGTCGCAGGCCTGGGATGGGTACTGGAGCGCAGGGGCCTGGTGGCAGGACAGGATGCAAGATCGGCTGAGCCGGGCTTAACGATGGGGGCGAAACGTAAGGACCCGAGGCAACATTCTCGGGCGCTGGGTCCGTAGCCGGAGCGGGTTCTACAGGGTCAGGGATTGGTTCAGGTAGCACCTCCAGAGCCACATCTCGCGCGTGAGTAGCTGGGGTCGGCGGAATAACCGCCTCATCATCATCGGATCCAGCGTGCTTTTTGTTCACTGGTGCCAACTCAATTTCCGCCTTATGCTGCGGATCCTTACCACCATCAGCCTTGTTAAGCTCTTGCTGGTTCTCTTCGTATTCATTACCCCAAGGTTCGTAGGGGAGCCGCTTGCGAGCAAGGAGCAACGATGGAATGCCGCAGAAAAGCATTGACCATGCGATCATGTACCACGACGAAGCAACCCACCAAAGACCTTCGTTCATTCCACAGCAAGGTGTTTTCTTCACGTCTTGATACGCTTGCGCGATTGTGTTGCAGCTGACAATACCGGTCAGATCAACTGCATATGCATCGAGAATAACCTCCCAGAACGATTTCGTCCCCGTGAGGATCGTACTCAAGGTGGGCTGAACCACGTCTGTCGTGAGAATGTAGTCGTCGTAAACTCGACCAGGAAGCTTGTTGACTTCCTCACGGACGCTGGCGTGAAGTGCTGCAAATGCGTTTTGGGCCTCGGTACCACAGATGCCTAGTACACCACGAATCAATTCAAATGAGTCGAATTGAACAGTTAGGGCCTTGTCAACGACGCACATGCCTGTCACGGGATCGGGCTTTCCCTGAAGCATTTTGCAGTGATCGTTACTGGGGAGCCAGTGCTTCACCAACATGGACTCGGCTGAATAGCACGCGTCGCTTGACAATATAGCGGCTGGGAACACGGCTGCAAGGACGAGGAAAATGAAGGGTAGCTGACAGAACATGCAACCTACTGCCATCGAGCCGAAAAATGTCTGCAACCACTTGGTCAGTCGGGTTCGGCAGAATAAGAGAACAGTAAGGAGGCTAAAGACGAAGACAAGTGCCGGGAAAACGAGGGGGATCATTGCCGCCTGTTCAATGGTCAGCTTGACATCCGGAATTGATGTGGGCTTGGGCTCTTCATTGTTGCTGACAACCCAAAGGGCCTCCTGGAACGCCTGCTTAAGATTTGCTCCGCTCCAGATGTAGTTAACCTCGTTGATAATGCAGCTGGTCAAGTAGCACCGAACACCGTCCGCATAACGAACACCGTTTTCATCCGTCAAGACGCGACCACGAATGGCACGAGGGTCACCTGGCATCATAATATTGTCATCATTACTGAACGCAAACATACCCCAGTGAAGGAAGCTCTGGGATCGGTGTTTGCGATCGATGAACGTATCAATATCTTTCTTATACTTGTCCACCTTGGAAGCAACGCTGCTAAGCGAAATCGCGATGCCAGTTTGGTTTGTGGATAAATACTCCACAGCCTCATCGACAACTTCAGCGATGTAGCGAATCATACCATATGCCCCTTCATTAGCAAGCTTAGCCCGGAGGATCGAAGTCTCCAATCGATCGAGATAGTCGGGAAGCTTGATTCTGATAAAGTCAACGAGCGTATTGAGTGTTCCACGCACCTTCTCGAGTGTTGGAACGTGCTCGTTCTGCACGTCGGTAATTTGAACCTCAAGTTCATCGATCTTATTCTCAAGCGTGTCCAATCCGACGGCGGCAATCGTATCGAACATTTCTGACGTCGCGGTGGTCTGACTATCGAGATCACTCACCGCCTGGTCGAGCTGCTGCTTAGCATCTTGGACGGCACTATCTAGCGACGAGGTGGCCGAGCTGCCGACGCTCATGATACCCTTTAATGTGGTGACCGTGGTTACACAGTCCTGGGACTTCGCATCGCTAACTCGGTTCCCGAAATTATCTAGATTGCTGAAAACTGTTCCCAGATTGCTGAGCTTGGTCTTCAGATCAGGTGTGGTGGTCTGCGGGAAGCTGCAAGTATCACCTGCAGAGCAGGCTGCGTCGTCGGTACACGCTGTGGCAGGGGAGCTCATGCAAGTGCCCTCGGTGCGCACGCATTGGCCTGAGGCACAGTCAGTGTCTACGTCACAAGCAGAGTCATCCACAGTACATTTGCCAGAACCGCTTCTCAGAGTAGTCAGCCGGGAAATCATGCTGCCCAACTGACTTGCAACACCAAGTACATACGAACTTGTGCTCGGCACCATCACAGCCTCTTCCTCAGGCGTGAGCAGAGCAGCTCGGAGCGACGTGATGTGTCCGGCAAGGTTGTCAACTTGGCTCTGCAAATTGTCAATCACAGGGTTCAGAACGTCCGCAGACAGAGCGTTGTTATTTGCGAAGCTCGTCTTCAGCGTGTCAATTGCCTGCTCAAGGCTTGTGGCGTAGACAGCATAATCGAGGTCAGTGAGCTCAGTGGCGAGCTGATTGAGCTTGTCGTTGACTTGGTCTCGTGCATCTGCCATTTCTGTGATGACATCTTGTAATTGCGTCTTGATACTAGCGAGATCGAGGTCATCGAGTGCTTCGAAAGTGACGGCCTTGGCTCTGACAATATCCAAAAGACCTTCGAGCACCGTCATACAGCCAACGGCGGTATCGAGTTTCCTAGACTGGTCGATCTGGTCAAGGAAGGCTGCTTTTTCCGGGGGCGGTGGCTCGATGTACAGAGGCTCTAGCTTGGAATTGGCGGTTGTGATTTCGTTGACAACACCGCTTGGATTCAAGGCATTCGCCGAAGTTTTGGCATCGTTGATTTTGCTGGCCAGTGCGCTCTTGGCAGTACTCAAGGCATCAATATGGCCCTGAGCATCATTCTGGATACCAACAAGCACACCGTCTGGGTGAGAAGCGAGCGTCTCGAGGTGCGTGTGGAATACACCAAATGCCGCATCGTAGGCGGTAACGAGATTCAAGGCATCAAGTTCTGATTTAACCCCTCCCAACTGAGTAATCAAACCATCCAAGCATGTTGACCCACAGGTTTCAGGAGAGGTAGCGAACGCATTCAAATCATCGGCTGCAGTATTGAGGGTTGAACCCAATGTCGCAAGGTCACCATTGTCTTGCGACCAACTGGTAAGTTGGTTTGTGATTTGATCTGCAGCAGTAGCAATTGCTGCTTGGTGATTGGCGGTGACAGAGACGTCAATTGCGTTAGCAGTAGTTTCCATAGCGGTTAGCACAGACCCGACTGCCTGAATTTCAGTCTGGACGTTTCCAAGGTCCGTCGACACGCCCATCATATCCGTTTTAAGACTGTTCATTGAGGTAACAATGGAGCTAGAGACGCTATTAAAAATGTTATCAGCGTCCGTAATGTAGCTCCTGATGACCACGAAATCGGGGATTGAGTCAATAAGTGCATCAGTGACACAGATGGTATTATTCTTGAGGGTATCGAGGTTGAGAATTTGGGTCTCAATCTCTTCGGTCATGTTGTTGACAGTTTGCTTAAGGGACGTGCCAACTAATTCCATCGTAAGATCTAGGGTTCGGTCTCCAAGGTTGTTGACAATGTTCAGCGCGCCACCCGTGGCCTCATTGAGAGCATACTTAGTCGTCTGGGGGATTTTGGCGTTGCCCTTGAAGATTGCAACAAAGATAAACGAGAAGACCATGGACAGGAAAATGCCGACATAAATGCGCGTAACCCACTTTGCCTTGTTGGAGTACTCAAGCTGGAGCGTCCGGGGATTACGAGTCATACCCAGGCAAGGGCAGCACGTGCAGCACTTGTCGCAGCAAGTCTTGGGTGTCTCGTCGAACACGAAATCTTGGAGAGCCGCAAGATGTGGCTCGTGCTTATCGTTCGACTTGCTACCCTCATCGTGGTTATCGGGCTTGATTTCCTCGTCCGAATGACCATTCGACTCAATATCCTTGACCGTCTGGTTGTTCGAGTTAACCGTCTCGAGCTGCACGGTGTTGGAAGCGAGCACAAGCCGCTCCTCTTCGCTCAGGGGACGGTAAACAATCTTTTCAACACCAAACTGAGTTGTAGGCGAGCGCCCGCAGCAGTAGCTCTTGAAGCAGCAGCAGCAGCAGGCATAACGGAAGATGAAAAAGCAGATACCAGCGATCAACGTGCCAATCCCGAGCAACGCTGTGAATACAACGTAAAAACCGAGGGAGACAACATAGTTGGCGACGTCATCCGAGCCGTTGGGCGTTGTAATGCTGATGGATCTCAATTTGCAGTCCTGACGAACAGGATGTCCCATAGGATCAGTGCTCGACGAGGCGCATTCCATCAAATCGAAATCGGCCAGATTGTTCGAGGTCGTACCGCCGATGGTAAAGCGCGGGAAGGTCGGGACCATATTGCAGTCAGCACGGTCGGCACAAACGCGGCATTTCAGACCTGGAGGGCACCCAGCCTCGACACCGTTGGTCAGGTAGGAAAGTGCAACGGTCAGCACAAACGCGAGGAGTAACAGGGCATGTTGACGTGTTGGTCGCATGCTTCGGCTACTACCACCGCTACAACCGCGCGATCCTGAGCAGTAGCGCATGGAGGAGAGGGATGCAGTAACCATACACGTACACAACCGACGAGCGTTGGGTGGTGGTGTAAGACTGACGACCGTCTCTAGAGTTTGCCAGGCGAGGGGATGGGTGGATCAGCCAATATCATATGTACATCCGTGAGTTAATAGGAGAGGATGATATATGCGAGCATAGGCAGCATGCCAAGTGTCCGCTCGACCGAAAACAAGCGCTCGATATGTGGCACGCTCCCGTCCGAAAAGAACCGGCTACTAAGAAACGCTCAGAGGAGGCTCCTAAGAAACGCCCAGAGTCCTAAGCAGTCCTAAGAAAGTCCTAAGAAAGTCCTAAGAAAGCCCTAAGGAAGTTCGAAGAAGGTCCTAAGAAATTACTCTTGGCAGTTTGAATGCCGGCTAAGAAATTCTGAGCGTTTGGGAGAACTCAATCTTGCTTCAATTTATCTCGGCTTCTCACTCGGCTTCAACACGCTCGGTATCGCGCGCACATGAAGATATTGCGTTTGCACCCAATCCATACATTTTCATCTCCCCATGTCTACCACGAAGCACATATTTGCGTCCAAAATTCCTTTGTTTCACATTCGGTTTCAGGGTCGCCTGAAAGTATTTCATCCCCCCTCCCCCACGCCGTTCTCACGTTTCTGGTGGAAAAGCTGGCATCGAGAAGGGGACTAGCGCGAGCTTTTACGGGCACGGAAAAATTCGAGATAACCAAGGAAGATTCGAATCCCAAGCGAACCGAGTCATTTCGCTGGGACGAGCAGGTGATAACATGAGTGTATAATATACTGTAACATGTGTTGTGATGTTCTCTTTGCCGATCGCACTCTCAGCGCCGTTCACCCAGCATGACACACGCTAGATATACTTTTTTTGGAGGGCTTGGAAAGGCGAATCTTGGAAGACACGATTCGAGCCGGATACGTGCGAGCCAAAGCAGTTGCATTGAACTGACAAAGTTTCCTTGACAACCTATGCGGCCTCGAGTCATATACCACGTGTTTTACCCACGGATCCACCCTCCGTATCCCCCAATAGCACCAATTGTCGTCATAATATGCTTGCTCACCTTCTCACATTCGACCCGTCCTAACTACACCATTTTCCACCATTCAGGAAGACCATGAGCTATAAATCCAGGTTCAACCGTCGCGGCAGGGTACGTCACAGCCGCTTTGCTGTCTATGGGAGCTGTGTCCAAGTCCACAAGGATTCTTGGCCCGGAACAAGAACGGTCTCCGGGTTGCTTGGTTGCTTGGTTGCTTAGTTGCTTGTTTGCTTGCACAACAACCCCGCTTTTGACTCGGGCAGGGCTAAAACTGAGATCAATACTAATGACGGATACTCAACGCTTGCCTTCCCGCTTTCCTACCTCTAGGACGATGACAGCGATGACGAGCACGAGGAGCATCGCACCAATGTGTCGGCGAAGCCGCAGCGCCTCGGCCTAAGCGATCACTGGCGTGCCAAGCAGCTCGAACCTGCCCCTGATGGTTCATACCGTCCGTCCAAGTCTGAATTTGTGAAGTACGTGTGCGTTTCGCCCACACGTACCTTCGGCGTCCAGACTGCAACCCCGGTTGCATGGGCTCCCAATGGTCAGCTCTATGCCTTCGTTTCGGGCTCGCACTCGATCTACCTCAACTGCATCCTCCCACCCAACTCCCCTGAGGGTGTTTCGAAGGTACAACGTATCTTGCACGCACATACTGGGCGCGTTACTTCACTTGTATTCCACCCACGTGACCCCATCTTGATCTCAGCAGGCGAGGACTGCATTGCAGTTTGGGAGTGCACAACCGGCAAGCTCCTCCAAAAGATCGTCCACAAGCAGGGCCGTCGCACGCACGATGGTGGAGTTGAGTGCATGAGCTGGGCATGCCACAACCAGATATTGATCACTGGTTCCCGCGACACCACTTTCATCCTTTGGCGTGTGATCACAAATCCTACCTTCACTCTTGAGTTCGTTGAACAGGTCACGGGTCACAAGGGACCTGTCCTTGCAGTTGTGTACCATCAAGAGACACAGCGTGTTGCAACTGCAGGTCGCGACTCTACCATCAAGCTTTGGGACTGTTCCGGTCTTGAGGCCTTGCTCAAGGACAATGCAATTAGCCTCGTGATCAGTGACAATAAGGAAGACACAGACGTGAAGTCACCTGAGGCAAGTGCTGCCGCTGCAGCTGGCAATGCGCTCGCCGAGGCTGCTGCGTCCGAAGATGCTGAAAAGGAGCGTTCAAAGAAAATCAAGGCGAACGTCAACAAGATCGCTCTGATTACGAACCTTGAGGGCCACCGAGGTGATGTGCTTCAGCTCCACTTCATGCACAAGGGCAGATTGCTCATCTCCGGTGCCCGAGACAACACCATGAAGCTCTGGGATCTTGCCTGCAACTGCCATCTTCGTGACATCAGCGCAGCCAACGGTCACCGAGGTGACATTGTCACCATCGTGCCTCTCCCTGACGAGCGCAATCTCTTCACAGCTTCCGGTGATGGTACTGTCCGGCTGTGGGAGCTCGGTAAGGATGATCTCGCAGATGTTGATGATCGTAAACTTGAAACAGATGTCCTAAGCATGCTCAAGAACGAGGTTGCGATGCTTATTGAAGGTGACGACGACAGTGCAGCTAAAGCGTATCAAACCGACTCCACAAATGGAAGTGCAAACTTATTCAACAAGCATGTCGACAAGGTCCTCGCATCGCAGGCGATCCACGAGGTTGTCCATGCAGTGGCTCTAAACCCTTTCACTCGTCTGATGGTTTCCAGTGCGGCTAAGAACGAACTCCGACTCTGGGATATCTCAAACCTTGCCGAGCCTCGACTGATTCAGCAGTTTGTTGGACATGAGGGCGAGGTGACAGGATTGGCTCTCAGCGCAGACGGGAAGGTTATCGTTTCGTCTTCCACAGACTGGTCGTGCCTGAAGTACAGCATGGAGTCGTTGACTCTTCTCAACGCTATCCGCTACACTGGTTCGATTCTCGCGATGGCAGCCACGCCCAACTGTGGCACGGTCTATTTGGCAGGTGCAGATTACACTCCTCGTGGTTATGATACCACTATGCGTGCGAACCAGGCAGAGGCATTGCGCTTCACTGGCCACGCCGGCCGCGTTCGTGCTTGCGCACTCTCTCCCGATAACTTTATCTTTGCCACAGGTTGCCAGGACTTCAACCTCCGCATTTTCGACCTCCGTGCTTCTCCCGCTTCGAGTGCTGTACGTTCGTCGAAGCGTGGCCCGGCACCAGATAGCGAGATGAGCGCCTTCTTGTCGTCTGCCCCGACTCCTCGCGAAGGAGCACCCATTGGGCTTGAACTTGCGAGCTCTCCAGCGGTAGGCAACGCACTTCCTCCGCTTGCCACTTATGAAGCAGCTGAAACCTTCCAGCCTGGTTCTGGTCATATTTTCGCATTGGCATTTGCGCCTCAGGAGGTATGCCCGGAGAATGGTAAGTACTTGCTCGCCGTCGGCGGTGCTGATCATGCTGTGCGAGTTTATTTCCTCCGTGGTGCAAGCGCCTCGCTCGCCTGGGCGGATGAGAAGCAACACACCTCTGTTATTACCAGCTTGGCCTGGGGTCGTGGTGTCTCTGCAGGTCTCCTGTTCTCAGCCTCTTGGGACCGCTCCATCTGCGTATGGAGAGCAAACGCATCGCAGAAGAAGCCCGAACTGGTTCGTGTTCTCGGAGGCTCAGCATCAGGCGCCTCACCAGGTCACCAGAACAAGATCTCACAGCTTGCTATCACATCGGATGGCGCCTACCTCATTTCCGCCTCATACGATCAAACTGCAATTGTATGGGAATTGACGAGCGGACAATTCCAGCCTGTTGCGAAGTATGCCACGGTCACAAACGATGGTGCCTTCACCGCAGTCACTGTTGGTGCGAAAGACGTCTTTATTGGTACAGAGACTGGCATGCTTTACGAGTTCCCATTGTTCAGCCCCGAGACTCTCCCCCAGTTTATGGATGTGCCTAAGATGATTGCTGAGCAAGAGCAGCAGCTTCAATTGCAGCTGCAGCAAGCTTCCACAACTTCCGCGGATCTCCCTCAGCTCACCGTGGCTCCCGGCCCTGCACCGATACAGGTAGCCGTCGCACCGGCACCTTCCGGAGCTAAGTAAGGGCTTTCGTCCCCTCGCTTTTGGATGGATCACATCAACAAGAAATAAGAGTGGTGGACATTTGCTCATCTCTCGGCTGTATCTGATAGTTCCAGTGTGAGTTTGCTACGTCATCTCGGCAACGCGCTCGTCCTTATGTTGTTCCAAACCCTTTGCTCCGTTTCACCGACCTGACTTATTATACCTCTTGTTTCATGTCTATATGTCGTATGCCTCTAAGGTTCATTCGTATCTACCATCATCTCCACCGCCAATATCTGCTTTTTACATGTTCAGTTGCGCAATTTAGTCTCCGCCAGCCAGCAAAGCCAGCAAGCGATTGTATCACATCAGCCCGTTTTCGCAACCTCCCTCCGCGCATAATACACCTAAGTATGACTTGCAACTTGTGTGTTTGTCTTTGTATGCGTCGCTCTTGACGGATGACTCGCTCATCTTGCACAAGAAGCCTCCTCGGTCGTGCTTGTGCACATATCAATTTCCGTTACTTCGGTCCGATCGGTCAGCATCAAAAGCTTTTTTCACGCCTCCAACTTTTCCAGCATCCGGATATAGCGAGTTCCAGCAAGTGCTCGCGGATTTCATATGTACATTTAAGTGTAGTATATCAAATCATCATCGTTATTTGGCCTGTTTACCACCAACACACGCGAAATGGAGCAAAACAAGTCCACAAATCAGGCTTCGCCCGCGAGTGCCGTTTCTCAGCCCCAAACAAGCACCCAGGGAGTGTCGAGCATACCTATTCCTGTCATCAAGCCGACACGATATTCAGCAGTCGAAGTAAGTCAGCCCGATTGCGGTGCCTGCAACGCGTCCACACAACGCAACAGATCTAAAGAGGATGAGCTTTCGGCCCAGAGCAAAAAACTGCTCAAGCTCCTCACGCTGTCAGAGCAAGACGAGCGAGACACCAGAGCGCGAACCAAAGGCAAAAATGAAACTCTTGATGCCAACAGGCTCAAGGAGGTTCTGCAGGCGCATCCATCCTTGCGACCACTCCGGCCGAGTCCCTCACCTGCGCTTGAAACCGCTCTAGTATCATCCAAATCCTCGCCAGCGGCTGACTCTCGTGAGGAGGAGAGCAATAGCACCTCACCTCCAGATGGCCTATCCACTGCCAAAATAGGACGTAAGCCCTTGCTTGCCAGTGGTGCCACAATTTGGCGAAAGTCCCAGGCCACTCGGATGAGTCCTTCCCAATATGACCCAACGAAGCTCTGGAAGGACTCTTTCGGACTCGGACTGAAATTACGAAAAGACCGAAATGCACGACATGATGTCTCTCTACTGGCCCCATCAGAGCCTGACGACCCTATTGCATCCACATATACTCCTCAGATGTACCGGTGGACGACACAGGCAGCCAAGGCAATTCCCAAAGGATACTTCTATGATATCGACCTCAGCGCTGAAGACGCCGAGGACCGGCTGCTGATCGTCAAGTATTTGGGAGATCTCACTCCTGCTCAACTTTCACTTCTCAAACAGCGCATTCTGGAGCTCAAGCGAAAGAGTGAGGAGATGGTAAATGCTCATTTAAATGCGACCAGCCCAGCCATGACTTCATCCCCGCTAAGTCAGGATGGAACACCAAGTGAGCCTTCAACGGCCGCTGGATCAAAATCTGAAGCCCTAGGTCGGGTGGTGCAGAGACAGCCAGACCAACAGTCAGGGGAGTCGAACCGTTCTTACCGGAGCCGAGTGCCTGTAGGGATCAAGGCCTCGACCTTGGAACGACTTGCGGCTCCGAAAGCAGTGAAACAGGACTCACAGAGCGATAAGAAGGCCGTAGAGCAGGAGCGAAAATCTAAACCCAGGCCCCGCTCTCGACCTCTCCAAGCTTCATCGCAACAGTCATCCCAGCCGCGTTCCAAGACCAACTCAAATCAGCCTGTTGCCCGTCCTGCCTCGCAGGAGGGCTCTGCCACAGGTACTCGGTTGACGGACACTCAGGCCACCGCTGCAGCTCGAAGTGGAGAAAGACATGAAGGAGAGGTCCAGCACGACATTCCTAGTGCGTCCCAGCGTGGAGCAAAGCCCCAGACATTGCTCGAGGTAATCCATCAGAAGAACGAGATGGCACTCGACGCCTGGTTCAAGCGGACAAAAGCTGCTGCGGAATCAAGCAAATCTGAGGCTGATCGATGCCTGGAGCAGCTGAAAAATGCGCTGCGCAAGCGGAATCTGCAGGCAGGTGTTACAGGGGAGGCCGCGAATCAGACCCTTGATGCGACTTTCCAAAGGCTATCGCGTCAGTCATCAGGCGCAGGATTGGACCAAGAAATTTCAGACGACGTGCATATTGCTGAGTTCTCCGGTGTTCGCGTTGCCATCCCTGTAAAACGGACAAAGACGAAGCATAACACGCCACACACTGCAGCTGCACGACCCGACGATGCGCAATATGTCGACTACTACCTCAAGATGCATAGCAAACGTCGGTTTCGCCCGGAGACGCATGCCATAACGCCAGCAAAGGCGAATCTGGAGATCGACACCACAACAATGACAGATCAAATGCTCCACATTCTTCGTCATGACCTACTGTGCACGCATCTCATTGAGCAACTGCAGTCTTCTGAGCAGGCACCTTCTGACGTCGACCGAGTCAACCAAGTCATCCATGAACTTGCACAAGCCCGAGCGAAACGAATGCAAGAGGAACGCATTCGCCGCTCGCAGCCACATTTTTCACGTCGAATTAATCCACGTGGCTCCAACCCGCAGGGCATGTCTGGTGTAGATCTCGGGTCGGACTACAGATCCCAAGCCCTGCACTCAAATGATTATCAGGCCTATCCAACAGCCCCAGCTCAACATCAACTGCCTCATCTTCAATCAATGCAGCAGTCAATATCACAGAAAGAGGAATCAGGCACAGGTGTGTTGTATCCTCGTGTTAGCTCGACGATCGATATTTTCGAGCATCACCACGATCACTCGGCAAGTTCGACTCAGGTGCAGTATCGTCCGATCGATGTCGAGCCCGACGTCTACTTGGGTAGAGACATGACATTCGAGGCAGGACAGCGTGCGCAGGCCGAAACGAGCCGCGACCGACCTCACCACTACCACCACCACCACCACCACCACCAACAACAACAACAACAACAACAACAACAACAACAACAACAACAACAACAGCAACAGCAACAGCAACAGCAACAGCAACAGCAACAGCAACAGCAACAGCAACAGCAACAGCAACAGCAACAGCAACAGCAACAGCAACAGCAACAGC
>Ga0182741_1002711_pt1 | contig 20059 bp, 9 predicted proteins | sample eDN5th37CBELigOP_FD_128874 | JGI IMG/M metagenome (GOLD analysis project Ga0182741, IMG submission 128874) | Enriched Organic Plus compost microbial communities from Emeryville, California, USA - eDNA 5th pass 37_C BE-Lig OP (version 2) (version 2) ... | reverse complement strand
GTAAAGCATGTGCAAGCGAGGGCCTCGAGACGCCAGAAGAAATAGCTGAGAGTCCCCAGCCTCTTATTCCAGATTCTTGCTGGGCCACAGTTACCGACGGAAGCCCCAGAGTAGGATCAAATTTCGCAAGCACCGCCTCTGACACCGGTGGAGGCACAAATTCACGATCGCGGATGGGCCTAGACCGGGCGTCAAAATAGGCCTTGAGTAGCCCGTTGACTGCTGTGAGCTGTGAGCCAAGTCCACGGTAGTAAGGGTCCTGGTCCCTGAATGGTCCTGTGCCCTCAATGAACTGAGTCAGCCGTGTTGCAAATGAATCAAACTTCGCTCCAGACGATGGAGATTCAGGCGAAACGAGCGCTGGATGTGAAGGGCTAAAAAGTGGCATTAGCGCGGCAGATGCTGCAAGCTCACCATGAGTCACGCCTAAACTTGCGAGCCCGATGTTAAGACTAGCTGTATCTGCTGCAGCAGCGGCCAGCAACGTGAGTGCTGTGCTATTCAAGTTCAGTACAGCAGACGGATCAATTTTCCGTGACCCTGATCCCTGTTGTGCAAATTGCGGATTGGGTGTCAGTCCAGCAGCAACTGCAGCCGCTAGTGCATGATGCATTGCAAGTCTCAGGATCGCTTGAGCCCTGAGCGCATTCAAGATCGTGTACGGCAAAATGGGCGGATTCACTGAAGCCATTAGCGCTACAAAATCGGAAGAGTTTACGCTCTTGCGTAATAGCAATGGGGCTGAATCTAGCAACGCTGCCGCCGCAGGTGGAAGATTCTGAAGCTCATCCATCTCCTCCTGTACTACTTCTATGGGAATTGACGATGAGTCCGAGGGATCTGGACTTCTTTGCCTTCGGAGGGACGATGTGGGCGATGGGGGCGATGGTGGTGATTTGGGATGGGGCTTCTTACCCGTTGATCCTCCACTCGGTTTCGAGTGATCTTCCAATTGGAGTGCAAGGGCGGAGGCAGAAACTGCTGGGATCGAGTTCAATGCAAGAACGTTGGAAGACGGTGGGGTCAGCGCAGCAACGAGCTCGGCAACAAACCGAGCGGAGATCATGCAGCGGGAGAGTGAGAGCACAACCAGGTTGGAGTTAAGGCCGATACGAGGTGACACAATCTTTGACTCAAGGTCAAGCTTCCGAAGCGTGGCAGCAACCCGGTCTAAGCGAGGGGGCAACGCAACCTGAGGATCCTTACCAGTCTGAGATCCAGCCAAACCACCGAATGTGGCGGATATTACGCTCTCTTTCTGACTGTGCATCTTTTGCAACTTTAATGCGGCGATTCCTCGAGAGATCGCGACTGCCCGTTGCTTTGCGATTGCGGCAGACCGACTTGCCGCCTCGTGCGCCGAGTGGACAGCATTAGTCGTATCATGACTCAGTTGATGCTGCTGCTGCTGGATCGAGACTTCATCGACAAAGGGATTGCCGTCCAGATAGAGCTGTTCCAAAGATAGCATGTCTCCCATAGCATCGGAAAGCAGGGTAAAGGATCGTTGTGTAAGACCATTTCGCCGAATGCTGAGTTTAGACAAGAAACTCATTTGCCGCAAGGCTGGAAGCAAATCGCATAATCCGAGTTCTCCTAAATCATTGTCATCGAGGATAAGTGTTCTGAGGTTCATCAGGCCCGTAAGTAAGGCTTCAGCGAGTGCAGGAGCCGCTCGAGCAGTTATGCCGTTTCCAGAGAGGTCCAAGACACGCAACGAACCGGACGCCAGCTTGCATCCTCCAAGGAAGGGGGGAAGTGCCTCAGGGATTAAACCACATGCACGAAGGGTCAAAGTCTTCAGGACATTATTGCGCTTAATGGTGCGACTGAGGGCGGTGGCTCCGACAGCACCCAAGAATGTGCGCCCCTCATGGCGAGACGAGCTCACATCCAGGTCTTCGATAGAGGCACAGGGTGCAGTCGGAGAAATAGGAGTTAGGGCATCAAAAAGCTCTGCCGCATCGTGTTGACTTAGCGAGGTTCCTCGTAGAGACAACGCTCGGAGGGGCGAGCGCAAGGCCAATGTAAGGAGGTGGTCCTGCTGCAGTTGAAATGATGACGTCATCTGAGAGCTACTGCCTTGGTAATAGGACGAATTCATTGACAGGCTTGATGACGACATCTGCTTCCAGCTTTGGTCAGGGTCTAACGATTGCAGAGAGCGCGGGCCACGCGGCGCCATTGAAGCGATCAGCGGCTTAGCAGATGAGCTTGAGCTTGGCTGGAAAGACTGCGCGAGATCCTGAGTGATACCTTGCTTCAACATTTGGTTGGCTTCGGCAAGGATATTTCCAACAGACATGAGCGAGAGTTTGGGACGCAAGAGCCGTGCCAAGGCGCGTACACTTGTTGCCTCTAAGACGTTCTCGTCTAGGACTAGTCGAGTTACAGGATGGAAGTAAGGCGACGGTGCGATCCAGACAGTGTCATCCTGCTTTACCTCGCCAATTCCTGCGGCGAGGCTAAGCTGCGAGAGGACGGTAGACTGAGAGATGATTCGCAATGACTCTGAAGAATGCATATCATACCGTGCTAAATAGTGCGAAAACTTGACCTGAGGAAGGATTCTCATGGCAGCTTGCAAGAGGACTTGAATATTTGTGCGATTCTCTGCCGTCGCCTTTTCCAGAGCGGAAGATAAATTATGGAGTTGCGCCCACCAGAGGTACCGTTCAGCATCGAAATCTAGATATGCGAAAAGGAACCTAAGAGCGGATCTGGTCAGGCCCAGTCCAGCCACTGTCAAAACGCGATCTGATGCCAATCTTGGAGGGTCTGGGAGTCGTTTGCTGGCTGATGGACGCTGATTTGTTTGGCTTGATGTCTTCATGCTCTCCTCAGATGCGAAATGAATGATGCTTTCACCTGATCTGGATAGAGACGAATCAACCCCTGTCATGATCTTCGCTGTCATAGCAGCCTTTGCTAACCCGCTCATGTACAAACTCACGAATCGCTCCAGCTTGGCGTTTTCAGACGCTGATATCTGAGTCGATGCCGTGATGCCTCCGGTCTGCGTCTGCGCCAAATCGTGGCTCGCCATCTCCGTTGTCGTAATTGATGCCTGGTGGTGGAGGTCCAATGACTTAAAGTAAAAGAGTGTGCGACCAATCGCTTCGTTCTCATCTTGCATGGACCACAGATTTTGTCGTTGTGAGGCGACCCTCAGCACCCCAGACGAGTTCGAAGCTCGACTTTGGCCACTACTTCGAACGGAGCTCACCGCCGAAGATGGTCGGATTGGTATTGGCAGTGCGGTTGCTGCAGGCTGCGGTGCAGAAGTAACGACGCCTTGCACGGTTGGTCGGACAATGGTTGCCGTGGCTGGCCTTCGCTTCGGCGCGTTGTGCTGAATTTCGTGTGGTTGCGGTTGGGATCTCGGGGACTTTGGTTGATCTGCAGCATCATCTGACTTGGCGATCGGCTTTGCACTAATAGGTCGACTTCGTGATCGCGGCATGGCAGATACAGGTCGTCGCTGCGCTTTTGCGTCAGATGCTTCTGACTCCTCCCGTGCAGTCGGACCAGATGAAGACGTAGCGCGTGTTGTGGCACGAGTAGGTCCAGCCGTGTGAGGTCGCGGCCTCAAAAGCTGATGCTGTTGCTGCTGTTGTTGTCGCTTCTGCTGTTCAATCTGGAAGAGCTCCTGTGGTGTGAGTTCAGGCGGGGGCTTCAGGTAGCCTGAAGCTAAAGAACCTTCAGGCTCGAGTGCAGCTGCAGCGGCTTCAAGACCATGTGTAAAGAGCAACCCCCAATCCAGTTGTTTCGAATCTGTGGTCTTGGAATTATTGTGTTGAGTGATCTCAGCGTAGGACCCACCATGAGCTTGTCCATAGGGATGCGAGTCTTCGTACAATTTCTGACGCATTTCACGTCTAAGCTGGAATAGCCTCTCACTGCTGCTTGCATTTTCACCTATTCTCCTCAACTCATTTCGAAGTTCGTCTCGATCTTGTTCATCCTGGAAGACCGGTGGCGACGCTGAAAACATACTCGTCCGCATAGGTGCCCGATTCACTGACGTGCTGGCCGCTGATGCAGGTTTGGCCGAAATAGGTCTGACCCGAGCGTTGGGTCGCAGACTCTCATGCAACCGATCATACCTGGACTTGAGAGAAGATTGCGCCTGCGAAGTGTAGGCAGAGTAGGTTTCCTCGCCGCCGTCACTGCCACTGTCTAGCTCGGGTAGTTCCTTGTTCTCAGGGTGCAAAGGATTCATGATTTTCGGGTAGTCATATTCGCGCTGACGGTCCTCGACACCGACGTCGACGCCAGCTGCTGTGGCCGACGAGTAGCTCCGTCTCGGTCGGGCCTTACCAGGCGGCGTGTTGCGGGGTAGGGCGAGCTGCGACAGGTGCGACATCGCAAGCCTGGGATACAGAGGGAAAGCCGCCCAGGTGCTACTCCGAGAGGGGGTACCTCAGCGGTAGGTGCAGAGGTAGCGCGTAGGGAGAGAGGAATCCCGTTTACCAACCAATCTCGTGTAGATGGGCAAGGATAGCTGGCTCGGATGCCGTCGCAGCGTCCTGTGAGGCCTCTAGAGTGGGGTAGCAGGGCGAGAGTAACAGTTTGGGGTGAATTTTTGCTATTTGTGCTTCTAGGAGATGCTGCAGGTGGAGGAAATGCATGACACACGGTACGGCACGGGAGCACGAGCATACCTCGCCAGTCGATACACACACAGCACCCACACAACAGCGCCATTCCGATTGCGAGTAGTAGTAGTTGGCGATTTGAATTCAAATCTCCTTCTGACCGTACGTGGGTGGATGGGTTCACAGAACGGCCAATTTCTCGACTCTCCAGAGTGGTCACGAGGGTGTGTTTGCGGGTGCACTGCGTGTGCGTGGCGAAACTAACCCAATGATTGTGTACCCGAGAACGTGTTAACACGTCTGCGTGTGAGCTGGTCTGATGGGTTCATCACAATGCCTCGCTTTTTGACGCAGTTTCCCAGTTTTGGTAACGGTTTCTCCTTTCTTCATGTTAAGTGGCGAGATGCGCTCTGATGGGTGGCATGTAGCCTAGAAAACGTGCGCAATCTTGTTACCCCATTACGAAAAATTCGAACTCGGCTCAAGGGCGTCACCTGATCTCTTCCTTACCCCTTCCAGACGTGCGAATCCCCATGAGTTCCTCGGCGACGAGTGAGGCTGGGGCGCAGACGCTCGGGATGACGCGGTCGCTGCGGGATGTCAACCCGCCCATCCGCGACTTTACCACCTACCACATGTCCTACCGACACGTCCCACTGAGAGGTACGCTACTTTGATGAAATTTGACAGGATATCCTCGGGTTTCCGTTCAGGCCCCCGACCTGCCATCAGTATGGCAACATGGCAGCAGGGCTGTTTCAACTAAGCACTACTTTGAGAGCACTTGGTGACCGCTGTGCACCTCATAACCCGTTTATCTCCTCCTGCCCCACCCGCCTTCGACTTTTAGACTGGGAAAAGGCTCCTTCATTCTCAAGGGCGAGTGACATCTCGCCTCAAAACCCTCTGGCGCGACCACCTGTATATCACACTTGCTATGAGACAACAACTGCCGCCGCAAACACATTTTGGCACGCAGGTTCCGGTCAATCAAGTGCAGCAGCCGGCGCCGCAAGCAGCGCAATGACGGCAAAGACAGGAACTGAGTCCTTCGTAGCCCGAGCGAGAGAACGAGTGCGACAAGAGCGAATGAAGGAACGAGAGATGGAGGAGTTCTTCGCAGAGGAGGCTCGATACATGTTTGGCCTCCGAGATGAACCCCCAGTGCCAAAGCCGGGTGAAGTGCATCCCGCTGTCAGTGTAGGGCTCGTCTCAGCACCACCTGAATGGCCCAAGAGCAACACCACATTGAATGTAACACAGGGCGGTCTAGATCAGAAGGACCAGCCAACAGATCGATGGACATCGCGAGAATCTGCACAACTCCAGCAGACTCTTACTAGGAGAATTGCACAGTTCGAGCACATCAAGAATCCTGGAGCACCAGTGACCCCTGAGCAGGCTCGAGAGGATGAACTTGCGCAACGTCGACGAGCACTAATGCGCTCCATTTATCCTCCTGATTTCTCGCCAAAGAACTCGGCAATCAAGCACAACATTGCATTCACTCAGCCCTATCGTCCGCCACAACCTACTACATATCAGGCGGCTGTACAGAGCTCCCAGGTCAAAATCGATGAGGACAAGTATCCGCTTCGACGACACTTCAAATTCAACTACGTTTCGGTTCGGAATCACTTCTAATGGTCAGGTGATCAATACAACGCTGCGAATGTCTTGTATCAAGGAGGCAAGAAAGATAATACTTGTTGCGTAATTTATGCGACGAGTTGTCATGTTATACAAGAAACAATTAAGCTGCTGCTGAGGAGACAGTTCGACACGATCAACTTCTTTGATACTAGTTCCTTTTATAACCGATCTCATGGAATTACCTCCTGGAAGGCCTTACTTGTCGGCCTTCTCGGGGTTCTCTTCCTCGCTGCCGGAGCTGCTGCTTTCGCTGCTGCTTTCGCTGTTTTCCTCTACTGCAGCGCTCGGCTCGGGGGTAGATGCCTCCTGTGAGTTGCTCGTCAGGAGGGTACTGAGGTTTGCATCCGCGGCGACAATTTCGTTCGCAATGTCGTCCTTTGACTCCGCAATCTTTTCATAGAATCGATATTCATCACCGAATGCGCTCAGCATATCAGCGGCTTGCTCACGCGCCTCGTGGACATCCTTCGCGCGGATTTTGTAAGACACGTGACTGACTGCATTGTAGCGTGGGCCTCGTGGGTCTTGTGGTGTAGTATCCTCATTCATAGCCAACCAAACGTCAATGGTGCGCTTGGTGATTGAAGGGGCGCCTGAGCTAAAGCCGATGATTGAACGTTCTCGAACAAGGCTTGCCTCGCTGTCAGAGGCGTGAGCACCGTTCTTCATGATATCACGACCATAATCGGAGCGAATCGTACCAACAGCGGCTTTAGAAGGATCAGTCGAACCAAGCTTTGCACGAATGGTTTCGATGGCGTTTGCACCACGATAGAGCAAAGCAAGGCAGCGCGCGGGTCCTGGCCTCCTTCGCTCCTGCTCAGTGTGAACGGTCGATGGATGGATACCAGACATGTACTCAATGATGTTGTCGACTTCAGCCTTGGCAGCCTTGCGCTTGAGAATCGTGGTGATCACGTCGTAGTCGACATCTGAGATCTTGATCTTGCCATCGAACTCTTTGTCGAGAGCCGTTCGGATTCGAGACTCGAGCTTTGGACGCAGCTTCTCAACGAACACTTCTTCCAGGAAGCCGTAGAAAGCCTGTGCCTGGGCAACTGAGAAGGAGAAAACACGTGCGCCAACCAAGTGCAGTCCTGTAGAACCGAAGAGATCCATGATATGGCCAGGAAGAGACGAAGGTCGCTCAAGCATATCGGGCTTGATCATCACCATGCCAGTTTGGTAGTTCTTGTGGATATCCAACTGGTCATAGTACTCGTCGAAGGTACCACCATCAGTCTGGAGGTACTTGCTGAACAACTTGAGGTAGAGACGGTTGGCCTCGTCCGAAGATGCACCAACGATGGCAGGTTGGAAGTGTGTGATTGTGCCGTCCTTCTGGCGAATAAAGTCACCATATGCTCCTCGAATGGTACGACCAACCATGCCGACGCGCGGATCTGGCAAGTACTCGCCAATGGTCTTGCTTAGCTCTTGGCGAACGTTCTTACCCTTGAAGATCATGAAGAGGAAGTTGTTTGGAATGCGCAAACGTTCACGCACAATGGGACGCAGGTTTGTGTCAATGTACTCGACGAAGGGCATGAAAGGAAGTGGGCGATAGGTACGCATGTGGATGTCAATATACTCGTCAACAAAGGCGTCGCTGGGGCAGAACATGCGTGCTCCGATGAGTTGAATATTAGGAATCGACAGGAGGCGTGCCATAATACCGCCCTCAAGTCCCTACAGTGAAAGGGTTGTTTGAGTCAGAGACGATGGGAAGAGGATCAATGAGCAACACCATATGTACATATCATGCGGTTTCAGTAATGCACACGGTGCACAGTACACCCGAAGCCGTCTAGGCTGCCCGGATGGGAAGTCATGTGACGAGTTTTCCACTTACTTTAATCAGGGAACGAGGCGTGATCCAGGCGAAGGCCAGCTCCTCGCCCGGGCCAATCATGGGCTTTTCATCACAGAGGTCCTCACGACGCGGATGCTGGGTCGCGAAGCCAGCGCGCAGGTTGAGCTGCGTGGAGATGCTCAGTCTTGGGATCTCCGTCTTGAACTTGTGAAAGCTAGGGCGCGTCCCGGCGCTGAATGCCCGCCAAGATGCGTTGGCGATGCTTCGGAACATTAATGTCTGTAGTTTGCCGGATGAGATGCGTGTGAATACAACATTTGTTAGCACAGATAAGACACCGATCCTGAGATATGATTCGCACGGAAAAGTGAAACTTAGCCCCTCTTCCGTCCAGAAAGCCCGGGTCATTCTCGATTGGTCCCTAGTGGCAGTGACACTAAGTGAGTGAGTAAGTTTATGGCATCACACTGCATCGCTGTGCTTTGGAAAGCGTCTTAGGCGTTGATACCTGAATAATAATAGAGAACAGGGAATGAAGCAGGGGGGAGGGGATACAGGGTTTAAAGAGTGCAGCAGACCCTAGCCTGCCAATATCTGCTCCCTTGCAGACTGTGAGCTGATACAAATTTGGAGTGTTATCATCAGGGCTAGGCTAGGTATAGTGTAATGTAGTGGTGTGAGACAATCGGCGTAATGACGAAGGTCTGACTAGGAATGAATCACGAGTAATCGCGAGACAACCTCTCGTTGTGCTGCACCATCACATCCTCACACCATTTCATGGATGTCTCGTGCCGCCGATAGGATGCCTCGCTCAATTAGCGCAACATAACGAATGTGAGCCCGCTGAAGGACCTTGAAGAGGCTTCGCAAGAGTTCGCGAAGCTTCTCAACCTGCTGGGGCGTAAGCTTAACAGATGGGGGAAGTGCAACTCGGGTCTCGTTCGATGAAACCAAACTACTACTGCCGCTTGAGGCTGCAGTACTCTGACTCATAGTCATTGAGGTCGTGGTCACAGTGGTAGCCGGGAGTAAACTGTCCTTGAGAGCGACTGACGAGGATTTGATACGCCGCAAGCCGGCTTTACTAGCAGCGGTCGAACTGGGCGCCTTTACAATTTGGCCAAGCCGTTGAGCATTCTCCAACAGCATGTGCATCCTTGCGCTCTTCAAAATCTGAGCGATTTGTGAGCATATCGTGCGAATCATAGCCTCTCGCGCAGTCTGTACGACACGATAGAGTGAAATCCAACATCTGGTTTGCTCAGCGATATAGTTATCGATAATGGATTTATCGAGGCCTCGCAGTTGAGGAGGGAGGATAATTTCAAAGTTCAACCTCGCCGATTCGTACAAAGGTAGCGCAGGGTACGGCAGCAAGGGAGACAACCTGTGAAGTGGCCGGTGATGGCCATGCCGATGCAAATGTTTTTCAGCCTTCCGTTCTAGTTTCTGACGCTTCTTCGCTTCTCGTAGGAGGCGATGCCGATCCTTGAAGGTGAGCCCATCTGCAGGACCCAACCTCGGAGCCAACGCAGGGGGTGGCGGCAAGGTTGGGTGCGGATGAATATCTGGCTGAATAGAAAGTGCAGCCATGAGCGCCGGTGGCACTGATTCATCCGTCTGGTGCGTCTTCGCATATCGAGCTAATCGCGAGATAGGCTTGCCATAAATTCGTCCCTTAAGCTGACTTAAGAGTTCAAGCTTGCGTTCATCTCCACTCTTGTCGTCGTGTGGGTGATGATGGTGATGACGGTGATGATGGTGGTGACGGTGGTAACGAGACTTGCGAGAAGGTTGAATTGGGGGGCGAGGCGTGGCTGGTTGCAGCTGAAGACGTTGCTGAGCTACATCTTTGGGCAATTGTGTGTGAACAGGCTTGGGAACGATGGCTGATGGTTCCGGTTGGAATGAGGATGATCTCACACGAGTTTCTTGGGTGTGGACCCCATTAAGCGGGACTACGATATGTCCTGGTGATGGAGTGGCTTCAGTTGAGGCATCCTGAGATTGCTGAGATCTAGGACCTTGAGAGTCCGACGAAATGGTGTCATATCCAATCAAGTCTCGGATAATTTCATCTTCCTTACGGGCGTACTTTGCACGTCGGTTCTCCTCTGCTTCAGAGCATGATGAGTCCGTACACACTGCATCTGACGATGAACAGGATGACGAGGATGAAGATGATGTCGATGACGATGACGAGGATGACGATGATGATGACGATGATGACGGCCTATTCCGTCGAGCCTTACGCGCTTTTCGTTTGATCTCTAGCAGCTGCTGTGCCAGCATATGACGCTGCGCAAAGGCATGCTGCGGGTGCTCATACTCAAACAAACTTCGGATGTGCGCAGCAACATCTTTGCCCTCGGTCTCGGAATCATCCGATGAGGATGAGGATGATGACGACGACGACGATAAAGACGATGAAGATGAGGATGAAGACGTCGAGGACGAACTAGAAGATGACGACGATGTTGTTGACGTGCTTGATTCATTACTTCTTGCGATCATATTCAACGCTAGCGGCTCATCCTTAATCGCGCTTTCGCCAATCTCCAGGAGAGGAGGCAGCGGCAGAATTCCTGATGTCGTAACGACGGTATTTCCTCGGTGCAATGGTGTGGCAGCTGGAGACGCAAGGATAGGTCGAGAAGTCTGCTTAGCCTCGTATGATTCTGGGAATGGCGATGGGGCGAAGGATAGTGGGCGCGGAAGCCTGGGTGCTTTAAAATGCTTCCTGTGTTTTCTTGAATGCTTGCGGCCATGGCTCGAGCTGCTCGACTTACCACTATCTGACTCACTTTCAGAACCTGGAACAGAATCTGACTCAGTGTCAGATGCTGTACCTGAGTCTGCATCGGTATTGAGACGTGGGTGCATCAGAGAGGCATGTGATTCGGAATCTAGCCGTGCAGGATGACGCCAGTCTGAATCACCAGCCTCTTCAGCCCGTGCAGGTTCTCTAGCCGCTGCCGTTACTGTGGACGATGACGTGAGGGGTCCAAACGAAGCAGAACCTGAGGTGAGAATAACATCATGTCGTAGTGAGCTGTTGCTCAATGAACCGAAAAGTGTTGAGCTGCTCATGGAGCGTTGCATGATTCGCAGCGCTCGGGGAGGCTTCGGAGCGACATACAAGCCCACCGGGCGAGTGATATTTCCATCGCGTCGCGAACTGACGAGCGACGCTCGTTCTTCTGAGGTATCATCCGAAGAAATATCACTCGACGGAGATGATGTAGTAGTCGTAGTCGTGGTGGTCGATGTCGTGCTTGAGGTGGAGCTGGGGGAACTTGGCGCGAGCCCGCTTGCGTACCTCTGCATTTGCTTCTGGCGCATTCGTTCCTCGCGCGCTCGTTGTTTTGCATCACGCTTGTCGTGTTTAAGGAGCCGCTTTAGGACTTGAATTTCTTCAGGCGTATGCAGAATATTCATATCACGCACTCGACGAAGATCCAATCCCTCATCGGGAGCCTCTAGGAACACGAAGTACTCCATACAAGCGAGCGTAATTCGGTACACAACAACTGTAAAGAAGATTGTGTAGGTATAAATATAGACCCTGGAGAGGATAAGACCTGCCGGTGTCAGACCTTTAAATGTATCAAGCACATTATCACCTATCATAACGCTAAAGAGCGAGGTGAGGGTCGTGCCAAAGTCCTGGAATCTGGGCAAGTCGACACGATTGAAGACCAACCCACCGAACATCGCGAAGCCGATGAGTGGAGGAAGGAAAATAAACGCGAACTGCATCAACATGGGCAGGGCAGCCGAAAAAGCCGCCAAGAAAACATTAAAAGACCGAGGAAGGAACATGAAGAAGGGAAGTAGATTGAAGCAAACTAAAAAGCACGCCATTCCGAAGAGGAACCTGAGCTTTTGGGTTGTTAATATAATTAATCCGCCAAAGACGGACATGGTTTGGAACATACAACATAATGCAACGATAAGCGCGCAGATATCTTGAAGTGCAGAAATTGCCCAAACTGTGCCAATACGTGACCACACCATAGAGAATGTTAGCCTTTCAGATATCACCAGCTCGTCGAACCACATAGGATTGTAGGGATCTGGACCAGCTTGTGCTTCAATTATGACTTCCGATGCTTGTGACTGGCGTTCTTGGTCTTGTTGCTGTTGTTGTTGTTGCTGTTGTTGTTGTTGCTGTTGCTGTTGCGGGATGCTCTGCGTAGAGATCGACCTCGGAACTTGAATCAGGGTTGAGGATTCGTCAGCTTCGGTTTCACTTGATGACGCTCCAAGGTCAGCTATATTCTTTGCGCGGTGGGCTGGCGCGTGGCGGAGCGCAATTGAGTGTTGTGGACTAGTAACTTGGGAGCCTGATGGCATTTGGCTCGCAAAAGGGAAAGGTCGTTCTGAAGATTTTACGTCTCGCGCTGAAGTGCCTTCGGTTGAGCTTGGTAGGGGGAATAATGATCTGCCAATCCGATCACTGGAAGCCGCTTGGATGTCATGAGGTGGGGATAACAGCAGAATCCCCAAGTGAGAGGATGTTGAAGCATCGCCTTCCACCAGGGGTTTTGGTAGTTCCGACTCCGTTGGACTTGGAACGAGAGAAGGAGGCAGCGAAATACTCGTTGATGGTGTAAGGGAGGGAGTCCGGAGAAGTCGTCGACTCCCACCTTTTCCGGTTCCGGCAGCCGAAAGTGTCGCTGCAGCCGCTGCTGCAGCAGCAGGACCAATGAACGGTGAGCTTCGCGCCCCGAGCTGGGGCGTGCTGCTGGCTAAGGGGTGTAGAGGCAAGGCCGGTGGGCTCATTATGATAGTGGGCTCCGGGTTGAGAGGCTGCGGACTGGATTCTCCCGAACCGTGGGGAGAAGAGGCATAATCGTGATGTGTAGAGTGTGGTGCGTATGAGGGCGCTTTCGAGTGAAGTGAGGCTTTAGGTGCGGAATACTGAGGGAGGGGCAGGAAGCTCACCTGGCTCTCTAACTTCGGGATAGACAAATAGCCCTCTGCATCATCTTCATCTTCATCCTCATCATATTGATCCTCATCGCCTATTGAGTCACCGCGGCGTTGAGTCATTCGACTCGGGCTAGGAAGAGGAGTGATAGCAGGTGTCACTGCCCCGGGCTCTTGACGCGGATCCGTGGAGAGTGATGGTAGGTGTTCGAGATCTAACAAGCCAGTTCTTCCAGGTGGAAACGAAGTAAAAGTCCCGTACGATTCTCTGGGTTCTTGCGCCAATGGAGACAAGGCGATGTCGGACGATCCGTAGGATTGACCTGCATGTTCACTGGCCTCCTGTGGGAACACGTATTGCGGCGCTGGAGTTGACAGCAGAGTAGCACCTGGAAGATGGGACAAAATTCGACAGCAGCAAAATCCAATGGTATACGGAGCATGCTCTAGCAAGGACTCCTTAACTAACTTGTCTTTGCGTGCGCCAAGCGCTGAACCACGTGACCGATGCAGGAGAACGAATCCTCGAACCAAAATGGGAAGCAAGAGCAGATAATACAAACGATACAGTAGAGTGCTCATACTCACCAGCACGAGACAAAATAGGATGATATACATAGTGTATAGCAGGAAGAGGCGAGCTAGGAATAGGTGCCTTAACCATCGTGCAAAGCGGTAGATCGGCGCTATCAGCTTCCCGTACCAGGTGTTCTGGTCCATATCGTAATAGATGCGCTGAGTACGACGCAGCTTGGGAGCTAGTACTGCTGGGTCTTGAGATATTCTCGGTCCGGCAGAAGGCTCCTGAGTCATCGGTGACGGCGCATGAGAGCTTTCGAAGGCAGCAATGTCGACTAGGAACTGATGCTGGCTTGTGGCAAAAATGTTGGCATTGAAAGTGCCCAATGGATCACTATCGCGCGCCGAGGCTTCGTCCGCAACGTGGGGCGGACCCTCTGCAAGCGACGGCGATGTCGCATTGGGACTAGAATCACTTCGTTGCGAGGCTCGAGAAGGCCGAGGTGCCTTCACCCGTGCAGGCAAGGCGGAGGTTGCGGAAACGGTTGGTAAACCAGATGACCTGGACTTGCGTTGTGGGCATTGTCGGTGGGTCTGTGACACCGCAGCTAGGAGAGTACTTGACGCTGGATCACGCCAAACAGAGAAGGAAACTCCCCAAGCCACACAAAAGCGTCGGGGACCGCGAATTTGGACGCTATGCAGGACGAAATTAAGACTTGCTGCCTTGAATGGAGGGAAGAAAAGATCCGCAAAGCGTTCGGGATCACGCTTTGCCAGACTAATTGGATACATGTGATTGGGGTATAGTGCGAATTTTTGGTGGCATGGTACACACATGCCCTGCGGCTCCATGGCCTTGGGACCTCTAAAATCGAGGACTCGGTTGAATGGAGTTATCTTGCTCCCACTCGTGCTTGACTGCGCAAACATGCTTCGCGTGACGTTCGGTGCTCGATCCGATATATCGGCGAGTAAGTACGCTTCCGAATCGGTCAACCACTTCGGAAGCTTTTGCTTCAGCACTAAGGCAAAGGGAAGCTCCTCCTCGGCCCCAGAATCTAGCTCGTCGAATTCTGGAGCATCCTCATCTTCTTCGAGTGGACTAACGGGCTGCTGTAGCCATTGTAATGTGTGTTGTTGTGTTCGACATGAGGCGGCCACACGCTTTGCCATTGAATTTCGGCTGCGGCCACGGAATGTCTTGGTTGCCCTGCATATTGGCCACTGATTTACATGAGGAGTGCTGAACGCCGAAGCTCCTGTCTCGCGGTCAGTTTGATCCTTGTAGGATTGCGTTGAGTTGTTGGCGTCCTTGCGGCTTCCCTCACGACCGTCAGCAGACAGTCTTTCTCGAATTCTCTGGCGTAGCGCAACAATGCCCGCAGGCACGTTGGGCCCTTTCGATGGTGTTGCACCCAAAGAACCGGCTGGCTCGTACTTGTCTCGGGATTGCTGACGCTTGCGCCGACCACGTCTCGTTGTCTGCCTAGATTGGTTCTTCCGCCTCCTCGCCAACTCCGCAAATCGGGCTTGAACGAGCATCTGAATTGCGTTTGGAGCTTTCGTACGAGGCTGGGTCGTTATACTACCTAAGTGGTGGTGCTTCAAAGCATGCTTGATCTCTGAAGCGTCCTTGTACGGGGGCGAAGAAAAAGGCATCGGCGGCAGAGCCGATTCTTCGGACGTATCTTCATCTGATCCCGGCTTCGGCTTCCCTCCTTTTTGTAGTCGGTCAAACTTCCGCTTATACGCCTTGAGGAACTTGATGTCCAGTTTTAATAGGCGTTTTTGCTCCTTACGCCACCGCTTGCGTTCGCTTGGCGAGAAGCTGCGTGGTGGATCCTGGTTGAGGGGAATAGGGGACCAGCTTGAGGGTAATTCACGGATAACGTGTGGGGGTAGCTTGCGATATTCATCCGGAACCGGACGCCCGAACATATCTCGAGGTACAGACCCACTAGACTCGGGAGCGGCATCAACTGGTTTGAGCACGAGCCCATTCGGCATGCGACACATGTGGCTTGGATCGAGACCCTTAGACTGCTTTGTTTTAGTCTGTCTCTCATGTTTCCCGTGAGATACTCGGGTGAACTGGCCCATAGTCGCAAGAAATTCCGCTTGCTTAGAAGATGTGGGCCCCTCCAGATAAATGATGGGTGCATGATCGTCTAAGCTTTCATCTGCAGGTGCTTCGAAGGTTTTAACTTGATGATCAGGTTGGTTGGGTTCGTTTGATGTAGCTGAGGTGGAGTCACCCACATCCTGTACCTCAAGTTGTTGTTTCAAGGCCTCTGGATCGAAGTATCCCGAACATCTATATTCGGGATCGAATTCAAAGTGCATTACCAGTTTTCGATTCCTTGGTCGGCTCAAGCCGGCTACGACGTTTTGCGTGCCATTGGCAGTATAGGCCTCATCAGGATTCGACCCAGGGTGGAGTGCGACCGAGTAGTATGTCTTGACCATCTGATTGACAATGCTTGCAACGTCTTGAGGGGATCGAATCTTCAAGTACATGGGATTGTCGCGATGGCGGGCGGTTTTGACCGGGACATGCAAATCATATGGAAGGCCTGATCCAGAAAGTCGTGGGATCTCTTCGACACCCAGACCGTCTGGAAAGAGTGTCGCAAGCCACTGCTCTGGCGAAAGACTGACGAAGGAGAACTGGTCTCGTGTCTCAATCACTAGCAACGTAACCAAGACGACTACCATGAGCAGCTGAATGATGAGACGAATGTGGTAATACCCACATGTCCGACCCATCCGCCGTTTTGTCCTTCGAAAGATTTGAACGAGTCGTTGTAGGAAGGTCTTACGTGTAGTGGTTTGCCTCCGGCTATCAACCAAGGTTGCCCCTTGGCCGTCTATCCCGGTATCGTGTACTTCACGGGCGTTTGAATTTGCTGCTCGCTCTGCTGAAAGAGTCATTGAGCTCGGTCCTGCGGAAGTCGGAATCACCTCGCTTGTATGTGCTGGTCTCGAGGTGTGAGTCGTTCCTAACAAGGGTATCCGTTCCTGCGGATCACTTGGAGGCTGTGAACTGGATAGCCAGGCCGGCATAAAGGTCTGTAACCATGTTGGCATGGACGATTGCAGCGGTTGACCCTGGGCTGGTTCCGATACCGGGGCCTGGCGCGAGGTCGTGAGATCCACTTCATCGGGCTGGGTCGGAACGGAGCTTTCTAGTGATCCATACCCGTAGCTTCGCTCCAGCACCACCCTGCGCAGAAGGGACTGGTCGGTGGAAGCGCGCTGCATACGTCTGGACTTGGGTGGCACGCGGCGCGGTTGAGGATCTCACGCAAAAACGGCTCGGTTCAAGTGAGGCATTCGGTCGTGACTAGTTTGGTGGAGTCTTTCAGAGATAATATGACAGGTCAGTAGGTCAGAATATTGCGCAGACGGTCTCTTTGACAAGAATATATCCTAATGTGTGGTTAAATTCAATGGGAAGCCTTGCCAATACCGTCTTCTGAAACTCTGAATAGTGTAGAAATCACTGAAACGGCTACAGTTCTGTTCGGGCTTCGATCTCGAAGATCCGGTCGCTCGTGAGACTGGGTGCCCTGGAATAAAGTGAACACAACACGCCCAAACATGGGCCACTGTATTATTGATGTGACGCCAGATAGTGTGCGTGAATGCGAACTGTGCCTATTCAGCGGACTTGGCTCTGCGTTGGGGACACAAGTGCAGCTTAGGCATCTGTGGCAGGTACATGGTGGACACAAGCAGATACCCTGGTAGTAGTATTCCCCTCCTAAATCCCCTTGCTGCGCCAGATTGGGTTAACTACACACACACGATCGTCGCTAGTCGGTCGGAGAATTGAAATTGCTCCATCCAATCATTTCAGACAATTCACTGAATTCCATCAATCCCTTGGTGAAGATGCAGTGGAGTGCATGAGTCCCAAGTGAGAAGCTTGGCGCTGCAGTGAGAGGCATATCGTTTGGTGTGGTTGAAAAAAGATTTCACATGGATCACAGGGAACCATTGGGATGAAATATATCACAACTCTGGCTAGAGGATCATACCTGGCCTGTTTGCAGTGAATACAATCCACAGAAGAGGTGCTCGCCAGTTGTTGAGCCGCTCCGCAGAACTCTGGCCAATGACCACTACGGGGATGTCGTCGTATCGCTCGTACAGATGCGACTTCGATCGACCAAATAGCGACGCTGTTGCCTATCGCGAAGGCATACAGTCAACAAGCCAGACGGCGTTTGCATCGACCAATACTGGACTGACACGCGCACACTGAGCCAACGGCAGAAACTAGCGCAGGAAACAGAGAAGACAGACTCTATCAAAGTCATCGCAAGCAGCTGCTAAATGCATCAGCTCAAGTCTTGGCAACGACTTCCGTTGCTACTCGGCTGCGTCGTACTTGCAGTACTCGTCTGGACTCCCTTAGTCAGTGGTCAGTCAGCGTGGTTGGATTCGCTCAGAAGCGTCCCAATCTACGGAAATGTTTATCCTCTTCCAAACTACTCCTCTGCGCTGGGATTCACATACGGTCTTCCGGTAGGAAACTGGGCTGAGGGCAGGTGGGTCGGAGGCGGCTGCGGAGGCTGGGGAGGTCCCGGTTACGCAGGCAATCCGTATGCTGGACGGTTTGGCATTGGCAACGCCTGGGCCTATGGTATTCGTGGCGGATTTGGTCCACTGTAAAAGGTTACTGTTCATCCTATCCGAAACACTTGTATCATAGAAAGACACCGAAATGTATTCTTAGTGTACCACACCTGAGTAGCGTTCTGCCGTCAGGTGGTTGTGTGAACCCGTCGAGTTTAGTATTCATAGCACGTTTCCCATCCAGTAGGAACACCAGGTGCAACGCCGTAACCGTAATTTGCCGTGATACGCCGTCTGGAATACACAGCCGGAGTTGGGTTACCAAACGGACCAGTGAGCCAGTTGTAAGGGAATGCTCGACCGGAACCAACAAAAGAAGGACCAGGCACCAGGTAGCCATACTCGTGAAGCGTGATCCACACGAACGTGGCGATGTATATCAGCTTCAAGAATCGCGTCAGAACTCTGCTGTTCATGTGGCTTACAATTTACTGCTCAGGCTTCGCTTCGGCCGTGAATCTTGAATCGTGAATCGTGGATCGAGTGCGACTAGCGCTTGACTACCGGCCCAGCGCAACAATGGGTATGTTGGGTTTGTTTGAGCCTGGAAGTCCTATAAAACTGCTGCTTGATCAAGTGCAGACTTAGTGTCTGCGTTTCCTCGCCACTTTCCCAGGGTCACAGGAAACAAAAGACTATCTACCTATCTCCACAAAATCTCGAGTATCGACGTCCCGCTTCGAAAGCAACAGCTGTGATGTGCTCCCTCTACAGGGGTTAGGCCAAAAGGCTTGGGAAACCCGTGTATTTGGCGCGTGCGGGCATTAACATCAAACTCGAAGGTGAAAAAATCACCCGGGTCAATATTTTCAATGACTCGGAATGGGTGCTGCTACAGTTCACGAGTGATAACTGAGCTCGATGGAAAATCACTGGTTCTCAGCGTCTTTGTCATTGTCTGCGCCCATATCAGTGGGATTCTCTATAGAGGTGCGCTGTCGCATCGACGAAAAGTCCGGTTTTGCTTTGGATGGCTCAGGGCTCTCACTATCTACCATCCAAACGTGGTCTTGATGCTCTCCCGCTTCTTCAGGTGTCATTGGTGGAACATCCTTGGTGACGCCATCTGGTAATTGAGCGTGCCGCTGCAGTCTCCATTGGATCGGATCAAGGGCACGATTATCGCAAAGCTCAGACATATCAACGATCTCAGCGAAGTTTGGAACTAGGAACCAGGCGTGCTCAAAGTGCTTCTCGCGAAAAGTTTCGCTAAGCATGTACGCAGTCATCGTCCGTAAGCGGTGCTCGTCAAATAGATAGGTTGCTTTGACTAGCTTCCCTTCCATAGAGTGGTGAGTGCTTGCATAGAATACAATGACGGTCAAGTAGCGTTCATCTGGGTCCAAGCTGTCAACACATCTTCGAAGCGTTGGAGCAAACTTACTCGGGTCAGTTGTATCCATAAAAGGATCTAGTTCTGGGCCTGTTAAGTCCTCTTTGAACACTTCGAGCTCCAACATCGGATCATCGGGATCTCCAGGCGTGGCGCGTTGACCCGTCAGAATATGTTGCATGCCCTTCTGAAGCGATGTCATCGTTTGCCGTGCCGCTCCTTCTCCATCTCGCACGCGGAGTTTGGTAAACTGGGTTGCGCGCAGCACAGGCTGCTTGATGAGCATCAGCTCGGTTCCAGGGCCTTCCACCGGATATCCAATATTATGAACTCGAGATCCCGGATGGAAATGCTTGCGATTGTCGACATAGACAGCACCAAGAGGCGAAAGTGCGCCGTACATTCCGGGAATGCGAACAAACGAACCCAACGGCGGTAAGAATGAGAAGACAAAGCTCGTAATTTCCAGATGACTGAGAGCATAACCAGCAAGTGCGTTCGCGCATGCCTCGACTGCTATGAGCTCGGTCGAGAGGATGCTGTAGTTCTTTGCGGGGATCTTGG
>Ga0182741_1002707_pt1 | contig 20075 bp, 19 predicted proteins | sample eDN5th37CBELigOP_FD_128874 | JGI IMG/M metagenome (GOLD analysis project Ga0182741, IMG submission 128874) | Enriched Organic Plus compost microbial communities from Emeryville, California, USA - eDNA 5th pass 37_C BE-Lig OP (version 2) (version 2) ... | reverse complement strand
GGGGCGCGAGGTCGGGGTGGAGCTGGCGCAGCTCGTAGCGCCGCTGGCGCTCGGGGATCGACATCGGCCGTCGCCCGCGGATGTCGAAGGCGAGGCTCACCGCCTCGAACGCGGTGAGCAGGTCGCCCTCGTCGAGGTCGTACACCCAGTGGAGGCGGTGCGTGACCTTGTCGTGCACGGCCACCCCGGCGGTGAAGCTCTGGATGCGGGTGCCGACGGTGGGCAGCCGGCACAGCTCGATGCGGGTCTCCATCGACGCCCACGCCATCACCTGGCCGTCGGGCAGCTCGAGCGCGGCGCCGCCGATGTCGCCGTTCATCGGCTCGCCGGCCCAGGTGAGCAGCGGGGCCAGCTCGGGCCGGTAGCGGCCGTGCTCGTCGCACTCGTCGGCGGCCACCCGCCGCTCCCGGCGCATCTCGAGGCCCCGCTCCCGCAGCAGCTCGAGGCTGGGGGCCGAGCCGGCCAGGTCGGCGTCGAGCGACACCGACCGGGGCGCCGCGTAGGGCGGCGGGTCCACGACCATCGCCGACGCGGCGGCCAGCGCCTCGTCGGGCACCGGGAGCCGGGTCCCGTCCTCGGCCACCGGGCTGAGGCCGTGGACGAACGTGGCCGCGAGCACCCCCGAGTCCGCGGCGACCAGCTCGTGGTGCAGGCGCAGCCCGCGCTCGTCGGCGGCCAGCACCGCGCTGCGGACCTCGAGGGGCGTGCCCTCGAGCTGCTCGCGGTGGTGCCGGGTGTAGACGTCGTGGACCACGTGGGGCCGGTCGCCCCAGCCGGGCAGGTCGGCGAGGAAGGCGCGGGTGCCGGCCAGCGCGTTGACCGCGTAGTAGCGGACGTTCATGTGGCCGAGGTGGTCGATCTGGTCGGCGGTGACCGTGCTCCGGTGCGTGACCCGGAGCCCGGTGTCGGGGGCGGCGTCGGTCATGGGGGGCGGCCGGCTCAGCGGCGACGGCCGGCGAAGTACTCCCTCCAGCGCTCCGCCGCCTTGCCCAACTCGGGACGCTCCGCGAACACCGGCTGCATCTTCTCCCACGCCTGCTCGCGCTTGTAGGGGATGAACTCCCGGGGGAAGTTGCCCTCGTGGGGCCGGTAGTCCTTGAGGATCCGGCGGGCCACCGTGGCGATGTGCACCTCGTCGGGCCCGTCGGCCAGGCCCATCGTCGGGGCGCTGGCGTACATCTCCTGCAGCGGGGTGAGGTCGGTGGTGCCGAGCGAGCCGTGGATGTGCAGGGCGTTGAAGGAGATCTCCCGCAGGACCCGGGCCATCGTGAACTTCACGCCGGCGATGTCGGTGCGGGCCTCCTGGGTGGAGGAGTTGTCGATCTTCCAGGCCGTCTCGAGCACGTAGAGCCGGAGCATCTTCAGCTTCACGTAGCTCTCGGCGATCTTCTCCTGCACCATCTGGTGCTCGGCGATGATCTTCCCGTGCGACTCGCGGCTGAGGGCCCGCTCGCACATCATGTCGAGGGCCAGCTTGCACTGGGCGATCGTGCGCATCGCGTGGTGGATGCGGCCGCCGCCGAGGCGCCGCTGGGCGAGGACCTTGGCGCCGTCCTCGGGGCCGAGGAGGTGGTCGAGGGGCACGCGGACGTCCCGGTAGATGATGTGGTTGTGGTTCCGGGGCTCCGGCATGATCTCCACGCCGGGCGTGTCACGGGGCACGATGAACATGCCGTTCGTGCACATCACGAAGAGGATGTCGGCCACCCGCCCGGCCGAGGTGAACCACTTCTCGCCGTTGATCACCCACTCGTCGCCGTCGCGCACGGCGTGGGTCTTGAACAGGTTCGGGTCCGAGCCGCCCTGGGGCTCGGTCATCGAGTAGGCCGAGAAGATCTCCTGGTTGAGGAGCGGCTCGAGCCAGCGCTTCTTCTGCTCCTCGGTGCCGTAGGCGGCGAGCATCTCGATGTTGCCGGTGTCGGGCGCGGCGGCGCCGAACATCTGCGGCGCTGACGGGTAGCGGCCGAGGATCTCGTTGACGAGGGCCAGCTTCAGCTGCCCGAAGCCGGGGCCGCCGAGCTCCTTGTCGAGGAAGAGGGCCCACAGGCCCTGGTCCTTGATCTCCTGCTGGAGCTCCTTCACGTACGCCTTCACCACCGGGTCCGGGAGGCGCACGGCGTAGGGGAAGACGTGGTGGAGCGGCTCGACCTTCTCCTCGCAGAACCGCTGGATCCAGTCCAGCTTCTCCTGGAACTCGGGCTCGGTCTGGAAGTCCCACGCCACGGCAATCCCCTCCTCGGTCTAATGCAAGTGCATTGACCCTAGCGGTCGAGGAGCCGGCGGGTCTCCTCGGAGACCGGTGCGGTGAGCAGCGCCTGCACGAGGTCGATGAGCTGGCTCGTGAAGAGCCGGTGGTCGCGCCGGCCGGTGCGGGCCCGGCGGGCGATCTCGGCGACGGCGAAGCGCAGCGCGTCGAAGCGGCGGTGGAGGCGCACCTGCTCCGGGCTGAGGAGCGGCTGCACGAGCCGTCGCCAGCGGGCCACGCTCGACGCCGCGTCGTCGACCTTGGCCGGGTCGAACGTGGGGTTCGGCTGGTTGTAGAGGTCGGCCACGAGCTGCAGGTAGCCGGGCCCTCCGTCGGTGGAGAGCTCGGCCACGAGCGGCTCGACGAGCGCCGCGCACAGCGCCCGCAGGTCCTCCTCGCCGGCCGCCTCGTAGGCGTCGAGCAGGGCGTGGCGGCGGGCCTCGATCGCCGCCTCGTGCTTGTCGAGCACGGCCCGCAGCAGCCCGCGCCGTCCGCCGAAGTGGTACTGGATCGCGCTCGCGTTGGTGGAGCCGGCGGCCGCGTTGATCTCGCGCAGGCTCACCGCCGTGGACCCGCGCTCGGCGAAGAGGCGCTCGGCCGCGCTGACGAGGGCGTCGGGGACGGAGCTCGACATGGCCCGCCCGTTCTACCTCCCGCCGGCCGGAGCGGGGCCGGCGGGAGGCAGTGAGGTCAGCGGAACCGGTAGGTGACGGGGAGGTGCTTCACCCCGGACACGAACGTGGACTCCGCCCAGCGGGCCGGCCCGGCCAGCTCGATGCGCTCGAGCTGGGGGAGCAGCTTCGACAGCATCGTGCGCACCTCGCGGCGGGCGAAGTGGGCGCCGAGGCAGAAGTGGGCGCCCACCCCGAACGAGATGAGCTTGTCGGCGTCGGGCCGGGTGATGTCGAAGCGGTCGGCGTCGACGAACACCTCCTCGTCCCGGTTGGCCGCCGGGTACGACAGCAGCACCCGGTCGCCGGCGGGGATCGGGACGCCGTGCACCTCGGTGTCGCGGGTGGCGTAGCGGAGGAAGTGCCGCACCGGCGAGGTCCAGCGGATGATCTCCTCGGCGGCGTTGGCGGCCAGGCTCGGGTCCTGGTGGAGCAGCGCCAGCTGGTCCGGGTTGCGCAGCAGCGCCTCCATGCCGCCGGCCAGCGCGAACGACGTGGTGTCGTGCCCGGCCGTGGCCACGATGATGTAGTACCAGAGCCGCTCGAGGTCGCCGATCGGGCAGCCGTCGATCTCGGCGTTGGCGATCACGCTGGCCAGGTCGTCGCGGGGGCAGGCCTGTCGGTCGGCCGTGATGTCGTTGAAGTACTGCACGAACTGCATCACGGAGCCGAGCGCGCTCTCGAGCGGGTTCTCCGCGTCGCCCATGAACTCGGGGTCGGCGGCGCCGAAGAGGCCCTGGGTGAGCGAGAGCATCATCGCCTCGTCCTCCTCGGGCACGCCGTAGATCTCCATGATCACCCGCAGGGTGTACGGCTGGGCGATGTCCTTGGCGAAGTCGCAGCTGCCGCCCAGCTCGCGCATCTTCTCGATGTAGAGGTCGGCCAGCTCGTCGATGCGCTCCTGGCGCTTGGCGACGGCGTTGGCCTTGAACATCGGGGTGGCGATGGCCCGGTGGTCGCGGTGCTTCTGGCCGTCGAGGTGCACGAGCGTGGCCGGCTCGGGCAGGCCCTGGGCGAGCATCCCCTCCCACTGCTCGCGGGGCATGAGGATCGACTGGCTGGTGTTCAGCCACAGGTCGCTGTCGCGCTCGACGGCGAAGATGTCCGCGTGCCGGGTGAGGACCCAGTACGGGTCGAAGCCCTCCTGCTCGATCCGCAGCACCGGCTGGGTGCGGCGCAGCTCGCCGGCCTTGTCGTGCCAGGCGTCCATGTCGGCCCAGGCGGCCGGCTCGGTGAAGAGGCGGGCGTACTCGTCGACGGGGGTGGGGGTGCTGGTGGTGCTCATGGTGTCTCCGGGGGTGCGATCTCGGTCAGGTCGCGGGCAGGGGTCAGGGGGTCAGCCGGTGGGGAGCTGGGCGGTGAGGGCACCGCTGAGGAGGTCGATCGGGGCGCGCAGGACGTCGGCCACCGAGCGGCGGTCGGCGCCGAGGTGCTGGGCCCCGACGAGCAGCGCCAGGCTCATCGCCGCGTAGCGCTCGGCGTCGTCGGCCGAGAAGCCGAGCTCGCGCAGCGTGGCGGCCACCGCCTCCATGCGCTCGTCGTCCACCCGGCGCTGGACCTCTTCGGCGAAGGCGTCGCTGCGGGCGAGGGCCCGGATGGCCGTCTCCGCCTCGTGGTGCAGGTTGCTGGCCATGTCGGCGAGCACGTGGACCCGGGCCTCGGGGTCGGCCACCTCGGCGGCGGCCGCGGCGAGGCGCTTCGCGTAGGTGCGCTCCCAGTAGCGGAGGGTGTCGCGCAGGAACGCCGGGCCGCTCTCGAAGTGGTGGTAGAAGGACCCCTTCGTCACGGCCAGCCGCTCGCAGAGCGCGGCGATCGTCACGGCCCGGGCGCCGCCCTCGGCGAGCAGGCGCAGCGCCTCCTCGAAGTAGTCCTCGCGGGTCAGCGTCGACACGCTCCGTACCATACCTCATGGTATGGGACCGGCCCGTCGGGGGCCCTCGAGCAGAGCCCGCCGCGCCCGGCCGGCGAAAAGAGTATTCTCAATCGGTCGCGGGAGGGGCCCGCCGGCTCAGATCAGGAGGGAACGATGGGCAGTCGCCTCGAGGGGAAGGTCGCCGTCATCACCGGCGCGGCGCGCGGGCAGGGCCGCGCCCACGCCGTGCGGTTCGCGCAGGAGGGCGCCGACATCATCGCCCTCGACATCTGCCGGCAGATCGAGTCGAACCCGTACCCGCTGGCCACCCCCGAGGACCTCGCCGAGACCGAGCGCCTCGTCAAGGAGGCGGGGCGTCGCATCGTCGCCCGCCAGGCCGACGTGCGCGAGCGGGCCGAGCTCAAGGAGGCCATCGACGAGGGCGTGACGGAGCTGGGCCGCCTCGACGTCGTCGTCGCCAACGCCGGCATCCTGCCGATGGCCATGGGCCAGCCCGAGGTGGGGGACTTCGTCGACGCCGCCGACGTCGACCTCGTCGGCGTGATGAACACCGTGTCGGTGTCGCTGCCCCATCTGCTCGACGGCTCCTCGATCATCGTCACCGGCTCCACCGCGGGCCTCGTCCCGGGCGCGGCCGACAACCCGATCATGGGCCCCGGCGGCGCCGGCTACGGCTGGTCGAAGCGCACGCTCGTCAGCTACGTCGAGGAGATGGCGCTGCACCTGGCGCCGCGGTTGATCCGCATCAACGCGATGCACCCGTCGAACTGCAACACGCACCTCCTGCACAACGACGGGCTCTACGGCCTGTTTCGGCCCGACCTCGAGCACCCCTCCCGCGAGGACGCCGAGCTGGCCTTCACGTTCTTCCAGGCCATGCCGATCCCGTACGTCGAGCCCGAGGACGTGGCGAACCTCGCCCTGTTCCTGGCCAGCGACGAGGCCCGCTACATCACCGGTCAGCAGATCGGCGTGGACGGCGGCGCGCTCCTGAAGGCCCGCCGGGGCGGCGGCGTCGGCTGAGCCGAGCCCGGACCTGATCTGAGCCGACGGCCGCGGCGTCGGCGCCCGCCCCCGGACTCGGGGCGACGGGGCGCCGACGTCGCCGGCCCGGTCAGCCAGCCCGGCCGAAGCGCCGGATGGCCACGGCGAGCATCGCCGCGCCGAGCGCGAGGACCAGCGCCAGCTCGAGCGCCACCGGCACCGGCCAGCCCCACCACGTCACCGGCGGGGCCAGTGCAGCGCGGGCGGCGTCGCTGGCGTCGACGTGGGCGAACACGAGCCGCCGCATCGGGTCGACCGCGTAGGTGAGCGGGTCGAGCCGGTTGACGAGGCCGAGCCAGGCGGGCAGCCCCGACACCGGGTACAGCGCCCCGGACAGGAACACCACCGGGAAGACGAGCGCCTGCATCACGCTGTTGAACGTCGGTGCCCGACTGGTGACCGTGGCCACCATGATCCCGAAGGCGGTCACCGCCACCGCGATGAGGACCTGCAGCCCGAAGAGCCCGGCGAGCAGCACCGGGTCGTAGGGCACGCCGGCCGGCCCGGCCAGGGCCAGCAGGATCAGGCCCTGGACGAGCGCGGCGGTCACCGCGCCGGCCCCCTTGCCCAGCACGATCGACGAGCGGCGCACCGGGGCGACGGCCAGCTCCCGCAGGAACCCGAGCTCGCGGTCCATCACGAGCGAGGCCGCGCTCACCATGGCGCTGAACCACATCGCCATGCACAGCACCCCGGGGAACATGAACGTGCGCAGCGCCACCCCGTCCGTCGAGCGCTCGGCCAGCGACTCGAGGCCGGGGGCGAGCACGAACAGGAACAGCACCGGCTGGATCAGGGCGGTGGCGATCCGCAGCCGGTCGTCGAGGAAGCGGGTCACCTCGCGGCGCCACACGCCGCGCGCCGCCCGCAGCTCGCTGCGCCAGGAGCGGGCCGGCACCCGGGTGCCGGCGACGGCCGCGGTCACCGGCCCGCCTTCGAGAAGACCTGCATGAGGTTCGGCACCCGGCCCGGGGCGTCGTCGGCGTCGCGCAGCGAGGCTCCCGTGTACCGGAGGAAGACGTCGTCGAGCGTGGGACGGGCCACGGTCACCGAGGTGATCGCCACGTCGAGCTCGGCGAACAGGCGGGGCACGAACGCCTCGCCGTCGGCGACGTGCACCGCGAGCGCCCCGTCGGCGACGGCGGCCTCGAGCCCGAAGCGGTCCCGCAGCGCGGCGGCCGCGGCGACGTCGTCGACGGTGCGCAGCGTCACCCGGTCCGCCCCCACGCTGGCCTTGAGCGCCTCCGGCGTGCCCAGGGCGACGATCTCGCCCCGGTCGACGATGGCGATCCGGTCGCACAGCTCGGCCTCGTCCATGTAGTGGGTGGTCATGAGCACGGTCGTGCCCTCCTGGGCCTGGAGCGACCGCACGTAGCCCCACACCGCAGCGCGGCTCTGCGGGTCGAGGCCGATCGTCGGCTCGTCGAGGAACAGCACCTCGGGTGCGTGCAGGAGGCCCCGGGCGATCTCCAGGCGGCGGCGCATGCCGCCCGAGAGCGCCATCGCCCGGTGGTCCCGCCGCTCCCCGAGCTCGACCAGCGCGAGGACCTCGTCGATCCGGTCGTCCACCACGGCCCGGTCGAGGTCGTAGAGGTCGGCGTGGAGGCGGAGGTTCTGCGCCGCCGTGAGCTGGAGGTCGAGCGTCGGGTCCTGGAACACGAGGCCGATGCGGCGCCGCACCGCGTCGGCCTCGGCGGCGACGTCGAAGCCGGCCACCCGGGCCCGACCGCCGCTCGGGCGGACCAGGGTGCACAGCACGTTGATCGTCGTGCTCTTGCCGGCGCCGTTCGGGCCGAGGAGCCCGAAGACCTCGCCGGGCTCGACGGCGAAGGACACCCCTCGGACGGCCTCCACCTCCCCGTATCGCTTGGTGAGGTCGGCGACCTCGATGGACGGGCTCGTCGGTGCCATGCAGCTCCCCTCTCTCGTTCCCCGGGGGCGTGCGAGGGCGCGCGGGACCGAGCCCCGGGTGGGGGTCGGGTCCGGCGCTGCGCCCCAGTCGCCGCCGAGGAGGTCGACGGCTGACGATCATCAGGCCGAACCCTCGCTTGCGGCAAGACCCCCCTCGTGCCGTACCCTTCTCCATGGCGGGGGAGGTGCGCCGGCGACGAGCGGCGCTGAGGTCCCTGGTCCACCGCGCCCCGACCTGGACCACCCCCCGCCCCGTCCGGCGTCGGCGAGCGGTCGGCGGAGACGTCGCCGGAGAACGTTCGGGAAAAGCTGCAAGGTCCTCTCGGGCGGGGTGCTCCTACTGGGTGTCCAGCGGGAACGGCCCGCTGCCAGCGAAGGAGAACCACCTGAGATGACTGCCTCCCGCACCGCCAAGCTGTTCCTCGCCGGGGCCCTGGGCCTGGGCTCGGTCGTCACGGTCGCGACGCCGGCGTTCGCCGGTGGGCCCGGCCAGTCGGGGTTGGTGGTCGTGGCCGCCGACGACGACGGCGGCTTCGACGGCCCCGGCGGGATCGTCCTGCCCACCCCGGACCCGCAGCCCGAGCCGCCCAAGGACAAGGCCCCGGGTCCCCAGCAGCCCGACCCGCTCCCCGCCCCGCAGCCGGAGCTGCCCCTCGACAGCGGCGAGGGCCACGGTGACCCCCAGCCGGGCGACTTCCCGATCGCGGGTGCGCCCGAGGACGACGGGCCGGTGGTGAACCCCGACCTCGGGGAGGGCCCCGGCGAGCTCACCGACGACCCCGGCTGCACGCACGGCTGCGGTCCCGAGCCGGACCCGGAGTGCCACCCGCTGGTGGCGGCGTGCGACCTGACCGACCGCGAGCCCGGCGAGGACCCCGGCGACGGTGACGACGTCGACGAGGAGGAGCCCGACGTGCAGGGCGAGGTGCTCGACGCCGACGAGTCCCGCAGCGTGCTGCCCCGGACCGGTGCCGGCCTGGTCGTACTCGGCGCTGCCGGCTCGGCGCTGACCGGCCTCGGTGCCGCCCTGCGCCGCCTGGCCCGCCGCTGATCGTCGACCCCGCTCCGAGGCCGCTGCTGGTGCCCCCTCCCACGGAGGGGGCACCACCGCGCCCGGGCCCGCACACCGAACCGGCACCTGACGTGCCGCGGGCGTGGCGCGCGTCAGGTGCTGGTCGGCGGATCAGGGGTCGCGGGGGAAGGGGCTGTTCACGAACCAGCGGACGTCCTCGACGAGCTCGCGGCTGCGCCAGCCGTCCGGGGTGCGCACCAGGCGGTGGCGGTACCAGCCGCCGCACGACGACGGCTCGTCGAGGCCGGGGATCTGGAGGGGGTTGAAGAACATGGCCCGAGCGGTGGCCTCGTCGCCGTCGAGGTCGACCTCGACGTTCGTGAGGTAGTGCTGCGTCCACGGCATCGCCCCCAGCGCGGCGCGCAGGTACTCGACCACCACGTCGAGCGGCCCGGCGATCGCGCCGGCGGACGTGTAGTCGATGTGGGCGTCGGGCGTGAACAGGGACCGGTAGAGGTCCCAGTCCCGATCGTCCAGGGCCCGCCCGTAGCGGGCCAGGAGCTCGTGGATCTCGAGCTTGTCCCAGAGCGCCTGTGGATCCATCCGTCTCCCGAGGTGTGGGCGACCAGGGCTGGCCCGGCCGCGGGCGGTCAGGTCGGTGCGTCGCCGGGTGCCCGCCGCTCCCGGCTCACAGGTGGGGGAGCACCTGCTCGGCGAAGAGGCGCAGGCTCGACCAGCCGAGCTCCGGGGGCATGCCGCCCATGAGCGGGTGGAGCGCGACGCCGTCCCGGCGGCCGAGCTCGACCACCTCCTCCGGGGTGGCCACCACCCACTGGCCCGAGGCCCGCAGGTCCGCGGCGGTGTCGCCGTCGGTGATCGCGGCGTTGTCGTGGTCGCCCGTCTGCCAGGCCCGGTAGGTCGTGGCGTCGTAGACCGCGTACGGCGCGATCCGCTCCCAGTCGGCGTCGGGGTCCTCGCTCACGTGCAGGAACAGCGGTCCCCGGGGGTGGGAGAAGAGCCCCTTGGTGAAGCCAGCCTTCGCGCACTCCTCCTCGTAGACCGCCCGCAGCGGCTCCGGGTCGCTGGCCATCGTGAACAGCGGCACGCCCAGCCGGGCCGCCCGCTCGGCGGAGCGCCGCGCCGCCCCGCCCATCCACACGAGCCGTCGCGGCGGGCTGACCGGCACCGGCCGCACGACGATCGTGCGGCCCCGCCACTCGACCGGCTCGCCCGTCCAGGCGCGGAACATCACGTCGAGGTGCTCCTCGAGCAGCGCGGCGCGCCGAGACCGGTCGACGCCGGCCATCTCGAACTCCTCGTGGCGGTACCCGAGCCCGGCGACGAGCGTGAAGCGCCCACCGCTGGCCACGTCGAGGGTGGCGACCGCCTCGGCCAGGCGCACCGGGTCGTGGAGCGGGACGAGCAGCGCGTTCGAGAGCACGTGGACCCGCTCGGTCGCACCGAGGATCAGGCCGGCGAGCGTGGTGGGGGAGGCGACGAAGTCGACGCCGTGGTGCTCGGGGATCGTGATCGACGGGATGCCGACCTCGTCGGCGAAGCGCGCCATGGCGACGCACTCGCGGTACAGGTCGGCCTCGCTGACCGGCGAGAACGGCGCTCGCCGCAGGTCGAACCGGATCGCGCTGAGGATCCCCACGCCTGTCTCCCCCCTGGTCGTGGTCCGTGGGCAGGCTAGCCCCAGGCCGTGGGAGCGGATCGGTGGGGCGCCGGGCTCACACGATGTTGCGGCGGTTCCGGATGCGCCGGCGCATGTCCCAGAGGTAGAGGCGGATCGGCGCCTCGAGCAGCGGCTGGGGGACGACGCGGTGCACGGTTCGGGCCACCTTGAGGTTGGCGTCCCACACCCGCTGCTCGAGCGGGCCCCAGGGCAGGCCGAGCTCGTCGCGGAACGGCGGCGGCAGGGCCCCGGCCACGACGATGCGGTGGAAGCGCCCCAGGAGCTGGGGGATCGGCGGGGGGAGGAAGGCGAGGCCGGTGAAGTCCCACAGGTAGGACCGGGTGACCTCGTCCATCTCGATCCCGGCGACCTCGGCCTGCCAGTACGCCTCGAAGGCCTCACGGTCGGGTGGCCACATCTCGGGCGGCACCTGGAGCGTGGTGGCCAGGCGCGCCGCGTGGGGGTAGATCGCGGCGACCACCTCGGGGGTGGGCTCGCCGTGGAGGAGGCGGTGGGCGTCCTCCATCCCCCGGTAGATGCAGGCCGCCACCCACAGCTGCAGCTTCGGGTCGAGCGCGCTGTACCGGACGGCCTCCCCCGGGAGGTTCCGCACCTGGCGGTGGACGCGGGTGACCGCTTCGGAGAGGACCTCCCGCTCCTCGTCGGTGCCCCACAGGGCGATGCCGACGTACCCGAAGGTGGTGCGGGCCCGCTTGATCGGGTGGGCGAACAGGGCGCCGCGCTCCACCCGGCTCTCGGCCACGCCGTGGCCGACCTTCAGGTTGGCGAGCTGCATGACGATGTTGGCGCCGGCCACGAGGCCGCCAGCCCCGGCGAGCACCTTGATGAGGGCGTCGGGGGCGGGCTGGCCCCGCAGGTGGGTGATCGGCTCGAGGCGCGAGCGGCCGGGCTCGGGGTCGCGCCCGCTGCGGCCGCCGGTGGCGACGGGCGCGGTCACCGGCTGGCCTGCTTCCTGGTCCGGCGACGAGCGGGGGTGGCGGCCGGGGCGGTCGGGTCGAGCACGGGCAGGAGGAGCGCCTCCACCGCCTCGGTGAGGTCCCCGGGCGGCGGCGCGACCACGGCGGCCATCGCCGCCCGCAGCAGCCAGTGCGCGAGCAGCGCCGGGTCCTGGCGGCGCACCAGCCCGGCGTCCATGGCGGCGGCGAGGAAGGGGGCGCTGATCTCCACCCCCTGCTCGAGGAGGGCGTCGAGCCGGCGGGTGACGACGCGGCCCATCCAGGCGTCCTCGTCGCGCAGCACCTTGGCGACCACCGGGTGGGCGCGGGCGCGCTCGATCGCGGCGACGACGACCGTGGTGACCACCCGGGGGCCGCGGGCGCCGGCGACGAGCTCGGGGAGCTGGTCGAGGAAGCGCTGGGCCTCGCGGGCGACGACGAGCATCGCCACCTGGTCGACCGAGCCGACCTTGCGGCTCACCGTGCTCGGGGCGACCCCCATCTCGCGGGCGATGTCGCGCAACGAGGTGCGGGACAGCCCGTGGCGCGAGAGGCACTCGGTGGCGGCGTCGAGCAGCGGGTCGAGGCCCGGCGGGGGCGGCAGCGGGAGCCGCTCGGCCAGGACCGGCAGTGGGAGCACCTCGGCGGCCATGCCGAGCAGCGTGGCACGCGCGGTGCACCGATGCAACACGAAGCGCAGATCGTTGCGTGCCCGCCTTCGTGGCCGAGCGAGCGCGTCGGGCGACGGTCAGCCGCGCCGGGGGCGGGTGCGCTCCTCTCGGGGGACGCCGAGCGCGTCCAGGCGCTCGGCGGCGGCCCGGGTGGCGGCCACGACGGCGGCGTCGGGCAGGTCCCCCGCACGGTGCTGGGCCCAGGCCACCACGGTCTCGGCCAGGTCGTCGATGCCCTGGGCCACCCGCAGCACCTCCACCACCGCGCCGAGCTCGCCCGGCGGCGTGGTCCCGTCGGTCAGCGCGGCCCAGACCGCCGGGCCCTCCCGGGCCAGGAGGCGGGCGTGCGCGTGGAGCACCAGCTCGATCCGGCGCACCACCTCCATCAGGTCGCGGACCAGCCCCGGGCGGAACTGGGCGTAGCGGACGAGCGCGGCGCGCAGGCTCCAGTCGCCGGCGCGGGGACGCTCGGCGACCTCCACGAGCGCGGCCAGCTCCGGCGGCTCGAGGTCGGGCACCCGGGCAGCGTAGGACGGCCCCGGCCGCCGACCTCGACCACCGGCTCGGGTGGCGCGCCCGCGCCGCGGCTGCTCGAATCGCTCGCGGCGACCCAGCGAGGCAGGAGGTGACGGCGTGGCCGACCGGAGGACGCGGATCGTCGCCCTCGCCGTGGCGGTGCTCGCCGTCGTGGTCGGGGCCTGCGGCGGACCCGTGCGCGACCGGGAGCGGGACACCGCGGCCGAGGCCCGTCGGGACCGGATCGCCGCGGCCCGGGCGGCCAGCCCGATCGGGATGGTCGGCGAGGACGAGCTCGACCTCCTCGACGCCTTCCTCCAGTGGCGGGCCGAGTGGGACCGCGCCGCCGCCGACGCGTTCGCGGCGCTCGAGGCCCGGCGCGCCGGCAGGGCCGGCGCCGCGGTCGCCGAGGCCCTCGACGAGCTCGACGACGAGGCCGGGGACCTGGCCGCCCTCGACCGGCGCGGCGTGGACGCCACGATCGCCAGGTGGCTCGACGAGATCACCGCCGGCTACGAGCGCCAGGCCGCCGCCGTCCGGGACCTGGCCGAGGCGGAGCGAGCCGGCGGGGCCGTCGAGTCGACCCGCCGGGAGGTCGTCGCCGCCTACGACGCCACCGTGGCGGTCGAGCTGCGCCTCCTGCGCGAGGTGGCCGAGTGGCTCAACGAGGACGCGCCGGCCAGCCGGGCCCGGCTGCACGACATCGCTGACGCCATCGAGCGCGAGACCGAGCCCGCCCGCTGAGCGCCAACGCGCTGGCGGCACGGTGCTGCCTCTGCGAGCGTCCGGGCATGGCCCACGAGGAGTCCCTCGCCGTCAACCGCCGCCTGTGGGACGAGCGCGCCCCGGCCCACGCCGCGTCGCCCGACTACCGGATCCAGCGGTTCCTCGACGATCCCACCTACGTCAGCGACGTGGTCGCCTTCGACCGGCCCCGGCTCGGCGACCTCACCGGCGTCCGAGGCGTGCACCTCCAGTGCCACCTCGCCACCGACACCGTCTCGCTCGCCCGCCTCGGTGCGCAGATGGTGGGGCTCGACTTCTCCGCGGCGTCGATCGAGGAGGCCCGCCGCTGGACGGCGCGCAGCGGCGATGAGGTCGAGCTCGTGGAGGCCGACGTCCACGACGCCGCCGCGGCGCTCGGCGGGCGGACCTTCGACCTCGTGTTCACCGGCATCGGCGCGCTCATCTGGCTGCCGTCGATCCGCCGCTGGGCGGAGGTGGTGGCCCGGCTCCTCGCCCCGGGCGGGCGGCTCTTCCTCCGCGAGGGCCACCCGGTGCTGTGCGCGCTGGGCGACCGCGACGACGGGCTGCTCGTCCTCGAGCACGCCTACTTCGAGCGCCCCGAGCCCACGGTGTGGGACGAGCCGGGGACCTACGTGGCGACCGACGCCGTCCTCCAGCACACGGTCAGCCACGAGTGGAACCACGGGCTCGGCGAGGTGGTGACGGCCCTGCTCGACGAGGGCCTCGTGATCACCGGCCTCGAGGAGCACCGCAGCGTCCCGTGGGAGGCGCTCCCCGGGCTCATGGAGCCGGATCCGGAGCACCCCGGCGAGCTCCGCCTGCGCGAGCGCCGCTGGCGGCTGCCGCTCACCTACACGCTGCAGGCGGTGAAGCCGCGCTGAGCGGGCTGGCGCGTCAGCCGCTGGTCTGGTGGGCGGCGGCGGCCCGCACGGGGACCTCGTGGCCGAGCTCGGCCAGCGCGGCGGCCACCTCCCGGCAGCGCCGGTCCGGGTCGTCGCGAGGCGCCACGTGGGTGACGACCACCTCGCGGGCGCCGCAGGCCACCGCGGCCGCGGCGGCCTGGCGGCCCGAGAGGTGCTGGGCCCGGTCCTCGAGGGCCGGCGGCATCGTGGCCTCCACGACGAGCACGTCCACCCCGGTCCCGTCGGGGTCGAGGGCGGCGGCGTCGAACCCGCTGCCGGTGTCGGAGGTGTAGGCCAGCGAGCCGGCGGGGTGGTCGACGCGCACGGCCAACGTCTCCACCGGGTGGTCCGTGCGGGCGAAGCGCAGCCGCAGGTCGCCCACCCGGCGCTCCTCGCCGGCGTGCGCCACGTCCCACGCGAACGTGGGGGCGGCGCCGCCGCAGACGTGGTCGACGAGCCGGCGGGTGCCCTCGGTGGTGACCACTCGCAGGCCCTCCACGAGGAGCACGTAGCGCAGCGCGTTGCGGAGCACGGGCAGCTCGCCGCAGTGGTCCGGGTGCTCGTGGGTGGCGACGACGGCGTCGAGGTCCTCGAGCTCGACGTGGCGCTGCACCCGTCCGAGCGTGCCCGGGCCCGCGTCGAGCCAGAGCGAGGTCGACGCGCTGCGGACGAGGTAGCCGCTGCTCGCGCCGCCGGGCCCGGCGTAGGAGCCGTCGCAGCCGAGCACCACCAGCTCGAGGCCGGAGCCGGCAGCGATGGGTCGAGCGTTCGCGGACATCGGAGCCTCCTCCTCTGCGCCCAGGATGCCCGAGCGTCCGAGCGCGCGACGACCCGGCCCGGGCGCGGCCGGACCCCCGGCGAGGGCAGGGAGCCGGGGGCCCGGAGGCTGTGGTGAGCGGTGCCCCGCCCCTACCCGCGCCGCCGAGTGGGCCATACCTGCGTGGCCGGGTCAGGCCTCCCGGTGGCGGGCGAGGAAGTCGAGGATCGCCCGGTTGAAGATCTCGTTGCGGTCGCCGGCCACCATGTGCCCGGCGCCGGCCACGTCGGCGAGCTCGGCGTGCGGCGCCCGGGCGAGGAAGTCCGCCGCCCCCTCCTCGCTGAGCAGGTCGCTGGCCCGGCCCCGCACGAGCAGCGTGGGGATGCGCAGCGCGTCGACCGCTCGGGTGAGCCGGTCGGGCTGGATCACCGAGGTGCGGGTCTCGTCGGGCGACCCCTTCGGCCCGAGCACGAACGCCGGATCCCAGTGCCAGTACCAGCGGCCGTCGCGCTGGCGCAGGTTCTTGGCCAGCCCGGAGAGGTCCTTGGGGCGGGGCCGGTGCGGGTTGTAGGCGGCGACGGCGTCGGCCGCCTCCTCGAGGCTGGCGAACCCGTCGAGGTGCCCGAGCATGAACGCCCCGATGCGGTCCCGGCCCTGCTCCTCGATCCGGTGGGCCACGTCGACGAGCACGAGCGCCCTGGCCACCTCCTCCTGCACGGGCGCCTCGGCCACGGCGACGAGCGACGCCAGCCCGCCGAGCGACGCGCCCACGAGGATCGGCGGCGACGGGAGCGAGGCGACGACCTCGGCGACGTCGGCCGAGAGGACGTCGAGCGAGTAGTCCCCGTCGGGGGACCACTCGCTGTCGCCGTGGCCCCGCAGGTCGAGCGACACCGCCCGCCAGCCGGCCTCGGCCAGGACCCGCCAGGTGCCGTGCCACGAGTGGCGGGTCTGCCCGCCGCCGTGGAGGAGCACGACCGGCGGACCGTCGACCGGACCGGCGACGTCGGCGGCGAGCCGGATGCCGTCGTGGCCGGCGAGCGTGGTGGGGGTCGGCTCCATGGGCGGAGCCGTCAGCGCGACTGCTGTCCGTCGTCGACCTTGATGACGGTGCCGGTCACCGCGTCGGAGGACGGCGCGCAGAGGTAGAGGAGCGTCGAGTCCAGCTGGGCCGGGTCGCCGAGGCGCTTGCGGGGCAGCATCTGGGTGAAGTCGCCGACCCGCTCGAGCATCCCGTCCATCATCTCGGAGGCGAACGCGCCCGGCGCGATCCCGTTGACGTTGATGTGGTGGCGGGCCCACTCCACGGCGAGCACCTCGGTCATCCGGGCGATGCCCGCCTTGGTGATCGAGTAGAGCGCGGCCGCGGCGCCGGCGCTGTACTCGAAGGCGACCATGCTCGAGATGTTGACGATGCGTCCCGGCTGACGGGCCTCGATGAGCCGGCGACCCACCTCGATGGCGAGCAGGTAGGGGCCGCGCAGGTTGGTGGCCAGGACCTGGTCGACCAGCTCGACGGACATCTTGTGGGCCCGCTGGGCGTCGGGGATGCCAGCGTTGTTGACGAGGATCGTCACCCGGCCGGCCGCCTCCTCGGCCGCGTCGACGGCGGCCTTGATCTGGTCGGCGTCGGTCATGTCGAGCGGCACCGGATGGGCCTGGCCGCCCTGCTCGGCGATCAGGGCGCTCAGCGCCTGGAGGCGCTCGACCCGTCGCCCGGTGGGGACGACGACGGCGCCGGCCGCGGCCAGCACCTGGGCGAAGCGCCAGCCCAGGCCGGAGGTGGCGCCGGTGACGAGCGCGACCTGGCCGGTGAGGTCGAACGAGGCGTTGGGCAGGGGGTAGGCGTCAGCGGTCACGGTGGTCCTCGGCTGTCGGCGACGGGTGCTCGGGAGCCTGCCACGGCCGCGACCCCGCCGTCGTCCTCCGCTCGAGGCGAGCGCCGGCGACTTCTCGCGACGTCCCACCCGGGTGCCATCCTGGCGCCGCCCGTCGACGACACCCCTGAGGAGAACCACCGATGTCCGAGCCCGTCCTCGTCACCGAGCGCCGCGGCGCCGTCATGGTGCTGCGCCTGAACCGGCCCGAGGCCCGCAACGCCCTGAACCCCGAGCTCATGGGTGCGTTCGGCAACGCGCTCGCCCAGGCCGAGGAGGACCCCGAGGTCCGGGCCGTCGTCCTCACCGGCACCGGTGACCGCGCCTTCTGCTCGGGCATGGACCTGGCCGCCTTCGCGTCCGGCGAGAAGCCCACGCCGGAGCAGCAGGCCGGCACCGCCCACTTCGGTCGGTTCATCAAGGGCGAGATCGCCGTGCCGATCGTCGGCGCCATCAACGCCACCGCCGTGGCCGGCGGCTTCGAGCTGCTCATGGGCTGCGACGTGGTCGTCGCCTCCTCCGAGGCCAAGTTCGGCCTGCCCGAGGTCAAGCGCGGCCTCTTCGCCGCCGGCGGGGGGATCTTCCTCTCCACCCGCATCCCGCTCGCCGTCGCCCTCGAGATGACCCTCACCGGGGACTACATCGACGCCGACCGGGCCTACTCGCTCGGCCTCGTGAACCAGGTCGTCCCGCCCGCCGAGGTGCTCGAGGCCGGCATCGCCATGGCCGAGCGGATCGCCAAGAACGGCCCGCTCGCCCTGCAGGCCACCAAGGAGCTCGTGCGGCTGGCCGTCACCGACGCCAGGGCCGCCGAGGCCAAGCAGGCCGAGTGGAGCCCGAAGGTGTTCGGCAGCGAGGACGCCAAGGAGGGCGCCACGGCGTTCATCGAGAAGCGCGACCCCGTCTGGAAGGGCCGCTAGGCCGCACGTCCGGCACCTGCCGATCCCGAGGGCCCGGTCGCACGAGCGGCCGGGCCCTCGGTGTGCTCGGCGCCGGTGCGGTGCAGTACGTTCCCGCCGGGGAGTCTGCAACGCGCGTTGCCAGAACCGGGCGAAGCGGAACGACCGCTCCCTCGACCGACCGAGAACCAGGCAGGGGTACCTGATGTCCATCGCGATCACCGACGACCACAAGGCGCTGTCGGAGACGGCCGCCGACGTCCTCGCCAAGCGCAACGTCCGCGCCGCGGCCCGGGCGCTGCTCGAGGCCCCCGAGGAGCCCCTGCCCGAGGTGTGGAGCGAGATCGCCTCGCTCGGCTGGCTCGGGCTCCACATCCCCGAGGAGCACGGCGGCTCCGGCTACTCGATCGAGGAGCTCGCGGTCGTCGTCGAGCAGCTCGGTCGCGCCGTCGCCCCCGGCCCGTTCGTGCCCACCGTGATCGCCAGCGCCGTGCTCACCGCCGCCGGCGACGACGACGTGAAGAAGCGCTACCTGCCGGGGATGGCCGACGGCTCGATCACCGGTGCCGTGGCCCTCGACGCCACCGCCACCGTCTCGGGCGGCACGATCTCCGGCGACGCCGGGGTCGTGCTGGGCGGCGGCCTCGCCAAGGTCCTCCTCGTGGCCACCGGCGACGACGTCGCCGTCGTCGAGGTGGGCGACGGGGTCACCGTCGAGGTGCCCGCCAACCTCGACCCCACCCGGCGCACCGCCAAGGTCACCCTCGACGGTGCGGCCTGCACCGTCCTGCCCGGCGCCCGCCGCACGCTCGTCGACCTGGCCCGCGTGATCCTCGCCGCCGAGGCCGCCGGCCTGGCCCGCGAGTGCACCGAGATGGCCGCCGAGTACGCCAAGGAGCGGCACCAGTTCGGCCGGCCGATCGCCATGTTCCAGGCGGTGAAGCACCACTGCGCCAACATGGCGGTGGCCACCGAGAAGCTCACCAGCGCCGTGTGGGACGCGGCCCGCGCCGCCGCCACCGGCGGCGACCAGCTCGCCTACGCGGCGGCGGTGGCCGGCACGCTGGCCGGCCCCACCGCCGACCTGTGCGCCAACCTCAACACCCAGGTCCACGGCGGCATCGCCATCACCTGGGAGCACGACGCCCACCTGTTCATGCGCCGGGCCACCGTGCTGGGCCGGCTGATCCGCTCCGACGACGCCGCCGAGGACCTCGTGGACCTCACCCGCCGGGGCGTGGTGCGGGCCAAGGCGGTGGAGCTGCCACCCGAGGCCGAGCCGATCCGCGACGAGGTGCGGGCCTTCGCCGAGAGCATCAAGGACCTCTCGGCCGAGGAGCAGCGCGACAAGCTCATCGAGACCGGCTACGTGATGCCGCACTGGCCCACGCCCTACGGCCGCAACGCCGGCGCCATCGAGCAGCTCGTCATCGAGGAGGAGTTCGCCCGGGCCGGCATCAAGCGCCCGCAGTACGGCATCACCGCCTGGAACATCCTCACGATCATCCAGCACGGCACCCAGGACCAGCTCGACCGGTGGGTCCTCCCGGCCCTGCGCCAGGAGGTCGTCTGGTGCCAGCTGTTCTCGGAGCCCGACGCCGGCTCCGACGCCGCCGGGGTGAAGACCAAGGCCACCCGGGTGGACGGCGGCTGGCTCGTCAACGGCCAGAAGGTGTGGACCTCCGGTGCCCACTACGCGGGCATGGGGTTCGCCACCGTCCGGACGAACCCCGACGTGCCGAAGCACGAGGGCATCACGATGATGGCCATCGACATGCACGCCAAGGGCGTGGAGGTCCGGCCGCTGAAGATGACCAACGGCGGCGCCGAGTTCAACGAGGTCTTCCTCAACGACGTGTTCGTGCCCGACGACGACGTCGTCGGCCCCGTGGACGGCGGCTGGACGGTGGCCCGGGCCACCCTCGGCAACGAGAGCGTCAGCATCGGCGGCGGCACCGGCGGCATGGCCCTGCCCGGCTCGACGATGGTGGAGGCCTACGACGGCCACCCCGAGCGCCTGGCCGGCGGCGCCCCCCGCATCGGCCGGTACATCGCCGACTTCCAGGTCCTCGGCCTGCTCAACCTGCGCAGCGCCAACCGGGCCGTCGCCGGCAGCGAGCCCGGCCCCGAGGGCGCGATGACCAAGCTGATCATCTCGGAGCTCGGCCACGACGCCGCCGCGATCCTCACCGAGCTGAACGGCACCGACGCCGTCTTCATGGACGGCCCCGGCCTCGTGAGCAACCAGCTCGTCCTCATGCACCGGGGCATGTCGATCGCCGGCGGCACGAGCGAGATCAAGCGCAACCAGATCGG
>Ga0182741_1002706_pt1 | contig 20082 bp, 12 predicted proteins | sample eDN5th37CBELigOP_FD_128874 | JGI IMG/M metagenome (GOLD analysis project Ga0182741, IMG submission 128874) | Enriched Organic Plus compost microbial communities from Emeryville, California, USA - eDNA 5th pass 37_C BE-Lig OP (version 2) (version 2) ... | reverse complement strand
CGAGCAGTTCGTGATGCTTCCAGGACAGCTCGTGCTGATGTGCACGGACGGTGTGGGAGATGCCTTCGGTGCAGGGGCGGGGGAAGTCCCCCACACACTCCGGCGTTCCTGGCTCCATCCTCCGACTGCGCTGAACTTCGCGGCGCATGTGTCATTCGGAAGGAGGAGACTTCTCGATGACCGAACCGGTGTCGCACTCTGGGCCCCGGCTCGTTGATGGGGGACGGCCACGCACCCGGCTCCGGGAACGTCTCCACAAGGCATTTTCCGACCCGGTCGAGGTGTGCGCCGTTGTTGTGGCCTGCATTCCCTTGCTGACCGTGGGGGCGATGGGAAGTATCCTGTGGCGCCCACTGGGAGTCGTCGGGCTCCTCTACGGCGCGTACTTGTTCCCTCGCTTCCACCGCGAGGTCCGCTCCGCCGTCAGGGTGATGGGAGAGCCGCGCGAGCAGTTCAGAGGCGAGCGTCGCGCGCGAGTCCTTCTGATCTTCGTGCTTGCGGCTGCGATGTCGATCCCACTGGCCCAGGCCTTCTTCGCGAACGATCTGAGGGCCATGGCGGCACCCACGATCTCAGCGGTCGAAGCGGATACGGAAGGCATGGCGACGGCGATTCCGCCGGCGATCTACGGGTCCGCTCCGACTGCGCCGTCCTACGGAGTCTGCGAGTCCATCCAGTACTTCACCGCGCCCTCCGTCGCGTGGCCCTGCTACTCGGCCGTCGGTTATCTCCGCCTGTGGCAGATGTCGTCGGCCGTGGTGATGATGTCCTGTCTGTTCCTCCTGGTTGTCGGGCTTCCTCTGACCCTCCTGTGGCACGTCCGGTCGAAATCACGTCCTAAAGACGGCCGCCCGCATCTCCTGTCCCCGTAGTCGAAGGCTCAGAGCCTTACGTGTTGTTCCGAATGGAAATGGAATGAGTTCTTTCTCAGCGTTCCTGGCGCGCCTTGCAGGCGCGAGGATCGATGTTCTCCGGCAGCTTCCCAGCCAGACATCGAAACAAGCGGCGATGGGCGCGGTCATGCTGACCACATCCCTCTTCGCGGCATTGTCGGCCGGATATGCGCTCCACATCACCGGAGTCGCCAGTGGCTGGTTCTTCGCTTGCGTTGCAGGACTCTTGTGGGGCCTGGCAATTCTCAACCTCGATCGCATGCTCGTTCTGGGTCTGTCTCAGGAACGGGACTGGAAGAGTCTGCTCAGGTTGGGTGTACCGCGCATGGTGCTGGCCGTCGTTCTCGGAGCCGTCATTTCTACGCCACTGATGCTGAAAGTCTTCGAATCCGAGATCGAAGCACAGCTGAACCGGAACATCTTGGCGGCTCAGGAAGAACTGAGGTCCGACCTGAACAATTCGACGGCTGCAGCTGATCTCGCCGAGGCAGAGATGACGATGGGAGAACTTCGTGCTCTGATCAATGCGGGGCCGACCGCAGATCCAGCTGCGAATCCGAAGATCCAGGCGGTGCAATCCGAGATCGACGCGCTGACTCAGGAAGCGGACGAGCAGAAGGCCGAGTACGACCAGCTGCAAGCTCAGGCCATCGCGGAGGAAGAAGGTAGCGGAGGGACCGGGATTGCAGGGTGCGCCGCGATGTGTGTGGAGAAGAAGCGGCTCGCCACCGAAGCCAAGGTGCGATGGGAAGACACACTTCGTGAGATCACAGCGAAGGAGGGGGACAAAGCTCGTCTGGCAAGTGAGCTCGAGGGCACTCTGCTCGAAGAGAGCGAGCGGCGTATTGCTGATGCTCAAACGGAACTGCCTGTCGTCGAGCAGACAGTCACCCGGTTGCGGGAACAGATCGCTTCGGCGCAGGACACCAGTTATCAGCTGGAGCAGGCGAATCAGGGAATCATTGCACGCCTGAAGGCGTTGAACGACCTTACCGGTGGCGATGCGACAGTAGCAACTGCTCGGTATGCAGTGGCTCTGGTCTTCATGCTGATCGAGATTCTCCCCGTACTGTTCAAACTGCTGGGAAATCTCGGGAAGCCGACGGCATACGATGAGCTCGCCACCGAGATGGAAGGTGCCGAACTGGAGGCTGCAACAGCCGAAATCAACGCCAAGCGTGCATGGGAGAAGCTTCGTACCGACGCACAGCTGGAGGCCGAGAAGGATCGGATCGACAAGCAGCAGCAGGCGATCTTGAAGATCAACGAGGTTGTCGTCTCCCATCAGGTCGAAGTGATCGACGCCGCCCTGGAACATTGGACCAGCCACGCCAAGTCGACGGCGTCGGAGCGGTTGAGCAGCTGGGCGGCCACGCTCGGGCAGCCTGTCCCGACGGGCATGCCTCCGCGTCCGGCAGGGATGCCTCCGCGACCCACCACACAGTCGGTGTCCCTCGCGAAGAGCGGAGTGTGGAATGCCGCCAACGGGGCGCCAACACGACAAGGTGGGTCGACGACGAGCACTCTGACCGATCCTCTGCCCGATCCGAACAACATCTGAGGTGCTCGGCCGATGACCGGCATGTCCTTCGACATCGATATCGATCCACTGCCCCGTACCGAGCTGGTGCTCGACCTTCCCGGTTCCGACTGGAATGCGGAACTCGTCGTCCCCGCAGTCACAGTGTTGTCCGACCGCATGCTCGCACAACCACATCTGGACGAGGTCTTCCGTCTGATCGTCGTTCGTGGGGGAACGTCCGTGTTCGACAGCGCGGTTCAGCCACTGGACCCAGGATGCAATCCCGATGTGATCCTGCGAGGTGCAGTACCGCGGCACGGTGCAGTCGATGCCATCGAGGAATCCCGGACCGGCCTGACCGTCGTTATCGACTCCGCCGAGCGAATCGTCGGTGACAGAGTTGGCAGGTCGGCGTGGCCGGTTCTGCTCTGGACCGTCGGTGACCGGGCGAACGAACGCCTCATCCGGACACACGGCGATTGCAAACCAGCAAGGACGGTCGCAGATCCGGACGAATCGTCAGACCGGCTCGCGCTCGTCTGCAGGCAGTTTCTCGACGAGGTTGCCATGTCGGAGGAACCCGAAGTGCACCGATGGATGGACAACCGTTTGAGCTCGCTCCTCACAGGAATGGGTTATGTCGCAAGCTGAATCGAGTGCCTTCGCTCATGCGTTGAACGAAAGGGGGAACGGCACGTGGCGGTCGACAGAGCGAGCCTGACCATTCATCGTGAGCTCGGCTCGGGTGGTTTCGGCACGGTCTACGAGGTCGATACTCCGAACGGTCTCCTGCCCGAACCCACATGCGCGTTCAAGGAGTTCAAATCTCCGGGCGATGCAGAAGTCCAGAACCTGAAGGTTCTGGTTGCGCACAGGGCATCGATGCCGAACGAGGATCGAGCGATCCTCGACGTTTTCACGACCTGGCCGCTCGAGGTCGTGACGGACAGAGGCTCGGTCGTCGGCTTCCTGATGCGTCTGGTTCCCTCTACCTTCGTGGAGAGTTCGATCGCGCAGGTCGGTAAGACGACCTCGGTGCTGCGCAGCATCGACTGGCTCGCCAATCCCGTTCATGCAAAGAAGTCCGGGGCGAAGGTCGTAGTCGATGCAGACGACATCAAGACTCGCCTCCGGTACTGCGCCTGGCTGTGCCGAGTCGTCCACTTCTTCCACCGCAACGAGATGGTCTACGGTGACCTGAGCCTGACGAACATCCTGTACAGCGACTCCAGGGGCAATCCAATCCTGGTGATCGACACCGATCCTGTGCGTATCGAAGCTGTTTCCCCGCCGCTGGCGCAAGCCACATCTCCGGGAATGCGTCCGCCGGAAGCGAGGGGAACGAACGCCACGAACGTACAGAACGCGAAAACCGATCTGTTCAAGCTCGCCGTCCTGCTGTACAACGTGCTCGGATCGTCGATGCGGATCGATCCGAAGTTGTCTGCGCTGCAGGGAAAGATCGACTCCACCGGTATTCAGATGTTTGCGAGAGCGCTGGGAAGTGACAGAGACCGTCGTCCTACAGCGGAGGAATGGTACAGGTACTTCTACAACCGGTACATGGCTCTCATCGAAACTCCGAAGATCACCGCCATGGAGATCGATCCTCCCCATGGCTTGTCAGGTCAGTCGGTCACTGTCGGGTGGCAGGTGCAAGGACAAGAGAGACTCGTCCTTCATACACCCTGGGGAGACGTCCACGACTTGAGTGTCAGTGCGCCCGATTCTCTCCAGGTGACCCTTCGAGGTTCCGGACAGTTCAGGCTTGTCGCATCGAACTCCAACGGATCGACAGAGTGGGTGAGCGATGTCGTGCACGTGTTCACTCCGCCGCGAATCGAGTTCCTGAAGGTACCGGCACTGCAGGACGTCAGCCGGATGATCACAGGACTCGACATGGAATCCTTCGGCGGACTGCTCGAACCCGAACGCGATCTGCGGTGGGTGGACGAACTGCTTCAACAGGTGACGCCGCCGCCGTTGCCGGAGATCATTGGAGATTCGTCGTTGCAGGTTCCGGACCTGGGATCGTTACTGCTACCGGCAGACGGCCTCACGCATGCACTGACGGATGCCATGGAGACAGCGGAGCGGTCGGTGCGAGAGAAATCGGTAGAACCCTATTTCCGTGTGGAGGACGTCGCTGGGCAAGAGGGCGCAGCACTCCACGAGTAGTCCGTCCGTTTCCTCTGGCCGGTCCGGCCAGAGGTCGAGTGATTCGGAATCCGGGCTGTGATGTTCTTGTGTGCATCACAGCCCGGTCCTGCAAGCCCTCACTCATTTGCCGGTGGCTTACTTGCTTCCCGGCTTCCAGCGCAGACCCCAGTTGTACGTTCGGTCCAGTTCCTCCTGACTTCCACGGATATACCGAACTTCCCGCTGAACGTGGATTTCACCGCCCTTGTTCTCCAGTAGAGCAATCGCACATGTGGGTGCGTAATTGTCGCCGGAGTCCAAGCGCACTTCGATTTCGGGACCGGTGGTCCGGTAGAGCGTGACCACACCGTCGGCTGCGGCCCAATTGGGAGCGCCCTCGTAGATGTACGCAAAGATCAGGATGCGCTTGAACTTCTCAGGCTTCGAGAGGTTGATGAAGAGATTCTCGCCGCCGGCGACCGAGCCTGTCCGGTCGTCGCCGTCCAGGGCGATGTACGGAGCGCGGTGTTGATTGCCGAAGGCCTCTCCCAGAGCCTGGACCACACCCTTTCGGCCGTTCGAAAGTTCGTACAGGCACCCGAGATCGAGGTCGATGCCGTTGCCGCCCATGAGGCGGCTCAGGAAGCCCTTCCGAGAGCCGTGCGTGCTCCAGTTCAGATTGACCCGCATGATGCCCTGCTTCTCACCAGGCTTCACCAAGCTCACGGACCGGGTGTCCTTGTCGAGGGTGATCTTGGAGAGGTTCACAGGCGGGGTCGACGGCGCCGGAGGGGCCATGGGCGCCGGGGCCGGGCTGGGTGGGGTGACCGGCTTCGGAGCTGGAGCAGGCGGGGGAGCCGGTGTGGGAGGCACCGGTCGGGTGACGTCGACCCCGAAGTTCGTCGCGAGTGCAGACAGTCCTGCGCTCCATCCTTGCGAAACGTTCCGGATCTTCCACGTTCCGTTTCGGCGGTAGACCTCCAGCAGAATTGCAGCGCGTTCGGACTGCAGGCCCTGTGCGGGTGCCTCCACGACGAGACCGGTCGGCTGTTCGAGGGTCACTCCGAGGCCGGGAACGGCTGCGAGTGTTCCGCTCACGCTGTCGTCCAACGCGACGGTGATCGCCAGGGTATGGATGTCGGCCGGCACTCTCGTCAAGTCCAGCGCGATGCGATCGGCGCCGATCATCCTGACGGCGCCCTCCGGAGACTTCGGTTGGTTGTAGAAGACGAAATCGTCGTCGTTCCGTACACGCTGGTTCGGTGTGAGCTGGAAGGCCATCAAATCGACCGTTCCTTGACGGGCGCCGGTGACCGACAGGGTGGCGGTGCCGTCGTGGATGACCGTGTTGGCTCCGGGCTGCAGTGCGGGCATGGTGTTTCCGGCCTGACGGCCGACTCCTTTCAGCAGATATGGGTGTGGGCAGCCGGACGTCGCCGACTGCCCACACGTCGGGTCCTGTCAGGCGTTGACCGAGACGGTCTCTGCCTGCGGATCCTCGTCCGCGTCTGTTCCCACATCAGGATTGTTCTTGTTCCGGATGATGCTGGTGATCAGGGCCGCCAGAATCAGGAACACGCCGGTCAGGCCCGAGACGAGCTCGCTGACGTGGTGGCCGATCGAGTAGAACAGGATGAACGCGAGTGCGCCGATCGCCCAGTGAGCGCCGTGCTCGAGGTACACGTACTCGGCGAGAGTGCCCTTGCGGACGAGATAGACGGTGATCGAGCGAACGAACATCGCGCCGATGAATCCGAGGCCGAGGGCGATGATGACGGGGTCCGAGGTGACCGCGAAGGCGCCGATCACGCCGTCGAACGAGAAGGACGCGTCGAGAACCTCGAGGTAGAGGAACAGGAAGAAGCCTGCCTTGCCTGCTGCCTTCGCGAGTTCGGACGGACCGCCGGACGTGCCCTCTTCCTCGTCGACGTTGAACAGCTCACCGAGCCCGTTGACGAGGATGTAGGTGATCATGCCGAGTACGCCCGCGATCATCACCGTCGAGGACTTGCCCTCGGGCGCGATGAAGGTTGCGGTGAGCACGAGGATAGCGCTGGCAACCACCACCGAGAGCTGGTCGAGTTTGCCGATCCGCTCCAGCGGACGCTCGAGCCAGGACAGCCAGGTGATCTCCTTCTCCTCGAAGATGAAGTCGAGGAACAGCATCAGGAGGAACATGCCGCCGAAGGCCGCGATCTGCGGATGTGCGTCGGTGATCAGCGTTTCGTAGCTGGCCCGTCCGTCGGGAAAGTAAGCGGCACCGTCCGCCGGCGGATTCAGCGCCAGGTCGAGTGCCGCGACGGGCCCGAGTCCCGACGCGGCCCACACGATGATTAGCGGGAACACGAGACGCATGCCGAAGACGGCAATGAGAACGCCGATGGTGAGGAAGATCTTCTGCCAGAACTCGTTCATCCGCTGCAACACGGTCGCGTTGATGACCGCGTTGTCGAACGACAACGACACTTCCAGGACACCGAGGATGGCGGCGAGGAGGAGGGCCTGGGGACCGCCGTAGAGGAAGGCGACGACCAGGGCTACAACTGTTACGGCAAACGATGCGCCGAATATGCGCATAACCACGGACGTGGCCTTTCTCTATACGGGTGGGACGATCGGTGGGATGCCCATCGTGGCGAGCATCTCACCGAGGATGTCCTGGAGGAAACGAGGATCAGGCGACGTTGACGCCGTAGTCCAACGCGATACCGCGCAGGCCGGACGCGTATCCCTGGCCGACGGCACGGAACTTCCACTCGTTGTTGTAGCGGTACACCTCGCCGAAGATCATGGCCGTCTCCGTGGAGGCGTCCTCGGTGAGGTCGTAGCGAGCCAGCTCGAGGCCGGTGACGCGGTCGACGATCCGGATGTACGCATTGCGAACGTGGCCGAAGGACTGTCCGCGGACATCGGCGTCGTAGATCGACACCGCGAAGAAGATGTTCGTGGCCTCCGGCGGCAGAGCGGCGAGGTCGACGTGGATCGACTCGTCGTCGCCGTCGCCATCACCGGTGAGGTTGTCGCCGGTGTGCTCGACCGTGCCGTCGGGGGAGGAGAGGTTGCCGTAGAAGACGAAGTGCTTGTCGGAAAGGACCTTGAGGTTCTGCCCGGTGATCAGCGCGGACGCATCGAGGTCGTAGGGAGCACCGGTGGTGGTGCGCTCGTCCCAGCCGAGACCGACCGTGATGGCGGTGAGATTGTCCGTGGCCTTGGACAGGGAGACGTTTCCGCCTTTTGCGAGTGAGACGCTCATACGAATCCTTTCGAAAAGCTGCACAGAAGGAGGTGCAGGGTGCTGCTCCTGAGTGCGTTACTGGGTTCCTACCGGCCAAGGGGTCGGTACGTATGCGGGACGAATCAGGGGCGAACGCCCGTGATCCGTGGAGCGCGCCAGAGTCGTTCTCTGGACGCGTGTTGATGACCAATCAACCACGTCGTACGGGCGGAACTCCTTCTACTGCTGCAACTTCCGGAGACGGCGTGCGCAGGGATCGCCGCGTCGCGTCGTCATCTCCAGCCCCCGACAGACTGACGTGCGAAAACATAGCAGGTCCGACTTGTTGCCGGAAGCAAAGGTCCACCCGAGTGTCGTGGAATTTCGGTCACCGGTGCATTTCGGCGCCAGCGTTCCAAGATCGAAGACTTGAACGTAACGATTCACAGGTGGGAAAAGATGTAGGGCATGTCGTGGAAAGGAGCGTTACGGGAGGTCGACGCCCGATCGGTATACCCGCGAGGGTGTTGTCATATCCACTATCTATTGTGGTCAGCGATTGCTTCGTGCCGGAAACGGAGCGTCGTCGCAGGAGCGGGGTGGTTGTGGATTCGAGGGAGAACGATCCTGAACTGAAGGATCGCGTCCAACGTCTGTTGACCTTCTTGTCCGAACTCGTCAAAGCTCGTAGTGCGCCGGTCCGGCTTCTGGAGAAGCACAGAGGCACGTTCTCGCTCGACGAGGGGAATGTTGCTATCGGCCTGCGTACGGATGCAGCAGCCGGTGACATCGTGCTCAAGGCGCGACGGGTCCACCTCGAAGAGCCTCCGCTGCCCCCCGAGCGGATTGCGTCGTGGGTGCGTGGCGACATCGGCGACTCGAACGCAGAGCCCACCCTCGCTCCGGATGCTCCGGCGCCCGGTGACTTCGACGCATGGCTGCAGCAATGGCGTGCCTGGGCCGCCGTCGATCGGGAACGGCGCCCGGCCTGGCACCTCTACACGTTCCTTCAGCGAGCGATGCTGGACCTGGAAGCCCAGCCGGAGTCGCTCGAGCTGGTGGTCGCCTCGGGTTTGCTCCAGATGTCTGCGGACGTCGCCGGCGAGCCGGTCCGGACGCACCTCATCACTCAGTCTGCGCTGGTCGAGCGGGACGCTGCATCCGGCGACCTGCTGGTTCGCCTCGATCCGGAAGCCGGTCCCGCACTCGAGGACACACAGCTGCTCACCGGGCTCACGGTGTTCGATCCGTCCGGTACCCGTACCCTGCACGAATCCCTCGCAGCCAGGGTGAGCTCGCCGGTGGATCCGGCGGCCAAGGTCTTCCTCAAAGATTGGGCGGATCGAGCTCTCACCACCGGCCTCGAGGTCGTCGAGCACGTGGAGGAGGCGCAGTCCACGGATCGCGTTCTTACGCCGGCTCCGGCGTTGGTGCTGCGCAAGCGTGGTGCGTATGCGCTGATCGAGTACTACGACCGCATGACCGCTGCTGCCACGGACGACACGACCCCGGTGCCTCTGGGGCTTGCGCAGCTGGTGGAGGCGATCGAACCCAAGGACCGTGTCGCCTGGCTCGATCGCACCGGATCGTCGTCGGCGTTGCTGGCCGAGGATCCTCTCTTCCCGCTGCCCGCAAACCAGGAACAGCGCGACATCATCGATCGTCTCGCCGGCGACAGTGGCGTCGTGGTGGAGGGGCCGCCCGGCACGGGCAAGACCCACACCATCGCCAACCTCGTGTCGGCGCTGCTCGCCCGCGGCCAGCGGGTGCTGGTCACCAGCGAGAAGGCGCAGGCGCTGCGAGTGCTCCGCGACAAGCTACCCGCTGAGCTCCAGGAACTGTGTGTCTCGGTGACCGACGTAGCCAAGGGCGGCTCCGCCGAGCTCAATCGCAGTGTCAGTGAGATCGCCACGCGGAAGGCCCAGTTCGACCCGCGGCGGACCACCGACCGGATCGCTGACGTCGCACGGCAGAGGGATGCCGCGCTGAGCCGCCGCGCGACTCTGACGGAGCGGATCCGTCAGTTCCGCGTAGCCGAGACCGCGACGCACACGATCGCTCCGGGCTACGCGGGGACCCCGGCGGAGATCGTCCGGAAGGTCGCGGCACAGCGGGCCAACCACGACTGGTTGCGTGGACCCCTCCATACCGAGGAGCCACCGCTCACCCACGAGGAGTTCCGGACCCTTCTCGCCCTCACGGAGCGATCCCGTCCGGGGCGCGCCACCCGGCGGCAACAGCACTTCCCGGACTTGGGGCTGCCCGAACTCTCCGAACTCGAGCAGGCGTGCGCAGCCGTCCACAATGCCCCCCGGCCGGACGGTGTGTCCTCTGCGGGTCTCCTGCGGATGCTGGACGGCGCCACCCCACAGACCCTCGAGTGGATCCGTGAGCGGTGCGACGACCTGCACCGTGCCCTGATCGACGTCGACCGGCTCGACCCCGCCTATCGGAGCCTTGGGGACGCGGTCCTTTCCGGCCGTATCGACTACCTCTGGGACAAGACCGTCCACCTACGTGAACTGGTCACCACTGCATACAACGCGGACATGTTCCTGGGTACTACGACGGTCGTGGAGACCCCCGTCGTCGGCCGGGCGGCTCTGCACGCATATGACGCCCTCGCCAGGGCGCTCGAAAACGGCGAGGTCTGGCGCAGCGGACTCGGCAGGTTCCGCCGGAGCAACGAGCAGACGGCGGTCGAAGCATTGGGGCCCGTCGCCACTGTCGACGGGGTGCCGGCAACCACGGCCCCGGTGGCCCGGGCCGTGGCCGAACATCTGCGCGCGCTCGATGCCATCCACTCCGTGTCAGCGATCCTCCGTGATCTCGGGGTGAACCTCGATACATCGGGATCACGTAGCCAGATGATCGGCGAGGCGTCCCGAGCTGCTCGGGCACGCGACCTGGTGGAGAATCTGATCGCCCGCGTCCGGGACGTGGAGCAGGCGCTCCAGCAGGTCAGCCCAGGTGCGCCGCGTATCGCAAGCCTGGACCAGGCCCGCTCGGTGGCCACGGCAGCACAGGCGCTTGCCATGGCCGGCCACGCGGAGGCCAATCGGTCCTGGCTGGCGGAGGTTGCCTCTCAGGTTCGTGCTCGGCTGACCCGCGGGGTTCCTCCGGAAGGACTCGTCCTGGTTCGAGCTCTCGACTCGGCCGAGTTCAACCGGATCCGAGTGGCGGTCGATTCCTGGGGTGCAGCTGTCCGGGAAACCCAGGAAGAACTACATCTCGCCTCGCTGCAGACCCGGTTGACCGACGCGGCTCCGGTATTGGCCCAGGAGATCGCCGAAACGCCCAGTTCGGCAGAGTGGTCCGTCCGTCTGGACTACATCGATCAGGCATGGGCATGGCGGCGCGCCTACGACTGGGTGCAGGCGGCGGGGCACTCCGACGAGCAGAATCTCGATCGCGAACTCGACGGGGTCGAGAAGGACATCGCTCGGCTCACTGCGCAGCTGGCCGCTGAGAGGGCATGGCACGCCTGCCTCGAACGAACCACTGCCGAACAGGTTCAGGCGCTCCAGACCTATCGAGACCATGTCGCCAGCATCGGCAAGGGGACCGGCAAGTATGCCGAGCGCTTCCGTGCCGGCGCCCGTGAAGCGATGCAGGTGGCCCAGGAAGCCGTCCCGGCCTGGGTGATGCCGTTGCAGCAGGTGCTCTCGTCGATCCCACCGAAGCAGAACTCGTTCGACGTCGTCATCGTCGACGAGGCAAGCCAGGCGGACATCAGCAGCCTGTTCCTGCTCTGGCTCGCCCCGCGGGTGATCGTGGTGGGCGACGACAAGCAGTGTGCGCCGAGCGATGTGTCGTCGGGCGCTCTCGAGGGCGTGTTCACACGGCTCGATTCCTACCTGCCCGATATCCCGAAATACCTGCGCGACAGCTTCACACCGCGCTCTAGCGTATTCTCGCTGCTCCGCTCGAGGTTCGGCAGTGTCATTCGTCTGCGTGAGCACTTTCGGTGCATGCCCGAGATCATCAACTGGTCCAGCGGGCAGTTCTACTCCGATGCGCCCTTGGTTCCCGTACGCCAGTTCGGCGCCGACCGTCTCCCGCCGCTGCGGACCACCTACGTTGAAGGCGGTGTGGTCACAGGCCGGAATGCCACCCTGGTGAACCGCGTCGAAGCCCGCGCGATCGCCGACACCATCCAGCGGTGCCTGTCCGACAAGGACTACGACGGGAAAACCTTCGGCGTTGTAGTGCTGCAAGGGCAGTCGCAAGTCGACGTCATCACGAACGAGCTGCTCGACCGGTTGACTCCCGATCAGTGGGAGGAGCGTCGGCTTCGTGTCGGGACCCCACCGGACTTCCAGGGGGACGAGCGCCATGTGGTGTACCTGTCCATGGTCGTGGCACCGGAGCAGAACATCTCGGCGATGACGAAGACCGAATATCAGCGGCGCTTCAATGTCGCCGCATCGCGTGCCCAGGACCAGATGTGGCTGTTCCACTCACGCACCACCGACTCGCTTCGGCCTACCGATCTGCGGCACTCCCTCCTTACCTACATGCAGTCCACTTCGCCCGCACCCGCACACCCCATGCCGGAGGGAGTGCAGCGCGACGAGCGGCACGAGGCGTTCGACAGCCTCTTCGAACAGCGGGTGTTCCTCGATATCAAGGCGCGCGGCTACCACGTGAACCCGCAAGTCGAGGCGAACGGACGACGTATCGACCTGGTGATCACCGGTGCGGCTGGCAAGCTGGCCGTGGAATGCGATGGAGACCACTGGCATTCCAGCCCGGAACAGCAACGGGAAGACCTCGAGCGGGAGCGCGAACTGCAGCGTTGCGGCTGGAAGTTCTGGCGTATCCGCGAGTCCGAGTACTACCTCGACCCGGTCGGCTCGATGCAGGGACTGTGGGAGGAGCTGGACCAGCGCGGTATCAAACCGCATGTCGTCGGAGTTTCCGATGTCGTAGCCGCTCCCGCTGAGAGCTGGGAGCCTGTCGACCTTATCGACGACGACTCTCCGGTGGAGGATATCGTCGACTCCACCGAGATTCCGATCGTCCAGCCGCAACCAGCCGTAGCCGAGGTGCCGCCGGTCTCGCACCCGATTCCTGACCCGGTCGAGGAAACTGACACCGCAGACGATGCGCCGGTTGTGCCCGATCCGCAGCCGGCGGTCCTGCCCGGCGCAGCGGCCACGCTGCCGTCCACGGAAGCATCGGTGAAACAGGAGGGGACCGGAGACAAACATGCCCTTACACTCCAAGATTCGATCGTCCAGGAACTGCGGGTCGAGGCACTTCCGGTTCGGATCCTTTCGGAGCGTCTGGGCGAGCACTGGCGAACGATTCAATCCGAGCTCGATCGCCTTCGGATCGACGGTCTTGTCGAGGAGATCACCGATTACGGCAAACTGACCCATTACCGGCTTCTCGGCGAAGCGTTCCTGGAGGAAGCCGCCGAGGTATCGGAGGATCTCAGATCCGCCGGTGATGTCGGCTCGTCGCCTGTGCAAGAGCCGGAGGTGGTCGGTGGATGGCAGGTCATGCCTCTGGAAGCCGTGGAGACGCTTCCTCCGAGCCTGGGGTCGCGCATCATCGAGCGTCTCACGTCCGGGCCGGTTTCCCTCGCGGACCTCGAATACAGGCTGAACGAGCCACGGGATCGCATCGAAGCGGTGATGGGGGAGCTCATCGCTCAGGGCCGGGCCAAGTGGATGCCCGAACGAGGACCTCGCGTGTACGGGCTGGCGGACGAGGGTTCTTCTCCGGCTGAACCCGGCGTACTCGCGCAGCCATCGGCGCGTGACACGATCACTGTCGCAGACCTCCCGCCGGCTCACGCTGACTCCGTCACCGAAGTCCTTCTGGCGGCTGCCGGCCGTGCGCCCTTGTCGCTGGAACGAGCCAGAAAGCTGACCCGGATCGGCGATGAGCATCTCCTGGTCATCCTCACGAACCTGGAATCGGAGGGGCGATTGCTCAAGAGTTCCGGCGATGCGGGCATCACGTGGACAAGGGTGGGACGATGACTGCGATCGCTCTCGCCGGGCCGCCGTTGCGGGACTGGCAGCGGGAAGCATTCGAAGCCTGGGTGGCTGCGGATCGAAGTGCCGTCGTCGAAGCGGTGACCGGTACCGGAAAAACGACGCTGGGTATAGCTGCGGCCGCGGACGCGATTGCTCGCGATATGAACGTGCTGGTCGTGGTGCCGGGTATCGAATTGCTCGATCAGTGGTACCGGGCGATCCGGCGTGTCCTCCCCGACATCCCGATCGGGCGTAGGGGTGGTGGCTTCACCGATACCTTCCGGGGAAATAGGATTCTTGTCAGCACCGTGCAATCGGCGATCAGCCGGTCCGCGCCGAGGGCCGTCCGCTCGACACTGCTCGTCGCGGATGAGGTACACCGATACGGTGCGCTCACCTTCTCCCGTCTGCTGACGGATTCCTTTGTTGAAAGGATCGGCCTGACCGCCACATTCGAACGGTCGGACGACGGCGTCGAGCGGCACTTGCTGCCGTACTTCCGGACGGTGATCGACGGCTGCGACTACAAGCGTGGTCATGCCGACGGGATACTGGCGCCGGTGCGGGTCATGCTCGTCGCAGTGCCGTTCGATGAGATCGAAGCAGCCGAGTATCAGGAATACGACGAGGTTGCGCGGCAGCTCCGCGGCGACCTCATCGAGAAGTTCGGATGTGCCGGCGAGCCGTTCGGCGACTTCATGCGCGACGTCCAGTTGCTGAGCGGTGGGGAGAGCGCCGAGAGCGCAACGTGGGTTGCACGCAAGTACCTGTACGCCTTCTCGAAGCGCCGGGCTCTGCTGGCCGAATGCCGTGGGAAGCTCGAAGCGCTCCGAGACCTCGGATCAGTACTCAAGGAAAGCGGGCGGGCGTTAACTTTCTCGGAGACCAAGGACTCCTCGCGTGCCGCCGCCGAGGTACTTCTCCAGGAGGGAGTTCTCGCTGCACCGTTCACCAGTGATCTGAGCCGTTCGGATCGGGCGCGGCTTCTCACCGAGTTCAAGAACGGTCGGCTGACAACTCTAGTCGCTCCGAAAGTGCTCGATGAAGGCGTCGATGTCCCGGAGGCCGATGTAGGGATCATCCTGGCCAGCAGCAAGAGCCGCCGCCAGATGATTCAGCGCATGGGCAGAATCATCCGTCCGAAGAGCGACGGACGCCCGGCCTCGTTCCTCGTGATGTTCGCGGCGAACAGCTCGGAGGACCCGAGCAACGGTGCGCACGGTACTTTCCTCGATCAGCTCACCGGGATCGCATCGGAAGTCGTGACCGTCGGCCCCGACGAAGCACCGGATTTGCTGCGGAAGTGGATGCGGGCCGAATCGGATGCGGTCGACGAGACTTCTCCGCCGACCGAGCCGCCTCATGCGTCGGAATCGGGTACCGAGGCTGTACCCGTCGATGAGGTCGTAGCTATTGCGCAACGGCTCATCGAGGACGATGCCCCAGAGGACGACTTCGGCTCAGGTAGCGAGAACGCCGAAATCGGCCGTGTCCTCCTTGCAGTGGGGGAGTACGGGACGGATGACGATTTCGATATCGTTCTCGCCTGCCTGTCGATTCTCGAGCCGCGTCAGGTATCCGTTTTGGTCATGCGATACGGGCTGGACGGTCAGCAGCCCAGGCGCCAGGCGGAGATCGGTGCACGATTGGGAATCTCTGCACGGCAAGTGCACAGGATCGAACGAACGGCGATCGAGTATCTCGGTGACACTGTCGCAAGGGAACTTCTCTCGGACGTGATGGCACGGATGGAGAGCGCGTAGTGGCTCAGTGGTTCGAAGGGTTCGACGGGCAGTTCGTACTCGACGACGACTATGTCTGGATAGTCCGCCAAGGTATTCCCGCCACCCTTCTTCCAGGAAACCCGGGCAGCCCGCTCAGGGCATTACGCAGCGATGTCGTCGGAACGGAGTTCAGGCCGGCGACCGAGTCGGGATTGGGTTTCCTTCGTATCCGGCTGGCACTCGGTTCGAAAACGGCAGCTGCCCTCGCAGGACAAGATGTCGTTCGCTTCTCAGCCGTGAGCAACGACCGCTTTTCGGCGCTCAACCTGCTGCTGGGCGGGAGTTCGGAACCGGCTACCGAGACAATGGCTGTGGGAGATCAGCTCCGTGCAGCCCTGGACGGCTTCGATGGAATTGCAACTCGGGCAGAGCTGGCAGAGGTTCTGGGTGCAGAGCCGGATGTCCTGCACGCACATGAAGGCGTCACCTGGAACTCGGTGGGGACGCTTTGGGTGGCTGCCGGCGGAACCGGTGATGAAACACCTGACGGACGCCTGGAACGGATCCGGGCACTTGATGCTCTGACTCGGCGCCTGCCGGCGAACTCAGGAATCAAGGCCCTGCAGAACGCTGTGAAGAGCACCTCGCTCGAGTATCTGGATGCTCAGCGGATCGGCACATTGTGGGAAGCCGTCATGTCGGAAGCGCTACCCGAAGCTGAGCCACCTCGAAGTACGACGACGCTTGGTCCCAGTGCACGCTCGACCGCCCCGAGCCGGAACGAACGAAATCCACGTCCCAGGACACGAGTCTGGAACAAATGGAGCAATACGGAGCCGGCTCCACCTCGGGCCTCGACGGAGGACACCAAAAAGGACAGTGCGAAGGTCACCGCCGATAACCAGCCCTCGATAGCTCGGGCGAGCAGGCAGAACCCCAAGCCGGGCAAGCCTCCAGCCGTGCGTCGTCTCAATGCATTTGCTGGCAAAAGGATTCGTGTTCATCTCGATTGCGACGGTCACCGCACAAAGGCGCTGTTCGATCCGGACACAGGGGCGATGGAGATCACGGTGGCTCAGGTCCTGTCTGTATTGGGAGCAACCTATCCGAACCCCGACGTCGCAGCCGAGGCAGTCATCTCGGCTCTCAGAATTGGAGAGGATGGGCCTTTCGACGGATACGAGCTCTGGAAGATCGACGATATGTCCGGACGGAGCTTGAAAGAAGTCCGCGAATCTGTTGAGTCTTAGGCAAGTCAGCGATCTTCGATTCTCGAAGCTCTCCCTGGCTCAGTATCCCGAGAGTGGGGACGACGCACTGATCTACGGGCATGCTTTTTCAAGCAACACGCTTGGTGTTTGTTCTTTCACGTATGGGCGTAGTTCCTGAATTCCCGGTTCGACTACTGACTCGGGGATGATGAAGCGTGCGCTTTCCCAGCGGGAGAAGGCACTGTGGTCCCGAGGGGCTGCTTCTTCGATATAGCTTTTCGAAACCACCCCGACACCAGTCGCCTTGAGGTTGTTGTCGAGCTGCACGACGACCAGACGCCAGGCGGAGTCTCGCTTCATTACCTCGAACTCATTCCGTGAAAGGAAAATCCTCACGTTACCGCGGCGATTGGTCGATTTCACCTCGATATGGAGCTCCAGGCCGGGTGCTGTCACTGCTATGTCGTAACCGTGACCATCGGACCACTCCGATATGTGGTCGACGCGAGTATGCGTGGTGGAACGAAGAAGCCTCACCAGCTCTTGCTCCCCCTCGGCGCCGATGCGTTCACGCTCTTCCGTATCGACCTTTTGTGCCAGGGAAGAGATCCTCGAGTGGGCATAGGCCAGGTCGAGCTGTAGTGCAGCCGCTGCTCGAATCGCGTCCTCGGGCAGATCGTCGGGTGTTGGAACGAGGTCGGCAAGGTCTCTGAACCAGAGCGTATCGCCGTACAGGATTGCAGCGTCGAAAAGGCGCTGAACGGCTTCGCTTGGGGTGTAGCTTCGTTCGAGCAGCCCAAGCTCTCGGAGCCACTCGAGTGCCTGATCGTACTGAGTAGGAGTGATGTCGGAAAATCCTGAATAGGAAACGAACATGACCCTGCTCCGGGCGACTCCCATCGATGGAACGTACTTCATCCATCTCAGAGCCGCCCGGAGTACTGGGTCAGGAGGGATCGCCATTGAGGTGGCCGATCAATGCCGCGAGATCGCGTGCATCCATCTCCGACCCAACGGCTGGCTCTTCTTCGAGGTCTGCTAGCTGCTGAACAGTGGGATCATCCAGGATCTGGCCCATGAACAGGAGCTTGTCTGCGAGACGCTGCTCGATGACGTCGTCGATCGTCTTCTCGGCAGACAAAACCGTAATCCGGGTTTCGGTTCCCTCAGGAAGTCCGAGACGATGGATGCGGTCGAGACTCTGAAGAAACCGGCCGGCGGCGAAGTCCCTGTCTACATACACGGCATCATGGCAGTGATGGTGAAGGCTGATTCCTTCTCCGAGTGTGGCGGGGTTGGATATTAGCACCATGCAGCGGGGGTCGTTGCGGAAACGGTTGATCTCGGTCTCCCGGTCCTTCGTCCCTCCGTGAACCACGGCCGGAGAAAATGCGGACAGCATCCGCTCCAAAGTATTGATGCTGCGGATGAACGTAGACCAGACGAGTGTCTTTCGCCCGAGCCGTGCGTTCCCGGCGACGATCGAAAGGACCTCTTGATACTTCGGCGACAGTTCATAGGCCGGGAGGTCCTGCATCAACTCGTACAAGTGTGCATTCTTGGGGACCTGCAGCGAGGGGACGCGTGCTTCGATCGGGTCGTGCCGGGTGGCACCCACTGCCAGCAGAGCCGGGGTGGTGGCCGCCATCATCAGATAGATGAGGACACGGCCAAGTGCCTCGAAGTCAGCTTCGCGCCCTGCAGCTCGGGCTGAGAAGTGACCTACCAGCGCGTCGTAGATTTCGCGGTGAAGCCCAGGCAGTGCGATAGGTCTGATCGTCAGACGAACGGGTGGAAGTCCGAGCTCGGCCTTGGTCGTGCGTGTGAAGAGCGGTCTGAGGACGGCGCTTGCCTTGGCGAGATCGCCTCCACCTACTGCCTGTGTTACCCGTCTGCGCCCGTAACCCGGCCATACGAATCCGAACAGATTCTCCAGGTCCTTCACGCCGTTCGGTGCAGGTGTTCCCGTGAGGATCAGCCTGTGACGCGCCCGTGGTCCCAGCGCGAGGCACGCTGACCCGTAGACACCGTCGGCGCCGAGCTTCATCCGGTGGGCTTCATCGAGAATGATCATCGACGGCCGAGCTGTCAGCCACTTGCTGAGTTCGTTGACTGCAGCACCCAGCCGTTCGTAATTGATGATTATGGCCTCGGCTGAAGGGTCTATTCCGCGCCCGTAGACCTGCATGACCAACGGGGTCTGCAGACACTGTGAGTTTTCGCCCTGCCACGCCTCGTAGCAGGATTTAGGACCTACAATCAAGAGGCGTTCGATCCCGCTCGTATTCCGTAGGGATTGGAATACCGCGAGGCCGACTCGGGTCTTACCGGCGCCCGGAACCGAAAAGTTTGCGCCGTGTTTGAGAGCAAGAAGTTTCTCGATGTCGCGGCGCTGGAACTTGGTGAGATCGCCAATCCAGTTCGACCCCAGCATAGCGTCGATATCCAGTTCTGGGAGTTCTGAAACTCCCTCAGTGAGCTGAGTATCGACTGCCTGAGAGTCGGTTACGGAGTCTGTGGCGAGCGCAGCGAGCTGCGGATCCCAGTCAACGGATTGATCAGGCCACTTGGTCAGGACATCGAGATTCGTCAGCAGCTCATCGATATCGACTTCCAGCGTGGAGGGGGTTCTCTGGGTTGCTGTGCTGAAGTTGACCGAAAGCTTACGAAGTGACTCTTCGAAGCCGGGAGCGGCACGCAAGTGAGCTTGAGTGGCGGTGTCGCCGAAGAGGATCTGAAGGCTGTGCATGTTGACTGAGGTCATGATTCCTGGGTGCAGTTGAGGAGCCACTTCACTCCTTCGCCAGGAGTCTTGAATGTTCTCCCGGCTTGCAGAGCCAACTGGTTCAAGCTCTCTCTCAGAGAGAGGAGGGCTTCGTCGAACAATTCCTCGTCGAGCGCATTCTTGGCCTTCGCGCCTGCAAATTCGCGGACGCACTGCTGAATTTGATCCGTAGCGTCGGAGATTCGTTCGGGGACTGCAATTTGACGTTTCTGGAGCTGTGCGTTTCTTCCCGCAAGTTTGGCTGCTGTGTCAAAGGCTTTTTTCGCATTATCGATAGTCGACACAGCGCTCTTGAGGTCCTGAGCTGTTGCCGCCGAATCGCCGGATTCCAGGATGGCCTTCGCGCGTAGAAGGGTGTCGGTCAGAGCGCGAACCTTCTTGACACCAAGTTCTGCATCGGGTACTGCGACTCCGGGCAGGCCGGGAATGGTTACTGGATCTGTCTTCTTATTTACCTTCGGCTCGAGCTCTGGAGGAAGACGTCCTTCCAAGTAGAGGTCATGGAAATCCTGTTCAACAAGCCTCAGTGTGGTCTTTGGCAGGTTGAGAATGACCATCTGGAGTCGCGACTCTTTGAGGCGCTCGGCTCCGGCTGGATCAGATT